>Ga0209902_101449_pt1 | contig 11403 bp, 12 predicted proteins | sample FECB27metaG_FD_188304 | JGI IMG/M metagenome (GOLD analysis project Ga0209902, IMG submission 188304) | Cyanobacterial communities from the Joint Genome Institute, California, USA - FECB-27 (SPAdes) (version 2) | ecosystem: Environmental > Aquatic > Thermal springs > Hot (42-90C) > Microbial mats...
AGGGGCGGGTGGTCAGTCACGGTTGCCGAAGGAGGCCCTACGGCCGCTGGTACTTGATGAACGGCGTCAGCTTGCCGACGTGGTCGTAGAGGCGGCGGCCGCGGGCGTTGTACTGCTCGGTCATCCAGTAGGTCGCCGCGGCGCCGGCGGCGTCGGCGGCGGCGTAGGTCGCCTCGACCAGCGCCTTGCCGACGCCGCCGCCGCGCACGTCCGGCGAGACGAACAGATCTTCCAGATAGCAGTAGGGCCCGATCGCCCAGGTGGAACGGTGGAACAGGTAGTGCGAGAAGCCGACGAGCCGGCCGTCCGCATCGACCGCCACGATCCCGTGCGGATCAACCGCCGGATCGAGAAGCCGCCGCCACGTCTCCTCGGTGATGTGCGGGGCGAGGTCTTCCTTGTAGTAGGCGAGATAGCCCGCCCACAGCGGGTCCCACCCGGCACGGTCGGCGGCGGTGATCGGGCGGATGGTGACGGACATGGGGGCCTCGGCGGCGAGCGGTGGGGCCGGGATGGTGGCAGGCAGAACCGACGCCCGGCAAGCCTCGGCCGTGCGGCGCATTCGCCGCCCGGCGCCCATTCACCGGGCACTCACCGCTTCTTCGCAAACTCCGCGAACGCCTCCGCATAGTCCGGGTGCCAGCGGGACAGAGGCGGGCGGTTTTCGACGATGTCGCCGGCGGCCCACAGGATGCGGCGTTCGTCGAGCGCGCGGGGCACGTCGTTGTCGGGGCAGAGGATGTAGAAGTCGCCGGCCGCAAGCCGTTCCAGCATGAAGTCGGCGGTCTCGTCGGGCGTCCACGCGGCGGCGGGCTTTTCCGTGCGGTCGCCGGCGGTCAGCCCCGTCCAGACGAAGCCGGGGATGAGCAGGTGCGCCGACAGCCGCGCGCCGTCGGTGTTGCGGAGTGTGTGCTGCAGCGCCTCGGTGAAGGTCTTCACGCCGGCCTTGGCGACGTTGTAGGCGGGGTCGCCCGGCGGTGTGGTGATGCCCTGCTTGGAGCCGGTGTTGATGACGAGGCCCGGCCGGCCGCGGGCGATCATGGCGGGCACGAACACCTGGGTGCCGTGGACGACGCCCCAGAGGTTGACGGCGAGCACCCGCTCCCAGTTGCCGGGCGGGCCAAGCACGTCGCTGCCCGGCTGGATGCCGGCGTTGTTCATCAGCACGTCGGTGCCGCCGAAGCGGGCGGCGACGGCCGCCTCCAGCGCGGCCAGCGCCGCGCGGTCGGAGACGTCGGCCTCCATCGTCATCACCGCGGCGGCGTCGCCGGCGGCCTCGGTGAGGATCGCGGCGGCCTCCGCGAGCCTTGCTGCGCCGAGGTCGGCGACGCAGACCTTCAGGCCGAGGCGGGCGAAGCGGACGGCGCTCGCGAGGCCGATGCCGGCCGCGCCGCCGGTGACGACGGCGACAGCGCCCGGCACGAGGGCGGGGTGCGACATGGGCATCTCCTTCGAGGCGAACCGTGGGTCGGCCCGTTTATCGCCGGAAAGCGGCCGTTCCGCGAGCCCCCGTCGCCCGAAGTCCCCGTTGCCCAAGCCCCTTTACCCGAACCTGTCTGCCCGAGCCTCCAGTCATCCGCTCCCCGGCGGTTCGGCGTCAGTCGTTGAACTCGGCGATGGCGACGTGGCCGGCCGGCCAGTTTCCGAGGGCGATCTCCTGCTGCCGGAAGCGGGCGAGGTGGGCGGCCTTCCGGAACGGGGTGCGCACGGTGATCGCGACGATGTTCGGCACCTCGTCGTCGGAGAACGCCGGCCGCTCGCCGTCGAACAGCACGGTGTCCTGGATGCCGAAATAGCCCGACGGGCGGCTGAGGATGACGACGCTGCCGTCGCCCGGCCGCTCCACCACCTCGGCCGGCCGCAGGTAGACGACGTTCGAGCCGCGCTGGAACGGCGCCCGGTAGATGTGCGTCACCGGCTGGCCGTCGACCGTCAGCTCGAACTCGTAGGAGACCGCGGAATTCGCCTGGAAGGGGCCCCAGCGGCCGTCGGCGCCGGTGGTGACGCTGCGCACCGCGCGGCCCTTGCGGTCGCCGGTGTCGGGGTCGACCTTGAAGATCCGCACCGTCGCGCCCTTCACCGGCCGGTTGTCGTAGAGGCCGGCGGTCAGCCCCGTCACGATGCCGTCGAGGCGGGCGCCGCCCTCCTTGTCGATGCGGTCCTGCTTCGGCGCATCGCCGGTGACGAATTCGAACGCCGCCGCGAACGCCTTGGCGCTCATCGCCGATTCGCGGTGGTCGACGCCGGGGAAGACGAGGTTCTTGGCGCCCTTCAGGGCCGGCGCGTCGAAGTCGATGAAGGTCGGCAGGGTCTTGTCGTTGACGAGGAAGCGGCCGTTCAGCTGCGCGTACTTGTCGAAGCGGTCGGAGCGCATGGTGAGGAACTTGACGCCGTCGACCACCTCGTCGGCGCCGGCGTTCAGCTGCGACATGAAGCGGCCGCCGCCGTTGAACTCCGACGAATCGATGAGCTTGCCCCAGTTGTAGGCGCCGTGGTTGACGCCGCCGCCGAGCACGACGTGGGAGACGGACTTCGCGCCGCCGCCGTTCTTCACGTAGTTGCGGATGGTGTTGGCGCCGCGCGAGTTGCCGATGAGGGCGATCTTCTTCGCCCCCGTCTTCTGCAGCACGTCGTCGACGAAGTCGGAGAGCGCGCGCTCCTGATCGACGGTGGTGGAGGTGCCCGGCTGCGGCAGGTCTTCCATGAACGGCGCGGTCGGGTAGGGCAGGTTCGCCGCGAACAGCCGGTCGCGCGGCCAGCCATTGGTCTCCCACCGCCACATCGTCACCATCCAGGCGGCCGGCGTGTCGCCGTTGCCGTGGACGAAGACGATCGGCATCGGCGCGTCGTCGCGGGCGGCGAGGGCGCTGTGGGCGCCGAAGCCGGGCAACGCGGCGGCAAGCACCGCCGCGGCGAGCATCGTGCGCCGCGTGAAGGCAGATCGGATCGACATGGAGCGCCCCTCGGAAGGAGGCCGAAGGGCGTCCTTCCGCCGCAGGGGACGCTCATTCGCGCGGCGCCACAAGCGGCGGAATCGGATTCACATCCCGCGCCGCGGCGAGACCGTCACAGCGGAATGTTGTCGTGCTTCTTCCAGGGGTTTTCGAGGTGCTTGTTGCGCAGCATCCTGAGGCCCCGGCAGACGCGGCGGCGCGTCGAGTGGGGCATGATCACCTCGTCGATGTAGCCGCGCTCGGCCGCCACGAACGGGTTGGCGAAGCGCGCCTCGTATTCCTTCGTGCGCGCCGCGATCCTGGCGGGGTCGCCGAGTTCCGAGCGATAGAGGATCTCGACCGCCCCCTTCGCCCCCATCACGGCGATCTCCGCCGTCGGCCAGGCATAGTTGAGGTCGCCGCGCAGGTGCTTCGACGCCATCACGTCATAGGCGCCGCCATAGGCCTTGCGCGTGATCAGCGTCACCTTCGGCACGGTCGCCTCGGCATAGGCGAACAAGAGCTTGGCGCCGTGCTTGATGAGGCCGCCGTACTCCTGCGCCGTGCCTGGCAGGAAGCCCGGGACGTCGACGAAGGTGACGAGCGGGATGCCGAAGCAGTCGCAGAAGCGGACGAAGCGCGCCGCCTTGCGGCTCGCGTCCGAGTCGAGCACGCCGGCGAGCACCATCGGCTGGTTCGCCACGATGCCGACGGTGCGCCCCTCCATGCGGCCGAAGCCGACGACGATGTTGCGGGCGTAGGCCTCCTGGATCTCGAAGAAGTCGCCCTCGTCGACGGTCTTCAGGATCAGTTCCTTGATGTCGTAGGGCTTGTTCGGATTGTCGGGGATCAGCGTGTCGAGCGACATGTCGATGCGGTCCGGCTCGTCATAGACGGACAGCTCCGGCACGTCGGCCTTGTTGTGGGCGGGCAGGAAGTCGATGAGGCGGCGCATCTCGAGCAGCGCCGTCACGTCGTCGTCGTAGCCGCCGTCGGCGATCGATGACTTCGTCGTGTGGACGGAGGCGCCGCCGAGCTCTTCGGCCGTCACCGTCTCGTTGGTGACGGTCTTCACCACATCCGGGCCGGTGACGAACATGTAGCTCGTGTCGCGCACCATGAAGATGAAGTCGGTCATCGCCGGCGAATAGACGTCGCCGCCGGCGCATGGGCCCATGATGACGGAGATCTGCGGGATGACGCCGGAGGCGAGCACGTTGCGCTGGAACACCTCGCCATAGCCGCCGAGCGCCGCCACGCCCTCCTGGATGCGGGCGCCGCCGGCGTCGAACAGGCCGATGATCGGCGCCCGGTTGCGGAGCGCCATGTCCTGCACTTTCAGGATCTTCTGGGCGTGCGTCTCCGACAGCGAGCCGCCGAACACCGTGAAGTCCTTGGCGAACAAATAGACCGTGCGGCCGTTGACCGTGCCCCAGCCGGTGACGACGCCGTCACCGGGGTACTTCGTGTCGGCCATGCCGAAGTCGGTAGCGCGGTGCTCGACGAACATGTCGAACTCCTCGAACGATCCCTCGTCGAGCAGCACCTCGATGCGCTCGCGCGCCGTCAGCTTGCCGCGGGCGTGCTGCGCGTCGATGCGCTTTTCGCCGCCGCCGAGCCGGGCCACGGCCCGCCGCTGTTCGAGCTCCTCGAGGATATCGCGCATGCCCCCTCCGTCCCCGCCCTGCCGTTCGTGTTGCCGGCTCATAGCATGACGGGAGGACCTCACGCTTCTCGAAAGCTTGAAATTTTGCCGCAGGAGTCTATTTTTGGGTGACGTTGGTCATGGAACCGGAGGATGCCTGAGATGAGCGCGCCGCGACCCCTTGTAATTTGATCGCCTGCTGCACTACGACGGTATAATCTTGCTCGATGCGGTATAGTGTTTTGCGACAGTGTTCTGTCGCAGATCGCATGTCCTGCCAAATCGAGCTGAGAAACCACTCTCTTCCATTGTCTGTAATTTCTGTATAAGACTGAAATTGTAAAGACCCAATATCCGCTTTCAATGAAGCGAAGGAATTATATAGCATCATTACCTGCTCCATCAAGGCGGGATTTAGCACTAGGTGGCTGACGTTCGCCTCGTAAAAGAGCGAATGGTGCGCATAATTCCAGTGGGGCCTTCGCAGATTGAGCCTCTTTAGCTCTGCTACGAAGAGTTTCTCGGATGGGAGCGCTTCAAGAAACTGCTCAAGCTCGATCATATTGAAGCGAATTTCGATAGCCAACCCTACGATCAAGTCGGATCGGCGCTTCGATTCACGCCTTAAGTAGATTGCAAAGGCGATGGTCTGCGCGGCGAGAAACACCGCCAGCGCGATGAAGCCCTCGTCCAAATTTGCGCCCGCCCAGCCAGCCGAACCGTCCATTTTTGGATGCCTGTGTCATCGTCTCCTGATGGAGAACGCTAACCAAAGCAGCTACTGGTAGCAAGAGCGCCTCTTCGCACGCCTCAGAAATCGTACCCGAACGCCGCGATCTCCTTCGCGTACCGCTTCTCGATCACCGCCCGCGTCTCCTCGTCATAGAGCTCGCGGTAGGGGCGGTGGTCGCGGCGGTAGTTGGACTTGGCCGAGGGCAGTGCCGGCAGGGCGACGCCGAGGCGGTCGGAAAGCTTGCCGTAGTCCTCGGCCAGCGTCTCGGTGTGCAGCATCACGTCGGCCGCGACCCGGTCGTCGAGCGTGTAGATCGACCAGTTGTTGATCTTCTTGCGGTCGTCGTTGAGCACATAGTCGCGGAAGCTCGGCCGCGTGTCCGGGTCGCGGTTGCGCCAGAAGTAGTGCGAGACCTCGCGGTCCCACGGGTTGCGCTCGATCGAGATCTTGACGTAGTCGCGCCACACCGCGGCCGGCACCATGCGCTTCACCTGCTCGCCGCGCATGTGGTTGAAGAATTTTACACCCGCCTCGGCGCGGCTGCGGCCGACCGCCATCAGCGCGTAGGCCGACAGCGGCCAGCGCTTCATCGGCAGGTTCTGGTTCTGCGGCGGCGGGCCGACGCGCAGCTTCTCGTCGTGGCCGACCGGCGTGATGACGTCCTCCGGCCCGCAGACGCCGCCGAGGCCGAGCTCGATGCTGGTGGAGCCGGTCTTCCAGGTCTTCAGGAAGATGAAGCGGTGGCGGTGGCAGAGGATCATCGGGCGAGGGGCGGTCCGTGGCGGGAATCGGGCGGCGGCTGCCGGGGCGAGCTTAGAACGTGTAGCCGAAGTGGGCGATCTCGCGCGCGTAGTAGCGCGCCACCGCCTGCCGCGTCGCCTCGTCATAGAAGCGCCGGTAGGAGGGCTCGTCGCCACGCTCGCCGGCGGGCTCTCGCGAACCCGGCCGATGCGAGCTCGGCCGATGCGAGCTCGGCCGATGCGAGCTGGGCCGATGCGAGCCGGGCCGATGCGAGCTCTTGGCGTGCGGCAGCACCGGCGGCGTCTCGATGCCGAGGTCGGCCATGAAGGCGGCGAAGTCGGCGGCGAGGGTCTCGTAGCGCAGGAAGCGGTCGACGACGATCTCACCGTCGATCGAATAGAGCTGGACGTTCTTCACCCGCTCCAGCGCCGGCCGCTTCAGCACGAAGTCGGAAAAGCTCGGCCGGCTCTCCTCCGGCAGTTGCCGGGTCTCCCAGAAGTAGAGCGACACCTCGCGGTCCCACGGGTTCCGCTCCACCGCGACCTTTACGTAGCCCTCCCAGACCTCGCGCGGCAGCGCCGCCTTCGCCTTGTGGGCCGGCATGTGGTTGTAGAATTCGAGGCCGGCGCGGGCCGGCGTCGCCCCCAGCATCCGCCGGAGCGGCGCCAGCAGCGGCCGCCGGCCGGCGGGGATGTCGTAGTGCTGGGGGCCGATGCCGCGGCGGAGCTTCTCGTCGGCCGGCATCAGCGGCGTGATGACGTCGTCCGGCCCGCAGATCTCCGACAGCGCCAGCTCGACGCTGGAACTCGCCGTCTTCTTCGTCTTCAGGAAGATGAAGCGGTGGCGGTGCGAGACGATCATGCCGCGGTCGTGTCTCCGGCCGCGGTGAGGTCGGCCACCACCAGGGCTGCGGTGCGGGCATCGGCGGTGCGGGCGATGCGGCGCGCCACCGCCTCCTCGTCGGCGCCCCACAGCGACCAATTCCAGTCCTCGTCGACATTGGCCGCCGCCCACGCCGTCTCGAAGCCGACGGCGCCGCGCACCAGCGCCAGCGCCAAGAGCGCCGATCCGGTCAGCGTCGTCAGCACGTGGGTGGCGGCGACCAGCAGCGCCGGGCCGCCGGGCACTGCTTCGGCGATGCGGGCCAGCGCCACCGGGTCCTGCGCCACCGGCATCAGCCCCTCGGCGAGCACCATGCGGGCGCCGAGATCGCGCTCCGCCCAGTCGATCACCGGGTTCCACAGCCGGTTGGTGAGCGCCACGAGCCCCTCCGGCCCGTCCGGCCGGTAGCACAGCAGGTCGCTGCCGGCATAGGCGGCGACGTCGGCCCGCACCGCCTCGATCTCGCCCGCGACGCCGTCGAGGGCGGCGTTGGTGAGGCGCGTGAGGGGCATCGTCGCGGGATCGACGCGCTCCCCCTGCGCCGCCCATTCGGCGACGAGCACGGCCGCCAGCCCCGCCGTCGGCACGGCCAGCAGCCGGCGGGCCGGCGTGCGCACCGGCTTGCCGTCGAGCCTGAGCTCGTAGCCCTCCGGCCCCTCGGTCGTGGCGACGTCCGTATAAAAGCGCTTCGGCAGCTCGAGCTTGGCGGCGGGCGTGCGCGTCGGGTCCGAGGGGCGCTCGGTCGGGGCGAGGGCGCCGAGGTCGAAGGGGCTGTCCGGCTCGTCGCTCATGTCGTCACCAGCGGCCGCGCCGCGCCCTCTGCGAAGACGTCCCCGATCGCGCCCGGCAGGGCGGCGAAGTCGTCGACGAGGCGGTGGGCGCCGGCCGCGGTCAGCCGCTCGACCGGGTGGTAGCCCCAGGAGACGCCGATGGCGAAGGTCCCGGCGGCGCGTGCCATCTCGATGTCGAAGCTGGTGTCGCCGACGACGACGGTGCGCCCGGCCGGCACGCCCGCCTCGGCGAGCGCCAGCCGCACCATCGTCGGGTCGGGCTTCGAGGGGGCGTCGTCGGCGGTCTTCAGCGTCACGAAGCGGTCGGCGATGGCGTGGCGGGCGAGGATGCCGTCGAGGCCGCGCCGCGACTTGCCGGTGACGACGCCGAGCAGCACGTCGTCCCGGGCGTGCAGCGCCTCGATTGCGGCGAGCGCGCCGGGATAGGGCGGCTCGCGGTCGACGGGCTCGGCGCGCAGCCGGTGGAAGGCGGCGCGGTAGGCGTCGACCAGCGCCGACACCGGCGCGCCGGGCGTGCCGGCGGTCAGCGCCGCCATCGCCACCGGCAGCGACAGCCCGACGATCGACAGCGTCGCCGCGCGCGACGGCGGGGCGAGCCCGGTGTCGTGGAAGGCGCTTTGCATGGCGGCGACGATCATCGCCTGGCTGTCCACCAGGGTGCCGTCGCAGTCGAACAGGACGAGGTACATCGCTGGCATTCCGCGGGAGGCGCGCGGCCCCCGATTGCTGGCGGCGTGATGGACCATCGGCAGGTGGGCCGTCAACGCCGGCAGTCGCCTTGAGCCGTCGACGTCGCGGTCACTGGTCCGACGGGCAGACCAGTCAGGCCGTCAGCGCCGCCGCGACAGCACCGCCACCGCCTCGACCTCGGTCGACCAGACGAACTGGTCGACCGGCACGACCCGGTCGACCGCGTAGCCGCCGGCGACGAGGATGGCGAGGTCGCGGGCGAGGGTCGACGGGTTGCACGAGACGTAGGCGATGCGTGGCACGCCGGACTTGGCGAGCAGTTCCACCTGCGGCTTGGCGCCGGCGTGCGGCGGGTCGAGCACGACGGCGTCGAAGCGGGAAAACTCCTTCGCCGACAGCGGCCGCCGGACGAGGTCGCGCCGCTCCGTCGTCACCGGCTTCAGGCCCTTGGCGAAGCGGCGCGCCGCCTCCAGCGAAGCAATCGCGGCCGCATCGCTCTCGATGGCGTGGACGGTGGCGGTGCGGGCGAGGCGGAGCGAGAAGGTGCCGATGCCGGCATAGAGGTCGCAGACGCGCCGCGCCTTACCGACCGCCACCAGCACAATCTCGGCGAGTGCCGCCTCCGCTCCCGCGACGGCCTGCACGAAGCCGCCGGGCGGTGCCACCACGTCGGTGCCGCCGACATCGAGCGAGGGCGGGCGGATCATCGCGATCAGCTCGTCGTTGACCGACAGTCGCGCGAGGCCGAGCTCGGCGGCGACCGCCGGCAGCCGCATCCGCTCCGCTTCGTCGATGCGCCGCGCGCCGACGAGCGCCACGTCGATGCCGTTGTCGGTCGCGGTCACGATCATCCGCGTCGCGTCCTTCGGGTGGACGAGGCGCGCGGCGAGGCGGTTCAGCCGCGGCAGGGCGGCCACCAGCACCGGCTCCAGCACCGGGCATTCCTCCACGGCGACGAGCCGGTGGCTGGCGCGGGCGTGGTAGCCGAGCGCCGTGCCGGTTTCGGTGCGCCGGGCCGTGAAGGTGGCGCGCCGGCGCGTCGCCGGTGGCAGGAGCACGATCGGGTCGACCGACGCATCGAGCCGCTCGGCGGCGATGGCGTCCTCGACGAGGCGGTGCTTGAAGGCGGCGTAGGGCGTAGGCGCGAGGTGCTGCAGCGTGCAGCCGCCGCAGACGCCGAAGTGCCGGCAGGGCGGCGTGACGCGGTCGGGCGAGGCGACGTCGATCGAGACGAGCCGCGCCCGCGTGCCGTGGCCCTCGACGGTGACGCGCTCGCCGGGCAGCGCGAACGGCACGTAGAGCGGCCCCTGCGGCGTCTCGGCGATGCCATCGCCGAGGTGGCCGAGGCGGTCGATGACGACCGTCTCACGGACGGGGGCGGTGTCCTCGCGGGCGGCGACGTCCTCAAGGGGAGCGAAATCGCCGCTCACGGCCGGCCGCCGCTCGCCCGGCGGGTCGCGCCGACGAGGAATTCGCGGTTGCCATCGCCGCCGGCGATCGGCGACGGGATGACGCCGGCGACCGTCCAGCCGTCGCGGCCCTCGATCCAGTCGGCGATGGCGCGGGCGGCCCCTTCGGCGGCGACGATGTCGCGGACGATGCCGCCCTTGCCGATGCCGTCGCGGCCCACTTCGAACTGCGGCTTCGCCAGGAACACGCCCCACGCGCCCTCGGCGGCGAGCGCCAATGCGGGGGGCAGCACGAGTCTCAGCGAGATGAACGAGACGTCGGCGACCACCGCCTCCGGCGGCGCCGGCAGGTGCTCGGCCGAGAGCTCGCGGGCGTTCAGGCCCTCGATGACGGTGACGCGCGGGTCCTCGAAGATGCGCGGGTGCATCTGGCCGCGGCCGACGTCGATCGCCACGACGGCCGTCGCGCCGCGGTCGAGCAGCACGTCGGTGAAGCCGCCGGTGGAGGCGCCGATGTCGAGCGCCAGCCGGCCGGCCGGATCGAAGCCGAAATGATCGAGCCCGGCGATGAGCTTCTCCGCCGCGCGGGAGACGAACCGTCCGGCGTCCTCGGCCAGCGCCAACGTGGCGTCCGGCGGCACCGTCGCCGAAGGCTTCGAGGCTACCTTGCCGTCGATGGTGACGCGGCCGCGGCGGACGAGATCGCGGGCCCGCGACCGGCTGTCGACGAGGCCACGTGCCACCAGCGCGATGTCGAGCCGCTGTGCACCACCGGCGGATGCCGCGGCGATGTCGTCCTCGTCTTCGTCGACGTTGCCCGCTTCGCTCACCCGAAGCACCCGGCGAGGCCGGCCAGAAGCGCTTCCAGATAGAGGCCCTTCCCATAGACAGCCCACAGCCCCGCCGCCGCGGCGACGAGCGCAGCGCCGACGACGGCGAAGGAAAGGCTGGCGGCGTGGGTCATGGGGGGTGCTTCGTTCCTGTCGTTCCAATGTAGGCGCAATGGCCCCGGCGCGGAAGGGGCGGCGGGCGTGCCGGGGAATTGCGGGATCCGGGCGCCGGCGTCCTGCAGCCATCCTTCCGCAGTCAGTAGGTAGCGCTCCCTATTCCGAGGTAGCCCCGCCTTTGCAGTCCGGCTGCCGCCGTCCCCCCTTCGTCGTCCCCCTCCGCAGTCCCCCCTCCGCAGTCCCCCCCTCCGCAGTCCCCCCGCTCCGCAGCCCCCTCCGCAGTCCAGCTGCCATTGTCACACTGCCGCGGTCATCCCTCCGCAGTCATCCCAGGGCTTGTCCCTGGGATCCATGCCTCCCGGCCATCTCGGAGCCGGGCGTCGTGGAGACCCGTGGCGGGCGTTGCTTGGATCCCAGGGACAAGCCCTGGGATGACCAGAATGGTGTGTCGCGGGGGCCGTCTGGACCGACGCTGACGCGTCCGCGTCCCCTTCTCCCGGCCGCAGGCAGGGGAATCGCATTTGGGGATTGTCGATTCAGCGCATTGGGATTCGATTGGTGTGCGGCGTTTGGGAGGCGCCGCCGATGGCTTCCTCGATCACGATCTTCGACGACATCCCCGACCCCCGGGC
>Ga0209902_101450_pt1 | contig 11403 bp, 11 predicted proteins | sample FECB27metaG_FD_188304 | JGI IMG/M metagenome (GOLD analysis project Ga0209902, IMG submission 188304) | Cyanobacterial communities from the Joint Genome Institute, California, USA - FECB-27 (SPAdes) (version 2) | ecosystem: Environmental > Aquatic > Thermal springs > Hot (42-90C) > Microbial mats...
CGGACGCGCCGTCCGACGCCGTCTCCCCATCGACCGCCGGCGACCGTCGCCCCGCGGCGGACGCCGCGCACGCGCCGGTGGCCGCGAACGCGGACCAGGCCTCCCGAGCAGCGGAGGCCCCCTCGCGACGGGCCGAGGGCGCCACGGCGCCGCTCCGGGAGCCGCGGCAGGAGGCCAGAGCGGAGATCGGAGCGGAGGCCCGCGCCGAGGTGCGCCAGGACGCGCGGACCACGGAGAACACCGGCCCGGCATCCTCGACGACGGCCGCCGGTGGTGGCAGCGCGGGCGATACCGCGCTCCGCACCCTCGCACAGGACATCGGCCGTGCCGCCCGAACGATGTCCGGCGAGGCGCAGCCGGCCGCCCCGGGCACCGGCATCGGCTCGAGCCGCCCCATCGCGACCCGTCGCGACGTCGAGCTTGAGCTGAGGTCGCCGGACTTCGGCGTCGTGCGCCTGCGCATGCGGCTCACCGGCTCGTCGCTCGAGCTGCGGCTGCACACCAATGATGCGGCGACGCTGAGCCTGCTCGCCGAGCGCCGGGCCGACCTCGAGCAGGCGATCAGCGCGTTCGGCGTCGACGCCACCGTCGTCGACGTCGGCCGGGTTTCGCAGGCGCCCTCCGCCACCACGCCGTTCTCCGCCCAGGGGCAGGGCCCGGCCGGTGACACCGGCCGGGGCGCGGACGGGCAGCGCTTCGAGCAGCAGCCCTCGCCGGAGCGCAACGACCGCCGCCCCTCCTCCCAGCACTACACCGATGGATTGACGTCCGATGAAGATCAGCCTGCTCGTTCCGGCCCTCGCGCTGGCACTCTGTTCGTCTGACGGTGCCGCCCGTGCGGCCGCCGCGTCCGCGCACGCCGATGCCGTCTGCGAGAAGGAAATGCACGCGGCGTCGCGCCTGCACAACGTGCCGCTGCCGATCCTCTATGCCGTCGGCATGACCGAGAGCGGCAACAAGGGCTCGCTGCAGCGCTACGCCATGAACATCGAGGGGGAGAGCTATTTCGCCTCGAGCGTCAGCGACGCCCTCGCGGCGTTCAACGCGGCGCGGGCGAAGGGCAAGAAGCTCATCGACGTCGGCTGCATGCAGATCAACCATCACTTCCACGGCGAGAAGTTCAAGTCGGTCGCGCAGATGTTCGATGCCCGCGCCAACGTCGAGTACGCGGCGCGCTTCCTGTCGGAGTTGCGGGTGCGGGAGGGCAGCTGGACGCTGGCGGTGGCGCGCTATCACGCGGGGCCGAACAACAATCCGGCGCAGAAGCGCTACGTGTGCGCGGTCATCACCAACATGGTGGCCAGCGGCTTCGGCGAGTGGACGGCCAATTCACGCAGCTTCTGCGGAAAGTAAGCGTTCGGCCTGGCCACCGCGGTGGCCAGGCCGTCTTCGTGATCAGTTGAACAGCGAGTCGATGTCGTCCTGCGAGACGACGTTCAGGTCGCCCGCCAGCGCCGGCCCGTTCAGCAGCGAATCTTCCTCGTCCATCTCGTCGACGTCGGACGTCGCTGCGCCGAGCTCCTGCCAGATCTCGCCCATGTTGCGGATGCGGTCCTCGATGTACTGCATCAAGGAGACGACCTTGCGGATGCGCTGGCCGGTGATGTCCTGGAAATTGCAGGATTCGAAGATGAGGATCGCGTCGGCGCGCAGGCTGTCGAGCGCCTCACGGGTCGGGCCATCGGCGCGCGCGGCGAGCTTGGCGGCGGTGGCGTCGATGCGCTCGGCCGCCGACAGGATGCCTTCCGTCGCACTCTCGGTGTCGGCGACGACGGCGTCGAGCTCATCGGTAGCGCGGTGCAGTTCTGCGCGGTTCGAGCCCTTGGAGTGGAGGGCGCTGACTTCCGTGCGGGTCTTCTGAATGGCGCCGAGGATGCTCTCGATGCCTTCCCAGAGCTGCGCACCACCCTGCTGAACGCGGGCGACGTCGCCCCGCGACTGCTGCACCGTCACCATGAGCGTCCTGAGGTCGGCGAGCTCGGTGAAGATCTTGTCGAGGTGGCTGTGCACGGCGGTGGACACCGTCGTAGCACTCTCGCGGTCCCGCCGCGGATTGGTTTCTATGCGGAAGGGTCGCCGAGACGCCGACATGTCAATTCCTCTCATCCCTGGTCTTTGCCGATGCCCAGTCTATTAGAATGCGCCGGCGATAGCGTAAATGGGGTGGCAATTGGGGGTGCAAGCTTCGCACAAGTCTCGGCATTCTAAAGGGTAGCTTGCCACGACGGGCCAAGTCCTCAGCGACGGAAGCTTGGCGTCGACGATCAACGATGGAGTGAAGAAATGGCGCTGGACCCCTCGATGCCGATCCTGGTCGTCGACGACTACAAGACGATGATCCGCATCATCAGAAATCTCCTGAAGCAGCTCGGCTTCGAGGACGTGGACGAGGCCGCCGACGGCACCGAGGCGCTCGGCAAGATGAAGGAGCGCGGCTACGGGCTCGTCATCTCCGACTGGAACATGGAGCCGATGACCGGTTACGAGCTGCTGCAGCGCGTGCGCTCCGACGATGCCCTGAGCACGATCCCCTTCATCATGGTGACCGCCGAGGCGAAGTCCGAGAACGTCATCGCGGCGAAGAAGGCCGGCGTCAGCAACTACATCGTCAAGCCGTTCAACGCCCAGACCCTGAAGGGCAAGATCGAGTCGGTCTTCCAGGCCTGAGCTGGTGGAGCGAGGAGCTCGTCGTGCGCATGCCGACGGCGCAACTGCGAAAGACGCTATGGATCGCCACCCTCATCGCTGCAGGATCGGGAAGCCCGCCGGCAACGGCGGCCGACCCGTCGGGCGCAGGGCCGCTCCGACCCGGAGCGTTCAACGCTGCGCCGCGCCTCATTCCCGCCCCGGACCGCAGTGCCGTCGAGGCGGAGATCGCAGCCGTCATGGCGATGACGCCGCCGGGCCGGCGCGTCATGGCGGAACTTCCGTCGGGTTCGCGGCTGTGGATCCGACCGGGGACCTACGAGCCCGGCCCATCCGGCAGTGATTGCCGGCGCTTCGCGTACGAGTACGAAGCGATCGGCGGGGGAACGGCCATCGTGGCCGGAAGCCGCTGCCTGTTTCCGTCGGCGGCGATCTGGATTCCGCTCGCCGCCGACGTCGCCGTCGGGGCGAACGGGCTCGCCGTGACGGACCTGCCCGCCAGTTCCGATACGCCGGCGGCTCCGCCGGCCGAGCCCGTCGCGCGCCGGCAGGCCCCCCCGGTGGCGGCGCCCACGGGGGCGCCTTCGCCGTCGCCACCCGGACCCGCCGCGCCACCCTCGCGGATCATCCTCCCGTTCACGCCGAGCCGCTGAGGCTTGCGGCGGCGCATTCGCATGGAACTTTCGCTTTTTTCGAATTCGGTTCGAATCTGGAGCGAATTGCCCCCCAGAGCCGCATCAATCGCGATTGAGTGGAGTTAAATCGAACCTTACACGACAACCCATGGACGCCGCGCGCCGAACGACTCAGGCGGCAGCGACAGACCAACAAAAAGTGATAGGGGGCCATCGTGTACGTTGTCGTTGACCAGCGAGAGACCGTTACTTCTGGCTACACCTCCGGCTTTGCCCGTGAAGGATTTGCTTCGATGGGGTTCTGTTCGACAGAGTTCTGTGCGTGGCTGGAAACGGCGCCGGACCAGGACATCGCTTCCGTGCAGGGCTTCCTGCTCGGTGACGTCGCGGGGCGCACCGCCGTGTCGCAGGTGATCCGTCATCATTCCCGTGCGCCGATCATCGCGCTGAGCGAGGAGCGTTCGCTCGACCAGACGCTCGAGCTGTTCAGCGCCGGCATCGACGACGTGGTGCGCAAGCCGGTTCACGTTCGCGAGATCGTGGCGCGTTCGGACGCCGTCTGGCGCCGCGTCAACGACAACGTCGCGCCGTCCACCTCCGGCCGCCTCAAGGTCTTCTTCGACGGCCGCGACCCGCTGGTCGACGACGAGCCCCTGCAGCTGCCCCGCCGCGAGCGCCACATCCTCGAATATCTCGTCAAGAACAGCGCGCGCCGGATCTCCAAGACGCAGCTCTTCAACGCCATCTACGGCGTCTTCAACGACAACGTCGACGAGACCGTCATCGAAGGCCACATGAGCAAGCTGCGCAAGAAGCTGCGCCAGCAGCTCGGCCACGACGTCATCGATGCCAAGCGCTTCATGGGCTACCGCTTCGTCGGCTGACGCGAACGAAGCCTTCGTCCCGCCGACCCTTGAGCCTATCCCGCGCGGATCGACCGATCCGCGCGGGATAGGCTCGCGCTTTTGCACCCGGCGCGCCGGTTCGTCCGCCGGAGCGGGCGATGCGAGCGGCGGCGCTCCAGACGATCGGCAGCGAGACGGGATCGACGGCGAGACGGGATCGACGGCAGCTTGGGCGACCGGCCGCCGTTCACATGTGCGCGAGCGTGAACCGAAAACCTGAACCGAAGACCTGAACCGAAAGATCTGAACCGAAAGACTGAGCGCGCCTTCAGCTGCCGAGGCGCTTGGCGGTTCGCTGCACGAACAGCTCCATCTTCTCGCGCCCCTTCAGCGTCATCGTGACGAGGATGCGCCGGCGGTCGCCCGGGTCGGGCACGCGCTCCAGCAGGCCCGCCTCCTGCAGATCGTCGATGCGCCTGAGCGCCGTCGTCGTGGAGGCACCGGAGGCGAGGCAGAGGCTGGTGACGGAGATCGAGCGCCCGGTCGCCTCCGCGAAAGCGAGGTCGAGCAGCATCTCCCAGGCGGGATCGGAGAACAGACCGCCCTCGAAGATCGCCTCGCGGTCGGCCCGTGCCGCGACGAGGGCGCGGAGATAGTCCGGCTGCGCCGCCGGGGGCTTGGCGACCGCCGCCCCGTCCTCGATCAGCGACAGCGCGTGCTGGATCGATTTCGCCACCTCCTCGGCCGAGACCGGCTTCTGCAGGAAGTCGACGGCGTTCAGCCTGAGCGCCGCGACGGCGCGATCGAGGGCGGCGTTGCCGGTCATGACGATGGCCGACAGCGGCCGCGACTGCCGCCGCGCCGCCAGCTTCTGCAGCAATTCGATGCCGTCGATCTGCGGCATCATCAGGTCGGTGACGACGATCCGCAGGGACACGTGCCGCTGAACCAGCTCCAATGCCTGCTGCGCGGTATTCGCGGCGATCGTCGGATAGCCCAGCGACGCCAGGCCCTCCTGAAGCTCTTCGAGCACGTCGAAATCATCATCGACCAGCAGAACTCTCGGAGAGTCCGTCTTGCTCATGCCACTCCTAATCCACCCTGACTACTGTCCCGTCGCTTCGAATCTGGCACGGGTGTCACCGCTCAGCCGCGGCAGTATTTTCATCATATCGATAAGCGGGCGCTTTCGAGAGATGAGGTAACCTTGGAGGAAGTCTACACAATGCTCGCGCGCCAGAGCAACATCCTGCGGGGTCTCGATTCCCTCGGCGACCACCGCCAGGCCGAGGCGGCGGCCGAGCCCGGCCAGGGCGGCGAAGATGTCCCGCGCCTTGCTCCAAGTGCGCGCCGACCGGACGATCTCGATGTCGATCTTCAGCTCGGTGACGGGCAGGTTGGCGAGTTGGGTCAGGCCGCTGCTGCGCTGGCCGACGTCGTCGAGCGCCAGGCCGAAGCCGGCGAGCCGGAGCTTGACGAGGGCCGAGAGCGCGCTCGCGGAGGAATCGTAGAGGGAGTCCTCGGTCAGTTCGAAGGTCACCTGCTGCGACGGCAGCCCGGCGGCGGTGGTGATGGCGGTGATCGCCTCGACGGTGGACCGCTCCAGGAGCACCGACAGCGGCAGGTTGATGCTGACGTGGCCCTGATAGCCGTCGGCGCGCCACCCGGCGCACGCCTCCGCAGCCTGCCGCGCGACCTCCATCGAGAGCACCGAGACGAGATCGGGTTCGGTTGAGGCGGCGGCGATGATGGCCGGCGGCGAGACCCTGCCGATACCCGGCAACTCGCCGAGCAGGAGCGCCTCGGCACCGGCGAACTGGAAGGTGTCGGAGCGAACGATCGGCTGGAAAGCGACCTTCAGCGTCCGCTCCCGCAGGGCCTCGTCGAGGGCGGCGCGGATCTGTACGGACGGCGGATCGACGGGGCCGACAACCGGCCCGGCCTGGACCTGCTTGACCGCGAGGTCGAGGAGAGCGGACAGCTGTTCGGGGTCGAACGGCTTGGCGAGCCCGCCGATCACCGTCAGCCCGTGCCGCTCGGCGGCGGCGGTGGTGCCGCGCAGGACGGCTTCGCCGTGCCCGGTCATCAGCACGAGCTGCGGCGGCGCGCGCCACTTGCCGAGGCGCCTCAGCACGTCGAGCCCGTCCACCCCCGGCATCATCAGGTCGAGGATGAGGACGTCGACGCCGTCGAAGGCCGACGGGTCGAGCAGGCGCGCGTCGCTCAAGGCGACCACGTCGTGTCCCTCGAGTTCCAGGAGCTGACCGATTTCCCGCCGCAGATCGCCATCATCGTCGAGAATGACGACATGGCGGCGCTTTTCATTCATCGAGGCCATATCAACCCTTCGCTCATCCTGTCGACTAGCATGGATTCCATGTCTTGCGCGAGCATGACCGGGTCGATCGGCTTCAGCAGCAACAGGTCAGCGCCGAGCTTTTGCCTGGTGGTGCTCGCGAGAATGTTACCGGTGATGACCACGAACAGGCGCGGCCGGATGACATCCGGCAAGGCGCGCGCCGTCGCCAAGAGCCGCGAGCCGTCCATGTCGCCGAGCCTGAGATCCGACAGCAGGCAGGCCGGGGCGAGCCCGCCGACGAGCAGCCGCTCGGCCTCGCCGCCAGAATTGCAGACGTCGACCCGCCAGCCCAGTTCGGCGAGGAACTCCCCGAGCTCCTCGGCGAGGTCCTTCTCGTCGTCGCACAAAAGCACGGACTTGTGGACGGCGTCGTTCACTGTGCCGCCTCGCGGATCTCCGCGTCCCTCTGGAAGACCGGCAGCGCGATGGCGAACACGGCGCCGCCGGCGGCATTGGTGGCGGTGATCTCGCCCCGCATGCCGCGAATGATCTTGCGGGCGAGCGACAGCCCGAGGCCGGTGCCGTGGCTCTCCGACTTCGTCGTGGTGAACGGCTCGAACACCACGTCCAGGATGTCCTGGCGGATGCCGCCGGCCTGATCCTGGATGCGCACCGAAACCTGCTCGCCTTCGACACGAGCCTCCACCCGCACGACCGGATGGGCACCGGCGGACCGTTTCTCCTCGAAGGCGTCGCGGGCATTGATCAGCAGATTGACGATCACCTGTTCGAACAACGTCTGCTCTCCAGCGACCTGCAGATCGTTCGGCAGGTCGAGGTCGATCAACAGGCGGATGCCCGACATGCTGTACTGCTCGGCCACGAAGCTGATGGCGAGGTCGATCGCCCGCCTGAGCGCGAACGGCTCGGCGTGCATCGTCGGCGTGCGACCGTAGCGGCGGACCTGGTCGGTGATGCGCCGGGCCCGCTCGATCTGCGCGTTGATGCGCTCGAGCTTGGCGTCGAGCGAGGTGATGTCCCCGCTCGCGAGCAGGCGCTGGGCGTTCGCCGCGGCCATGCGGATGACGGTCAGCGGCTGGTTGATCTCGTGGGCGATGGCGGAGGCCATCTCGCCGAGGGTCGCGAGCTTCGCCGCCTGCATCAGCTGCAGTTCGGCGTCGCGGATCTGTGTGGTGTCGGCGAGCGCCAGCAGGCATTGCTGGCGGCCCTCCCACATCACCGGCTGCCGCCGGCCGCGCAACGCCAGGATGGCGCCGGTGGAACGCTGGAAGGAGAAATTGACGAGGACGTCCTCCGCCTCGCGCCCGGTGAGCGAATCCTGCGCGGCCTTGAGGAACCGGCGCCACTCCCGCGAGGTCGGCGGTGCGGTGTCGATGAGCAGTTGCGCCTGGGGGTTGGCGAAGCTCACCACGTTGTTGAGGGAATCGAAGACGACGACGAGCGCCGGCATCGCCCGGATCAGCGCCCGCAGGTTCTCCTGCATGTGGGCGGCCTCCGTCTGCGCCCGCTCGACCGCCAGCAACCGCTGCCGATCCCGCATCGCCTGCAGCAGCACGAAGACGACCAGCGACGTGCCGGAGAAGAACATCAGCGCCAGCGGGATGATCGCCGGGCTGCGCGACAGCTCCTGCTCGCGCTTGTAGATGCTCTGATTGTAGGCGACCGACGTCTGCAGGATCTTCTGCAGGGTGCGGGTCAGAGGCTGCAGATCATCGTGCAGCTTGTTCAGCCGCGGCGCGGGGACGAGGGCGTCCGGTTGCGCCTCGATCTCGGCGAGGAAGTCGTCGATGATCGCCTCGTAGCCCTTGATGACGGGCACGTGCAGCGGCAACTCGTTGAGGAGCTTGCCCTCCTCCGACTCGTAGAGGATCGGCAGCCGCGAGCGCAGGATCTCGATCCTGAGGAGGACGTCCTCCTGGCCGACGATAGTGGGGTCGGCCGCGTCGATGCGCAGGGAGGCGAGCGTCTTGATCAGCTCGATCTGCGCCTGATACGCCACCCACCCGGACGTGCGAATGCCAACGGCCAGCATTTCGCGCTGGCGTGCATTGTCGAGATAAAGAAAAGTCGTCGCCGCGAACAGGCATGCCGTCATCGTGACGAGCGCCGCGGTGACGACCAATGACCATCTTCGGCGAACGTTACTTTGCCTCGAAGTCAATATATTTCACCTGCCAGACCATACGGCCGTGGTAGAATTGCGTATTGAGTTGCGGATTGGAGGAAATCGGGTACATCACCCAGTAGGGGCCCTTGTCCTTGACCGGCATGAACTCGCCGTTCCGGCGGATCGCCAGGATGGCACCGTGCTGCTCCCAGTCCTCGGCCGGCACGCTCATCTCGTAGTCGTTGAGCGCGGTGAGGCGCGCCTCGCTGACAGGCACCCCGCCCAGCGCCGCCAGTGTGCCGATCGAGGGACCGGAAAAGCGCTGGTCGCCGGTCGACCAGGGCGTCTCGGTGACGAACTCGACCTGCGGCAGGGCCTCCACCGCCGCCGTGTCGAGCGTGCGCTCGGCGACCACGGCGCCGTCCGCACCATGCCACCGTAGCACCAGGTCGGTATTGGCGGCGAACGCCGTGGCCAGACCGAGCGACGCCGACACGATCCAGCCGAGCGCGAGCACCGAGGCGACCTTCAAGACGACAATACGCATAGTGACCGGACCATTCGCAAAGGATTTGCTGGGGCGCGTGGGAGCGCGAGACCGCGGCCGAATCTTTCCACCGGCCCGCTCCCCTCGCCAGCCCCAACAGCGTTCAAAGTGGAGAATGAAGCGGGGAATTCCATCCAAAAATGGAGTGACCGGGCTCCGCTTCACCCGTCGGGCCCGTTGCGGCCCACGGGAACCGGGCCGGCACGGGCGGGCGGAGACAGTCTGATACATGATGTGACCTCAGTGCCGCTGACCGCGCCGCCACTTCGCGATAGGAAGGCGGCGAAACAGCCGTCGACGGCGGCCGAAACAAGTACACGGGGATGGACCGCGCCCATGGGGCGACGCTTCTTTGGCACCGACGGCATTCGCGGCAAGGCCAACGCCTTCCCGATCACGCCGGAACTCGCCCTCAAGATCGGCATGGCGACCGGCATCGCCTTTCGCCGCGGCAACCATCGCCACCGGGTGGTGATCGGCAAGGACACGCGGCTGTCCGGCTACATGATCGAGACGGCGCTGGTCGCCGGCTTCACCTCCGTCGGCGTCGACTGCTTCCAGACCGGCCCGGTGCCGACGCCGGCGATCGCCATGCTGACGCGCTCGCTGCGCGCCGACATGGGCGTGATGATCTCCGCCTCGCACAATCCCTATGACGACAACGGCATCAAGATTTTCGGCCCGGACGGCTTCAAGCTGTCCGACGAACTGGAGATCGAGATCGAGGCGATGCTGGAGACCGACCTGTCGAGCAAGCTCGCCGGCTCGGCGAGCCTCGGCCGCAACACCCGCATCGACAGTGCCGCCGACCGCTATGTCGAGTTCGTCAAGCGCACCCTGCCGCGCAATCTCGGCCTCGACGGCGTCCGCATCGCGCTCGATTGCGCCAACGGCGCCGCCTACAAGGTGGCCCCGGTGGCGTTGTGGGAGCTCGGCGCCGAGGTGATGGCGATCGGCGTCTCGCCCGACGGCTTCAACATCAACCGCGAGTGCGGCTCGACCGACGTCAAGGCGCTCTGCGACAAGGTGCACGAGGTGCGCGCCGACATCGGCATCGCGCTCGACGGCGACGCGGACCGCGTCATCGTCATCGACGAGCGCGGCAACATCATTGACGGCGACCAGTTGCTGGCCGTCATCGCCGGCACCTGGGCCGACGAGGGCAGGCTGTCGCAGCCGGGCGTCGTCGCCACCGTGATGTCGAACCTCGGCCTGGAACGCCACCTCGCCGGCCGCGGCCTGTCCCTCCAGCGCACCAAGGTGGGCGACCGCCACGTCGTCGAGGCGATGCGCAGCGGCGCCTACAATGTCGGCGGCGAGCAGTCGGGCCACATCATCCTGTCCGACCACACGACCACGGGCGATGGCCTGATCGCCGCCCTGCAGGTCCTCGCCGTCGTCGTCCAGACCGGGCGGCCGGTGTCGGAGGTGTGCAACCGCTTCGAGCCGGTGCCGCAGGTGCTGCGCAACGTCCGCGTCGCCGAGGGCAAGCCGCTCGAGGACGACCGCGTCAAGGCGGTGATCGACGATGCCCGCCGACGCCTCGGCAACCAGGGCCGCCTCGTCATCCGCCCGTCCGGCACCGAGCCGCTGATCCGCGTCATGGCGGAAGGCGACGACGACGGGCTGGTGAACGAGGTCGTCGACGAGATCGTCGCCGCCGTCGGCCGCGCCGCCTGATCCGCAGACGCCGACGCCGCCGCCCCGGGGGGCGACGGATCTCTTGCCGGCCGGGTCAGATCGGCAGCAGCCGCTTCAGGCGCTTCTCCAGGCGGTCGAGGGTCGCGAGCAGGCCCGGATCGGGTCGCCCGACCGGCTCGGTCTCGAACAGCCGCATCACCTCTTCCGCCGTTGCCGGCAGGCCGCTGACCGGATCGGTCCACGCCGTGCCGCGAACCGCGGCGAGGGCGATGAAATCGTCGAGCGACAGCGGGCGGGGCCGCTGCGGCGGCTCGCGGTCACGCGTGAAGCCCCAGCCGGCGTAGATCGCCGGCCCATGCACCACCACCGGCAGGCCGAGGGCGAGGGCGTCGAGGGCGCTCGCCGCGGCATCGGTGTGAACGGCGACGATGCGGCCGAGCAGCGCCGGCATGGTCCGGATCGGCGGCGGGGCCGGTCGTGGCGGCGGCAGCAGCGTGTTTCGCCAGGCGCGGCGGTGGTCGAACGCCGGCCGGGGTCGCTCGCGCAATACGACGATCGCCACGTCCGGCCGCTCGGCGTGCACGGCCGCGACGATCGCCGCCTCGTTAGGCAGGTGCGTGCCGAGCGCCGCCGCCGCCTCGCCGGCAGCGGCCAGGAGCACG
>Ga0209902_101451_pt1 | contig 11401 bp, 12 predicted proteins | sample FECB27metaG_FD_188304 | JGI IMG/M metagenome (GOLD analysis project Ga0209902, IMG submission 188304) | Cyanobacterial communities from the Joint Genome Institute, California, USA - FECB-27 (SPAdes) (version 2) | ecosystem: Environmental > Aquatic > Thermal springs > Hot (42-90C) > Microbial mats...
ACAGGCGCCCGCCTATATCCGCTTCCGTGATGTTCCAGTGCTTGCATGCCGCCTGGACGATACGCGCCAATTCGTCGCCGTCGTCTTCAAGGTTCCACAGCCAGACCCGTTTCGGCCCGCCCGGAATCGACTGGCCGAGGAAATCCCGACCCGTCACCATCGCCAGCGCTTCTCCGACGCTCAGGATCGTCTTTCCCGCACCACCCTGCGCTACGATCGCGCGAAGATGCCCGCGCTGGATCGACCGTCCGTAAACCCAGCGGCGCTGTGGCAGGCTGAAGGGTTCGCGCCAGCGATATTGCGTGGCCGTGACGAGACGGTCCCCGCGTGCTTTCCTGGCCGTGTCGATCGCGGCGATGATGGCGCTATCGCCCATGTCTTTGCCAACGTCCGCGAAATCGCGCGCGGTCGCATCGCCGACAGTCATGCGGCATCCTTTCTCGGCGGGATGGCAACGCGTCCGCCAACTGCCTTCGCAGCCGCGTGCGCCTCCTCCAGCCCGACATTGCGTTGAATGGTGGGATGATCGATTAGGTGGGGGTCATCATCCGCGAGCATCACGAGATCGTAATTCGGATACCGGTCGCGCATGGCCATCGCGGTCGCCAGCATATTGCCCGAGGTGAAAGAGATGGCGACGGCGTGGCCTGTGGCGCGCCGGACGACAGCCCCGGTTCCATATCCCTCCGCGACGCACACGATCGCGTCAGGCTGGCCGAGCAAGAAGAATAGACCCTTCTGTCTGCCGCCCTTGGGATAGCGCTTGGTCCCGTCCGGCCAGATGCTTTGCAAGCTCCAGAGAACGCCGGCCTCGTCGAACATCGGGACCAGCAGCTTGTCGCCGGACTGGCGCAGCCCTTCGCCATTGATGCCCTTCGCGAAAAGGTACGGGTGCGCAGGATCGACAGCACCCGCCTTATCCCAGCGCGATACGGACTGAGCCGCCGCGTTACGTTGCGCCGCGATCAGTTCGGCCGCACGCCGACGCTCGGTTTCCCGGATCGACTTCGCCCAGGCACGACGCTCCGACAGCGAGAACGGAATCGGATCGCTGTCGGCCTTCCACTTTTCAGAAATGCCGAGCCTGTAGCTGCCGAAGCTGCCGGCCGGGCGTCCGTCCAGATACAGAACGGCCCAGCCATTCTTTCGACCAGCGCGGTCGCCCTCGCACTGGAACCGGATAATCTCAGGCCCCAGGCGATCGGCGATCGGCTCAGCAGGGCGAATGCCCATGGCCTCCATGGCGCCGATGAAGGCGGGGATGATGTCGCTCGCGCGATCCATCAGAAATCCCCTTTCGGGTCGGGCGTTGCCACGAGCGCGGCCCGAACGTCATCGTAGATGAAGACTTCGGCCCGACCCTCATATTGGTCGCGGTTGAGGGCGTGGCCACCAGCTACAGCGGCTTCGGCCGAGGCGAACAGAGCGAACGAGCCCCAGCTACTGCCCGACCTGCTCTCATGCGCGATCTCGAACCCGCCGCCCTGGTGGGGCATGACGTGGATGCAGCCGTGATAGTCGCGCTCTTGGCGAGGGAAGATGAGAACGGCGCCCATTATGCCTCCCTCCCGTCATCCTGAAATTGCTTGGAAATCCAGACGATCGCACGCCGGCCGCTCGCCTTGTTCTTTCGCCGACGCTTGGAATCGACGATGAGCCCGCTCGCTTTCAATTCGCTCAGACGCGGCCGAACGCTCCAGCGCTCGACGTTTAGCCGTTCGGCAGTTTCGTCGCCCGTCAGCCCCTCGCGACCCGATGTCACGATTTGCTCCAGAACGACGCGTTGAGACTGAGCGGTCGTTGGCGCAACCGCGATGGCCGCCGCGATGGAGGTATCAGTGCGCTGATAGCCAGGGAAATTCGGATAGCGGTCACGCTCAGGAATATTGAAAAAACCCATGTCATTCGCCTCCTTCGAGGATCGGCGACAGGCCGCGCGCTTTCAGGATGCGCGACAACCATGCGGCTTGTTTGGGGGTGAGATCGGGGAGAACGGTGACTTGCCCGAGGAACTGCGCTTCGTACTTCGACAGGTCGGGGAATTGGTTGAGCAGCCGTAAGGCGTGCGTGCGGTGTTCGGTCATGGCTTTGACTCCACGGCATCGACGAGCTTCCAGCCACGCGCGAGGCGGGCGCCCCGGGCCCATGGTCTGGCCTGCTTGTATTCGGGGAAGGTGCGATCCCAGCAGTCGCCGCGCTGCGCGGGCTCGACGGTCACGCGGTATTCGCCGCCGACCTGGCAGAGACGGATAACGGGTGCAGGATCAGTCATCGCACACCCCCTTCCACATCGTTTCAGCGATGATCCGCGCGAGCGCGGGGCGGAGGCCGTAGCGATCCGCCAACACTTGGATCGGAAAGCCCGAGGTGCTATGTCCCTGGATGTCGCCTGCAATCCGACATTCGGGACGCCGCCCCTTGCCCGGGCGGCGTTTTCGTATCTGGAGCATGGCGGATTACGCAGCCTCCCCGACGAGAGCCTTGATGCTGTCCACTTTGACGAGCCTACGGCGGCCGACCTTGATGGTCTCCAGCTTCCCTTCGCCGATCAGTTTGTAGACCGTGGTCACGCCAAGGCCGGTAGCCTCCGTCGCGCCTTTGATGGTTGTGGTAATCGCGTTCATTCTGTCGCTCCTGAATGCTGACGTTGGCCAGCGGGCGACCGCGATAATTTACATATTTTGCCGGGAATCCACGGCAGGATTCCCCTCATTGCGCCCGGCACATGGGGCTCGTTTTTCAGCCGTGACCGTTCTTCTTAAAGTGATCCCGGACGAGAATCGGATTTCTACTCCGTCGAGATGTTACTCCGTTTCTCCTGCCAGTACTCCGCCGCCGCCAACTCTACAGTTGGATGCCGAAGCGCTCCGGTCCACAGGTCGGCGCGATCCGCCAAGTTCAGCTCTCCAAGCGTCCGGGAATTAGCGAGTGCTTCGTCCACGTAGGCTGCTCCGAGCGCCGCCGAGCATTCTGAGCGCCATCTGCGTATTGCGTCCCAGGTCAGATTGAACGCGGAGGAGATTCGGTTCTGTCGGGCGACGGCGCTTTGCCCGCGACCTTCGAGGAACTTTTCCCACTTGAGCGCTTCAAGCTGATGCCGCGAGATGCGGTATTTGCTTTTCTCGCCTGCCCGCTTTGCGAACATCTTGGGGTGGTCGCCGCTAGCCACCGCAGCGATCTCGAACAACAACTCTTGGCCGAAATCATCGGCGGGTGACACCAAGATTGGGAGGGCCAGAATCACACGTCCGGCAATGTGGCCAAGCGGATCATTGCCGGCCAATGGATTCTCCTGCGCCAACCGCAGGACGTCGGTTCCGCATAAGCCTCCGACCCAATCGACTGCATCGCGAACGAGCTCTCTCGCCAATTCTTGAACGCTGCTGGTGTTTCCCGCTGCGATTTGCTCCTCAATCATCCGGCGAATGTCAGCGATGTGCCGGAGACGAATTTCCGCTGGCGCATTGGTCCATAGATTTTCCTCAACGCCTAGGACCGGAGGCCGGTCGAATTGTTCGACTTCACTCACAAAACTTCACCTTTGCTCGCTGGTGAGACAAGGAAACTTCCCCAGCCATCGAGAAGCTGACGGCGCATTTCGAGGAATTGAGCGCGCTTGTAGGCTTTCACCACGCTGTCGGGCACCGAGTGCGACAGGGCAGCCTCAGCGACAGGATCGGGGATCAGCGGCATGGCCTCCGCAGCCCAGTCGCGGAACGAACTGCGGAACCCATGCGGCACATAGGGCAGCTTGGCGTCGCGCATGACCTTGCTGATGGTCATATCGGACAGCGCACCCCCCTTGCGATTCGAGAAGATCAGAGCATCGGGATTGGTCGTGTCCGTGTACGAAGCTGCTCGGCGCAATATAGCAATGGCCTGATCGTTGAGCGTGACCGTGTGCGGGATCCGCTCTTTCATGATCGAGCCGGGCCGGTTCCAAAGCCGCTTCGTCCAGTCGATATGCCCCCACTTCGTGTTACGGACTTCGCCGCTACGCGCAGCGGTCGCGATCACCAGCAGAAGCGCCAACCGCCCCGCCGTTTCAGCCTCAGCGCTCAGCTTTACGAAATAGGCGGGCACGTCGTCATAGGGCATGGCGGGCATGTTGCCGCCAGCAGTGGCCTTGCCGAGCATGGTTGCGATCGACTTTGCCGGAGCCTCGCTCACTCGCCAGCCCTTAGCCTTCGAGAAATTCAGGACGGTAGCGATGCGCTGGCGAACCTTCTTCGCGATGCTCGGTTTGTCCTTCCAGATCGCCTTAAGCGTCGTGACGACATCGTTCGCGTCCACGTCGTCGATCCGCTTGCGGCCGAGTGATGGATAGGCATGCTCTTCGAGCGAGGCCAGAAACGCATCTGCGGTTCGCTTCGACCATCCACCCTTCAGGGCCTTGTGCGTCGCGATCGCTGCGTCTTTGAACGATGGGGGAGGACGTCGATCTTTCCGGCGCTCGGCTGCTGGATCGCGGCCAGCCTTCGCGACATTGCGGAGCCGGACTGCCAGTTCGCGCGCCTGGGCGAGTGTCAGGCGGCTTCGCTGCTCAAGCGGAAGGTCGTCACCAATGCGCGTCGCGCTCGATGCAGGAGAAGAATCGACCGATCCCATGCCGATATCGCGGCGCTGCCCAGCAACCTGCACGCGCAGCAACCACGAGCGCGCGCCACTGGGTTTGACCAGCAGATACAGGCCGGCGCCGTCCGCATGGCGACCAGGCTTCGCACTCTCCACTGTCTTGGCGGTTAGCTTGCCCACTTCGTCCCCTCATTCGTTCCCACAAAATCGCACGGTTAACGGCGACGGTCAACGAAGAGTGGCGAATGGTTCGACCTTGATTTCTCCGAGATATATGGGGGCTGGCGATTGATCGCGATGAATGGCGAAGAAGAAGTTATGTTCCTCGCGGGGCATCCAAATGCCCATGGGCCAACGAAATCCGAAGTGCCGATCCGCAAGGCGCCGTGGCGCCGGGCCGCGCTTCGTCGCACCCGTGTTGCTGGCGGCCTTATCCGAAGTTAGGAGCCGTGACGGAGCTGGATTCGGGGGGAATGGCTTTCCATGAGCACGATCGCACAGAATTTCACGCCGACCACCGACAATCCCTTCATCCGCGCGCTCGCCGCCGGCGTACGCTACAGCAATGCCAGCCCGCTGACCTATTTCATCGAGCCGAGCGATCACGACAATAACGGCGTGAACGACTGGAATCAGCATGGCGCGGCCGATGGCCTGCGCGATGCCGTCGCCGCCTGGGCGAGCGTGATCAATCTGAGCTTCACCGAACTCTCGTCGGCGACCGACGCGAACTGGGTCGAACGGATCGTCGCACCGGGTTCGTTCGGAACCGCCTATCATTATTTCCCCAACTCCACGCTCGGTCAGCTTGGTGGCGGTTACGATCTGCTGCCCAATAGCGATGCTGGCGAGAATAATGTCGGCGGCGAGTATTTCAGGATCTTCCTGCACGAACTCGGCCACGGCCTGGGGCTGGACCACACGCATAATGGCGGCCCCGGAGACGTGTTCTTCCCCGGCGCGTCCGGCGATCAGCAGCGCGGCGCGTTCGACCTGAACAGCGATGCGTTCAGCGTGATGTCCTATGTCGACAATCATCGCGAACTGTTCGGCGCCTCCTATGCGGTCGATTGGGGATATATCGGCGGGCCGATGGCCTTCGACATTGCCGCCGCTCAGGCCATCTACGGCGCGAACATGGCGACCGGGGCGGGGGACAATATCTACGACCTGCCGACGGTGAACGGCGTCGGCACCTATTTCTGGTGCATCTGGGATTCCGGGGGCACGGACACCGTTCGCTATCAGGGATCGGGCGCAAGCGTGATCGATCTGCGCGCGGCCACGCTGGAAGTTGCGCCGGGCGGCGGCGGCTATTTCTCGCAGGCGGCGGGGATCATCGGCGGCTTCTCCATTGCGAACGGCGTCGTGATCGAGAATGCGATCGGCGGAAGCGGCAACGATCGGATCACCGGCAATCAGGTGGCCAACAGCATAGATGGTGGCGCGGGTGCCGATACGCTGATCGGCGGCGCGGGCGCCGATACGCTGCGCGGCGGCGATGGCGCGGATACCTTCCTGTTCCTTGCCGCCGGCGATTCGACACAGGCCGTGTCAGACCGGATCGTGGATTTCACGCCCGGCGTCGACACGATCGACCTGCGGCTGATCGGCGCGACCAGTTTCGCGGTCGCTGCGGAGGGCGGCGCGACCCGGCTCAACGCGGTCACCGCTTCCGGGACCTTCTCGATCCTGGTCGACGGCAGCTTCACTCTGGAACAGCTCCTGCCCGGCGCGATCGCCGCGACGGTGGACGGCAGCGGCGGCAATCTGGTCTCCGGCACCACGGGGCCCGACCTCCTGTTCGGCATGGCCGGTGCGGACAATATCCAGGGCGGCGCCGGCGGCGATTTCATCGTCGGCGGCGAAGGATCGGATTCGCTGCAGGGCGGCGACGGGGCCGACACCATCTATGGCGGCAATGGCAGCGATTCCCTGTTCGACGCGAACGGCGCCGATTTCCTGTCGGGCGGTGACGGCGACGATCTGCTGCTCGGCGAACTGGGCAATGATACGCTGCTGGGTGGCGCCGGAAACGACACGTTGCTGGGCGGCTATGGCGACGACCTGCTCGATCCCGGCATCGGAAAAGCCACCGTCGACGGCGGCGCGGGGATGGATACGCTGACCCTGGCGGACTGGGCCGCGAATTCGGACCAGTCGTGGATCGTCCAGACCAATCAATATAGCGGCCAGATCATGCTGAACTGGGTGCCGCAGATCGAGTTCACCTCGATCGAGCGGTTCGACCTCGTCATGGGCAAGGGCAACGACTTTTTCACCGCAACGCTCGAGGGTAGCAGCACCGTCCGCGCCGGCGCCGGGTCGGACACGCTCTACGGCTATTTCGGCACCGACTATTTCATGGGAGAGGCCGGCAACGATCTGCTCGACGGCGGCGGCGGCAACGACCGTCTCGATGGTGGCGATGGCGACGACACGCTGATCGGCGGCTTCGGCGACGACACGCTCGACGGAGGCAGCGGAAACGACCGGGCCGAATTCTCCGACTTGTTCGCCGATTGCGTCATCAGCTTCCAGGACGATGTCTGCGTCGTCCAGACCAAGGCGCAGGGCGTCGATCGGCTCACCAACATCGAGACGTTCGTGTTCGCTGGCGTGACGAAGACGATCGCGGAGCTGCGCGCGGCGGCGGTGGACACTGCGCCGCCGACCCTGACCGCGATCTCGCCGGCCGATGGCGCCACAGCAGTGGTCGCCAATGCCAATATCGTCGCGACCTTCAACGAAGCGATCGCCCGCGGCACGGGCAGCATCGTCCTGAAGCGCAGCGACGGCACGGTGGTGGAGACGTTCAACATCGCCACCAGCGGTCAGATCGCCATCTCAGGGGCGACGCTGACGATCGATCCGACACTCAGCCTGGCCGCCGGCACGCATTACACGGTGACCATCGCTGCGGGTGCCATCAAGGATGCGAGCGGCAATGCCTATGCGGGGCTTGCCGATTACGATTTCACGACGGGCGCTGCAATCAACCCGAGCCGTCTGGTCGCGCCGAGCGGCTTTGCCGGGACATGGGGTGGCGAAGGTACGATCTTCGGAACGCGACCGGGCTTTCAGGACATCACCATCCTCGACCGTCCCGGCTCGGTCACCTTCGACGGGTCCTTCAGCGGCGGCGGCGATGTCATCCGCCTTTCGGGCAATGCCGCGGATTATACCGGCATGGTCAGCGGCAGCTTGGCGATTCTGTCCGACGGCGACACCGAGATTGGCATTCCCATTGGCGTCGACGGCACTGCCCTGGTCTTCGAGGACGGATTGAGGACGCTGATATTCACCGACGGCGCGGTGCGCATCGGCGGACAGTCGATCGGATCCGGGCTGACCGCCCTGACCGCGCCGCCGGAATCAGGCGCCGCGCCTTCCGGCGCCAATCCGGATGCGCTGGGCCGCGTGGTGCTGGGCGCCGGCGGGTCGGCCGCGGTCGCGGGCAAGGTCGACGTGTTCGGCACGCGGGGACAGGAAACGCTGGAGGTCCTGGGCGGCCGCGCCAATCTGGACGGCTCGTTCAGCACGGGTGGCGACGTGATCATCCTGAACGAAGCGGCAAGCGGCTTCACCGCGCATGTTTCGGGCAGCTATGCGATCCTCGTCTCAGACGATATCGAACTGCTGATTCCGATCGGTGTGGTGGGCGCGACACTGCGCTTTGCGGACGGCGATCGCTCGCTGCTCTATGACAGCAGCGTCGCGGCGGTGGTGATCGGCCATCAGTCGATCGGCGCGACGGCGGTCCAGCTCACTGTCGACAATTTCGCCTGATTGCTGACGATCCGGGCGGGCGCTCATCGCGACGATGAACGGCCCGCGCGGCGCGTCGTGAACGGTTATTCGGCGGTGGCGCCTTCGCCCTCGCCGCCGTCGGCCCTGAGCGCTTTGCCGCGAGCGCGGGGCTTGCGTGCCGGCTCGTCGTCGATCTCCACATCATGGCCGCCAGCCGCGGCGCTCGCCACCAGGCTGTCGAGCGAGCTGCCGTCGAAGCCGAGCTCCTTCATCAGGCCGTCGATGACCGGCGCCTGGGCGCGATAGCGAAGCGCCGCCGCGACCGCACTGTTGGCGAGATTGCGGTCGCCGCCCGATCCATCGTCATTGGCGCCGCCACCACCGGCGCCGCCCCGACCCGTCAGGCCGTCGACCTGGACGATCTTGATGCTGTCGATCGCTTCCATCGGCTTGGCGGCTTCGCGCACGACCTCCGGCAGCACCTTCAGCAATGCGAGCTTGGTCTGCAGCGAGATCTGGTTGGACGACAGCAGGTTCGCCGCTTCGTTGACCGCGCGCTGACCGGCCGCCTCGACCTCGAAACGGACACGCGCGGCTTCGGCACGCAGCTTCTCGGCCTCCGCCTCGCCGTGCGCGGCCTCGCGCACAGCCGCGGCGCGGTCGGACGCTGCCTGCTTCTCGGCTTCGGCCTGAACCTTGACGCCGATCGCCTGGCGCTCGGCTTCCTTGGACGCCTCGATCAGTTCGATCTTCTTGGTGCGTTCGGCGATCTCCGATTCGCGTGCGGTCGCGACCTGTTCCTCCGCGGCGACGGCACCGGCCCGTGCCTTGTCCGCCTCCGCGCGTGCCTGGCTTTCCTCGCGGCTCTTGTTCTGCACCGCAATCTGCTGTTCCTGGCGGGCAAGCTCCAGCGCCTGTTCCTGCGCGATCCGCGCCTCCTGAACCGCCCGGTCGGCCTCGATCTGCGCCGAATCGGTCATCTGCTTGGCCGAGATTCGTGCCTGATCGGCCTCGCGCTGCCGTTCCGCCTGCTGGCTGGCGACGACGGAAATCTGTTCGGCCCTGCGCATCTCGACCTCGCGCTCCTGCTCCAGCCGGGCGAATTCGGTGTCGCGGCCGATCAGGAAGGACTGGCGCTGCGCCTCAAGATTCTTGGTCTCGATCTGGACGCGCGTATCCTGTTCGATGTCGTTGCGCGCCTTCTTGCGCATCTCGATCTGCTCGGTCAGCTTGGTCAGACCCTCGGCATCGAACGCGTTGTTGGCGTTGAAATGCTCGATCGAGGTCTGATCCAGACCGGTGAGCGAGACCGATTCGAGCTCCAGGCCGTTCATCGCCAGATCGGCGGACGAGACCTGCTGCACCTTCTGGACGAAGTCGCTGCGCTGCTCGTGGAGCTGGTTCATCGTCATGCCCGCCGCGACCGAGCGGAGCGCGTCGACGAACTTGCCCTCGACCAGTTCCTTCAGCGCCTCAGGGTTCATCGTGCGCAGGCCCAGCGTTTGCGCGGCGACGGCGATCGATCCGGCATCGGGCTTCACGCGGACGTAGAATTCGGCCTTCACGTCGATGCGCAGCCGGTCGAGCGTGATCAGCGCGTCGGCATTCTTGCGCTCCACCGCCAGGCGAACCGTGTTCATGTTCACCGGCATCGTCTCGTGGAAGACGGGCAGCACCAGCGCGCCGCCGTTCATCACGACCTTCTCTCCGCCGAAGCCGGTGCGGACGAAGGCGATCTCCTTGGATGCGCGCTTGTAGAGTCGCGCGACGATGATGCCGAGCGTGATCAGCGCGATCAGGCCGATGCCGGCATAGATGAGGACTGGAAGCACGCTGCTGCCGCTTTCGACGATGTCGTTCATGGGGTCATTGATCCAGTTGGGGGAGAAGGGTGCGACCCTCGCTGATCGCGCGGAAGACGTGGTTCTCGCGGCGGACGAGGATGATCTCCTCGCCCTCCGCGAAGCTCTGCCCGGCATTGTCGGGCTCGGCCATGACATAATGGCTCTGGCCGTGGCGATCGAAGACGCGCGCGCGCGCCGGCGATCCCTGCGTGGCGCGGCCGGTGACGATCACCGCGCTGCGCCCGACCAGGCTGTCGATCGAGACGGCGGTCGTCTCGTCATGCGGCAGGATGCGGGCGAGCGGACGGGAAAGCAGCCCGGTGGCGGGAAGCGCTGCGACTGCCGCCGCGGTGCCGGCGAGCCAGGGCGAGAGCGTGTCGTCGGTCAGCGACACGGCGAGTTGCTGCAGCGACAGGCCGATGACCCCGAACATGCAGAGGAAGACGACGAGCAGGACGAGCAACGGCAGGCGTCCGACACCCAGCCAGCCCAGCAGGTCTCCGTCGATATCGGCATGCGCGTCCAGATCGACCGCGCTGCCGCCCAGTCCGATCGCCTCGACCAGGCCGATCAGGATCATCAGGGCGAGCGCGGCCGTGAAGACGACATTGTCGCCTGCCACCATGAACGCCAGTGCGGATGCCATCGTCTCTCCCGTTCCGATTGAAGATTAGGGGGCAGGGGACCGATTCTCAAAGCGAAACCGGACTCGGGCCGCGGAATCGATCGATCCGCTTCGCTCGGCAAATGGCGCGCCGTCGGTCAAATCGGCAAAGCGCCGAACGTGTCCGAGAAGAAGCCGTTCAGCGCGTTCGCGATGAACAGCGCTGCCGCCGCGAACAGCGCGACGAAGGTGCCGAACTGAAGCATGGCGGCAAGCTGGCGGCTGCGCTCCCCACTGCTGCGGATCTGCTCGGCATGCCGCTCCGATAGCAACGACGCCTGTTCCGCCGTCGCGCCCGCCGGCCGGCTCTGGCGGATGATCGCCTGGACGTTCAGCGGGTCGCTGGTGACGATGCCGAACCGGTCATGTTTCGACCAGACGACGCGGCCGACGATGTTCTGGCTCGCGCTGCTGATCTCGACATAGGTGCCGCGCCGGGGCGGATTGGGGTCATGGATCAGCATGCCGCGCGGCGAGACGTCGCGGATGCAGACGTCGCGCTGGGGGCCGCCCGCACGCAGGCGCCCGCGCAGCAATGTCCGGGTACGGGAATCCCGCACGACGATCA
>Ga0209902_101452_pt1 | contig 11391 bp, 15 predicted proteins | sample FECB27metaG_FD_188304 | JGI IMG/M metagenome (GOLD analysis project Ga0209902, IMG submission 188304) | Cyanobacterial communities from the Joint Genome Institute, California, USA - FECB-27 (SPAdes) (version 2) | ecosystem: Environmental > Aquatic > Thermal springs > Hot (42-90C) > Microbial mats...
CGACAAGCCGGTCGTCAGGCTTCCAGTCGCTTTCGTTTTGCAGGAGGTCGCAAATCAGCTATGGATTTGCGGCACTTGCAAGCTAGGTATAGCGCAACATCAGCAAGCCGCACTTTAGCGCTGCCTCGAGGGAGCCTCCGAAGATGTCCGACGACGAAATCATCCTGTCCGAGCTTTCCGACGACGAACTCGTGCAGCAGATGCACGACGACCTGTATGACGGGCTCAAGGAAGAGATCGAGGAAGGGACCAACATCCTGCTCGAGCGCGGCTGGGTGCCTTACAAGGTGCTCACCGAAGCGCTGGTCGAAGGCATGCGCATCGTCGGCGAGGATTTCCGCGACGGCATCCTGTTCGTGCCGGAAGTGCTGCTCTCGGCCAACGCCATGAAGGCCGGCATGTTCATCCTGCGCCCGCTGCTCGCCGCCACCGGCGCGCCCAAGCAGGGCAAGATGGTCATCGGCACCGTCAAGGGCGACATCCACGACATCGGCAAGAACCTCGTCGGCATGATGATGGAAGGTGCCGGCTTCGACGTCATCGACCTCGGCATCAACAACCCGGTCGAGAATTATCTCAATGCCATCGAAGAGCATCAGCCCGACATCATCGGCATGTCGGCGCTTCTGACCACGACCATGCCCTACATGAAGGTCGTCATCGACACGATGAAGGAAAAGGGCATCCGCGACGACTACGTCGTGCTCGTCGGTGGCGCGCCGCTCAACGAGGAATTCGGCAAGGCCGTCGGTGCCGACGCCTACTGCCGCGACGCGGCTGTCGCCGTCGAAACCGCCAAGGACTACATGAAGCGCAAGCACAATCTGCGCGCTGCCGGCTAATGACAAAGGGCCGCCCCCTTGCGGTGCGGCCCTTTCATTCCGATCTGATGAGAAGTGTGACGGCGTAGTGCCTTATTGGACTGTGTCCTCGATGGCGTTCGCCGTACCTTTGACATCCTTGCCAACGCCGCGAATGGTATTGGCGCAGGAAGCCAGCGCGAACGCGCAGATTATGACGGCGATCGGTGCCAGACGTGACAGTTTCATGGACGGTGTCTCCCTCTCTCGATAAACTTCGTCCTAGAGCAACGAAGGCCGGTTCGACTGGTTCCATGGCCGCAAAGCAAACAACGAAACCCGACGTCGAAAACAGGCTGCTGGTCATAGGCTGCGGCATGATCGCGCGCGAGGTTTTGGCGGTCAAGCAGCAGCTCGCGCTCGAGCACCTCGAACTGACATGCCTGCCGGCCGATTTCCATTTCCACCCCAACCGCATCGCGCCGGCCATGGACCAAGCCATCACCGAAGCGAAGGCGGAAGGCTACCAGCACATCTATGTCGGCTATGCCGATTGCGGCACCGGCGGCCTGCTCGACCGTGTCTGCGAAAAGCATGGCGTCGAGCGCATCGCCGGCCCCCATTGCTTTGCCTTCTACCAGGGCGCGGCTGCCTATGCGCAAGTCGGCGAGGCCGACATGATGTCGTTTTACATGACCGACTTCCTGTGCCGGCAGTTCGAAGCCTTCTTCATCAAGCCACTCGGCCTCGACCGGCACCCCGAACTGGTGCAGGACTATTTCGGCAACTACGAGAAGCTGATCTACCTCGCCCAGACCGACGACCCCGCGCTCGACAAGGTCGCCGAGGATGCCGCCAAAATGCTCGGCCTCGTTTATGAGCGCCGCGCCACCGGCTATGGCGACCTGCCCGAGGCTCTTGCCAACGCATCGGACGCTGCGGCACATCATCAAAGAGCCTGATTCCTCTCCTGAGGTTCGGCCTTTGGAGAGGTTTGCCATGGCTTTTCGACGACTGATTCTCGCTGCTGCCCTAGCCGCCACGGCGACCTTTGCGCATGCCGATGGCGTGGTGCAGAAATTGATCACGCCGGCCGACAAGGCCAGGCTCGAAAACTACGACGCCACGCGCAAGGAAGCACTTCAGGAGGCCAAGGCAGGCCTGGCACGTGAAGTGGCCGTACTCGACGCGATCGTTGCCAAGAAACCCCTGTCGTTTTCCGATTTCGACATGATCGGCAACTGGCAGTGCCGCACCATCAAGGCCGGAGGCCTCGGCCCGCTCGTCATCTACGGCTGGTTCAAGTGCAAGGTCACCGACGACGGCTCGGGCTGGATGCTGGAGAAGATTTCCGGTTCGCAGCGCACCAAGGGCCGCTTCTACACCGAAAGCGACACGAGGCTGATCTATCTCGGCTCCGGCTTTGTCTCGGGCGAAAAGCCCAAGGCCTATGGCCGTGGCCCCGATACCGACCAGGTCGGTTATGCCTTCCGCGCCGGACCGGCGGAATGGCGCATCGAGTTCCCGGCACCGCGCTACGAATCGAAGCTGGACATCATCGAATTCCGCCGTTGATGTTGCATTCTGCGCAAAGCAACATCACATTCGCACCCTCCGGGGTCATCAAGGATTAACCTGGCCGTCGCACACTGCGATGGGGATTGGCGCGTTAAAAAGCGGGCCGCAAGTGGGCTGAAGGCTGAATGTTAGGGCAAGACAACCAAACCGACGCAGGCGAATTCGATGCGGCGCCGAAGCGCCGCCGTGGCCGGCGCCTGTCCGCGATCTTCGCCCAGATCGCCCGTGATGCCAAAGGCAACATTTCGATCGGCGACATCAGGGACACGCTCGGCAAGCGCAGTTTCGCGCCGCTCTTAGTACTATTTGCCGCCTTCAACATGCTGCCGCTGCCGCCGGGCGCCTCGGCTGTCCTTGGCCTGCCGCTGCTGATCGTTGCCGCGCAGATGGCCTTCGGCAGCAACCGCGCCTGGCTGCCCGCCTTCATCACCCAGCGCTCGCTGTCGGCAGAGCAGTTCCGCACCGTCACCGACTGGGTCATTCCAAGGCTTATCCGCCTCGAACAGGTGGTGCGGCCGCGCTACTGGCCCTTCTGGCGCAAACGCGGCGACCGTGTCATCGGCATCATCGCCCTCATCCTTTCCGTCTCGATCACGCTTCCGATCCCCTTCGGCAACTGGCTGCCGGCCTTTGCCACGGCATTGCTCGGCCTGGCGCTGTCCGAGCGCGACGGCATCCTGTTTGCCGTAGGCAGTGCTGTCGGCGTGGCCTCGCTCGCCGTCGTCTGCGCCGTTGTTGGCGGCGCCGGCTTTGCCACGCACGCCTTCCTGGCCTGGCTGGGGTAGACTGAATGGACCGCAGGCCGATCGTCTTCGTCACCGAAGGCGGCGAACATATCTGGGCGATCATCAACAGCCTGACCGATCGCTTCGGCCCCATAACAGTCGTTCTGGAAACGCCCTACTCCAAGCGTGACCTGCTGACGCGTCGTGCCAAAAAACTCGGCTGGGTCTCGGTGGCCGGCCAGTTGGGCACGATGGTGCTCATCCGTGTCGCCAAGAGTTTCCTGAGCGGCGGCATCGAGCGCATCGTCGCCGAGGAAAAAATGGAAACCGCGCCGCGTCCCGGCCAGGAGATCGTTTCGGTCGCCTCCGCCAATGGCCCCGAGCTCATCGACGTCATTCGCAAGCTTGAGCCCGCCGTGGTGTTCCTCGCCAGCTGCCGGATGCTGTCGGCGAAGACGCTCGCCGCCATCCCCTGTCCCGTCATCAACTACCACTCCGGCATCAACCCGAAATACCGCGGCATGAATGGCGGCTACTGGGCGCTTGCCACCGGCGACCACGGCAATTTCGGCTCGACCGTCCATATCGTCGACGCCGGTGTCGACACCGGCTCCGTGCTCTATCAGGCCAGGGGAAACCCTGTGAAAGGCGACACCATCGCCAGTTATGCGATGCGTCAGGCAGCCTTCTCCCGCGACATCTGCATCAAATCAGTCGAAGACGTGCTCGCCGGCCAGTTGACTGCGGTCGACACCGGTCTGCCCTCACAGCAATGGTACCATCCGACTATCTGGCAGTACCTCTGGACGGGCATTCGCCGAGGCGTCTGGTAGCCGCTCTTGCGGCAATACTCACTTTATCTTTTTGCGACAGGAGATCGCGTCGCTTTTGAATGCGCGCGCGTCGTCCCATAACAAGCGGCACCCCTGTGGTTGCGGCAAAGCTCAACGTCACTGAAAGCGAGACCGAAATGGCCGACCTGATCATCGTCAACTGGCGCGACATCCCTGCCCAGGTCATCGTCAAGAAGGGCCGGCAGAACGCCAAGCGCGAATTGCCGCTGCGTTTCACCGAAGCGATCGACATGTGCGCCATGCGCACGGGTGCCGGCGACACCGACGCCTATCTGGCGGAATGGCGCAAGGCCGCACCGGTTCCGGTCAGCGACGACCTCGAGGCGGAAGCCGACAAGGCAATGGCCGAGATCGATGCGAATTTCACACGCGAGCGGCTGGTCGCTCTCGTCAAGGCAGGCGGCAAGGAAGATGGTTGATACCCAGCCGACAGTAACCCAGGCGACTTTGGTCAAGAAGGCCGCGCCGAAAAGCGACTACAAGCCAGCCGACGTGTCGCCACAGCGACGCGTCCAGCGCAGCTACACGATCAGGCTGTGGTCGATCCGCCACTCGCGCCTGCTCGAGTGGTTCTACAGCCGCTTCGCCGACATGTTCCTGCTGCTCCATCCCCTGTGGAAGGGGATCGGCTATGGCCGCGTCGAGGCCCCGATCAAGTTTGTCGAGAAGCGGGTCAAGGGCCTGATGTTCGACTGCCGCATGTGCGGCCAGTGCGTGCTGTCGTCGACGGGCATGTCCTGCCCGATGAACTGCCCCAAGCAATTGCGCAACGGCCCTTGCGGCGGCGTCCGTGCCAATGGCAATTGCGAGGTCGAGCCCGACATGCCCTGCGTCTGGGTCAAGGCCTGGGAAGGCTCGCGCAACATGGTCAATGGCGACGCCATCCTCAACGTCCAGAAGCCGGTCGACCAGTCGCTGCGTGAAACCTCGGCATGGCTGAGGGTGACCGCACAGGCTGCCGCAACGCGCGAAACCGCCAGCAAGGAAGTCGCATGACCCCGCCGCGCCCGCGCCAGCCCGACGAACATCCCGATGGCATCGACCTGCCGCTCGATCCCCTGCCCGGCCATTCCTCGCGCGGCCGCCTCGAGCGCGTGCTGCGCCGTGGCGAGTTCGCCGTCACCACCGAACTGAACCCGCCCGACAGCGCCGACCCCGAAGACGTCTACAATCGTGCCAAGATCTTCGACGGCTGGGTCGACGGCATCAATGCGGTCGATGCCTCGGGTGCCAACTGCCACATGTCGTCGGTTGGCATCTGCGCGCTTCTGACCCGCATGGGCTATGCCCCGATCATGCAGATCGCCTGCCGCGACAAGAACCGCATCGCCATCCAGGGCGACGTGCTTGGCGCCGCCGCCATGGGCGTGGCCAACATCCTGTGCCTGACCGGAGACGGCGTGCAGGCCGGCGACCAACCCGGCGCCAAGCCGGTGTTCGACCTCGACTCGATGTCGCTGCTCGAAACCGTGCGCATCATGCGCGACAACGGCAAATTCCTGTCGGGCCGCAAACTGACAACGCCGCCGCAGCTCTTCCTCGGCGCCGCGGTCAACCCGTTCGCGCCGCCCTATGATTTCAGGCCTGTGCATCTCGGCAAGAAGATCGCCGCCGGCGCTCAGTTCGTGCAGAGTCAGTACTGCTTCGACGTGCCGATGTTCCGCACCTTCATGAACCGCGTGCGCGACCTCGGCTACGACGAGAAATGCTACATCCTGGTCGGCGTAGGCCCCCTTGCATCGGCCAAGACCGCCAAATGGATCCGCGCCAACGTGCCCGGCATCCACATTCCCGATGCAGTCATCAAGCGCCTCGAAGGCGCCCAGGACCAGAAGAAGGAAGGCAAGCAGCTCTGCATCGACATCATCAACGAGGTCAAGGAGATCGCTGGTGTCTCGGGCGTCCATGTGATGGCCTACCGGCAGGAGGAATATGTCGCCGAGATCGTCGATGAATCGGGCGTGCTGAAGGGCCGCCGGCCATGGAAGCGCGAGGCCCGTGCCGACGACCAGCGTGTCGCCGAGCGACTGGAGCACATCCTGCACGACGACGTTACCGAATCGCAGGTCGACATGGTGAAGACCGCGCACTGACAGGCAGGCGCGGCTGCCGCGCTTGAACGAAACCAGACAACGATATAAAGAAATCTTTATATCTTAGGGAGAACTTCATGACCCGCACGATCGTCGCTTCGGCGACCCGCGAAATCATCATCGGTTTCGATCAGCCTTTCTGCGTCATTGGCGAACGAATCAATCCGACCGGCCGCAAGAAGCTGGCCGCCGAGATGGTTGCCGGCAATTTCGAGACCGTCATCAAGGACGCCCTGGAGCAGGCTGCCTGTGGCGCGACGATGCTGGACATCAATGCCGGCGTGACGGCGGTCGATCCGAATGCGACCGAGCCGGCGCTTCTGGTGCAGACGCTCGAGATCGTCCAGAACCTGGTTGACCTGCCACTGGCGATCGACAGCTCGGTGTCGGCCGCGATCGAAGCCGCTCTCAAGGTTGCCAAGGGCCGCCCGCTCGTCAACTCCGTCACTGGCGAGGAAGAGAAGCTCGAGGCGATCCTGCCGCTGGTCAAGAAGTACAACGTCCCGGTCGTCGCCATCTCCAATGACGAGACCGGCATCTCGATGGATCCCGACGTCCGCTTTGCGGTTGCCAAGAAGATCGTCGAGCGTTGCGCCGATTTCGGCATTCCCGCCCATGACGTGGTCGTCGATCCGCTCGTCATGCCTATCGGCGCGTTGGGCGACGCCGGCCGCCAGGTTTTTGCGCTGCTGCGCCGCCTGCGTGAAGAACTCAAGGTCAACACCACCTGCGGCCTGTCCAACATCTCGTTTGGCCTGCCGCACCGCCATGGCATCAACGCCGCCTTCATCCCGATGGTCATCGGCGCCGGCATGACCTCGGCGATCATGAATCCGGTTCGTCCGCAGGAAATGGAAGCGGTCCGCGGCGCCAACGTGCTCAACGGCACCGACGAGCACTGCACCAACTGGATCAAGACCTACAAGGACTACAAGCCGTCGGAAGGTGGTCACGCCGTGGCAGCGCCTGTCGCCGTCAACGCACCAGGTGACGCCGCCGGCGGCCGCCGCCGCGGTGGCCGCGAAGCCCGCATGGCGCGCGGCTGATATCGGCCGTGGCACACGACGCGCCCCTCTTTCCCATAATCGTCCTCTCGGACGGGGAAGCGGAGCCGTCGCATGATTTTCCTTCTCCCCGTATGCGGGGGGAAGTTGCCGGCAGGCAGATGAGGGGCAACCCGATCGCCATAAGGTCGGTGCATACCGGAGCATTGCAATGAACTCTCCCGCCAACATCACCGATCCGCTTGTCCTGTTCATGCCTTCGGGCAAGCGCGGACGGTTTCCGGTGGGAACTCCCGTGCTCGACGCGGCGCGTACGCTTGGCGTCTATGTCGAAAGCGTGTGCGGCGGACGCGCCACCTGCGGCCGTTGCCAGGTCGAGGTGCAGGAAGGCAACTTCGCCAAGCACAAGATCATCTCGTCGAACGACCACATCTCGCCCAAGGGCCCGAAGGAAGAGCGCTACGAGCGCGTTCGCGGCCTGCCTGAGGGCCGGCGCCTGTCATGCTCGGCGACGATCCAGGGCGACCTCGTCATCGACGTGCCGCAGGACACCGTCATCAACGCGCAGGTCGTGCGCAAGGCGGCCACCGATCGCGTCATCGAGCGCAATGCCGCCGTCCAGCTCTGCTATGTCGAGCTGGAAGAGCCCGACATGCACAAGCCGCTCGGCGACCTCGACCGCCTGAAGGTAGCGCTTGAAAAGGACTGGGGCTGGAAAGACCTGCTGGTCGCCCCCCACCTCATCGCCCAGGTCCAGAAGATCCTGCGCACCAAGTTGCCCGACCAGCCGGAAGTCACGCCCGGCAAGTGGGGCGTGACCGCCGTTGTCCATCGCGACATGGATTCGTCTCGGCCCTTCATCATCGGCCTGTTCCCCGGCTTGAAGAACGAGGCCTATGGCATCGCCTGCGACATCGGCTCGACAACCATTGCCATGCATCTGGTGTCGCTGCTGTCCGGCCGCATCGCCGCTTCGTCGGGCACGTCCAATCCGCAGATCCGCTTCGGCGAAGATCTGATGAGCCGCGTCTCCTATGTGATGATGAACCCCGACGGCCGCGAAGCCATGACCAAGGCCGTGCGCGAGGCCGTCAACGGGCTCATCGGCAAGGTCTGCGAGGAAGGCCAGGCCAACCGCGACGACATCTTCGACTGCGTCTTCGTCGCCAATCCGATCATGCATCACCTGTTCCTCGGCATCGACCCGACGGAACTCGGCCAGGCGCCGTTCGCGCTCGCCGTTTCAGGCGCGCTGCAATTCTGGGCGCATGAAATCGACATCGAGGTCAATCGCGGCGCGCGTCTCTACACCTTGCCCTGTATCGCCGGCCATGTCGGTGCGGATGCTGCCGGTGCGACCCTGTCCGAGGGACCATACCGCCAGGACAAGATGATGCTGCTGGTCGATGTCGGCACCAATGCCGAGATCGTCCTCGGCAACCGGAACCGGGTCGTCGCCGCGTCCTCGCCTACCGGCCCGGCCTTCGAAGGTGCTGAAATCTCCTCCGGCCAGCGCGCAGCGCCCGGTGCCATCGAGCGCGTGCGCATCGATCCTGAAACGCTGGAGCCGAAGTACCGCGTCATCGGCACCGACAAGTGGTCGGATGAAGAGGGTTTCGACGAGGCATCGTGGACCACCGGCGTCACCGGCATCTGCGGCTCGGCGATCATCGAGGTGGTGGCGGAGATGTATCTGTCTGGCATCATCTCCGAAGATGGCGTCATCGACGGATCGATGGCTGAGAAAAGCCCGCGCATCATCCCGAACGGCCGCACATTCTCTTATCTGCTGCGCGAAGGCCGCCAGGGTGAGCCACGCATCACCGTTACCCAGAACGACGTCCGCGCCATCCAGCTCGCCAAGGCCGCTCTTTATGCCGGCGTGAAGCTGCTCATGGAAAAGCAAGGCGTCGAGACCGTCGACACCATCCGCTTCGCCGGTGCCTTCGGCTCGTTCATCGACCCGAAATACGCAATGGTGCTCGGCCTGATCCCCGATTGCGACCTCGACGAGGTCAAGGCTGTCGGCAATGCTGCCGGCACCGGCGCGCTGATGGCGCTGCTCAACCGCAATCACCGCCGCGAGATCGAGACGGAAGTCGGCCAGATCGAAAAGATCGAGACCGCGCTCGAGCCGCACTTCCAGCAGCTGTTCATCGACGCCATGGCGCTGCCCAACAAGGTCGACCCGTTCCCCAAGCTATCGGCGGCGGTCAAGCTGCCGCCGCGCAAGGCGGCGAGCGCGGAAGGCGAGCCTTCTGACGGGGCACCACGCCGGCGGTCGCGCGAGGAACGCGCCGCGCGTCGCTCCCGCGACTGAACCACAAGGACATCTGCCCAACCGGCGCTTCGATGAGGCTTTGCACGCCTCGCCGGAGCGCTTTTGTGTTATGATACACGTATCGGGTGTGTTTCAACCAGGCAACCATTCGACCTAAAGTTGCCGCCCATACGAAATCGATACGAAACAATCCCGAACTAGTTTCCGCTCGTCAGCCGCCAGCGAGGTTCGCCTCAGGCGGCAAACGTGCATGGCCTCGAAAATCGAATTCGGTTTTTGGAATGGATCAGGCACCGATTCACACGAACCGCAGCGCTCATGGCGCGCCCCTGGAGGCGCGCGGCGCGGCGGGATTTGCGGGAGACGACAATGTCGATGATGAGCACCATCGGCCGCTTCGGTGCGGCCATCCAGAACGCGCGCCGCGCCGCCCGGTCCGAACGCATGCTGAACAGGCTGCCGCCGGAGATCCAGAAGGACATTGGCTGGCCTGCCCCGGAACATGGCCGGCGCCACGCGACACTGGCGATCTACATGTCGCCGGATCGCTGAGGCGAATGTTTCAGCATCGCGCGCAATCTGAAACAGAAAAGCGCTCAAGCGATATCAGTCTGAAACACAAACGAGCATAAACTTTTGCCCGGCCGGCGGCGCATCCAGTCTCGCGTGGTGCTGCCGGCCCGTTACTCCCAGGAGACGACCATGTCCATCATTGGAGAGTTTCATCAGTACGGCTCGGTGTTGCGCCATGCGTGCCGCGACAGCCGCATCGAGAACATGATGAACGGCTTGCCGCGCGAATTGCAGGTCGAGCTCGGCTGGATCGACGGGGTGACCCACCATGGGTCGGGCGCCGCGGGTCAACTCCACAAATATGGTCGCGTGGCGATGCTGATCGACGCATTGCCCATCGACATACAGATCGAACTCGGCTGGCCCGTCGGCCCCTTGGCGCCAGCGACAAACGTCATCGCGTTCGCTCGGCCGAAAGCGCGCTGCGCATGACCTTCGCCGAAAAGGTCGGCCTGCTCGCCTTTCGCCAGCGCACCGCCGGCCGGCCTGCCGCGGCCGACCGGCGCCTGCGCATGGCATTGAAGCCACGCCGCCGCGCGATCTGACAGCCAGCATTTTGACAATTCAGGAATTGAAAGGAGGGCCAGATGCCCCTTTTCGACGATCTCGGCCGCATTGGCGCCCGCTACAAGCAGGCGCGAAGCGCCCGCCAAACCGCCCGCATCATGAATGCGCTGCCACCGGAGATCCAGCGCGACCTCGCCTGGAACCCGCCATCGTCGCTGATGGCGCGCATCTACCGTTCGATGGCCACTGCGGTCAGGCGTTGAAGCCTTCACCGCAGGCGCGCGCCAGAACTTGACCGCACGCGCGCTCTAGAACTTGCCGGTCAGGTTGAATGTCTCGAAGGCCGCGCGGATGTGGTCTGCCGCGGCCTTGACCGGCGCGCTCGCCTCGGGTGCCACGATCATCGCCAGGCTGTAGTTGCCAATCTCCGGCATGCCGTCCTTGACGCCGAGTTCGACAAGTTCGTCGCCGATGAACGACCGCGGCAGCGGTGCGACCGCCAGGTCGGAGAGGATGGCGGCTCGCTGGCCGGCCGTGTGCGCGCTCATATAGGCGACGCGATAGTTGCGGCCATCGCGGCCGAGCGCTTCGAGCGCCCCTGCCCGCCATGCGCAGCCTTCTTCCCAGATCGACACGGGCAGCGGCTCGCGCAGGTGGGCGCAGCCGCCCCTGGCGCCAGCCCAGACGATAGGCTCGGTCAACAGCGTCTCGGCGCCTGCTGCATTGGCCCTGCAGGCATTGGTCAGCAGCGTGATGTCGAGCGCGCGGTCGTCCATGCGGCGCCTGAGATTGCTGCTCTGGTCGATGATGACGTCGACGGCGATCGAAGGATGCGTCTGGGCAAAGCGCTTGAGCACATGCGGCAGCACGCGTTCGCCGAAATCGTCGGGCGAACCCAGGCGAACCACGCCGACGATGTCGGGGATGATGAACTTCGACACCGCTTCGCGGTTGATCGCCAGCATACGGCGCGCGT
>Ga0209902_101453_pt1 | contig 11386 bp, 12 predicted proteins | sample FECB27metaG_FD_188304 | JGI IMG/M metagenome (GOLD analysis project Ga0209902, IMG submission 188304) | Cyanobacterial communities from the Joint Genome Institute, California, USA - FECB-27 (SPAdes) (version 2) | ecosystem: Environmental > Aquatic > Thermal springs > Hot (42-90C) > Microbial mats...
AGGAAGGAAGCGAGGTTCAGGGTCACGTCACTTGTCCTTCTTCTTGTACATCGCCAGCATGCGCTGGGTGACGAGGAAGCCGCCGAAGATGTTGACCGAGGCCAGCACCAGGGCGACGAAGCCGAAGCCGGTGGCAAGGCCGGAGGCGGCGATGCCGACGGCGAGCAGCGCACCAACCACGATGACCGAGGAAATCGCGTTGGTAACCGCCATCAAAGGCGTGTGCAGCGCCGGTGTCACCGACCAGACGACGTAATAGCCGACGAAGATCGCCAGAACGAAGATGGCGAAGCGGAACACGAACGGGTCGACCGCCCCGCCAGTGACGGCATGCGCCGCATTGCCGGCAGCTTCCGCCGCACCTTCTGATGTGGCGAGATCCTGGACACCGAGCCGGACGGCGGCAACCGCCTGGTCGAGCTGGTCGAGGGCTTTTTGAAGACCTTCCATCACGCGTCTCCCTCAGATGACGTCTTGGCGCCGGCGCTTGGGGCCGGCTTTTTCGCTGCAGGCTTCTTGGCTGCGGCTGGTTTGTCCGACTTGGCGGCGGCCGGTTTCTTCGCTGCTGCCTTGGCAGGTGCAGCACCATCGCTCGCCGGGTCGTCGCCGCGGTTCTGGCCGGCCACGATCGGCTTTGGCTTATCCACTGCCGGAGCTGTAGTTGCCGCCGCATTGGCGAAGTTCGGATGCACCACCTTGCCGCCGTCGGTCAGCATGGTTGCCTTGACCAGCTCATCATCGCGGTTGATGGCGATCTGCTTGGTTGCCTTGTCGACCATGGTCTCGAGGAAGGCGAACAGGTTCTTGGCGTAAAGCAGCGAGGCGGACGCCGCGACCCGTCCCGGCACGTTGAGATGGCCGACGATCTTTGCCCCATTGGCTGTCGTGACAACCTTGCCCGGCACAGCACCCTCGACATTGCCGCCGCGCTCGACGGCGAGGTCGACTAGCACCGAACCCGGCTTCATCGAGGCAACCATCTGGGCCGACACCAGCTTCGGCGCCGGACGGCCCGGGATCAGTGCGGTGGTAATGACGATGTCCTGCTTGGCGATGTGCTCGGCGGTCAAGGCCGCCTGCTTCGCCTGGTACTCCTTGGACATCTCCTTGGCGTAGCCGCCGGCGGTCTCGGCGGCCTTGAACTCCTCGTCCTCGACAGCGAGGAACTTTGCGCCGAGCGAGGCGACCTGCTCCTTCACAGCCGGACGCACGTCGGTGGCAGTGACGATCGCGCCCATGCGGCGTGCGGTGGCGATCGCCTGCAGGCCGGCAACGCCGACACCCATGATGAACACCTTTGCTGCCGGCACGGTGCCAGCCGCCGTCATCATCATCGGCAGTGCCCGGTCATATTCGGCGGCACCGTCGATCACCGCCTGGTAGCCGGCGAGGTTTGCCTGCGACGACAGCACGTCCATCACCTGGGCTCGGGTGATGCGCGGCATGAACTCCATGGCAAACGCGGTGACACCGGCCTTGGCCATCGCCGCCACAGCGGCCTCGTTGCCATAGGGATCCATGGTGGCCAGCACGGCGGCACCTTGCTTGTAGCCCTTGACCTCGGCCTCCGAAGGACGGCGCACCTTCAGCACGACATCGGCTTTCGAAGCATCCGACGCCTTGCCGATGACCGCCCCCACCGCCGCATAATCGGCATCGGGAATGCGCGACAAGGTCCCTGCCCCCGTCTCGACAACCACCGCAAAACCAAGACCCACAAGGCGTTTCACCGTATCCGGCGAAGCACCTACACGGCTCTCAATCGCATCCAACTCTCTGGGTATGAATATCGTCCCGGACATCCGAGGTCTCCGCGCAAATGTTCGTCCGCCGGGAAATTTCCCGGCGACGCTGATGCCGTTACTGCAGTATTCGCCGATTTGACGGATCGGCCGAACCGACTAGAGAGCCGCGCGTCCATGTAGAGGCGCCAAGGATGCCGCAAAGCGTGGAAGCCGTGCTTGATCCTATCCGAAAATCGGTTCCGATTTTCGGACTGCTGGTTTAGTGAGCGACGAGAATGCCCTTGGCCTCGAAGATCGCCCGGATCTGCCGGACATAGCCGTGGTAGTCCTTGTCCTCGTGGGTCTTGCTCCACTGGCGCGGACGCGGCAGGTCGATCTTGAGGTCGAGGTCGACACGGCCGGGACGGGGCGACATCACCAGGACGCGGTCGGCCAGGAACACGGCCTCGTCGATGCCATGGGTGATGAACAGCACCGTGTTGCGCAGGCGCAGCCACATCGACTGCAAATCCATGATCATCTGTTCGCGGGTCAGCGCGTCGAGCGCACCGAAGGGCTCGTCCATCAGAAGCAGGCCCGGTTCCTGGATCAGCGCCCGGCAGATCGCCACGCGCTGGCGCATGCCGCCGGATAGCTCGGAGGGATACTTGTTGCCGAAGCCCTTGAGCCCGACCTGGGCAAGCAGCTCCTCTGCACGCGCCCGGTACCTCGCGACATCGAGCTTCTTGATCTCGATCGGCAGCAGGATGTTGTCGAGCACTGTGCGCCAGTAGAGCAGAAGGTCGGACTGAAACACAACGCCGGTCTTCGGGTGTGGCCTGGAGACGCCGTCGCCGTCGATGGCGATGCTGCCGGTCGAGGCTGGCGTCAGGCCGGCGAGAAGCGAGAGCAGCGTGCTCTTGCCGCAACCGCTGGGACCGACCACCGCGACGAAGCTGCCGGGTTCGATCTTGAGATCGATCTTGTCGAGGGCGAGGACATCATCGTCCTCGCGTGTCTTGTAGATCTTGGAAAGCCGCGAAATGTCGACCGCCGCGCCCATCTGGGTAGTGGCACTCATGGGATTGCCTCACTGAACCTGTTGTCGTTGCTCGGCCGCAGGCGGCCGGCTGATTACTTGGCGGCGTCGCGCTTGTAGGTAACGCGGGCTTCGATCGTGTCGATGATGAAGTAGAGCATCACGCCGAGCCCGGAGATCGTCACAACGGTGGCAAAGTTGAGCGTCGTGTCGAACAGCGAGTTGGCTTGCAGCTGCAGGTAGCCGAGGCCGCGTTCGGCAGCGACATACTCGCCGATGACCGCACCGATGACTGCCAGCGACACCGCAACCTTGAAGCCGCCGAAGATGTTGGGCAAGGCTGCCGGCAGACGGACCTTGAAGAAGGTTTGCCACTCGCTGGCGCCCATCGAACGGACGAGATTGACCAGGTTCTTGTCGAGCGACTGCAGGCCGACCACCGTCGAGATGACGATCGGGAAGAACGAAATCAGGAATGCCAGCGTGATCTTGGGTGCCCAGCCATAGCCGAGATAGAGCACCAGGAGCGGCGCCAGCGCCACCTTGGGCACGGTCTGCAGCGCCACCAGGATCGGGTAGATGGCGCGTTCGAAAGCCTTGGAATAGAAGATCGCCAGCGCCAGCGGCATGCCGACCAGCACGCCCATGGCAAATCCCGCAACCACTTCGAACAGCGTGACATAGGCGTGGGAGGCGAGCAACGGCAGCTCGTTGACGATCCGCTTGGCAATTGCCAGCGGCGTCGGCAGGACAAACTCCGAAAGCCCGGACCAGGGAACCAGAACTTGCCATGCGCCGAGCAGCACTACCGCCAGGATGAGCGCCGAATAGCGCTCGAGCCATGGCCCTCGTGATTTCTTCTTGCTGCTCATGCCCTTGCCTTGCTTTTTCTGCGCCTGAGCGGCGCCGATTACATCCGTGCTCGCCACCGTAGCCTCACTGCGTCAGAAGTTCATTGGTATAAAAAGACGACATCGGCTTGGCGTCGCCGATTTCCTCGACACTGCCGATCAGCTTGATGGCGTCTGCAATCGCTTTTTCGTCGATGTACCCGATCGGCGTACCGGCGGGCGAATGGATCGATGCCGAGGTCGCCTCGATCTGCTGCTGCACGACCTTGTCGGAAGGTCCGGCCTGCCAGACCGCCTTGAGCGCGGCGGTGGCAGCAACCGGGTCGGCACGGGTCAGCTCGATGGCCTTGGCGTTGGCAGCCAGGAAACTCCTGAGTGCCGGCCCCTTCTTGGCAATGCCATCATCGCTGGCGACGACCGCCATGCCGGGCACGGCAAGACCGAATTCGGTGAGGTCCAGGGTTGGGAACTTGGTGCCGGTCTTGTCTTCCAGCACCGGCAGGTCGTTGGTCTTGTAGACGCTGACGACGTCGACCTGCTTCTGCAGGAACTGCGGCACGCGCGACTGCGAGTCCATCTGGACCTTGGAGACCTTGGCGCAGTCGATCTTGTTGATCTCGCAGAACGCGCCGAGATAGGAGGTGCCGGTCTCGCCGACGGCGTGCGCAATGGTCTTGCCTTCGAGATCCTTCGGGGTCATCACTGCCTTGTCGGGGTGCGAGATCAACGCAATCGGCGACTCCGGCTGATACAGCGCGATGATCTTGACCGGCATGCCCTTCTGGATCGCGGAGATGGCGAAGATGCCGGGCAGGATGACAGCGTCTTCCTGGCCTTGGATGAGCGAGCCGAGTGCTGCCTGCGAACCGGCACCTTCGCCGAGCTTCAGCGTCACACCAGCGTCCTTGTAGAGCCCCTTCTGCTCGCCGAGATAGAAGAAGCCGTATTCGCCCTTGAGCTTCCAGCTGAAGCGGACGTTGACGTCTTCCGCCATGGCGCTGTGACTGGCAAGAACGGTAGCGACGGCGGCTGTGGCGACAAGCGCCGTGCCGCGAATGAGACCTGTGGCGTACAACATTTCTCTCCTCCCTAAAGAGCACCTTTCAGGCGCCCCAATGGCCCGAAGGCCTGCCTCTCTCCCCGGAACAAAGCGCGACAGCCTTCGCTCTCGATCTTCATTCTTGATCTCATAGTGTGATCACATTTGATGATTGTCAAGCGATGAATCGGATCAGGCAGCGCACGAATTTGCATGCTCAATCGAAGCGTTGCCGCGAATTCCCTGCCGCTGCGGCAAGCATCGGAAATTGCTGGCGGATTCACCACGCGTCGAGACGACGCAACCTCACCCGCTCCGGGCGAGGCACATTCACAAGTCGGCAAACGGCCCAAGATCGCCTGAAAAATGAAGCGTGCCGGATCAGTCCGCAGCGGCGAAGGTATCAGGCAACGAGCGCTCGATGGCGCTGCGGTTAAGGTTGCGCGCGATGAAAACCAGCCAGCCGCGGGGCATGCCCTCCGGCCAGCGCGGCAGATACTCGGGCGGATACATCACGTGCTGGACACCATGGATGACCACCGGGCGCGGGTCGCCCCTGACCGGCAGAAGTCCTTTCACACGAAGGATCGATTGGCCGCGTCCGGCGAGCAGCAATTCCAGCCAATCGACGAAGGACGGCCAGTCGACTTCGTTGTCAATCTCGACGGTGAAGGTCTCGATGCCATCGCTGTGGCGGCCAGGCATCGGCGTATCGGCCATTTCGAAATGGCGCGGCTCCCAGCTGTCGTCTTGGTCGAAGATGTCGGCTGCAACCGGCATGCTTGCCCGGCTTGAAACAAGCTGTCGTACCCGAGGGTTGACCTTACCGACATCCTGGGCGAGCGCATCCAGCCGCCAGGGTTCGACAAGATCCGACTTGGTGATGACCACACAATCGGCCAGCGCCACTTGCTGCACGGCTTCGGCGAAACTGCCGATGGAATTGGCGCCACTGACGCCGTCGACGGTGGCAACGATACTGCCCGCCCGATAGCCGCGGCGGAGCTGAAGGTCGCTCATTACCGCCTGCATGATCGGCGCGGGGTCGGCGAGGCCCGTGGTCTCCACCACGACCCGGCGGAACGGCGCCACCTCGCCACGGCGGACCATCGCCAGAAGGTCCGCCAGAGTGGAAACGAGATCATCTCGCACGGCGCAGCACAGACAGCCCGACGACAGCAAAACCGCGTCCTCGGACACTTCCCGCACCAGAAGATGGTCGAGCCCGACCTCGCCGAACTCGTTGATGATCACGGCAGTGTCGGCGAGATCAGGTTCGCCGAGCAGATGCCGCAGGAACGTCGTCTTGCCGCTGCCGAGGAAGCCGGTCAGCACGTGGACCGGAATTCGGTCGTCGGTCGCGGAAGCGGCAGGCAGCACGGTCAGTTGACCTCGAAGATGGCGTCTACCTCGACGGGAACGTTGCGCGGCAGCGAGTAGCAGCCGACGGCGGCGCGGGCATGGCGGCCGGCCTCGCCGAACACCTCGACCATCAGATCGGAAGCGCCGTTGATGACCTTGGGGTGATCCTTGAAGTCGGGTTCGGCATTGACGAAGCCGCCGAGGCGGATGACGCCAACGACACGGTCGAGATCACCGTCGAGCGCCTGCTTGAGCTGGGCCAGGATGTTGACGGCGCAGAGCCGCGCTGCGGCCTGGCCTTCCTCGACGGTGAAATCGGACCCGAGCTTGCCGGTGAACTTGTCCTTGCCGCCTTCAGCTGGGACCTGGCCCGAAACATAGACCTGGTTGCCCAGGCGGCGGGCGGGCACGTAGTTGGCGGCGGGCGCCACCGTCGCCGGCAGGCTGATGCCCAGGCGAGCAAGGTTCTGTTCAACTTTTCCCACCATGGCGGGATCCTCCCAGATCGTGATGTCAGTAATCGAATTGAATATCCGCCCCCTGCGCGAAAGGCAGTTCGATGCCTTGCGAGCCGGCGACGCTGAGCAGCGCCTTGCAGGTGGTGCGGATGTCGTGGACGATGCCCTTCTTGGCAGCGCTGGCGTTGCCTTCCTTCAAGGCGGCAAGGATGTCCTCGTGGTCCGAGGCGTTCCACGGCATCGAGGGGATCAGCAGCGACATGTACATGGTCGGGCCGAACTGCAGCCACAGCGACTCGATCAGCGGCATCAGCACGTCGGATGCAGCCGCCTCATAGAGCGTGAAATGGAATTTCTGGTTGGACGACAGGCAGTTCAGAATGTCGCGCTTTTCGATTGCCACCAGCAGCTGCTTGTTGATCGCGGCAAGTTCGCTGATCAGTGCTGGGGTCGCCTTCTTCGCGGCAAGCTCGGCGGCCATGCCTTCGAGCATCTCGCGCACGGCGAAAAGGTCGCTGAGCTTTTCCGGGCTCAGCCTGGGCACGCGCACCGAACCGCCCTTGGTTTCCTCAAGCGCATTGGCCGCCACCAGGCGGCTCAGCACCTCGCGAACCGGCATCGGGCTGGTGCCGAAACCGGCAGCCAGCTTGCGCAGGCTCATCACCTGGCCGGGCAGGAATGCGCCGACCATCAGGCCGCGGCGCATGTAGCGCAGCACATGTCCGTGGACATGGCCGCGCTCCTTCTTGGGCGCGTCACTGCTGCCGTTGCCGGCATCCTCAGTCTTATCTATCCGCACTCTGCTTCTCCGCCTCTCGCAAGCTCCTCAAGAATTGCGCTGTACGAGGAACGGCGTCTGGCGGCGAGCTGCCGCATACAGTCGCCGGCCGGGGGCAGAAGTTGACAGGCCGCAATCTGTGATCTCATATTGTGATCAATAAATGATCTTGACCGGAACGGCAACCATTAACTGCCCTGCCGTTTGACCGAGAACACCGCGGCAGCCCGACGCGCCGTCACATCCGCCCATCCGGAGACCCGTCCATGAACGCACCTGCCTTCGACCAGCCTGCCCTGCGCGACCAGATCGCCAACGGCGCCGGGCTGGGCCGTTACATCTTGCGCAATGTGCGTCTCGACAGTGCAGTGGCAAAAACTGGTACCGTCGATGCCACAGGGTACTTTCTAGCTGACGTGACAGTAGAGCACGGCAAGATACTGGCAACAACTGCTGCGCGCAGCCGTTCCATCGAAACCAGCGACGACAGCGCGATTTCGATCGATGCCGGCGGTCGGGTCGCCCTCCCCACCTTCGTCGACTGCCACACCCATCTCGACAAGGGTCATATCCTGCCGCGAACGCCGGCAGCCAACGGCACGTTCGATGGCGCGTTGGCGGCCACGCGCGCCGATCGTACGGCCAACTGGTCGGCCAGCGATGTCACCAGGCGCATGGATTTCGCGCTGCGCTCGGCGTTCCACTACGGCACGGCGGCCATGCGCACGCACATCGACTCACAGCCTCCGCAAGACGACATTTCCTGGCCTGCCTTCATGGAACTCAAACAACACTGGCGTGGCCGCATCGACTTGCAGGCGTCATGCCTGTTTCCCATCGACATGGCCCGCGACGATGCATTTCTCGAGCGTATCGCACGCCATGTCGCCGCTGCCAGCGGTACACTCGGGGCGGTCGCTTATCCGGCTCCCGACATCGACCATCTGCTCGACCTGATGTTCCGGAAAGCCCAGCAACATGGCCTCAACCTCGACTTCCATGCCGACGAGACCGCGAATCCCAAAGCCGATGGACTGCGCCGTATCGCCGAGGCCGCGATGCGATCGTCGTTTGGCGGTCAGGTGCTGGTCGGCCATTGCTGTTCGCTGGCAATGCAGGACGAAGCCAATGTCGAGGCCACACTCGACAAGGTCGCTACAGCGGGTGTCGCCGTCGTGTCGCTGCCGACCTGCAACCTCCATCTTCAGGACCGTCGCCAGGACGGCACGACGCCAAAGTGGCGCGGCGTGACCCTGCTGCACGAGATGAAGCGGCGCGGCATCCCGGTAGCACTTGCCTCAGACAACACGCGCGACCCGTTCCATTCCTATGGCGATCTCGACATGCTGGACACCTATCGGCTCGGCACGCGCGTCCTGCATCTCGACCATCCTGCCGGCGACTGGATCAGGGCCGTGACCACGACCCCGGCAGGCATCATGGGGCTCGATGGCAGAGGCAGCATCGCCGAGGGCCATGCCGCCGATTTCATCCTGTTTGAGGGCCGGTCCTTGTCGGAAGTGCTGTCGCGCGCCGAAAGCAATCGCATCGTCGTTCGCAACGGCGCGCCGATTACGACGTCGTTGCCCGCTTATGTCGAGCTAGACGGGCTTGAGGGTATGGCACCCGACTAAACGAGGAGCCAGAACAAAAAAAGGCCGCCGGAAACGGCGGCCTTTTCGTATCCGTACAATGCGCGATCAGGCAGTGGCGCCGACCTGGTAGAGCTCGACCTTGGTGCCGTCGGGGTCGGCGATGTAGATCGTCAGACCGTAAGGCCCGTCATGCAGGTCGGTGAAGTACTTCACGCCGGCCTTCTTCAGCTTGGCGTCCATGGCGCGGACGTCATTGACCTCAAATGCGATGTGGTCGAGCTGGCGATGATCCGACGTCTTGCCATGGATCAGCGCGATACCCTGATGGAAGGCGGTGAACGGACGGCCATCGGCCAGCGGCTTGGCCGGCCGGATCGTGAAGCCGAGCTGATTGGTATAGAAGGCGACCGACGTGTCGATGTCGTTGACCATGATCAGCTGGTGGCCGTAGTTGGTGACGCGCGGCTTGACCTGCTCGCCGATCCAGTCGAGCACTTCGGACGAGGGGGCGATCTCGCAGAAATACTGCTTCCACACCTGCTTGGCGGTGGCTTCCCACTCGGCATTGACACCGGACACGCAGTCATCGACGGCAATGACGTCGAGGTCGCGAAGATAGGCTTCGCGGATCGAGGTCTCGACGCAGGCATTGGTGGTGGCACCGGTGACGAACAGGTGCTGAGTGCCAAGCATCTTCAGCATCATCTCGAGCCGCGTCTCGTAGAACGCGCCGAAGCGGTGCTTGCGGATGACGAAGGCGGGGTCGAAATCGGCCAGCGGCTTCAGCTCGTCGATGATCTGCTCGTCCCAGCTGCCGGCCAGCGCCGACACCTGCTTGCGGCGGGCGGTGTGGCCGAGCAACTTCTTCTTGGCACGGTTCTGGTCGATCGCGAAGTGTTCCTGCATCGTCCAGATGACCGGAATGCCGGTGTCCTGGCAGCGCTTGATCAGCTTGGCCAGCGGCGGCACGATCGACGACAGGCGCTTGGTGTCGACGCCCGAAACGCCGAGCGTGCCCTTCTCATGGATGAAGGCGTTCTGCAGGTCGATGACCAGCAGCGCCGACTTGTGGTAGTCGAGAACGTCCAGACCCATCACTTGTGCTCCACCATGTCTATGCCGAGCACGCCGCCGCGGCCCCAGCTGTCCTTGGGCGTTTCGTGGATGACCACGTGCAGGTGATCGGGCTTGCAGGCGGCCTCTTCGACCATGGCCTTGGTGATGGCTTTGACGAGGTTGCGCTTCTGCTCGACAGTGCGCCCCTCCCACATCTCTACGACGACGAATGGCATCTTATTTCTCCTCTCTTTCGCTGGGCATGGCGCCGGAGGCCCAGACGGGCACGGCGGGCGCAAAGCCCGAAACCAGGTCGTTGTTGGCCCGATCAGTGCCGCAGAGCAGCCACAGCGGGCGGTTCGAATAGTTGACCAGCACCTGCTCTTCCATGCAGGTGCGGTTGGCCGGATGGTCAGCATTACGATCGAAACGGCTCGTCGCCGGCATCAGCCTGATGACATAGAGCGGGTCGGCCGGATCGAAACCGTCGAGTGCAGCTGGGCCCAACTTCTCCAGCCCGAAGGCCCTCACCGAAAACTCGCCGCTGCCGAATGCCACCAGCACGACGGCGCCTGCGAGCGGCGTCACCGGCCAGTAGCGGCCTTCGCTCCCGGCGTTCAGAAACCCGGCGTAGCTGCCCGCCTCGGCAAACAGCTCGCTGTCCCACAGGATGATGTCGGGACCGATGACGCTCCGCGCGGCGTCAATAACGACCTGGCTCTCGCACAGGTCGAGAAAGCTCCATGGATCGGTAAGGCCGATGACATGGCCCCACGGATTGTGGATCCCCGACAACCGCTCCTGGCGGATCGTCGCCTTGCGGGCAACGATGCTTGCGACGGCTTCGCACACCGGCAACCGCGCCGGTGTCAGCGAAATCCGGCCGGCCAGGTCCAGCTGATCGGGGCTTGGTGTCATGACGGCAGGGTCACGCAGCGGCCGCGGCCGTAGTTGGTGTCGGCGACCACACCGTTTTCGTAGACGACATCGCCGCGCGCCACCGTCATCACCGGCCAGCCCTTAAGCTTCCAGCCTTCATAGATGCATGTGCCCTTGCCGGTGTGGGTGACCGTGCGCTCTTCGTCGAGGTCGACCAGCACGAGGTCGGCGTCGAAGCCGACATCGATGTGGCCCTTGCGCGGCCACAGGCCGAAACGACGCGCCGGATTGAACGAGTTGAGCTCGACAAGGCGGCTGAGCGGCAGCCCGCGCTGGTGCACGCCGAAATGCAGCATCAGCGACAGCTCCCACGGGAAGCTGACGACACCGGGGAATTCCGTCCACAAATCCTCAAGCTTCTTGGGCAGGAACGGCACGTGGTCGGTACCGAGGCTGTAGACCGAACCGTTGAGCATGCCGGCCCACAGGCCTTCGAGCTCGTTGCGGTCGCGCAGCGGCGGCGAGATCTTGGCGCGCATGTCGAGATCTTCGTCATAGCAGGTGCGCGTCAGGTAGTGCGGGCAGGTCTCGACGGTGACATGCAC
>Ga0209902_101454_pt1 | contig 11354 bp, 11 predicted proteins | sample FECB27metaG_FD_188304 | JGI IMG/M metagenome (GOLD analysis project Ga0209902, IMG submission 188304) | Cyanobacterial communities from the Joint Genome Institute, California, USA - FECB-27 (SPAdes) (version 2) | ecosystem: Environmental > Aquatic > Thermal springs > Hot (42-90C) > Microbial mats...
CCCGCCGCGCTTGCCGCGCTGCCGCGCGTCCCCGCCGTCTATCGCGCCGCCGGCCGGTTGCCCAATATCGACGGCACGATGATCGACCGGATCAGCGCGATGCCGGGCGTGATCGGTTACGACCGCGATCGCATCATCGATCTACGGACGGGGGCCACGCTGCCCTAAGCCCTTCGCCCTTACCGCCCCTGAAACCATTGCGGCGGCAGCGGCCGAGCCCTCGGCCAGAGCTCGTCGAGCGTCGCCGCATCGTAGATCCGGCCGTTCTTCATCACCTGGCCGATGGCACGGGCATTACGGATGTCGGTCAGCGGATCGGCGTCTAGCACCAGCAGGTCGGCGAGCTTGCCCGGTTCGATGCTGCCGATATCGTCGGCATGGCCGATGATCTCCGCAGACAGCATCGTCGCGGCACGGAGCACTTCGTGCGGGGTGGCACCGCCGGCGGCATAGGCCTGCATCTCGTAATGATAGCCCAGCCCCTGGATCTCGCCATGGCTGCCGATGCCGATCAGTCCGCCGGCCCGCTGGATGCGAAGCGCATCGGCGGCGAAGGCGGGATAGAGACTGTCGTCGGGCGACGACCATTCGCGGCCACGCATCTTCGCATCGACCACGCCGCCGGGCATGAAACGACGCAGTTTGGGATCGCGGCTGGGATCGTCGCGGATGAGGATGTCGTCGATCGAGGGCATGCCCCCGTACATGACGTTGAAGGTGGGCGAATAGCCGATCCGCGTGCGGGCATAGAGCTGGACGATGTCGTCGCGCAGCGGCGTGACGGGCAGGCTGTGCTCGTTGCCTGCGAAACCGTCGATCGCGTGGGTCAGGTTGAGCGTCAGGTCGCTCGCCCCCTCGGTCGTCGGCATCATGCCGATTTCCGCCGCCGCCTCGGTCATGAACTGGCGCTGCCGCCGGCTGCCGATCATGTAGGACTTGATGTTGCGCGTCCGGTAATGGTCGCGATAGCGGGTGAGCACATCGCGCGCATCGCCCTTCGAATTGATCTCCGAATTCACGAAGATGCCCGGCCCGGTCGAAAAGGCGCGTGGGCCGATCATCAGACCGGCATCGATCATGTCCTGATATCCGAACACGTCGTTGGTGAAGGGCTGCACCTCCAGCCCCGATGTCACGCCATAGGCCAGGTTGGCGAGGAAATCCCAATGGCCGCGGTCGAGCAGGCCGCGGCGGATCTCGAACCAATGGGCATGGGTGTCGACCAGGCCGGGCACGATGAACTTGCCGGCGACGTCGCGGATCGCCGCACCGGCCGGAACCGCGACCTCGCCCGTGCGGCCGACCGCGACGATACGGTTGCCGGTCACCACGACATCGGCTCCGGCGATCACGTCGTCGCCGCGCATCGTCGCCACGGTCGCGCCGCGCAGCACGACGCTGCCCTGGGGCACGTCGCGCGGCAGGGTCACGATCGTCGGAAAACTTTCCGCCCGGTTCTCAGCGGTGCCCGGTTCGCTGCCCACAAGCCCGTCGAGCGCGACCCGGCGGATGGTCGAACCGACCGACCAGAGGATCGCCGCGCCATCGCGGCTCCAGGCGAGATGATCGGCGCCGATCCGGGTCAGCCGGGTGACCGCGACATTGGGCGCGTTCAGGCTGACGACCGCCCCCGACGCCGCATTGGCCGGTGGCATGTCGACCAGGTAGAGTTGCGACGCGGCCTTCACCAGCGCCCGGTCGCCGCGCGGGCTGACCCGCACATCCTCCGCGGGCACGGCAATGCCCGCGAAATACTGGTTGGCGTTGCGCGCCTTGAACGCGACCTCGCGACGCAGGTCCGATCCGTCGAGGCGGATCGAGCTTGCCCCCTCCGGCGCGACGAAGCGCAGCCGCTCGCCCTGATCGAACTGGAGCGCGCGAATGCCCAGCCCGCCGGTCACCCATGTCGTCGCTCCGCCGCTTGCCGGCATGGTCAGGATATCGGTCTGGCGGTTCTGCGAGATTTCGTCATTGGTCAGCAGCCGGTCGCGCTGATTGGCGCGCAGCACCGCGATGCTGCGACCATCGGGCGAGAATTGCGGTTCGCTGTACATGGCCGGCGTCTGGGTCAGCCGGCGCGGGCGGCCGCCGGCGGCCGGAATCGTCCAGACCTGTCCGCCATCGCTCGCGGTCCAGGTGACATAGGCGAGCGTGCGCCCATCGGGCGACCAGCTCGGCTGGAACGCCATGCCCTCTATGCCCGGCACTTCGCGCGCCGCGCCGTCCGGAGTCAGCGCTCTGATATAAAGACGACCGAGTGCGGAAAAGGCGACGCTGCGACCATCGGGCGACGGACTGGGCGACTGGAGGACACGGACGGCGATGGGCCCCTCCTCCACTTTCTGCGCAACCCGCGTCGAGCGGCCGATATCGAGCGCGACGGGGGCGGTGAAGGGGATCGGCGCCACCTTGCCGCTGGCCAGATCGATGCGCGACAGGCCGCCATTCACGCTCAGCAGGATCGATCGGCCGTCCGCGGCGAAGGTGAAGCGCGGGACGAGGTCGACATAATATCCGCCCTCGCGGCTGTCATGGTCGAGCGCGGCAATCCAGCGATCCTCGCCGGTCTCGATATCGCGAAGGCGCAACCCGGTGCGCGTGCCGTCACGGCTGGCATAGGCCAGGCGGCGGCCGTCGCGCGACAGCATCGGCCGCATCGCTCCACCGGGAGAGGCGATGACCGTCTGCTCGGCGCCGCTGCGCAGGTCGCGCCGGACGATCGACCAGTGCGGCAGGTAACGATCGTGCCAGAGCGTGCCCGTCTTCTGCGCATAATAGAGATAGCGGCCATCGGGCGACGGCGCGGCGCCCAGCGCGTTGATCCGCCGGTCGAACCCCTCGTCGCCATTCGTCTTCGCCTTGGTCACCTGCACGCCCGCGCCGCCGTCGCGATCGTACATCATCATCTCGAACGCCAGATCGGCATGGATCGAGCGCGAGACATAGACGAAGCGGCCGTCGGGCGACCATGCCGGCGAGGAATAGATCGCGGCGCCCTCGTCGCGCGAAAGCCGTTTCAGGCCGGTGCCGTCGGCATTGGCGATCCACAGATGGGACGCGCCCGAACGATCGCTGACGAACGCGAACTGCCGCCCGTCGGGCGAGAAGACCGGTTGGGTCTCGTACGCCATGCCGGAAAGGAGCGGCCGCGCCGTTCCGCCGGCCGCGTCGAGCGCATAGATGTCGCCGAGCACGTCAAACAGGATCGTGCGGCCGTCCGGCGACAGGTCGGGCGCCATCCATGTCGCTTCCCTCACGTCGAAATTCAGCGTGCGATCGGGAACCAGCGTCAACGGCGAGGGATCGTCCGCCGCCTGGACGATCGTCGAGATCGCCGCGAGGATCGCGGCGCCTGTCAGGCGAACGGAACGGCGCATCGGCATACTCCCCCGAAAACGGCGGCTGCCGTGGTTCGCCAATATCACCGGTTCGCGACGGGCTCCACAAGGCCCTTCACACCCGCGGCATCCAAAGGTTCAGGCCGGGTTCTCCGCACCGCCGGCAGTGGCGGCGATGGGGAGCGTCAGGATGCGCTCATTCGCCTCGTCGTCGACATAGACGGTCAGGTGGACTGACGGGCATCCGTCCTTCAGCTCGCTCGCGACGATATCGACACCGGCCTGAAGCGCGTGACGACGCGCGGCTTCCACATCCGGAAGCTCGACGCCCTCATGGTCCAGCTCCAGGCCGTGACCGTTCAGGACGTGAATATAATAGCGTGCCATGCAGCGCCAATGCTCGGCGATGGCAAGCCGTTCCGTGTCATGACGAGGAAACACGCCATTTTCGACCTGCGGATCCATATCGGGGGGCATATTGATCCACGTCAATGACGGGCCGCGCGATCGGGTGTAGGAACGGATCGTTGTCAGACGACGCCGGCCCATGCCGAGCCGGCCCGTTCCGAACGACGCTCTCGAGCCTTTGGGGGGTGATGAAGGAGCAGGCCATGTCCGAAGATACGCCGACTTATTTCAACAGACGCGCCCGCGAGGAGCGCCGGCATGCAGAGGCCGCGATCGATCCGTGCGCGCGGCGGGCGCATCAGCGCATCGCCGCCGAATATGAGCGGCGGGCTGGCGCCGAAACCGATCCGCAACCGCAACCGCGCGCGGTGATGCAATGACCGTGACCGCGCCGGTACGAGAGACCTATGCCGTGCTGATCGCGCGAGCCGAAGCGGAAATGCGCCGCGCCGAGGCAGAACCGCTGGCCCACCGCGCCCGCATCCACGCTGCGGCGGCGGAAACCTGGCTGCGCCTCGCCGCGCGCAAGACCCAGGCCGAACGATCGGAAATCGAAGACGATCGCCAGGAAATGACGGTTTCCAATATCGCACCCATGCAGGCATCTTCACCCTGACGGAGCGCTGATGGCGCTTCGGCGCCGCCGGGACCCGCCCGAATGCCGCCAATCGTGGCGGTCGCGCGATCAGGCGTGTCCGCCGGGGGCAGGCCAAAGGCCCGACTGCATCTATGCTGCGTCCCGACCGAAATGTTGAGGACGCAGCGAGATCGTCGATCCCGCCACCATATTGCCCGACCCCCAGCGCGATGCGATCCTGCGGATCTGCACGGAAGGCGACGCGTTGGCGGCGAGCGGCCATTATGACGACGCCATCGCCGAATACAGGCGAGCCTGGTCCCTGATCCCGAGCCCGCGGAAACGCTGGTCGGATTCGGCCTGGATCCTGGGCGCCTTCGCCGACGCCTATTTCCTGTCGGGGCGCCACGAGTTGGCGCGTGCCGCGCTCGAGCGTGCAATGGCCTGCCCCGGCGGTGGCGAACAACCCTTTCTCAGCCTCCGGCTCGGTCAGATCCTGTTCGACGCCGGCGATCTCGACGGCGCCGCCGCCGCGCTGGCCCGCGCCTATCGCGAAGCCGGCGAGGACGTTTTCTTCAGCGAGGACGAGCGATATCTGGCCTTTCTGAAGGCCCGCGGCCTGGCGAACTGAAAAAGCCGCCCGTCGCTCCGCTCACTTCCGCTGCGCGGCGCTCGTATCGCGCGCCGCGCGGAATTCGGAATCGGCGCTCCATTCGGGCCAGTCCTTGCCGTCGGCAAGCGCGCGTCCGGTATTGTAGAGCAGGGTCAGGTCGGGAACGACGCCGCTCATGTCCCAGTCCGCGCTCCACTGGTCGGCCGGCTGGTGATAGCGATCCTTGGTATAGGCTTCCGACCAGGCCCTGCCCCGTTCGGTGCCGCCGTCGATCAGGTCGCGACCGGTGCCGAACGAGATGGCGGGCACGCCGCGCTTCGCCATGGGGAAATGGTCGGACCGGTAGAAGCTGCCCGCCTCGGTGCGCGGATCGGGCGAATAGACGCGGCCGAGCTTCTGCCCCTCCGCGACGAGCAGGTCGAGCAGGCCGAGCTTCGCGACGCCCGAAATCGTGAAGTCGCGCGCGGCGCCCGGCCCGATCGTGCCGTCCATGTTGATGACGCCGGCGGTGGTGGCGAGCGGATAGACCGGATTGGACGCGTAATATTCGGATCCCAGCAGCCCCTTTTCCTCCGCGGTCACCGCCAGAAAGACGATCGAGCGGGCGGTGCGCGGCGCCTTGGCATAGGCGCGGGCCAGTTCGAGCAGGCTGGCGATGCCCGTCGCATTGTCGAGCGCGCCGTTATAGATGCGGTCGCCGGTCGCATCGGGCTGACCGATGCCGAGATGGTCCCAATGGCCGGAATAGATCACGGTCTCGTCCGGGCGGGTACGGCCGGTCAGCCGCCCGACCACATTCTTCGACACGATGGTGACCGGATTGACCGTATAATCGGCGTTGAACGTGGCGTTGAGCGGCACCGGCCGGAACGCCTTGGTCCGCGCAGCCGCCTTCATCTGCTCCAGATCCAGCCCCGCCGCCTTGAAGATCTGGGCGGCCAGATCGCGCTGGATCCAGCCCTCCATCTGGGTGTGTACGGCCCTGGGATCCTTGCGGACGATGTCGAACATGGTGTTGGTATTGCTGTTCTTGACCGTCGGCCAGCCATAGGATGCCGGCGCATATTCGTGGATGACGAGCACGCCCGCCGCCCCCTGCCGCGCGGCTTCCTCGTATTTATAGGTCCAGCGGCCATAATAGGTCATCGCCTTGCCGCCGAAATCGCCCTCGCCGCCCTCGAAATCGGGATCGTTGACCAAGACGACCATGATCTTGCCCTTGAGGTCCGCGCCCTTGAAATCGTCCCAGCCGCGTTCGGGCGCCTTCACGCCGTAACCGACGAAGACGAGCGGCGCCCCGGCGATCTTCACCGCGGTCTGCCCGGTAAGCGCGGCGCGTAGCGCGACATCCCCGCCCTGGGTCAGCGAACGCGGCGCCGCGCCCGCCATCGTCAGCGACAGCACGGGCTTGCCGACGATCTCCGACTTGAGCAGCGGCACGTCCTGCGTCCAGCCGCGCGCGCTTCCCTCCATCTGGCCGCCGGGTTCGAGCCCCGCCGCCTTCATCTGCGCGGCGACATAGGCGACGGTCTTCTTCTCGCCCTCGGTCGCCGGCCCCCGCCCCTCGAAGGAGTCGCTCGACAGCGTGCGGACGTCGTCCGAGACGCGGGTGACGTCGAAGGCGGGTTGCGGCTGCGCCATCGCGATGGCGGGCATAAGCATGGCGAGAACGAGGATCGAGGCGCGGATCTTGGTCATGGGGAGGCTTTCTGTGCGTTGTGCGGCGATGGTATTGCGTCCAAGGCGCAGGAAGCAATGGGGTCCTCAGCCCGCGACCGGCAGCCTGACCGATCCATCCTCCTCACGTTCCAGCGGACCATAGGCGATTGCTGCATCCAGCGGCAGGTTGCCGTAGAGATGCGGGAACAACTGCCCACCGCGTGACGGTTCCCAGCGTACTGCCTCGCCGAGGGCGGCCAGATCGACCGCGACGATGGTCAGGTCGGTCCGCCCCGCGAAATGCTTGTCGAGCGTCTCGGCAAGCTGGGCAGCGCTCGACATGTGGATATAGCCGTCGGCCCGGTCGATGGGCGCCCCATCGAACCGCCCGTCCGCCTCCAGCGCCGCGAGTTCGTCGGCGAGCAATATCTTGTAGGCGATCAGGTCGGTCATTCATCGTCCTCCGAAGGGCGTGGCGTCACGCTATCACAACGCACCGCGCCCCGAACCGCCCCACGACGAAATGCCGGTGGATTGTAAGGGGCGGATTTCCTTCGCGGACGACGAGAGGGCGGCGCGGTCCGGCATGGACCGCCCCGCCCCCATCGACCGCGACCGGTTCAGCGCGGCTTGGCCGGACACTTCACGAACTTGCCATGCGCGTCGTGGCACCGTGTCGTCGCGGGCGCCGCCTTTGCCGTGGCGCATTTGATGAACTTGCCATGCGCATCGCGACACTGCGCGGCGTTGGCGGCGCCGCCGGCGAAGGCGAGCACGGCAAGGCCGGAAAGCAAAGCCGTCGAACGGAACATCTTGGTCATGATCAGGCTCCTCCTCCTTGCCCGGACGATCCGGGCGAGGAGAAGGTCATGCCATGTCCAGCCTGCCCGAAAGCTGGCGGTGACGTGAAGCTTTATTCATGCGGCCCGGCCGGTCGCCCTTACTGGCCGCGGCGGATCGCCTTGCCGGGGAACAGGCCCTGCGTCACCTTTCCGTCGGTCGCCATCACCTGGCCGCCGACCAGCACGTAACGGATGCCGACCGAGGCCTGCATCGGCTTATCGAAGGTCGCCATGTCCTTGATCTTCGCGGGATCGAACACGGTGATGTCGGCATCGGCGCCCACCGAGATCCGGCCCTTGCGCGCCATGCCGGGCGCGACCTTCTCCATCCGCCGCGCCGGCATGATCGTCATCTTGCCGATCGCGGTCTTCAGGTCGAGCAACTGGCGTTCGCGCACATAATAGCCGAGCACGCGCGAAAAGGTGCCGGCGCCGCGCGGATGCTCGCCCGACGTCACCCAGGGCATGCCGTCGGACGCGATCGAGACGATCGGATCGGCCATCGCCGCATCGACCGCGGCGGGCGGGTTTGCATGGATCACCACCGCATTGCCCGGCTGCGTCTCGCGATAGCGCTTGAAGCTCTCCTCCGTCAGCCGCTCGCCCGTGGGCGGCCATTGCAGGTCCTTGAAAGTGATATGGTTGCGTTGCTGCCAGCCGTCGGAGAAGAATTCCGATCCGATGAAGGTGCTGCCGGCGGTGTAGGGATAGGCCTCGGTCGTGACGTCGACGCCATGTTGCTGCGCACCCTTGATGATCTCGATCGCGACCGGCGTGTCGCCGAGCGCGGTGGAGACGACATGGACGAGCTGGAGCGAGGCGCCCGTCGCGGCGGCATTGGCGACGACCTCGTCCACCACCGCGAGTTCGACGCCGGGGCCGCGATCGGGCTGGCGCGAGCGCGCATGGACGAACACCGGCGCCTTCGTCTTCGCCGCGGCCTGGAAGATGCGGAAGATCTCGCGCCGGCCCGACGCGGGCACATATTCGATGCCCAGGCCGTAGCCGAGCGCGCCCGCCGCAATCTCGCGATCGAGCGCGGCGACGATCGCCGCTTCCTGTTCGGGCGTGGTCGGCGTCGTCACCGCCGCCTTGTCCAGCGTCATGCCCCCGCGCGTCGCGGCATGGCCGCCGCACGACTTGCCCGAGATCACCTCGGCCCGCGCGCAGATATGCGATGCGGACGCGCCATAGTTGATCAGCGCCTTGCCCTGCATATCGTTGAGGAAATTGGTGATCGGCATCGCGCCGATCTCCATATCGATCGCGGTCGTGACGCCGTCGAGAAGCTGGTAATATTCGCCCTTGGCATCCTGACCATGCGCATGGAGATCGACGAAACCGGGCGCGACCACCTGTCCGCTGGCATCGAGCGTCTTCTTGCCCTTGAGCGGCGCGGTCGAGATCGCGGCGATCGATCCGCCGCGAATGCCGACATCGGCCACTTCGTCGCGCCCGCTTTCAGGATCGATGACGCGGCCGCCCTTGATGACCAGATCATAGCTTTCGCCGCTCTGCGCGAGTGCCGCGCCCGGGATTGCCGCGCCGCACAGCATCAGCGCCAGCGCCGCGCCGAAGCGGCCGGGGTTGTTCGTTCTGGCGGTCTTCGAGCGGATCGGCGTCATCTGGTTCTCCCTGGGGTGCATTTCGCCCATCGTGTCATCGCGCGCCGGGGGAAGCAATGCGGGGATGGGGGATAAGTGCAATCGCCCCCTTCTCGTCGCTCCAGCGGAAGCTGGAGCCTATGCAGTGCGCCCAATCGCGGTGGGTTTGCAGGATCGTATGGGCTCCAGCTTTCGCTGGAGCGACAATAAGGTCGCAGCCGTCAACGCCCCTTCCATTCCGGCGCCCGCTTCTCGGCAAAGGCGCGAAGCCCCTCCTGCAGATCCTCGCTGCGCCGCCAGTCCGCAAAGGCGGGATAACCCTCCTGATGCGTAAGCGCGTGCGCCAGGCTGGGCTCGTCCAGCCCGCGCCATGCGGTCTGCTTGGAGGCGCGAATCGCAGGCGGCGCACCCTTCAGGATCATGCCGCACCAACGATCTACCGCAGCGGTAAGCTCCGCCGCAGGCACGACCTCGTTGACGAAGCCCAGTCTCTGTCCCTCCCCCGCATCGACCCGGCGGCCGGTCAGGATCATGCCCATCGCGTGCTTGGTGCCGATCTGCCGCATCAGCCGATGTAGCCCGCCGCCCAGCGCCACTGCCCCGACCAACGGCTCGGGCAGGCCGAAACTGGCGGTGTCTGCGGCTATCACCAGGTCGCAGGCCAATGCGATCTCGAACCCGCCGCCCAGCGCCAGCCCGTTGACCGCCGCGATCAGCGGCTTGTCGAGATCGAAGCGGCGGATCAGCCCGGCATAGCCGCTCGGCGGATAATCGGCGCCCGAACTGTCGGACAGCCGCGCTGATCTGAGATCGCTGCCCGCGCAAAAGGCGCGATCGCCCGCGCCCGTGATCACGCAGGCATGCTGCCCCGGATCGTCGCGAAACGCGTCGAGCGCATCCTGCAGCTCGAAATGCATTTCGCGGTTGATCGCGTTCATCACCGCCGGCCGGTTGAGCGTGATCGTCGTGATCCGATCGGCGGCCTTCACCGTGATGAACTCCATTGCCCTCTCCCTGCACGCCACGATCAGATACCCTCATATCCGTCACCACAGGCTCAGGCCACTGTGTGTTCCGTCTGCCGCGCACGGCCTGATTCCCCTGATGCTGTGGCGATGAACGCCATCGAGCAGGTGGCGTCGCCGCCCGCCTTTACGCATCAACCTGATCCGTTTCGGATCTAAGCCCGAGCTTTGCTTGACGATGGCGTCCGGGAAGCATCTGCACGCCGGATCGGCCGGGGGCGGCCGAATCTGGGAGGGGTCGATGCATAATAAAATCGTTCACGCGCTTTCGGGCGCGATCGTCGCGGCGTGGTCGGTTGCCGCGCCGGCACAGGATACCGCGCCAGCGCCAAGTGCACCGGCAGCAGCGCAGCCAGCGCCGTCGGCAACGGCCGCGGTGATCGTTGCGCCCGCCACGCCGAATATCCTGCGCGCCGGGGCCAAAGTGCCGCTGAAAATGTCAGAAGGTCTGACGACCGAAGGCAAGAAGCTTCGTGTCGGCCAGCGCTTCCAGATGGAGGTGGCAGAAGCGGTCATGCTCGACAGCCACACCATCATTCCCGCCGGCAGCCCGGCCGTCGGCGAGGTCACCGATGTGCGTAACAAGGGGATGTGGGGCAAGTCCGGGCGGATCAACGCCCGTGCGCTTTATGTCCGCGTCAACGGACGTCAGATCAGGCTGACCGGCCAGCTCGACGACAAGGGCGTGACCGGAACCGCCGGTGTCGTCGCCGCGATCGCATTCATACCCGTCGCGGGCTTCTTCACCACCGGCACCAGCGCGAAGATCCCGCTCGGCTCGCCGGTCGTCGCTTTCCTCGACGAGGATCTCACCATCGCATTCGCGCAGGCGCCCGCGCCGGAACCGATGGTCGTGCCGGTCGCAGCTCCGACGACGGTGGAAACTGCGCCCGCGGCTCCGCCAGCATCGGTTGGGAGCGACGCCAAGCCGAACGAATAGAGCCGCGAAGCTGTGCTGACAGGTGTTCTCGCCTGTCAGTACGCGTTTTGGCGTCGTCCAATCAATCGCGCGACACCAACCGCGGCAAACCCGACTGCGCTGAATGCAAGCAACACACCTCGCACCATCATGTGCGACGCACGCCATGGTTCCGGAAAGACCGCGGCGGGCGCCTGTATCGCGATCAACACTGCAGCGAAGCAGACAAGCATCAACCAGCCCTGCAGGCCCAGAGCGAGCCCCCTACTGATCCGCTCCTGCCGCGAAAGAGCAGCGACGCCGGGCCTCCGCTCGATCGAAATCCAGAAATTCTGCACCAGCCGCCAGCGTCGTACACGCAGTACGATG
>Ga0209902_101455_pt1 | contig 11348 bp, 10 predicted proteins | sample FECB27metaG_FD_188304 | JGI IMG/M metagenome (GOLD analysis project Ga0209902, IMG submission 188304) | Cyanobacterial communities from the Joint Genome Institute, California, USA - FECB-27 (SPAdes) (version 2) | ecosystem: Environmental > Aquatic > Thermal springs > Hot (42-90C) > Microbial mats...
AGTGTGCGACGCGCCGGCAAGTGGGATCGCTCGACGATCTGGATGATCTCGAGCTTCTCGGATGCGGGGTATCTCATTCGTCGTCGCCCCCATCCGCGATCATGCTTTTTTTAAGCAGCCGCAGTTCAAGCGCCTGTTCGGCGACGACTTCCTTCAGATCGCGGGCTTCCTTGCGAAGCACCTTCACCTCGTCGGTGGTGGCAGCACGCGCCGTGTCGCCCGCCAGCCGCTTCTTGCCGGCTTCCAGGAACTCCTTCGACCAATTGTAATAGAGGCTCTCGGCGATGCCTTCCCGGCGGCACAGGGCCGCGATCGATTCCTCACCGCGCAATCCGTCCAGCACGATGCGGATCTTCTCCTCGGCGCCATATTGCTTGCGCGTGATACGCCGTATGTCCTTGATCACCTTCTCAGCAGAAGGCTTTGTCACGTCCGTTTTCTGTCTCATCGTCGTTCCTTTGAAAGGCTACGATGAACCAGAAAACCTCCTCTCTCAATTAGCCCAATTCTGTCTCATTGGTGATGACGCCGGACAGTCTATCGGTTGCGCAACAACCTGTTGCATGGCGAGAAGTGGAGCTATCGCTTCAAGGATCAATTCGGAAACTTCACCAATGCCAACATCGTGCTGATGCGGGCTATGGACGTCTTCCGCTCGAGGGGACTCTTCGACCCCGAGGGAGCGAAGACATGATCTTGCGGAATCGATCACTCGCTCTTCAGCGACACTGAGCGAATATCATGATGGTGGATACGGCCAATAGCGGAGCGGACGATGACTCGTCCGCAAAGTTCACAATTTCGGACTTTTACAGACGGAATGGAGTCTCGCCAGGCGCCGATCTTTTCGTAGTCGGCAACGGCTCGCTGAACCGGTGCGGCCAGCACGCCTTCCTGTTGACCGCTTTAGGGGACGAGACTGGCCCTCTAGTCAGGGAGGTGGTTTGCGTGTTTCACTAAATCGCGGACACCGATTCCGGTAAGTCGCGGACAGCGATTTCAGTAAATACGGGACAGTAATTCCGCTAATTCCCGGACAGTTTCCGGGGCGGATATGACGGTCGGTTTTCGGGAGCGCCGTTCTGGCATTTTGCCCTCTCACCATTGGGTTGAGAGGGGCCATGCCAAGACGGAAGCAAGCGAGACGAACGAGCGTGAAGGATATACGAACGATCCTGCGCCTGACGCATGAGCATGGCCTTTCTGTGCGTGCTGTGTCGGAACGGCTGAAGATCAGCAAGACCTCGGTTTCGACCTATCTGTTGCGGGCGCGTGAGGCGGGGCTTTCTGGCTGGCCACTGCCGCCGGGCTGCAACGACGATACGGCTCTTGAACGGCTTCTGTTCCGAAGGGTGGGTCGTCCGCCCCAGGATCTGAGCGAGCCGGATTGGGCGATGATCTCGCGTGAGCTGAAGCGCAAGGGCGTAACGCTGACGCTGCTTTGGCAGGAAAATCGCGCCTCCCATCCCGACGGCTATGGCTATACCTGGTTCTGCGACCGGTTTGGCACGTTCCAGCGCCGGACGAGCGTGACATTCCGCAACCGTCATGAGGCGGGCGCGGTGATGCAGACCGACTATGCCGGCCACACATTGCCCGTCGTCGACCCCTATACCGGCGTCATCCGTCAGGCCCAGATCTTCGTGGCCGTGCTGGGCGCGTCGTCCTTTACTTTCGCCCATGCCAGCTTCAGCCAGAAACTGCCCGACTGGATCGAGGGCCAGTGCCGGGCGCTGAGCTTCTTCGGCGGCGTGACGAAGGCGATCGTCTGCGACAATCTGAAGGCTGGCGTCGTCAAGGCGCTGTGGTTCGAGCCGACGCTCAACCAGACCTTCGCCGCCATGGCCGAGCATTTCGACACGACGATCCTGCCGACCCGGAGCCGGAAGCCCAGGGACAAAGGAAAGGTCGAGGGTGCGGTGCTGATCGTCGAACGCTGGATTCTGGCCCGGCTGCGCAACAAGCGCTTCTTCAGCCTCGCCGATCTGAATGCCGCAATCGCCGTTCTCCTGGATGCGAATTCCGAGTGATGTCGCCCGCGATTCCGGGATGATTTCGCCCACCATTCCGATTTGAAGTCGCCCACCATTCCGAGATGAAGTCGCCCGGGAGGGAGACGTCTCTGCTGGCTCGTTTAGGGTCCGCTTCTTTTGGCTTGCTGAAGGAGTGGTCGATGCCAGCGAAGAGGGCTGCCATGCGGCAGGTTCGAGACGTCATTCGAATGATAGCGGCAGGGATTTCGGCGCGGGAGATCGCGATCCGGATCGGTGTAGCGCCTTCGACCGTGCGCCTGACTATGAAGCGTCTGGCCGATGCCGGGCTGGACGAGGCAGCCATCGCCGGGATGAACGACGAGACGCTGGAGGCCCGTCTGTTCAGCCGCGTCGGCACGAAGCAGGGCCTTCGGCGGCGGGTCGAACCGGACTTCGCCCTGATCCATCGGGAGTTGAAGCGCAAGCACGTAACGCTCCAGATTCTTTGGGACGAGTATATCGAGCGGCACCCCGACGGCTATCGCTACTCGCGCTTCTGCGATCTCTATCGCGGCTTCGAGCGACGATTGTCCGTGACGATGCGCCAGACCCATGTCGGCGGCGACAAGCTGTTCGTCGACTATGCCGGCAACACGGTTCCCGTCGTTGTCGACCGGTTGAATGGCACGGTGCGGCGCGCCCAGATCTTCGTGGCGGTGATGGGCGCCTCGAACTTCAGTTATGGCGAAGCGACCTGGACGCAGGGGCTCGGCGACTGGATCGGCGCCCATGGCCGGGCTTTCGAGGCGATCGGCGGCGTGCCGAACCTCCTGGTGCCCGACAACACCAAGGTCGCCGTGATCAAGGCCTGCCTCTACGATCCGCAGATCAACCGCACCTACGCGGCAATGGCGGCACATTACGACACCTCGGTGCTGCCGGCGCGGCCGAGAAAGCCCCGCGACAAGGCCAAGGTCGAAGGCTGCGTCCTCATCGTCGAGCGCTGGCTGCTCGGCCGTCTGCGCCACCGGACTTTCTACAGCCTCGCCGAGCTGAACGCTGCGATCGCGGATCTGATGAGGCGCCTCAACGAAGAGCGCGTCATCCGTCGGCTTGGCCGCACCAGGCGCCAGCTTCTGGAGGAACTCGACCGGCCGAGGCTGAAGCCGCTGCCGGTGGAGCCGTATGTCTTTGCCGAATGGCGCATCCGGCGTGTCGGCATCGATTACCATGTCGAGGTCGACAAGCACTTCTACAGCGTTCCCTTTCGCTTCGCTCGCCAGGAGGTCGAGGCCCGGATCACCGCGCGCACGGTCGAGGTCTTTGCCAGGGGCGAGCGGATCGCGGCCCACATTCGCTCGAGCGGCAACGGCGGGCACACCACCCTTCGCGATCACATGCCGTCCAGCCATCGCCGCCATGTCGACTGGACCATCGATCGGATTCGCAAGGAGGCTTCCCTTGTCGGCGCGGCAACCGGCGTCCTTTCCGAACTGATCCTCGAGAGACGATCCCATCCCGAACAGGGCTTTCGCACCTGCATCGGCATCCTGCGACTGGCCAAACCCTTCGGCGCTCAGCGGCTGGAAGCGGCCGCCGAGCGAGCGATCGAGATCGGAACTCTGTCCTACGGCTCGGTGCGCTCAATCCTCGACAAGCGTCTCGACCAAACCGGGATGAGACAAGAGCCCGGATCGGATGCCGCACCGATCCTTCACCCCAATATCCGCGGCCCCCGCTACTACCAATAGGAGACCATCGTGCTATCTCACCCCACCCTTGAGCAGCTCCATCAGCTCGGTCTTGCCGGCATGGCCGCCGCCTACGCCGAGATCGAGGCCTCCAGCGAGGTCGGCAGATTGACCCATCCCGAATGGCTCGGTCTCCTGATCGACCGGGAGGTCACCCATCGCCGCGACAAGCGTCTCGCTGCCCGACTTCGATACGCCAAGCTCCGCCATCAGGCCGTCGCTGAAGATGTCGATTACCAGGCATCGCGAGGGCTCGACCGACCCCTCTTCCAAAAGCTGTGCGGCGGCGCCTTTATCGCCGCCCGTGACAATCTGATCCTCACCGGGCCGACCGGGGTGGGAAAGAGTTGGCTGGCGTCCGCCATTGGCCACAGCGCCTGCCGCGACAATCGCTCCGTTCTATATCAGCGTGTGTCCAAGCTCTTCGCCGACCTCGCGACGGCACGCGGCGACGGTCGTTACGCCCGTATCATGCGCACCATCTCGGCGGCGCAACTCCTGATCCTCGATGACTGGGGCCTTGAGCCTCTCGACGATGCCGGGCGCCATGATCTGCTGGAGATCCTCGAAGACCGATACGGACGCAAATCGACCATCGTCACCAGCCAGATCCCCGTCGAGCGGTGGCACGAGGTCATCGGCAATCCGACCTATGCGGACGCCATCCTCGATCGCCTCGTCCACAACGCCCATCGCATCGAACTCTCCGGCGACAGCATGCGGCGAACCCGCCTCAAAACCGCATTGAGAGATTGACCGAGCAAACTCGGGGTGACAAAGAAATCAGAACCAGCAGCGCTCAGAAGAGCGGGCGACATCATCCCGGAATCCCGGGCGACATGATCTCGGAATCCCTGGGCGACTCGTCGGAATACGCATCCTGGAGGACCTGAACAACCGGCCCATGCGCCATGTCGGTAAATCCCGCCGGGAGATGTTCGAGGAGATCGAGCGGACAGCGCTGTCTCCATTGCCGCCGGCGCCGTTCGAATATGCGGAATGGAAATCGGCGAGGGTCCATCCCGACTACCACGTCGAGGTCGACAGGACCTTCTATTCCGTGCCGCACGCGCTGATCGGCCGCCGCGTGGACGTGCGGCTCACGCACCGGGTTGTCGAGATCTTCCATGACCACAAGCGGATCGCCAGCCATGTCCGCCGCTCGCAGCGCTCCGGTCATGTCACCGTCAACGAGCACATGCCCTAGGCGCACCAGCGCTATGCCAACACGACGCCGGCGAACCTGATCCGGCAGGCGACGACGATCGGCGCCAACACAGCCATTCTGGTCGAGCGGCTGATGCGTGATCGACCCCATCCCGAGCAGGGCTTCCGTTCCGCGTTCGGCATTCTCTCGCTGGCCCGGCGCTATGAACGAGATCGACTGGAAGCGGCCTGCGAGCGCGCACTGATGATCAACGCGATCACCTATTCCTCCGTCAATGCCATCCTCAAATCCGGCCTCGACCGGGCAAGGTCCACCGCCGAGCCCGTCAAACCCGCGCCGCCGCACACCAACATCCGCGGCGGCTCCTACTATCAGTGAAGGAAAGGAACACACCCATGCTGACACACCCCACCCTCGACCAGATGCAGGCCCTCGGCCTTGGCGGAATGGCGACCGCCTACCGGGAACTGGCTGAACAGAATAACGCCGACGATCTCAGCCGCGATGAATGGCTCGGCCTGATGCTCGATCGTGAAGCGGCCATCCGCGCCGACAAGCGTTTGACCAATCGGCTCGCCGCCGCAAGGTTGCGTTTTGCGGATGCCTGCATCGAGAATATCGACTTCGCCGCCCATCGTGGTCTCGATCGGCGCAACACGATATCGCTGGCCCAGGGCGCATGGCTGAAGGCCCACGAGAACCTAATTATTACCGGACAGACCGGCACCGGAAAAACCTGGCTGGCCTGCGCCTTCGGACGACAGGCGGCGAGGCTCGACTATTCGGTGCTCAATCTGCGCATGCCGCGTCTGTTCGAGGATCTCGGTCTGGCGCGCCTCGATGGCCGCTTCCCGCGGCTTGTCGACAAGCTGGCCCGGGTGCAACTGCTGATCCTTGATGATTGGGGTACCCACACCCTGAACGACCAGCAGCGTCTCGATCTGCTGGAAATCTTCGAGGAACGCTATCGCAGGAAATCCACCCTGATCACCGCGCAACTCCCCGTCGCGCAATGGCACAGCATCATCGGAGAGCCGACAATCGCCGACGCCATTCTCGACCGGATCATCCACAATGCCCATCGCATCGGGCTCGAAGGCGACAGCATGAGAAAGCAAAAAACACCGCCGCCCTTGACCGGCGACGAAAACGGCGAAATCAATAGCAAATGACTTCAACCAGGCAACCGGGAACCGAACGCATCCAGCTGTCCGGGAATTAGTGAAACAGCTGTCCGCGACTTAGCGGAACGACTGTCCCGTTTTTGCGAAATGCGCAGGTGGTTATTGTCTTGCCACCCGGGCAGGCGGAGGACAGTGCCAGGCCGGGCATTGAGAACGCCTATCGGCAGCAAGCCATTGAACTATTTTCCACCTAAAAGGCAAAGTCGGAGGAACTCCAGCTTTCAACTCGGGTGCGTTTCGAGACGATGGCGACTTTCGACGCCCTCGGCGTCGTAGAGTTCGTCCGAAAGGCCGGTCACCCAGCTGCTTTCGTTGTTCCGTGGGCGGCGCGATACCGGAAACCGCTCGACTTGCCGGCCGATCCTGGCGCTCCAGAAGATGTCTGGGTTCACGAACTGAATTTTCTGAGTAAGGCCATTGTCGAGGTTGTTCACCCTTTAGGTAGCTACGTTGCGTTGGATGCAGGGGAATAGCAGTGTTAGCTCACGATGGCGAACATTCGTTCACAGCGTAACTGTGGTTCGCCACAAGTGTGATTTCCGCCGAAGAGACGACATTGGCAAAACGTCATGAGGCTGGAAGACGTGAGAACATGAATGCCCCGCCGCGCGTTGGCGGCGAGGCATGTAGGCGTAGGCGCGCTTGTTAAGCCTTCAAAAACGGCATTGCCGCAGCAAGCACAGCTTCCTTGGTCATAGGCTCATCGAATGCACCATCCCAAGCCTTCTTGCCCGCTATCCGGCGGACCTGAGCGGCATGACGTGCTTCGACCGAATGGATCTGGAGCGCGGCCGTAAGGATGTCGTCATTCTCCATCAGATTTCCGGCCTGACCCTTGTAGGCGGCCACACCGAGGTCTTCGAAGGTCTGCGATAGGGTCAAGAAAGTTTCGAAGTTCGAGAACACATCGGCATACTTTCCGCCCGCCGTGAAGTCGGCTTCTGGACGCTTGACAGCCGCCGCTCCGAGAGCCCCGGACAGGAAGGCGACGTGTGCCGCTTCATGCAGGCCAATCTGCTGAAACACTGCCTTGTGTTCGGCGGGGATGAAATCCTTCTCCAGAGCCGAACGGTAAAAGGCATCCTCGATATGCTCGAGCGTCAGCGCGAAGTTCAACGTATCGACGATCTGTTGCGGCAACCCTGCCGCAAAAGCCTGCTTCGATGCTGCGGCAAGGATCAGCGGAGCCGAGGCAAGTGCGCCAAGCGACAACGCCGCATGGGTGAAGAGGCCGCGACGGCTGGTAACCAGACGGCTCGCCAAATCGGGGTCGAGCGCGCCCAGGATCGTGTTGGTGTTGGTGTTCATGATCATTCCTCCTAGAGGCTCTTTGCCGTGACTTCGGTTTTGATGAACGGATCAGCGGCGGCGAGAACCTTCGCAGGCTCCAACGCTCCGTCGAGGCCGTTCTTGTCGACCACGTCAGGGCCCGCGAATGCAACGCTGCCAGGTTGAAGCAGATCGCGGATCGTAGCCGCATGTCGCGCTTCGACCGATACGATGCGACCTGCGGCGACAAGGTAGTCGCCCTTCTCGAGCAATTTCCCCGCGCCATTATAGGCGGCAACGCCGAGGTCTTCGAACGTCTTGGCTGTAGTCAGGACGCTTTCACGGCTGGCAAAATCGACCTTGGAAAAGTCCACTTCGAGATCAGGGATTGCCTTGTCGGCGAGCGCGCCTTTCAGGAAATCACGATGCGCGACTTCATGATCGCGGATGTCAGTGAGGATTGCCTTCTCGTCACCGCTCATCTCCCCGTAGGGGCTTTCGATCACCTTGGTGTAGAAAGCTGCTTCAAGCTGCTCCAAGGCGTAGGCATAGTTCAATATGCCGATATCGCCTTCGCCTAGATCAGCCGCCAACGCCGGCGTGATGCCGAAGTTCGGAAGGCTGCCGCCGAATATGGCAAGCGTGGCGACGACTCCGCCGGTCCATTGGAGGACGGTCCTCCTGGATTTCTGTGCGGACAAAGGTCCAGCACGAGACTCTGTCTGATTGTGTTGCATCGAACTCTCCATTTTGGGATTTGATGCGAAATCATTTCCGCATGGGAGTAGCAACGAAAGCCTCCGCGCAAAGTTTCGTAAATTATTCAATTTGCTCAATTATTTGTGAGTCGTTTGAATTCTGGTCACAATAATGCTGGATCGGAAGAGTAAAAATTCAGATATTACTAAAGCAGTGTCGCGGAGGAATGGTTCCGGTGATTTTATGATTTCCTTCAAACGTGAGCGACATGTGCGTTTGCTGGTGCCAAAGCGACATCCGAACTGGCGAGAAGAAGTCGATCTTCAAGCAATGTTAAGCTCAGTGCGCTTCGATGCCGCTCAACCCATATGGGGAGGTGGCAAAATGATGAACTGGCTATCCGAGGACCAAGTGGCGCTGTCCGTAGTTGACGCGCTGACGGCGAGCATTTGTGTCATCGATCATGACGGAATCGTTCGTGCCGAAAACGCCGCTTGGAAACAATTCTCGTCCCGCAACGGCGGCATCGGTTCGTACATAGGCGTAAACTACCTGGAGATTTGCAGGAAGGCGGGTGGCGACGATTCTGAAGCGGCTCATCGAATTGCAACAGCAATTCGGCAGGTGCTGGATGGAAAGCGTCAACGGTTCGAGGCCGAGTATCCTTGTCATTCGCATACCGAACAACGCTGGTTCTTGACCCGGGCAACGCCGCTTCGATTCGGCTCCGATAATAGTCAGGGCAAACAATCTCTGGGAGCCGTCGTCTCACATCAGGAAATAACAGAAAAAAAGCTGCTCGAAATGCAGCTGAAGGGGTTCGCCGAGACTGACGAGCTTACCGGCCTGAGCAACCGCCGATCCATGATTGATCATATCAGCAAGGCATTCGCGGAACACAAGACGGGATGCACGGTAGCGCTGTTGCTACTGGACTTGGACAACTTCAAGGAAATCAACGACACCTCTGGTCACGATATTGGCGATCTCGTGATCAAGCAGGTGGCGGAACGCTTATCGAGTTTGACCTCGCGGAATCCCTCGACCATCGCTGCTCGAATGGGAGGCGACGAATTCGCTTTGCTCCTTGCGGTCGAACAGCCTTGGAGCGTCGTTCCGCTTGCGGAGGAACTTCTTGGCCTTCTTGACCAGCCTTACCCGATTGACGGCGAACAGGTGCATTCCGCCGCGTCGGTTGGAATCGCCTTCTATCCCACCGACGCGGTTGCGCCCGCATCACTGCTCAAGGCCGCTGACCTGGCTCTATACCGGGCAAAAAATGGCGGCCGAAACCGATACGTATTCTACACGGACAATTTGCGTGACGCAGCGCAGCAGCGCAAGAAGTTGTTCAACCAAGGTCGCTCGGGCATCGTTCGCAACGAGTTCGAGACCTACTTTCAGCCAATCGTGAGCCTGAAAGACAAGTCCTTGTTGGGGTTCGAAGCGCTGATCCGATGGCAGCACCCGGACCTCGGTCTGATCACCCCGGCGCACTTCCTCCCGCTCCTGAAAGACTGGGGCATGGGGGAGGCGCTCTCACAGGTTGTGCTTCTTCAAGTCATCCAGCATCTTTCGGACTGGCCGGAAATCCGTATAAGCGTCAACCTGACCACAGGCCAACTTCGAAATCCCAATTTTGTGGATTTTCTGTGCCGTGAGATTTCGGCGAACTCGGTCAACGCTGAACAACTGAAACTCGAAATAACAGAAGACGTTGTTCTCGGGGACAGCAACAATGAGTTTGAAACCATTCTAACTCGCTTGCGAGATGCCGGGTTCAAAATATCACTGGATGATTTTGGTACCGGTTATGCGTCATTGTCGCACCTTTCTCAATTTCCGCTGGACGAGATCAAGATTGACATGTCGTTTGTCAAACAACTGAATAGCAGCCGTCGTGCTCGCAGTGTAGTGCGCTCGATTACCCATCTTGCTCACGAACTTGGGCTGAGCGTGGTTGCCGAAGGCATCGAAGATGTGGAAATCGAGGGTATTGTCGCGGCCCTCGGATGCGACCACGGCCAGGGGTATCTGTTCGGCAGGCCTCAGCCTGCCTCCGCGATCCCAGACATCATAAAAAAGTGGACTTATCCCTCGCGAGCTCCAAGTGCATTGCCCGCGCCAAATTTAAGGAGCAGTTCGAGATAGCCGGCGGCTACGCGCAGGTCAGTAGGAGTCAAATTCTTCTGATCGGAACGGAGCCGTTCTGCCAAGGCCAGAAGTTCATCCGAGGAATCGGGTTCAAGCTTTTTCAATTCCGATCCAGCGGTTCGGCACGCTGCCAGCAGCACTGAAGTTAGCTGGCACGCTTGATCCACAGAAAGATGCATCTGCGCGGAAATAAGAGGCGGGGGACCTGTCTGGGTAATATTGACCACAACTCCGTCAAGCGTTGACCAACCGACGTCGGCGCTGCCGCTTTGTGTCTGGATAACAGCTGAACGCTCCGTCATGATTATTCCCCAGCGCAATTGGTCAACAGTTGGTTGCCACCGCACCTAAAGTAACATACGCGCTCTTTCTGTGGCGGTAAATCGGATCGATTGGTCGTCCGCTTTATCCGTCGCTCGCCTATGAGACTGTTTGGAAACTGGGTCGGAGGGGTTTCGTTTGAGGGTTGAATGTGATTCACACTTTGGATATGGACAGATGAGACCCGAGGCCGGATGGCCAAGATCGCCCGGAAGACCAAGCGGTTTCCGCCGGATTTGACGGACGAGGAATGGTCGCGGATCGCGCCGCTGATGCCGGAGCCAGGAACGCTTGGCCGGCTGCGCGAGGTCGATTCCGCGAGGTCATCAACGCGGTGCGCTATATGGTGCGTTCGGGCTGCGGCTGGCGGATGCTGCCGATCCACTTTGGCCATTGGCCGACGGTTTATGGCTGGTTCCGCGAACTGACGCGCCGCTTCCTGTTCCAGACCATCCATGATGTCGAACTGATGCTCGACCGGGAGCAGCAGGGCCGCGAAGCCAGCCCGACGGCGGCGGTGATCGACAGCCAGACGGACAAGGCTCGGCAAGCCAAAACAAGGGGTTATGACGCCAACAAGAAGATCGTCGGCCGCAAGCCTAACGCGTCTCGATGCAGAAAGCCGGCTAGCTTCGGCGCGCAACTCGTCGTGCAGCCAAGCCGTCAGCGAGCAGGCTTCCAGGCCGACTCGTCCCAGCGGCAGCCCGACTTTGCGCAATGCTTCGCTCAGCGTATCCGGCTCGCTCGCAGCGCGCGTTTCCTTGACGATCCGCCCGCTCTCGTCGACGATGCAGATCGCGGTCTCTTCCAAAAACACGTCCAGTCCGGC
>Ga0209902_101456_pt1 | contig 11333 bp, 6 predicted proteins | sample FECB27metaG_FD_188304 | JGI IMG/M metagenome (GOLD analysis project Ga0209902, IMG submission 188304) | Cyanobacterial communities from the Joint Genome Institute, California, USA - FECB-27 (SPAdes) (version 2) | ecosystem: Environmental > Aquatic > Thermal springs > Hot (42-90C) > Microbial mats ...
CCCGCCACGACCAGCCATGTCGAGTGCAGCGCGGCCGAACGCGCCCAGCTCGGCATTCCGGAGACGCTGGTCCGCTATTCATGCGGGATCGAAGCGTTCGAGGATCTCCGCGACGATGTCGCGGCGGCGCTGGAACAGGTCTGACGGGATACAAGCACCGGGGCCGCAAACGGCGACCCCGGTGCAATCATCAAAGCGTTGAGCAGGCCATTCAGTCGCTTTGTCCGATATCCGCTCGCGCATTCGCAAGCAGCGCGTCAAGCGCGGCACGATCATACATCCGACCCGCCCGCATCACTGCCCGGATCCGGCGTATGTTGCGGATATCCGACAACGGATCCGCGTCGAGCAACACGAGATCCGCGGCCGCGCCCTCTTTGACCGTGCCATGCCGGGTATCCATTTTCACCAAGCGCGCGGCCGACACCGTCGCGGCTTGCAGGACGGCAAGGGGCGGAAGGCCCGCCTGGACCAGCATCTCCATTTCGAGATGATAGCTGAAGCCCGGAAATATGTATGAATCCGGCGAATCCGATCCGACAAGGATCGGAACGCCGGCACGATAGGCCTCCTCCGTGACGCGCATGGCGTGCAGCAGGAAGCGGTGCAGCGCGAGCCGCGTTCCGGCGGGAAGCGCCGCATAACGATCCGCATCCCGGTTCCAGGAATCCTGCGTGTCCGTATCGATATAGGCGAGCAGGGGATCGGCGCGATATTCGCGAAAACCGGCCAGCACGTCGAAGCGGCGCGTGACGAGCGTCGGCGTGTAATGCACCTGCTTTCGGGCCATGGTCGCAAGCAGAGCCCGGCATGCATCGGCGTCATAGGTGTCGACCGCATCGTTGGTGAAGCCGGCGAAATCGGGATAGGTCAGGTTGCTCTCGAACCGGCGCGCCGGGCTTTCGAGATAATAGGCCCGCCGGCGCGCATCCGCTGCCGGCGCACACGCCCATGTCAGCGATTGCGCATGCTCAAGCGTCTTCTGGCCGAGCGCGATCGCGGTCGCCACGGGCACTTGCCGGGGAACGTGCCCGCTGGCCGATATCCCGACGCGCGACGCCGCCTGCATCATCGCCGCATAGGCGGGCGCGGGCATGGAATCATATGGTTTGACGAAGCCCAGGCCCATGCGGCCGACCGTTGCGATCAGCCTGCGCGCGTCGTCTTCGGTTTCGATCAGGAAATCCCGGCCGTCCTCGTCCGAAACCTGCGCGCCAGGTTTGCGGCCATTGACCGCGCGAAGCGGGGATCCGACGACCAGCGGCGAAGGGATCGCCGCCTTTCCGGTTTCAGCCACCAGGGTTCGCAATCCGGTCAGCGACAGCTCGTTGCCCATGTCGCGCATCGCCACGATGCCGTTCGCGAGCTGCATCGCGAGTGCGCGGTGCGTGGTCTTCGTATCGGTCGGCAGATGCGCGTGCATGTCCCAGAGGCCGGGGATCAGGAACTTGCCGGAACCGTCGACGATCATCGCATGCCCGGGCGCAGCCAGATCCGCCGTGCCGATGTGCTTGACGATCCCGTTCTCGATCAGGACGGACCGATGATCCAGGCGCGCGGCGGCCGGGTCGCGCGCCGATACGTCGATGACGGTAACATCGCGCAGCAATATCGGCTGGCCCTGTGCCCATGCCGCGATCGATGTCCCGAACATCAGGGTCGCGCAAAGCGCTCGCAGCAAAGACCCGGCGGCCGAGCGAAGCGTTTTCGTCATATCGTCATCCAGACCGTCATCGATGCCGCCCCATTCATCGGTCCGCGAATGCGGGCCCCAGCACTATGGCGTTGAGTAGCAGGCGTTGCGTGCCCAGCGAATAGCCGCGGAACACCGGATCCCACGCGAAGCTGATGATCTGCCCGCGCCCGGCGCGCTTGCGCGCAAGGCATGCGGACCCGGCGATCATCTCCACGGCCTCGGGCCAGATCATTCCGGAAAGCGGAAGATCGTCGGCGTCGGCGAAGCGCAGGACGACATCCGCCCCCATGTCCGCGCGCACGATGCCGTCCTCGCGGAACAGCACGGGGATGCGACCACTGATGCCATGCGCCAGCCAATGGCCGGGCGTGGCATCGGCGCGCAGATAACACCCACGCGGCAGATAGCGGGCGGCGTGCCGGCCGCGGCTTTCGCAGGCCCAGACGGGGTAGTCGTCAGGCAGGAAGCGCCGGGCGGCCCCCGAGACCGCGATCGCATGATCGCGCCGCTCCACCAGCGACTCATGCCCGGTTGGCGGCTCCAGCGTCAGGCCGGACTGTCCGGCACGCGCCAGCGCCCGTGCCGCTCCGGCAATGGCGATCAATGTGCCGCCATTCTCCACCCAGCGCTGATCGAGCCAGCCTTCGGGCATGGTTTCCGCATGTCCGGCGACGATCACGTCGTAGCGGCGCAGGTCATGGCTCGCGATCCGGCCGATATCGATCAGGCTGACAGGAATGCCGAGAGTCTTGTCGAACAGATGCCACAGCGCGCCCACACTAGGCGCGTCCATGCCTTCGCCGGTCAGCAGCGCGATCGACGGGCGGCGTAGCAGCGCGAAATCGTCGCCGCCGGGGTCGAGCCCGTCATCGTCCAGCGAGCGGTCGAGCGCGATCATGTCGTCGCGGTCCACCAGGCCAGCATAATGTGCCAGGGCTGCGTCGTCTTGGTCCTCGCGGCGGATCAGGAACGGCCGGTTGGTCGCATTCGGCGACAGGCGGAGCGTCAGCCCGCGTTCGAGCAGCGCGGCGGTGACGGCCAGCGAAGGGTCGTCGTAGCGATATCCGAAATCGGCCTGCCTGTTGTCCGGAGTCGCGCAATCCGGGGCGTCGGCCCGCCAGTCTCCGGGCGGTGCGCCGTCGCTCCAGAATATCCGCGCGTCAAAGGCCATCGATACCGCCCATGCGGTGCAATCGTAGAGTTGGGTCTTCTGGTTGAGATCGAGGCGAAGTCGCTCGGCCTTCACGAAGTCCGCAGTCATCGGCATGTGGAAGTCGAAGAGATTGGCGACCAGTGCGCCCAGCGGCTGGTGTGCCGCGATCAGCAGCGCTCCGGGTTGCAGCTCGGCGGCCTGCGCCTCGGCGCTCCAATGGTCGTGCAGGGATTCCGCCCGAACCGACTGGGCGAGATGGCTGAACGCGATGCCGTGCATGGTCAGCAGGTCGATGATGCGATCGCGTTTCGGCCCGGTCTCGTCGACGATCCAATATCGTTCGGCCATCGGCACTGCGCGTGCGCGATGCCAGCGCGATATATAGGTTTCGGCGCGACGTGCGGCGGCGCGCAGCATGGCGCGCGATGCACAGAGCTGCGCGGCGATGGCTTCGGGAAAACTCCGTTGCCGCCCGTTGGGCAGATCGATGGTGCCGCCGAAGGTCGTCGCCTGTTCCAGCAGGATCGGGACGGCGCCGTGATAGGCCGGCCAGATGTCGAAAAAGCCGGGAAAGAACACCTCGTTCCAGGCGCCGGTATAATGGGCGATACCCGCGGCATCCAGGGCGTCACCAATTTCGCCGCGCAACTCCGCCCAGCTTTCGTGGATGTCGGGTGCAAGCCGCGGGTTGAAGGGTTCCGCCGGGCAGGCGAACAGGAAACTGTCCTCCGGCGCCATTTCGTGCGCGTCGAGGTACAGATGAGGCGACGCGGCACGAATGGCCGCGATACGGAGCCGCGCTTCGTGCTGCACCCCGAACAAGGCGTCACGATTGAGGTCGAACAGATAGTGATTTCCGCGCCCTTTGGGCCACGGCACCTGGTTGTGCAGCGCCTGCAGGTCGGGATTGGCGGTTGCGCCCCTGAAGCTTTCCAGATGGCTCAGGCTTCGCTCGCGGCCGTCCGGATTGGCCATGATGTCGATATGGACCACCAGCGCGTTGCGGATCGCCTCGACCTCCGCACCGTCATCTGTCGCCAGCCAATGGACGAGCTCCATCGCGGCGTCGCTGGGTGAAAGCTCGCTGCCATGGATGCCGTAACCCAGCCAGATCGTCGCGACCGACGGGTGCCGATCGCCATCGAGTTCCGCCAGGCGATCGGGATGCGACACGATCGCGCGCCACAGCGCGCGCCCCTCGATCGACTCGCCATAGGGCGCGATACGGATGCGATCGCTGCGCGCCGCGATCGCCGCCAGCCGGCCGCCGACCTCGTGATGACGGATGGGTGTGACCATGGTTATCGGACTGCCAGTGCCCGATCGACCGTCGAGAAGCATCGCGCGCCCTGCGGCGTGACCTGAAAGGTCTCGCTCAGCTCATATCCGCTGTTGCGGCCCCACAGACCGAGCATCAGGTGGAGCACCATATTGTCCTGAAGCGGGGTGGTGTCGCCGGCGATCAGGCTGACGGTGCGCTCGCCCCAATCCGGCGGATAGCCGATCCCGATCGAGTAACCGATGCGAGAGGGCTTCACGATGCCCGCGCGCGCGATGACGGCGTTCCAGGCATTGGCGACGTCGCCGGCCAGCGCGCCGGGGCGGACCGCGTCGAGCGCGGCGAGAAGCCCTTCCTCCACCACCAGCGCCAGATCGGTCAGCTCGGCGGGCGGCGACCCGACATGGACGGTGCGGGCGAGGGGAACGTGGTAGCGCAACCGGTTCGCACCCAGTTCCAGCGTGCAGGCGCTGCCCGTCTCGTAGCGCTCGTCGGTCCAGGTGAGATGCGGCGCGGACGTTCGCGTACCCATCGGCAGCGTCTGGAAATCGGGTACGTCACCGCACAGATCCGGATGGCCGCTGATCAATGCCTGATAGATGGCGCCGGCTACATCGCACTGGCGCACGCCCGGACGGATCATGTCGATCGCGCGCCGCATCGCGATATCGGTGATCGCGCCTGCCTGTCGCATGATCTCGATCTCGGCGTCGGACTTGATCAGCCTGACCCAGTTGACCAGCGTATCGGCGTTGACCAGCGTCCTGCCGGCCAGACCGCGTTCGAGCCGCTCGTTGTAACGGGCAGTGAAATAAGGGGAATCGCTCTCCACGCCGATCCTGCGCGCGCCCGGATAGTGGGCGAGGATGGCCTCTGCGATGAAGTCCGCGCCGTGCCGATCAGGCGACGTCAGATAGGAATCGTCGTAACCCAGCAGCGCGTCTTCCGGCAGGATGGTGGTGTGGCGCGCGCATTCGAGGTCGATCGCCCGGCCGGTCCATGACGGTTCGCCGTCGAGCGGGATCAGCACCGCCTGCGGAACGTAGAAGGACCACGCGTCGTAGCCGACGGTATAGTTCATGTTCGGCGGGTTGGTGATCACAAGAAGGTCGAGCCCGGCGCCCTCCATGTCGCGCCGCACCGCGGCCAGCCGGCGTTGATATTCTGCGCGTTCAAATGCCGCCACGTTCCTCGCCCCGATCGTCAATCATGGCGACCGGAATAGCCGGGCCTCCCGCCCGGACAATTTCGTGGACTTGTTCGAGTTTACGCGGCGGAGCGAAATGCGACTTTCTCGACCGTGTCGTTCAACCGCCCTCGCTCAACAGATAACCGCGGATCCGGGCGTCGATCTGCGGGCTGTCCTCGGGCAGCAAACCGCAGTTCGAGACCAGCAGGCGCGGCGGAACATAGCTTCCCAGGAACTCGTATACGATGGGCGTAAGATAGGGTTCGCGCGAGAGCCCGCTGGAAATGCCGATCGCCTTGCCGAACAGCAGCGACATCGGATTCTTGTGGTTCGGATAAAGGATGGTCTCGGTGATGCCGCTGTTCAGGATCGTATCGGTCTCCACGATGAAGATCCGGTCGGACATGTGCATCAGCACACCGTTATATTTGTAGACGTCGAACCCCTCGTCGCGCGGGGCGCCTGGCACCTTCATCCGTTCTATGGCCTTCAGCCAGACGCGGCCGCCATTCTCGAACACGCGGACGCACGCCTTGATGATCGCGCCGCGATATTCGATCGATCGCAGATAGCGATAATAGCACCCGACATATCGGTGGGAGAGGTGGCCGGCATCGTCCTTGATATGCTTCGCCAGGTCGCCCATCGACGTATCGAAGGGCGCGATCGGCTGCCGGGTACGCACGACGATGATGTCGCGAAACTGCTCGGCAGGCATCAGAATCTCGTGTTCCTCCACCCCGAAATAATCGCAGATCTTGCGGATATTGCCGCTGGACGGGACCGTTTCGCCGGTCAGGTAGCGCGCGAATTGCTGCCGGTTGATCTGCAGACGCCGGCAAACCTCGGACACGGATCGCTTGTAGCTGCACAACAGGCGCAGATTCTCCGCCAGGGATTCGCTTCCGGTACCTCTTGCCATGGAACGCATCGTAACGTTCGAGCCCCCTGTCTCAATCGCGTCCGCTCACGCGCGCATTCTTGCGCGTCGAGGGCTTTTCGCGGTGCAGCAGCATGAGCCCGCGCTTTCCGGCTGCGTCAACCGGAGAATCGTTCGATTGGCGCCGCCCCTCGGTTCAGGCCACTGGTTATGCGGTCGGTAACCCGTCCGCGCCGTGGCTCCGCCGCGCGATCCAGCGGGTCAGGGCGGCATAGGCGCCCGCGGCGACGAGCGCGACGATCGCGAGCACCGACAGCACCGGGCTCAGCGGCAAGCCGCTGGTGCCTGCGCCGATATAGCCGGAGGCCAGCGCACCCAGGCCAACGAAGACGAACCAGCCGCTGACATAAAGCGCGTTGCGGTGTGATGGCGCCAGACGCGTGGCGAGCGCGACCTGTGCCGGACCCAGCAGCGCATCGCCCAGGCCGAACAGGCTGTACGATATCACGAACCAGAGCAGGGTGGGGCGCGGGGCCTGCACCGCGACGGCCAGAATGCCGTAGCCGATGGCGAGCACGACCAATGCGACGATGCTTTTCGATGTCGCGCCGAAATGGATCGATCCGCGCGCCAGCCGCCGGGTCAGCCAGCCGATGCAGGGCGTCCAGGCCAGGAACAGGATCACGCTGACATTCTGCACCCAAGTCGTCGGAACCTCGAAGCCCAGGACGCTGCGGTCGACATGGTCGCGGATGAACAGGCTGAGCAGGCCGATCACCTGATAGAAAATCGCCATATAGACGATGGTGAAGGCGCCGTGGACCAGATAGGCGCGGAACCGGTCGCTCGACACGGACCGGTCGATCGCCGGCCCGTAATCGTCCGCTTTTGCGATGGTGGCGCCGACGTCACCCAGCAGGCGTTTCTGAAAGGCGAGATAGGCGGTGAGGCCGATCGCCATGCCGAGCCCCGCGACGCTGAATCCGTAATGCCAGCCCAATCGTTCCCCGAGCAGGCCGGGCAGGGTGATCCCCAGCGTGCAGCCCAGATACAGGCCGAAGAAGAGCAGCTGAAACCCCTCACTGCGCCGGGGATCCTCCGCGCGATAGAATCGCGCGACGATCGACGATACGGTCGGTTTGATCAGCGCGGTGCCGAAGAAGAGGAAGGCGATCGCCGCGTAGAAGAACAGCGCATTGGCGCGATAGGCCCAGATCACCGTCTCTATCGCTTGCACATCTGCGGCCGGGGCGATGGCGTGGGTAAGCTGTGCGACTTGCCTTGGGTCGGGCGACCAGGCTCCAAGTTCCAGCCCGGGTTGCGAGAGGATGCGCGCAATATCGAGTCCGGCGATATGCGCGACCAGCGTCGGCGCATAATGGCCGACGAAGAACAGGATATGGCCGGTCATGATGAGCAGCGCGCCCAGCGTGATGCAGGTCCGTTCCGATATGTAGCGGGTCGAAAGCCAGCCGCCGAGCAGCGGCGCCATCATCAGTCCGCCCATATACCAGCCGTTGAACAGGAGCGCGGATTCCTGCGACCAGCCCCAGCCGCCCGCCGCACTGCTGCCCGCGAGGAACAGGACGAACAGGCTGGTGACGCCGTAGAAGCTGAACCGTTCCCAGAGTTCGGTGAAGGCGACGAGGAAGACCCCCCGGGGATGTCCCAGCCAGCGCGCATCGCGCGTGGGTTCGCGATGCGAACCGTCGCCGATCGTCCGGATAACTGCGTCCTGGTTTCCGGACATCGTCGCCCCTCATCGAAATACCGTCTGCGCTCAACTATTCTTCGCCGGCAAATTATGTCTAGTCATAATAATCAGCGTTACCTGCATGGTCCCGCCGATCGAAAATGGCCGATTTCCGCTGCCAGGCGGCAAGAATAAACCCTATGCAGCAGATCCGAAGGACAATCACGGTCCGAGTTTTTGTCGATATTGCGCGTCCTTCGCTGCAAAGCGCGCAAGGTCTTGCGCTTGCTCCGCCGAGGGCGCGGCGCTTCATGGCCGGGGCGCCGGGATGGGGCGCGGGAGACAGATGATGATCAAGGCGATTTTGCTTTCGGCGCTGTGCGGCTGCCTGGCGATACCGGCGCATGCCGAAACGGCCCGCCCGCTGCCGCCGGGGCTGGACGCCTATGTCGAGAAGATGCGGAACGACTGGTCGATTCCCGGCGTGGCGATCGCGATCGTGCCGCAAGACGGACCGCCGATCATCAGGACCTATGGCGAACGCCAGTGGAACCGGCAGCAGAAGATCACGCCGGCGACGATGTTCGGCATCGCATCGGTCACGAAAACCTTCATTGCCGCGGGCATCGCGAAGCTCGTCGATGCCAGGAAGCTGGACTGGGACGATCCCGTCGTCCGTCATCTTCCCGAATTCCGCACTGCCGACGCATATGTAAGCGCGAATGTGACCATCCGCGACCTGCTGAGCCATCGCAGCGGCATCGATGCGCATGGCGACTGGCTGGAGGAGATACCGGGGCTGAGCGAGGCGGATCTCGTCGCGCGGTTGGCGCATGTCGGGCAATCGACGCCGTTCCGGTCGAAGCCCGAATATAATAATTACGGCTTCGTCGTCCTGGCGCAGATCATCGAGCGCAAGGCCGGGATGCCCTGGGGCCGATATCTGACCGAGCAGATCTGGCGTCCGTTGGGCATGACCAGCACCTATGCCCATGCCGACGATTTCGTTCCCGCGCGCAACGTGCTGCCGTCCGGCGACGGCTGGTCGGATTCCGTACCGAGCGGGCAGGAGGCCGTTTCCAAAGGGGTCGATGTCGCATCGCCGCACGTCCAGTGGGAAGCCTATTACAAGGGACGGATCGTCTACGACGCCCGTGAACTGGCCAACCGGACCGCGCATTTCCATCGCACCGCGATCGATCCGGCCCAATCGGTCTTTTCCTCGGTCCAGGACATGGCGCGCTGGGCGCAATTGCTGATGCAGGCGGGCGACGGCCCCGTCCTCTCCGCCAAGGCGATCCGGGCGCTGCGCCAGCTCAACAGCATCAACGGTGGCGGCGACTGGCTCGTCAACGGCGAACGGCCGAAATTCCGGCAGATCGGCTATGGGCTGGGCATGGAGATGTATCGCTATCGCGGCCATATGCTGTTCGGCCATAGCGGTGGAGAACTCGGCTTCGGATCGCAGATGGTCGTCGACCCGGATTCCAAGGTGGCGATCGTCGTGCTGTTCAACAATCTGACGCGGACTTTCGTCGCGAACGACGCAATCGTGCAGTATCTGCTCGACGATCTCTACGGCCTGCCGGCCACCGACTGGTCGACGCAGTTTCTCGACAAGGGCCTGGAGGAGCATCGCGAATATCAGCAGATGTTCGCCGCAATGGATGCAGAACGTCCAAAGGGCGCGCCGCTGTCCGCGCCTCTGGGCAATTATGTCGGGCGGTACAGCGACGCCTTTGCCGGCAATATCGACATCGTCCGGCGCGGCGACCGCCTCATCGCGACGACGGGGCCGAGCTACGAGATCGAGCTCACCCATTGGGGCAAGGACAGTTTCCGCGGTGTCGTGGTCAGTCCGCTGCGCCTGGCGGCATTCGTCCAGTTCGATATGGGCGACGGGCAGACGCCATCGGCATTGTCGCTTCAATATACCGAGATTCCGGAGATCAGCCTGCGCTTCGTCCGGACGCCCCAGGCGGCAAAGGCGAAATAGCGGCAACGCCGGCCTCGCCGCGCTCAATCCAGGTCACGTAATTTTGCGCGCGTCCGGCAGGGCTGGAGCGATAATTCACGGAAAGTCGCGAAATTGAATGCTCCTCCGCACCTGTCCAATCTCCGGATCGACAAGGGGCAGAACAGAGCTTCACAGGGGGTATGATGATGACGTTTCGGTTTGACACGACGGGGCTTCGGCCGCTTGCCATGATCCTGGCGCTGGCGAGCACGCCGGCGATCGCACAGGCGCAGGACGAAACCGCTGCGGCGGAATCCGGCACCGAGATCGTGGTGTTCGGCAAGGCCGCGAAAACCACGCTGGATGTGCCGCAGACCGTCAACGTCTTCGATCAGGAGCTGATCGAACGGACCGGTGCGACCAGACTCGGCGACGTCCTCCGCCTGGCGCCGGGTGCCTCGACCAACGGGTCGGAGCTCGATGCGTTCGGCGACCGCTATCTGATGCGCGGCTTCGAGGCGGATCGCACCATCAACGGCATCCGCACCGATCGCATGAACCACGCGCGCGATGCCGTGAATGTCGAGCGCGTCGAGATTCTGAAGGGCCCGGCATCGGTGCTCTACGGTCAGTTGCAGCCCGGCGCGGTGATCAACGTCGTCACGAAGGAGCCGCTGCGCGATTTCGCGCTGCAGGCGACGGGCGAGGCCGGCCGCTTCAACTTCTATCGCGGGAGCGTCGACCTTTCCGTCCCGCTGACCGAGGACGGCTCGCTCGCCGCGCGCCTGATCGGCGCTTACGAGAACGCCGATTCCTTCATCGATTTCTGGAACAAGGATCACCGTTTCTTCGCGCCGTCGATCGCCTTCCGCCCCGACGACGACACCAAGATCATCATCGACGGCATGTATTCGCGCGACAAATGGAGCGCGTTCTTCAACGGCGTGCCGGCGGAGGGCACGGTGCTGCCCAATCCCAACGGCCCGCTGCCGCGCAACCGCCACATCGCCGATCCGAGCTTCGACGGCACGATGCGGCGCAGCAGCGAGGTCAACGCCCGGCTCGAGCGCAACCTGACCGCCGACATCGCGGTTCGCCTGGCGGCGTCGCGGTCCGTGCGCGGCGAGGATTACCAGGAGATATTCGGCGTCCTGGGCTGGGAGAACGACGCGACGGATTCGGTGCTGACCCGCGCCCTGCTCGACACGGTATCCTCCGCCAAAACCTATGATTTCCATGGCGACATGAGCTTCAACTTCGATACCGGATCGATCAGCCATCAACTGACGATCGGCGCCGAATACGGCATCGACAAATCGTCGAGCATCGAAAAGGTCGGGCTGGTGTCGAGCCTGGATCTCTATGATCCGGTCTACAGCTATACCGTCGCGCCGCCGGTGCAGGTGCCGCTGTACACCAATGTGACCAACAGGGATGTCGATCGCCTGGGCCTGTTCGTCCAGGAGCGGGTCGGGATCACCGATTC
>Ga0209902_101457_pt1 | contig 11316 bp, 2 predicted proteins | sample FECB27metaG_FD_188304 | JGI IMG/M metagenome (GOLD analysis project Ga0209902, IMG submission 188304) | Cyanobacterial communities from the Joint Genome Institute, California, USA - FECB-27 (SPAdes) (version 2) | ecosystem: Environmental > Aquatic > Thermal springs > Hot (42-90C) > Microbial mats ...
CCTTCCGGGCCAGTCGCGGCCTCTGCTCTCTCTGATGGAGGTTCGCGAGCCTGCGCGGCGTTGGCAGGACGGCAGCGTGTCCGTCGTGCTTTTGATCCCGGCGCTGAACTTTCTCTATGGACCCTTCCTACGGCTGAATGCGGGGCGGTACCGCATATCGTTTCGATGCAAACCTCGTTTCGCTCTTCAGGGCGAGCATCCGTCGCTTGGGCTCGAGGTCATCGCTCAGAACCGTATTCTGCGCGCCTGGCGTGACTACAATGCCGCTGAACTGCGCAGCGGCGTGCAGGAGCTGACGTTTTCGGTCCCGCATGCGTTGTCGATCGAGAGCGGCGCCGATGCGCCGTTCGAGTTCCGCTTTTCCCATTTCAGCAACGCCCTGCTGACGATAACAGACGTCACGCTGCACTGCGACCAGGCAGGCGTCGCACCCGACGATGACGACCCAAACCTGGGGCCTTGGCGCCTCCTGGGCCGATTGAAGACGCTTCCTCTTCCAGGTGACGTTCGCCTTTCCCCCATGACAGTGACCGCCCTGAAGATGTGGCGCAGCTTCGCAGAACTGCGCCTTCCCGCGGGGCAATACAGTGGTGATATCGCCTGTGAGCTCATAAAGGCGCGCTCGCTATCGGACGATGCGCTCGGGATCCTGGTGCAAACACGCGATGGGCTCCCTCTCGGCCAAGAACTCTACCAGGCTCATCAGCTGAGCTCTGGCGCGGCCGGTTTTGCGTTCACTGTCCCGCGTGATGTGGGTTTGGATGTCGGCGCGCCCCGCCCGATCGACGTCAAACTCCGCCATTTTGCGAATGCCGACCTGCGTCTGAGTTCATTGAATGTTCGGCACATTGCAGCGCTTGCCGAGGGCGAGCCGGCGGACCGGCCTACGAAGGTCGCTAGCGCTCATGCCAACCTCGGGAAGAAGCGCCTTTTGGTCTTCGGCAACTGCCAGGGCAGTTTACTGGCGGAAGCCTTGCGCAACCATGCCGGCTTCGCGCGTCACTTCGCGATCAAGCATCATTATATGGAGCTGCCGCCCAACCTGCATGAACAGGGTCGCCGCGACCTCGCCGAGAGCGACATGCTGCTGATCCAGGACATCCGCGAATGGGATCAATATCCGCTCCGCGCGGACGTGCCGGCCGATCTTCCGACGCTCCGGTATCCCTGCGTCCGTTTCGCGTCGCCCTGGCCTTTCGATGCCTTCAACGGACCCGACGACAGAGTTGCCCGTAATCGCGACTACCCAAATTTCGAGTTCACTTATTTCGACGGATTGCTGGGCCGGCTGCGAAAGGAAATCCCCGACCAGGAGCAGCGCTTTCAAGCCTACCGGTCGCTCGACATCGAACGGGTCATCGACGTCAACCGCCTTCACCGGTTCGAGCAGGCCAGGCTCGAGGAGATGGACCGCCGTTTCGAAGGCGGGATCGGCGCCTATATTCTCGACCGGCACAAAACGAAGCAGGTCTTTTACACGACCGCCCATCCCAACGGGCAGATCCTCAAGACCCTCGTCCAGACCGTGGCCAAAGAACTGGGCGTGTCGCTGCGGTTCTGGTTGCCGGGCTCGCTCGACTCGCTGCGCCGCTTACAGATCCCGATCCACCCTCTGATCGCCGACCGTCTCGGCATGGAATGGGCGAACGCCGATCGAAAATATCTCATCAAGGGCGAATGGATCAGTTGGGAAGCCTATGTGCGACGATACATCGCCTATTACGGCTGACGCGCGCTCCCGATCGCGGACAGGACCTTACCCGTCGATCGGCCTCGTCGGCACTTCCTCGCGCGCGAGCTGGCGGGCATAATCAACGATGAGATAGATGAAAATCGAGAAAAATCCGACCGCCATCAGCAAAACGGTCACATCGCACCAGGTGATGGCGATGTCACCGACCGCAAAGACCGGCGCCCCGAACAGCAAGATGTTCACGTTCATCGCGATCATCAAAAGCCGCATCTCCGTCGGCCCAAACCCGACGATCGAGATGTGGAAATCGCGTGAGACGCATGCCTTGACGAGCGAATAGATCGAAAGGGCGTGGTAGCCCGCAAGCGCCAACAGCGCGATATCCAATCGGACGTAAGCCGAAAGACCCATACCCAGGCAGATGAGCAGATTGCCGATGACATCGACTGTCTGATCGAGGAAATAGCCATAGCGCGGCCGCTCGATCCGCCGGAAGCGCGCCAGCGTTCCATCGAGCGAGTCGCCCAGCCAGTGAAAAACCAAACCCAGGCAGGCCAACCACAGAAAAGCGGCTGACCATGCGGTGAGCACATAGCCGAGCAGCGTCAAAGCGGCGCCAAAGATCCCGAAGGCCGTCAGGGCATCCGGTGACACGCGCTTGGGGATCCGGCTGACCAGCCAGTGCAAAGCGCGACGCTCGACAGCGCTGACAATGCTGTTATGGATGCGGTTCAAGGTTTCTGACGGTGTCTGTGGCGGGTCCCGATACCTATGCCGAGTGCGCCCGTGGTTTCAAGGATGACGGTCTGATGGGTGCGTTCACGCTGTTGGTCTTGCCTCTCGCGGCGTTTGGCCAGGCCCGGCTCGGTTAGCGCCCAGGTGCCATCGTCGACCCGCCTGTCAGGACCTCTCACGTGCTGATCGCCTATGATGCGACACGCCTGTTTCTGGGACCGTTATCCTTGACGCCGCGCGGCATCGACCGCGTCGACCTGGCCTATGCCCGTCATTTTTTCGAACATTCGACCGAAGACTGTTGTGCGATCTTGCCAACGGCATGGGGAACGCGGGTGTTTCCGCGCGAACGGGTCATCAGGGGGCTCGCCAAGCTGGAAGAGCTCTGGTCGGAGAACCGGCTTCCCGCCGTCGACGGCGCCTGGATGGCTTTGGCGCCGACAATGCAGGCTGGCAAATCATCCTGGTATGTGCGATCTCCGGGAACATTTGGTCTTGCTGCGCGCATGTTGTCACTGCTGAAGGCGACAGGCTTCGGATTGGGCGACGATGCGGTGACCTCGCTTCAACGCGACGCCATTTACGTCAATGTCGGCCAAATCGGGCTGGCGGTCCCGTTCTTGCTTCGCTGGCTACAGCGGAGACCCGATGTGCGCCCCTTGTTCATGCTCCATGACGTCATTCCCCTGGAAATGCCGGAATTCGTTTCGCCCAGTTCGGTCAAGGCCCATGCGATCATGGTCGACCAAACAGCAAAATATGCCGCCGGCCTGATCGTCACGACACAGGCGGCCAAAGCGGCGATCGAATTGGAGTTGGCGCGACGCCATACGAGGGCCCTGCCCACGCTCGCTCTTCCGCTGCCGGTGCCAGCGATCTTCCGCGCCGGTGCGGATCCCGATCCGACGCTCGCCAATGTCCCTTACTTCGTCATTTGCGGGGCCATCGAGCTCAGAAAAAATCACCTGATGCTGCTGGAGGTTTGGAAGCGCCTTCACCGCCGCCTCGGCCGGTCGACGCCCCATCTCGTTATCGCCGGCTCAAAAGGCTGGCAGGGCGACCTGATTTTAGACCGCCTGAAGCGCTGCGGTGACGTGAGCGACTACATCCATGTCGTTCATGGCTTGTCGACGCCAGCTCTGAAGCGGGTAATCAGTGGCGCGAGGGCACTGCTGATGCCGTCCTTCATCGAAGGCTTCGGGCTGCCGATCGTCGAAGCAGCCTGTCTCGGGACACCTGTCGTCGCATCCGACATCCCGGCGCATCGTGAGGTCGGCCATCCGCAGACTCTCTTCATCGATCCGATTGACGGGCTTGGCTGGGAAAAGGCCATCATCAACTGCCTTTCGGCGGAAGCCGTCCGCCTGACGCCCGCGCCCGGCTATGCGGGGCTGACCTGGCCGGATTACTTCGCCTCGCTGGCGGCCTTCATTGGTGAATTGCAAGCCACGGCCAGGCCAGCGCCATGATGATGGATTGTTTTTTCATCAAGAGATCCTTATCAGTATCGAAAGATGCGGCAGGACAACCACGCGGCGAATCGTCGGACCCGCTTGCCCTCCTTCGTCAGGGTTTCTGAGATATATGCCGTTTCGAACCCAGTCGCACCGCACCGACGCAGCCATCATCGGCGCATCCTGTCTCTTGCCGGGAGCCAACTCTCCTGCCGGTCTGTGGGACCTGATGCGGGGCGAGCGGAACGTCATCTCACCGCGCCCTCTCGGCCGCTGGAACGTCGAACGCTTTTTGCGGCCGGGCGAGCCTTCGCCAGGTTTTGCCTACAGCTTCGCCGGCGGATATCTTGACGACGCCTTTGGCTTCGACCCGGCGCCGTTCGGTATCTCGCCGCGTGAAGCCCAACAGATGGATCCGCAGCAGCGCCTGTTGCTGACGGCGACCTGGCGCGCCTGCGAGGATGCAGGCCTCCCGCCTTCCTCCCTGGCGGGCCGCAATATCGGTGTCTATGTCGGCGCCTCCCTGGCCGATTACCAAAGTGTCGGCGCCTTCGACCCGGCCGTGATCGGCAGCCACTTCATGACAGGCAATGCTCTGTCGATCTTGGCAAACCGCATTTCTTACGTGTTCGACCTCAAGGGCCCGAGCTTTTCGGCCGATGCTGCCTGCTCATCGTCCTTCGTGGCGCTTGCACAGGCGGTTGCCGCTCTGCAGGCCGGCGATGTCGAGATGGCGATCGTCGCCGGCGTCAACATGCTGCTCTCGCCCGTCCCCTTCATCGGTTTCTCGCAAGCGCGGATGCTTTCGCCAAGCGGGCTCTGCCGGCCTTTCGCGGAAGCGGCAGACGGCTATGTCCGGTCCGAGGGAGCGGTCGTTCTGATCCTCCAGAGAGAGGCCGATGCGCTCAGTGATCGCCGCAGCATCCAGAGCGTCGTGGTCGCGGTCGGCACCAATTCCGACGGTCGCACGAACGGCATCTCGCTGCCGTCCCAATCCTCGCAGCAGCATCTGATCGAGACGGTCCACCAGACCGCCGGTGTTGACCCCGATGCGCTGTGCTTTGTCGAAGCGCATGGCACCGGCACCAAAATTGGCGACCCCATCGAGGCGGCGGCCATCGGAAAAGCGTTGGGGCAGCGCAGGACCACGCCGCTTCCGATCGGCTCGATCAAATCGAATATCGGTCATCTCGAAGCGGCGTCGGGACTGGCCAGCCTTCTCAAGACAAGCCTCGCCTTACAACGGCGGGCGGTTCCTCGGTCGCTTTTCACCGACGAACCCAACGCGGCGATCCCCTTTGAAGATCTCAATCTCGAACCATTGACCGCCTCCCTGACGCTCGAGGGCGGCGACCGCGCACTGTTCGCCGGTGTCTGCAATTATGGGTTCGGTGGCACCAATGGCCACGCGATCCTGCGTTCGGCGCCCCCCGTCGTCGGGACTGAACCGGAAGCGCCGCGCGCAAAAATCCTGCTCGTATCGGCGGCCACCGAAGAGGCCCTCAGGGCCCACGCGATCCAGGTCGCCGAGATCATCGAGGCAGGTCGGCCGACCGCCGTGGTCGCCGGCGCCTTGGCCCATCAGCATGATCGGATGGCTCACCGATTTGCCGTATCGCTGCGGTCTGACGACGATGTCGAGGGCCGCGAGTCTGCAGCAACAACGACCTTGCGCGCTTTTGCCCGCGGCGACGACGTTCGCGACCGCGGGGCAAGTAGCGTTGTCCATGAACGGCCCCGGGATACGATCTTTGTCTACAGCGGCAATGGTGCACAATTCGAGCAGATGGGCATGGCAGCCTATCGCAGCGACGCCTTGTTCCGGCGCGAAGTGGATGAGATCGATCGGCTTTACAAGGATATGGCCGGCTGGTCGATCGCCGCGCTGCTGCGCGACGGGGTTCCAAGCGACCAGCTGGCGCGCACGAGCATCGCACAGCCGCTGCTCTTTGCGGTGCAATCGGCACTGAGTGCCGTCCTGAGGGAACACGGCATTCGGCCGAGCGGCGTGCTGGGTCATAGCGTCGGCGAGATCGCGGCCGCCGAAGCCGCCGGTCTTCTCACGCGTTCGACGGCGCTGTGGGTCATGCATAAGCGCAGCCTGCATCAGGAGGCTGTTCGCGGCGAAGGCCGCATGCTCGTCGTTGCGGCCGCTCCTGCCAAGGTCGAGGAATGGTTGCAGCAGGAGGGGCTATCTGAGGTCGATATCGCAGCCTACAACAGCGCAGCCTCGACGACCGTCTCCGGTCCGGCCCGGCAATTGGAGGCCCTGGCACGCATCGCGCGCAAGCAGCGGATCGCGAGCGTTTCACTGCAGGTCGATTACCCCTTCCATTCGCGAGCGCTCGACCGAGTCCGCGAGGCCTTGATGGGGGATCTGGGAGAGCTGACGGCCGCGGCGCCGAACGTCCCGTTGTATTCCACGGTCACCGGCGCCCTGTTGGTCGCGGGCGGGATGGACCAGCATTATTGGTGGCAGAACATTCGCCAGCCCGTGCGCTTTGCAGCAGCGGTCGAAGCGGCGGCATCCGCGCATGACCAGCCGGCTTTCATCGAAATCTCGTCCCGTCCCATCCTGCTGGGCCCCATCACCGATGTTCTCAAGGCGGCCGGTCGTGTGTATCCGATCTTGCCGAGTTTGCCGGCCGGGCCCTCGGCAAACGCCGATCCGATCGGCGCCATGATGGCGAGGCTTGCCGTTCATGACGTCAGCCTTGATCGATCCGCTCTGTTCGGAGAGCCGCCCGCAACGGTCCAGCCCTTGCCGCCTTATCCGTTCCAGCGGGCGCGCTACAGCTTCGAGGGAACCCATGAGGCGATCAGTTCCCACGGACGCCTGATCGCCAGCACGCCCCTTCATCCGCTGCTCGGCGCCCGACTGTCGGACGGCTCGCCGGAGTGGCGCAGCCTGCTCGATACAGTCCTCGTCCCCTACCTCAACGACCACCGCGTCGATGGCGGCGTCGTGATGCCGGCGGCGGGGCTGATCGAAATCGCGCTGGCGGCGGGCTGCGAATTGTTCGGCTCGGCTCCTCTCGAGATCACCGAATTCGACATCACCAAGGCGATGACCTTCGCGGACGATGAAACGCGGGAGGTTTCGACCCGGTACAGCGCCTCCGCGCACGGCATCGAGATCTGGAGCCGCCGCCGCTTCGCCAGCGGTGACGAATGGATCCTGCACGCAAAGGGCGTGGTCGTGCCGCTGTTGGAGGACGCGGCGGATGTGCGCCAAGCGCTCCCACAGGTCATCGATCCGATCCATAACGAAGCTTCGGAAATCTACGCGGCCGCCGGTCGCGCCGGTCTCGATTATGGACCTCACTTCCAGCCCGTGCGTGCCACCTGGCGCGATGAAACGGTCGGAGAAAGCAGTCTTTACATTCCAGAGGGCGGCACCGGCGCTTATAATGACGCCCATGTGCTGCACCCCGTCTCTCTCGACGGCAGCTTCCACGGGCTCTTCCTGGCGCGCCCGCAGCGGGATGGGGAGCGCAAAGCCCATCTGCCGATCCGGTTCCGCCGCATCCGCGTCTGGCGACCCGGCGGTGCCATCACGCGCTCCATCACGAAACTGCAGCGCGAGACCCAACGCTTCAAATCTCTCTCGGTGGCGCTCCTGGATGAGACCGGAGCGCTGGTGGCCTCGATCGACGCAGCCGTCCTGCGATCGGTGCATCTGGTCAAGCCGATCATGCTTGAGCGAACCTTCCGCGAGCAGCATCTGGCGGTTCGTCCCATCATCTTGCCGAGCCCGGTGCGAACGGTCTCGTCCCGTGAGCCTGTCAGTCCCTCCTCAAAGCCGCTCACGCTCCTGTTGCGCGCTCTGGCCCTGTCGACGGCTTATCAGGCATGGGCCGAGGTTTTGGGTTTCGACGACACCTTTGAGACGGCGGCATCGTCCGGGCGGGTGGCGGAAGCGGGTCTGCCCCTGCTCGGGCGCGCGCGGGCGCTTCTGGCCATGGCCGGGGGCCTGGCCACCTCCTCCGAGGGCACGCGACTCGCCGCGGATTTTACCCTCCCCGCTCCGCATGCTCTGCTTGCAACACTTCAACAGCGTTTCCCGGCGGCCAATCGGGAACTGCGTTTGGCGGCGCTGGCGCTCACACAGGCTGGTCCCCTCCTGCGCTCGGGCGTCACCACCGCCAAGCCGATGGGCGCGTCCGGGACAGACCCCTGGAGCCTGCTGGAGCTCTCGTTCGGTCTGAAGACGCTGGTCTCGGATTGCGTGTCGGGTTGGCATGGCGCGGCCGGCCGACCGCTCAGGCTGCTCGTGGTCGGCGATTGGAACAGTGGTCTGTCTGATGCCCTGACGGAGGCTGCCAGGGCCGGACAGGCGGTTGTGACGCTCGCCGTCAGCGGCACGAGCCATGCCGACGAGCACAAGCATCTTCCCGGCATGGGAAGCCTGTTCGACGTCCTTGTCGCTGAAGGGGCCGCCGACACGGCGGCGTTTCCGTTCGATGCCCTGATCGGCTTCACGATGCCTTTTTCGCAACGGCAGGCCCAGCATGAGGCGGCGCTGGAGCGCGCCCTGCGTTATCTGGCTTCGGATGCGCCGATCGTCCTGGCCGAGCCGGTGGCCGATCCGCATTTGCACTTCCTGATCGCAGCCAGCCTGGCCATGCCTGGCGTGGACGATTCAGTGCAACAGGACAACGTCGTAGAGGACGTCCTCAAGCGCTTAAACCGGGCAGGTGCGACCGCGATCGACCGCCGGGATAATGTTGCCGGCCTCCTTACGGTCTTCGAGGCGCGGGCAGCAGCGCATCCTGCGATCGAGACGAGATCGGCTGAAGCCACCGCCGTCATTGGTGCCGGGGACGCCGCCAGCACCCTGGTCCGGTGCGGATTAGAGTCGGCCGAAACATTCGACGCGGAGCAACCCGATCGGGTTCTGGCATGGCTGGCCACTCAGCCCGCGGGCGCGCCTGCGAACCTCATCATCGCCCCCCCCGGCGATGGCATGGGCACCGGCAGCCAGCTGGCGCCTCGCATCGAGTCTTTGGGTACTCTCCTGACCCGGCTTGCCGCGGCGGAGTGCGTGTGCCGCGTCGTCGTCATGACGCAAGGGGCCGCCGATGGCGTGCACGCTGCGGGAGACGAAGCGGGGGTGGCGGCCTTCGCGAGGGTCGCCATCAACGAGTTCCCCGATCTCGACATCCGACTCGTCGACCTGGGCGATGGTGGCGACGCCATCGATCTCACCCCCGTTCTGGAATGCGCTCACGGCGAACGCGAATGGTGGGCCGGCGCGACGGGGTTGGAGATCAACCGGATCCGACGGTCGGTCGCGTTGGAAGCCCCGTTGGGCCCCGACGAACGCGCCGTCCTCCATTTCGCCGATGGCGGTGGGCTCGACGGTTTCGAATGGCTACGCCAGCAGCGTAGCCTACCCCAGGCCGGCGAGGTCGAGGTCGAGGTCGTGGCCTCCGGTCTCAATTACCGCGACATCATGGTGGGCCTTGGCCTCCTCGACGATGACCTGCTCGGGGCAGGTCTGACCCAGGCCGCTCTCGGTTTTGAATGCGCGGGCATCGTCAGTCGCGTTGGCCCCGGCGTGAGCCGATTGCGCCCAGGCGACCGTGTCATGGGCTTTGCGGCGGGCGCCTTCGCCTCCCATGTCGTCTGTCCGGATTGGTATTTCTTCCCGGTCCCGGAGGGCCTCGACCTCGATGCCGCCGCCACCATACCCGTCGCCTTCTCGACCGCCTGGTACGCGTTGGTGGAGCGGGGCCGGATCCGCGCCGGAGACACCGTCCTGATCCACGGCGCTGCCGGCGGCGTCGGACTCGCCGCCGTGCAGATTGCCACGCATCACGGTGCACGCGCGCTCGGGACTGCCAGTACGCCTGCCCGCCGCGCCATCGCGGTCTCGGCAGGCGCCGAGGCCGTCTTCGAGTCCCGTCATGAACGGTTCGTGAGCGAGATCACTAAGCAATACGGCCTTGTCGACGTCGTCCTGAATTCGCTCGCCGGGCCGGCCATGCTCGCAAGCTTTCGTATGCTGAAGCCGTTTGGTCGCTTCCTCGAACTCGGCAAGCGCGATTTTCTCGACAACACGCAGCTGGCCTTGCGGCCTTTCCTGCGCAACATCGCCTATAGCGGCGTCGATCTCGACGAGCTGCTGGCCGCCGATCCCAGCCTGGTGCGCGAGATCATGGACGCCCTCGCACAGGCCTTCGCCAAGCAGCAGCTGCGTCCCCTGCCCTATCGCAGCTTTGCCGATCACGAGGTCGGCCTAGCCTTTCGGACCATGCAGGCCTCCGAGCACATCGGAAAAATCGTCATTCGGCCACCCCGCCAGGCCAGGACCGACCTGTCGGCAGCGGTCTACCAGCCGAAGGCCGGGCTTTACGTCATCGCCGGCGGGACCAGCGGACTCGGCTTTGCGACCGCTCGGTGGTTGGCAGCACAGGGGGCGACCAAGATCGCCCTGTTGTCGCGACGCGGGAGCGTCGAGCCCGATCTGGCTCTGGCTCTCGAGCAGCTGCGTGCAAGCGGCACGCAGATCGTGACCCAGGCGGTCGACATCGGCGATGGCCCGGCTGTGAAGGCTGCGCTGCAGGCTCTGATCGCGACGCATGGGCCTGTCAGTGGCGTCATTCATGCGGCAGTTCATCTCGACGACGGCCTGATCGTCAATCTGACGACGGATCGGTTGAAAGCCGTGCTGCGCACCAAGGTCGACGGGCTGATCAATCTGGCCGAGGCCACAGAAGATCAGCCGCTCGATATCTTCGTCGCCTATTCCTCGGCGACGACCCTCATCGGCAGCCCGGGACAGGGAGCCTATGTCGCCGCCAACGGCTTTCTGGAAGGCTTCATGCGAGCCCGTCGCCGCAACGGCAAGCCCGGCCTGGCGATCGGCTGGGGCGCCTTGGCGGATGTCGGCCTGATTGCGCGCGACAAGCAGCTCGGCCAGCGTCTTCGCCGAACGACGGGCGTGGTGCCGCTACGGTCTTTCGAGGCGCTCGCGCATCTCGGGCGACTTCTGGCTCTTGGCACAGCCGTCGACCCGGTCCAGTTCTATGCGGGCCTGTCGCGGGGAGCCGGATCTGAGAAGCTTGCTCTCCTGAAGAGCCCGACCTTCGCAGATCTCGCCCATCACAGCAGCGATTCGCGCTCCGCCCAAAGCGAGGACATCGGCGTTCTGCTACAGGGTAAGACGCGCGACGAGTCTGTCGTGATCGTGACCGAAATTCTGCGGCGGGAAGTTGGCGAGATCCTGAGAATGGCCGAGAATCAGGTGGATCTGACCCGTCCCCTCGCAGATCTGGGGCTCGATTCGCTCATGGCTCTGGAGCTGCACATGGCCTTGGAGACGACGCTGGGCGTGCAGATCGCCGTGGTCGGCGCCGGCGATCGCAATCTGCGCGATATGGCCGGTTCGATCGTCGATCAGCTCGGCCAGTCCGACGAGAGCGGCGAACA
>Ga0209902_101458_pt1 | contig 11314 bp, 14 predicted proteins | sample FECB27metaG_FD_188304 | JGI IMG/M metagenome (GOLD analysis project Ga0209902, IMG submission 188304) | Cyanobacterial communities from the Joint Genome Institute, California, USA - FECB-27 (SPAdes) (version 2) | ecosystem: Environmental > Aquatic > Thermal springs > Hot (42-90C) > Microbial mats...
TACGGCGGTCCCCCTCCCCCGCCACGCGGGGGAGGATCACTGAGAGGCCGGTGCCCGCGCGCGAAGGCACCCTGCCCACATTCCCATTCCCCCTCACAAAAGGAGATCGGCCATGGCTGATCGTAACGCCTATAGCCAGCCGCAGGTTGGCAACCAGGGCTTTGCCCGGACCATGAAGTGCCTTGGCGCCGATGTGGCGCTCGTCGCCGGCGACCTTGCCCTCAACAAGACCGTCGGCCTGTTCGTGGTGCCGCGCGGCTTCGTGCTCACCGGCATTTCGGTGGTGGTGCCCGACCTCGACAGCAACGGCTCACCGCTCCTCACCTTCGCCATTGGCGATGGCGGCGACGATGACCGGTTCATCGCCACCGGCGCCACCACCGGCCAGGCCGGCGGCACCAACACTACGCTGGCGGCGACGGGCCTGAACTACGAGTTCACAGCCGATACCGAGATCGTCTGGAAGACCGTCGCCGCGGCGGCCACGGCGGTCGCCGGCACCATCCAGCCGCGCTTTTTCGGCTACATGAAGTAGGCCCTGATATGGCGAAGGTCACCTACCACGCGCCCGAGGGCGACAGCGAAGTGGTGAGCCTTGCGGGGCTGCGCTTCTTCGATGGCGAGCCGCGCGAGCTCGACGATGCCGAGCACGTCGCCCTGCTCGGAAAGCTCATCCACAACCCACATTTCGGGGTCGAGGGCACGCTCACCGTGCTCGACGAAACCGACCCGCCGGCAATCGGGCTCAGGGCCATCCACAATGGCGGCGGGCGGTTCATCATCGTCCGTGGCGACAAGGACCAGAAGGTCAAGGACGGCCTCAACAAGGCCGAAGCCCACGCCTTCAACGCGCTGTCGGAGGCCGAGAAGCGGGCGTTTGTGGGTTAGGGCGCGGCCGGCGGCGAAAACTGGTTGGCCTCGCCCCTGCCCCACCCACCGGCTGTCATCCCTGCGAAAGCAGGGACCCAACTCGCCGCCCGCGCCAGCTGATGCTTGGGTCCCAGCTTTCGCTGGGATGACACCGAGTGTGGGGTGATTGCAGTGCGTCAGTTCGACTGCAGCGCAATCCCCCATCTCGCCGGCTGACTCGCACTTATCCCCTCCCACCCAGGAGCCCCCATGCCCAAAACCCGTCACGACCTCGTCAACCGTGCGCTGGCCGAACTCGGCGTCGTCGGCGCCGGACAGACCGCTGCCGCCGAGGATTTCGATGAGATTGACAACGCGGTTGCCCCTGTCATGAGCGACCTCGCTACCCGGGATATCTGGGTGTGGGGCGACCCCGATGCCTATGACGACGATGCCTTCGACCACCTCGCGGTGCTGCTCGCCAATGCCCGGGCCCGCGCCTTCGGCGTGGCGCCCGACGAGCAGAAGCGCTTCCTCGCCGAACAGCGGCTGCGTGGCCTGAAGCCCACGATCCTCTCCGGCCGCACCCAGGAAATCGAGTATTTCTGATGCCCCGATCCCCTGGCCTGCCGGCCAGGGGCCATGCCCGATGCGCTAGGCGCCTTTGGCGGCGCGCGTCTCCGTTAGTGAACGCATCCGGCCCGCGGAGTCCCCCTAGCAGCGCCACCACTCCATCGTCGCGTGGGCCAAGGCCGGCGCTACCGCCGGTTTCTCCTCCATAACCAACAGCTACGAGGTGCAATGATGGCTTGGGTACCGTTCGATCCAAAGCAGCCCCCAACGTATTCGGAAGATCCGCTGCTCGCGATCTATCTGGCCAGGGCGCAGGACGCCAACGCCAACCGTCCCGAGACTTACGGCGAAAGCTACCTTGCGCAGGGCATGTCCGGGGTGAACGGGGGCATCGGAAAGCTCCTCGGAGGGCCGGTCGATCTCGGTGCAGGCCTGATCAACCTAGGCATCGGTGGGCTGAACCTGATGCTTACGCCCGAGCAGACCCTGGCGGACCAGATCGCCGGCATACGACGGGAGCCGCCCCTCAAACCGATCGTGGACCCGGTAGGCGGCTCGCAGATGTTCAACCGCTTCATGGCCGATGTCGGCGCGATCACGCCGGAAACCGATGACCCCAGCAAGCAGTTTGTGCGCCGCGCTGGCGAGGAAATTGGCGCTTCGATCGTCCCGACGATGGCCACGATGAGCCGTGCGGCACGCCCCCTTGCCGCTGCGGCCAAGGAACTCACCCTCGCAGCCGGCGCGGGCATCGGCGCCGCTACTGCGGATCAGCTGGCCCCGAACAACCCTTGGGCCGAGCTTGTAGGACAGATATTGGGGACTGTTTCGGCAGCGGGCGCCACCAGGCTCGGCAAGAAACTCGTCACCCCATTTCCAGTTCGGGACCCCACTCAGCTCGGCGCGATGGAGATGTTGCGACGTGAGGGCATCGACCTTTCCGCGGGTCAGCAAACCGGACACAAGGGCCTGCAGAACATTGAAAGTGAATTGGCCGGTGCCCAGGTGGCGCAGCTCAGCGAGCAGCAGGCAGAGCAGTTCACCCAGGCCGTGCTCAAGCGGGCCGGCATTAACGCCAGTCGCGCAACCAAAGAGGTGCTGAAGGCTGGTTATGAGCGCCTGGGCACCGCATTTGGCGACATCGGCTCGCGCAATGACATCCTGCTGGCAGACGGAAAACTTGGCAAGAAGCTGGGCGAAGCATACCAGACGTATGCCAAGAGTACCGCTGAGGCCGATCGTCTGCCGGCGATCGATGACTTCATCATCGAAGCCGTCACGGCGATGAAATCGAAAGGTGGAGGTCACGTGATTGATGGAAGTGCCTACGCTAGCCTCAGGACCCGGGTTGGCCTGCTGGCGCATGAGACGGCCGACCGCGCACAGAAATCCGCGCTCCTGGACATCCAGCGGGCCCTGGACGACGCTATGGAGAGCAACCTTTCCAAGGGAGATATCGACGCGTTTCGGTGGGCTCGCGCTGCGGATCGCGACTTCAGCATTATTGAGAAGGCGGCATTGCAGGACCCGTCCGGCGGGCTGATCTCACCAGAGGCGTTGCAGAAAGCCGCCGTGGCCGGACAGGGAGATCTCGCAAAGCTCGCCGACAGCGGCAAGGCCTTGATGACACCCCTGCCGTCCGGCTCAGCACCTAACGTGCGAAATCTGCTCGCAACGGTGCCGGCTGTCGCTGGCGGCACTCTTGGCTACTACATGGGCGATGCGAATGGAGCGGTGAACGGAGCGGCGATCGGAGCGTTGGGCGGAGTTGCCGCGCCCTATGCCGCCGGTCGGGCAATCCTGTCGAAACCGGGACGACGGTACCTCGCTAACCAAGTGCTCAATGGATCACCTTCCGGGTCCAACGGTTTCGGACCGCTCGGTGCCATGCTAGCCGCGCAGACCAGCCAGATCAGTCCGTCGCGCGACCCACTGGGCGAGTTGAGTGTGTTAATGCATCAAGCCGGGGTCAATTGAGGTTGCCGTCCGCGGTGAGAATACGGGCGTTCCATGACCGGTCGCCGCTACATCGATCGCTCAAAGATGAGTTTCACCAGCGACTGCAATGGACGGACGACGAAGTGGTAAAAGAGTCCGCTGGCAACTATGCCGAAGAACACCCCGACCGCCACGTTCAGCGCGATCGGGTTGGTGATTCCAAACACGCCGAGTATGGAATAGAAAAACTCCTGAAGTTGCACTGTATCGCTCCCGTCGTTGCATCGCCAACGATACGGGTGCGTCTTCGGGGCAGCAATGCCTCGCGCTCGTCGTCCCACTGGATGGTGGAGCGCTCTGGTTCGGTAAGTCCTTCAACAACGCGCTGGGGAACAGCGAAACCGCTTCCCATCTTCCCGGTCAACCCGACGTTTCCCCGCGCAATCTAGCGACCTCTATCGAGCCTGTTCACCGCGATCCCGCGAACAGCGGCGAAAACTGCAGCCAGCATGCGGCCCGAAGCTGTGAGTACTCGTATCGCTGCGACGCAGATGAACCGGCCAACACCGGCCTATATCGACCAGTTGATCGCGGCGCGGGCTCTCGCCAACCGCAAGAGCCTTCTCCCGCCGGGCGGCGTCGCGGCAGCGCGGACAGCTACCCCCTCACGTTACGAAGCCACATTGCGAGGGACACGCCCAAGCCGCCGCCAACCAGCGCACCCGCAATCACCCGACCCTCAGCCGAGAACCCATCTCTGAACAGGTAGAGGGTCATCGCAAACCGCAAGCCTCGCGGCCACGATCCGCGACGTGGCGCAATCCAATGGGCTGATCTCACGTAAAGGCCGGCTGGACGCCTCGCGTACGCCCATCGTGCAGATCATCAAGTCCTTCGACGACCTCGCGGGCCGAAAGATGAGCGTCATGCAGATAAAGGCACTGCGGACCAGGCTCACCGACATTGCGAAAAGCAGCGACCCCGCCGAACGCCACATCGCCACCCAGATGCTCGAAGAGTTCGACACGTTCACGGACGCGCTGGCCGAGACTCTGAAGACGGGCAACGCACATAGTCACAGTGCCGCAAAGGGCGACCTCATCGAAACCGCGATTGAAACTGCAGCCGAGGATGCCAAGCGGCCCAGTGGCACCGCCTTCGCGGACGCCTTACGCACCCAATTCAGGGCCCTGCAGCACCAGATCAAAAGAGGCGAGCTTAGGGGGCTAACCGAAGCAGAGATCGATGCGATCAACAAGGTTGCCGATGGCACGCCCATCGCAAATGTACTGCGCGGCATTGGACAAATTGCTCCTCCCGGTGCAGTCCCTGCCATGGCCCTTGGCATGGTTGCAGACGAACCCACGCTTGCCGGGTCGACTGCCATCGCGCTGGGCACGGCGGGGATCGGCAGTCGCGTCACCGCAAATACCTTGACCAAGAACGCCGCTGAATCGGCAGCGTTGATCGCAAGGAACGGCGGCGTGGCCGTACCGCGCAAGCAACTCACTGCAGAGGAGTTGGCTCTGATCGCATGGCTGCGGCGCGGAGCAAGTCTCGAAGCAGGGCAATCGCCATTGGAGGCACCAGCGCCGTAGGCCTCGATGCGATCCGTCAGAGGCTCGCGTCCCGGGGCCCTGGACCGATTTACCCACGCCACCCCGTCCGGCGGAACAGCATGCTCCAGCCGGAGGGTCGTGTCTTTGGACTTGATCGAGTTACTAGGGCCACCATGGCAAGTGCCACCAATCAGGCCACGCCTTGCCAAGGGCGAAAAATGCGGCCCAGGCGATGACGATCAGAACCCATCGAATGTACCGCAACTCAAAGAGCACCTCCCGATTGTTCTGCCTCATGACCAAGCGCGTCTTGTCGCCCTCGGACATGCGATCAAAGATCTCTTGTTGGCGCATAAGCTTGTCTTTGCGGGACATCGTGAGAACATATCCATGTCGAAGCGATCGGCAATATGGCCACAGGTCCTCAGCGCCGCAAGATGCTTGCGGTCCCCCTACTGCCAGGCCGAGCAGCTTCGACCATCGGCACGGCGGCCAACGACTTCAAGGTCCTGACGACGCGTTCAAGGGCCGGTCCGCCGAAGTCGGTCTCGATCCGTCGACAACGGAGAGCATGCTGTGGTCGCTAATGAAGTCAGATTACGGCGAAGCGGCCTTGCAGGCATCAGATCACCGCGAAGAAGCGGACGACACACCAAATGAACACGACCATCGATACGGCGACGAACACTGCGGCCCGCATGCGGCCAGAAGCCGTCAATGCTCGTATTGCCGCGGCGCTGATGAATCGGCCATCACCGGCCTACGTCGACCAGTTGATCGCGGCGCGGGCGCTTGCCAGTCGCCAGGGCCTACCGGCGCCGGGCGTCGCGGCGGCATTGTCACAGCCTCAATGGCCTGAGATCAGCGGGCAGTGATCACCAGTCGAGGTGCTTCAGACTGATAGTGAACGTTCCGCCGGCCATGAACCCGAACGCGACAATCACCAAGTAGACATGCCGCTCCAAGATGTCGGTCAGAAACCCGAAATAGACCAGCGAAACCAAGTCGCCCGGGCGGAGTTACCCCCGGATGCGCCGGCGCGCCCGGCGCTAGCGCCATAGGCTGAGGGTCCAGTCCGACAGCGCGAACGCAGGACCCCTAAGTAGCGCGGCCACGAACAGCCCCAAGGCGATCCAGGCCGCATACACTGCAAGGCGTGCCAACCCGTCTGGTTGCATCGCCGGCTCACCCGGAAGCGGGTCCGCGCGGTAATCCTTCGGCTCAAGGTCGATCTGGGGAGGTCGCTTGTCGGTCACTGGAGCACCACCGCGAAGTAATCAGGCGTCCGCACGAACCCAGGCCCAGTCGGCCCGGGTGGAAACAACCGGGCAACGCGATAGAGGACCCGAACCGCACTTGAGATGCCGAGCGCGCGACACGTCCTCAGCGACAAGCTGGTGTCGGCATCGGGTCCGGAGAAAGCTGACCAACTGATTGCGATCCCCTAGCGCGAGACTTGGGTTGGATAAATCCTTCAACTACGTGCCGGGGAACAGCGAAAACCGCTGCCCGCCTCTGCCGGTCACGCCGACGTTTCCCCCACGCAGTTCAACGGCCCGCCGGCGAGCCTGCTCAACGCGATCGCGCGAACTGCTGTCCGCATGCGCGCGGCATGTCTCCGGTGCTCTACCCAAACCAACCCCAATCGAGTATTCCCGATGCCCCCGATCAGCTGGCCTACCGGCACTGCGCCGGGCGTGAACCCCACCGAAACCGGCGGCCGGCTGATCAATGCCATCGCCGAGCGGGCCCCCACGGGGTCGCGCAGCGAGATCGTCTGGCGCCGCGTCGCCGGGCTGATCGCCCGCTTCACCACCACGCAGACCGCCATTCGCGGCGCGCTGCTGGTGGGCTCCGTGCTCTATGTCGTCTCCGGCAACCGGGTCTATTCGATCACCTCGAGTTATCTCGTGACCGAACTGACCGGCACGGTTGGCGGCAGCGGCCCCGTCACCATGGCGCGCAACATGAAGGCGCCGGTGCCCGACGTGCTGATCGCTCACTCCGGCGGTATGTCTTCCATCAATATCTCGACCGCCTCTGTCGCCGTGTTCAGCGATGGCGACCTGCCCTCGGTCAACTCGATCTGTTGGGTCGATGGCTATTTCATCGTCACCGCCGAGAACGGGCTCGCCTACCAGTCGGGGCTCAACGACACCAGTTTCGCCTCGGTCGACCGCACCACGGCCGAGGCCGACCCGGACGGGCTCTATCGCGCCATCGCCTCGGGCAGCGACCTGATCCTGATGGGCACGGCCTCGCTCGAATTCTACGCCAATGCCGGCAACCCCACCGGCTTCGCCTTCAACCGCAGCGTGGTGGTGCCGATCGGGCTCAAAGCCCCCTATGCGGTGGCCGGGTTCGAGCCGGGCTTTGCCGATACGGTGATCTTCGTCGCCAATGACAACACGGTGCGCAAGCTCGGGGGTTATGACCCTACCCCGATCTCCGGGCCCGACCTCAACCGGCTGATCGAGGCGGTGACCAACCCCGCCGAGCTGATCGCCTGGGTCTACCAGGCCGCCGGCCACGCCTATTGGGTGCTGAGCGGGCCGGGCTGGACCTGGGTCTACGACGTCTCGACCGGCAGCTGGCACGAGCGGCAGAGCTATGGTTTTGGCGATTGGCGCTGCCGCTATGGCGTCGCCGCCTGGAGCAAGTGGTTCACCTTCGACCTTCAAAGCGGCAAGGCGTTCGAGCTGAGCTCGGCGGCGCGGCGCGACGGGGCAAACCCGCTGGTCTGGACGCTGCGCTCCAACCAGGCGCACCGCTTCCCCGGCCGCGCTGTGATCCATAAAGCCAGCTTCGATTTCGAAACCGGCATCGGCATCGACGCCGGCATCTCGCCGATCGAAACCGACCCGGTGGTGCGGATCCGCTGGTCCGACGATGGCGGCCGCAGCTGGGGGAACCCCTTGACCCGCAAGATCGGCACGCAAGGCGAAGACCTGCCCATCGACATCAACAATGCCGGCCTCACCGGCCGCAAGGGCCGGATCTGGGAGATGAGCATTTCCGACCCCATCGAGATCGCGTTTTTCGGCGGCGCCATGGATATCGAGGAGCGCGCCGCATGAGCACGCCCGACAGCCTGAGGCCGATCCCGCATCCCAGCGCCCGGCTGGTCGACGCCGACGGGGCGATCGCCAAACCCTGGTACGACTGGCTGAACCAGCTGGCGACAAAACTCGCCGAGCTGACCCCGCTCGAAGCCAGCGCGACTTACGATCCGCCGCTGCTCGCCGATGGCGCCGGCGCCACCACCGACGTGACGGTGCCGGGCGCGGCGCTCGGCGATTTCGCCACCGCAGCGTTCTCGCTGACGACGGCCGGCATCACCATCACCGCGTGGGTTACCGCCCCGAACACCGTTTCCGTCCGCTTCCAGAACGAAACCGGCATGCCGCTCGACTATGGCAGCGGCAGGCTCACCGCCCGCGTTTACAAATAGGAGCCTCAAATGGCTGACATTTTCGAAACCATCGGCGACTGGCTGGGGCTCAACAAGGGCAAGGCCACGCAGAAGGCCGCCGAGCAGAACCGCGGCGTCATCAACCAGCTGGGCAATACCGGCCGGCCGATCATCGAGGGGATCCAGGGGGTTACCGGCGATTACCTCGATCTCGGCAAGCTCGGCGCCGGCCGTTACGCCGATGCCATGGGCCTCAACGGCGCCGACGGCTACGCCCGGGCCGAGGAGGCGTTCCGCGCCGGGCCGGGCTACCAGTTCGCGCTCGACCAGGGGCTCGATGCGGTGGCCCGCAAGGGCTCGGCCATGGGTCGGCTCGATAGCGGCAATACCGATCTCGACCTGATGCGCTACGCCACCGGCTATGCCGACCAGGCCTGGGGCAACTGGATGAACGGGCTCTCGGGCTACAACAATATGTACGGCCAGGGCGTCGGCAACGACGTCGCCGCCCGCGGCCTCGGGCTCGATTTCGAGAGCGGCCTCGCCTCGAGCTACATGGGCGCCAACAACCAGGTCGCCGCCGGCAAGGAAGCCGGCCAGGGCGCCATGCTCGACGCGCTGGGCGCCGTCGCCGGCATCGCCGGCCGCGCCTTCGGGGGCGGGGCATTTGGCGGCTATGGCGGCTTCGGTGGCAACTCCGTCAACCCCACCACCAAAATGCCCGCAAGCTTCTGAGGAGCCCGAAGATGGCACTGAACTACCCCAACTATGTCATTCCGCAGCCCTCGCAGACCAAGCCCACCGACCTGCTCGACCTATGGGACCAGGGCGTGGCGCAGGGCAAAGCCGATCGCTACGAGCGTGAAGCGCCGCAGCAGTTCGCGAATGCCGCAGCGCCGTTGTCGCAGTACGGGCTCACGACGCCGCCCGATCAACTGCGGGCGCTATTCGCCAATCCCGACACGCGGCCGTTTGCCATGCAAATGGTGCAGGAAGCGACACAGCGTCGGGCCGATGCCTATGCCTCGCCGGGTCAGCTCGGGGGGACGGCCCGGACGCCGCAGCCCACCGCATCGACCTCTCCCTACGCACCCTACCCTCTGCCGCGCGAAGCGCGTCCATCGCCGCCGGCCCAAAGGGGTTACGCCTTTACCGGCTTCACCGGCGGTGACTCCTCCAGCCCCGCAAATTGGGAGAGACCCTGATGGCCGATCCCCGGGAGAACTTGGCCCTCATTCCCGATCACCGCTCCCGCAGACTCATACGCGCCGCTTTCGGCCCCTCCCTCGCAACCAAAGCTAGCAAGGTGCAATAATGGTTGGTGTACCCTTCAACCCCCAGCAGCCAAAGGGCTTGGTCAATGAGTCGCACGCCGCGGCCAACGCCGCCCAGGATCCGTTGCTCAGCCTATACCTGAAGAACACGTATGGCCTCGAGCCCGCGGGAGCAAAACCGGACTTCACCGAGAATGTGGCCCGGGCCGCGGGGCAGGGCTTGTCGTTTGGCTGGGGCGATGAACTGTTTTCGCTCGGCCAGGCGGGCCTAGATCAGTTGCTGCACGGCGACGACGGCAAGGATTTATGGCAACGGTACGACTCCAATGTCGCTCGCGAGCGCCGCAACCTCGAAGCCTTTCGCCAGGAGAACCCGATCGTTGCCTATGGCGCCGAGATCCTGGGCTCACTCCCGACTGCACTCGTGACCGGCGGCACCGGCACAGCCACCGGCCTGGGCCGGATCGGCACAAACCTCCTGGTCAACGGCGTTCAGGGCGCTTTTTACGGCGCGGGCGCGGCCAGCGGTGACACGCTTGCCGACCGTGGCTGGGGTGCGGCTACCGGTGCGGCTGGCGGCATGGCCGCAGGCGTCGCGCTCGATGCAGCTGGAAATGCTGTCAACGCCGGACTCAAAGCAGGCGCCAAATACCTTGCCGACTCAAAGACCATCGCCGCCGCACCAAGCGGTGCTGCCGTCAAGGCTACCGCGGAGGCAGCCCGTGAGGCAGCCGAGTCAGCGGACGTGGTCTTAACGCCCACCGCTACCAGTCTCCTCAAGCAGGACTTGGGCCAGACCCTGGTTGGTGAAGGGGTGACGGTCCGCGGCGAGATGGTCGCGAACTACGATCGAGTGCGTGGCTCTATGAGGTTGCTCGACCAGTTCGCGGACGAGCCGATGACAATCAAGTCGTTCCGGCGGCTCTACGAGAGCTTCGAATACGCGGCTCGTAGCGAAATGCCGGGCGAAGCCGAGGTCGCCAAAAGTATGCTCAAGCAACTCGACAGCTTTATGGACGGCTTGCCGCAGGAGGCATTCAAGGGCACCGGCGACGGTGTTGAGGCTGCGGCGCAATGGCGCGCGGCGAAGGCACAACTTGCGAAATTCGAGCGCACAAACATTATTGAGACAGCAATCGAGAACGCGAGAACATTCGGTGACAATTTTCCAGAAGGCCTCAAAAATGAGTTCCGCGAAATCCTGAGAAGCGGGGAAAAGAAAGCCAAACTGTCACCAGAAGACATTGCCGGTATTAAGCACTTCATTCAGGGCGATAACATCAACAAGGCCCTTAAGTTCCTGAGCGAGGCCGATTTACGCGGCGCCCTCGATGAGCTCCCCATCCCAAAAATCGTCGGCAGGATGGCGCAACCGTTCGTCAGAGGAGCTGCCCGAGGGCAGATCGGCCAAAACGCCCAGCGCTCTGCTGACATTGTGCGGGCCACCGCCGCACTTGGCGAAGCAATCCCTCCCGTACCTACGGGGACGCTCGACCTCCGCGCATTGGCTCCAGGGCTCGGCAACAACGACGGGGTTCATATCATCGTCAACGGTGGGAATCCCCTGCTCCCGCCCTATGTCGACGATCGGTCGTATTGAACCCCGAGAGCTTCTCGGCGGGATGAGTCTTTTGCTACGACAGTTCGTGCTGAGCTGTCGCTCTGCAGCAAGGAAAACGAGCGTCAATTCGCTCGACGCCTCCGATGCC
>Ga0209902_101459_pt1 | contig 11314 bp, 11 predicted proteins | sample FECB27metaG_FD_188304 | JGI IMG/M metagenome (GOLD analysis project Ga0209902, IMG submission 188304) | Cyanobacterial communities from the Joint Genome Institute, California, USA - FECB-27 (SPAdes) (version 2) | ecosystem: Environmental > Aquatic > Thermal springs > Hot (42-90C) > Microbial mats...
CCTTGTCCGCAACGACAAGGGCGGGCTGGGCCCGGCCCGGCCGCGCGGGGACGCGCCGCCGCTGTCGGTGCTGATCGACCGGCGCGGCATGCTGGCGGGTGCGGCCGGCCTTGCCGCGGCCACGCTGCTGCCCGATCCGGTCGCGGCGCGGACGACGGCGAAGACCTTCGACTTCGAAGAGATTGCGCTGACCATGGGGCCGGACGATCGTTTGCCAGACGGTTACGAACGGCAGGTGGTCGTGCGCTGGGGCGATCCGCTGTTTGCCGACTCGCCGGAGTTCGACGTCGGCGCGCAGAGCGCGGCTGCCGCGCGGCGGCAATTCGGCTTCAACAACGATTATACCGCCTTCGTGCCCTTGCCCTTCGGCTCGGGCCGGTCGGATCGCGGATTGCTGGTGGTCAATCACGAATATCCTTTGCCCCAGCTGATGTTTCCGGGCCTGAGTGCGGATCGCGTCGCGCAGGACATCAGTCGTGAGCAGGTCGACATCTGCATCGCAGCATGCGGCGTATCGATCCTGGAGGTGCGCCGCGAACATGGACAATGGCGCGTCGACCGGAACAGCCCATTCAACCGCCGGATCACCGCGGACACGCCGATCCGCATCTCCGGCCCCGTCGCCGGCCATGCGAAGCTGCGCACCGCGGCCGATCCCACGGGCACGCGCGCACTTGGCACGCATGACAATTGCAATGGCGGAATCACACCATGGGGCACGATCCTTACCTGCGAAGAAGGATCGTCCGACTTCTTCGCGGGTGACGTCGCGCGCCATCCCGATCGCGCCCATATGGAGCGCAATCATTATGAAAGCTCCGCGCGTGGCCGCTACGGCTGGGCGCGCTTCCACGAACGGTTCGATTTCGATCGTCATCCCAACGAACCCAATCGTTTCGAATGGGTGGTGGAGATCGACCCCCTCGATCCCGATGCGCCGCCGGTGAAGCGCACCGCGCTGGGCCGTTTCGCGCATGAGGGCGCACATTGCGCGCTGACGGCGGACGGGCGCGTTGCCGTCTATCTCGGCGACGATTGGGAATTCGAATATTGCTATCGCTTCGTGAGCGCGCGGCCGGTCGACCTCAAGGATCGCCGGGCCAATCGCGATCTGCTGGACGATGGGGTGCTGTCGGTCGCGCGTTTCGACGCCGACGGCACAGTAGCGTGGCTGCCGCTGGTCTGGGGCAGGGGGCCGCTCACGCCGGAGAACGGCTTTGCCGCTCAGGCGGACGTGCTGCTGGAGACTCGGCGCGCGGCCGACCTGCTCAGCGCGACGCCGATGGATTCGCCCGAGGGGTTCGAGCCCGATCCGGTGACCGGCCATGTCTTCATCGCACTGACCGGTAACGAGGCGCGCACGCCGGACCGGATCGATCCTGCCAATCCGCGCGCGGCCAATGCGCATGGCCATATGCTCGAGCTGATCCCCCCGACGTCCGGGGGCGCACCCGATCATGGTGCGGAGGTTTTCGGCTGGCGCGTCTTCCTGTTGTGCGGCGATCCCACCAATCCGGCGGACGGTGCGACCTTCCATCCGGCCACCAGCGCACAGGGCTGGTTCGTCGAACCCGACAATATCGGTTTCGACCCTGCCGGCCGGCTCTGGGTATGCAGCGACGGGCCGGGCATTCGGGGCCATGACGGGCTGTGGGTGATGGACGTGCAGGGCGAACGAGCCGGCCTGCCGCGCCTCTTCTATTCGCCGCCGGTACAGTCGGAATGCTGCAGCCCCGCCTTCACGCCGGACGGAGCCACGCTGTTCCTGTCGATCCAGCACCCGTCCGAACGCGCCGCCGATCTTGCGAGCGCGCTGACCGGCTGGCCGGATTTCGCGCCCGGACGGCCGCCGCGACCATCGGTGATCGCGATCGCAAGAGCCGCCGACCCGTCCTGACGCCGCAGATTCGACGTCAGCCCATTGTCCCCGGCCGGCCGGCGCGCTAAGGGCCCCTGTCGCGAGCGCTGCTGCGTGCGGCACTGGTGACGACGCGGACCATGATATTTCCGCGCGAGCATGAGAGACCATGAGCTTCGAAAATCTTCCCGCGCTCCTTTCGGAGGCGCTTACCGCCCGTGGTTATGCCGCGCCCACGCCCGTTCAGGCCGCCGTGCTCGAACCGGAGGCGGACGGGCGTGACCTGATCGTCTCCGCGCAGACCGGATCCGGAAAGACCGTCGCCTTTGGTCTCGCCATGGCGCCGCAGCTCCTGACCGAAGAGGGCAGGGCACCACAGGCCGGCGCGCCGCGCGCGCTGATCATCGCGCCGACGCGCGAACTGGCGCTGCAGGTCAGTCGCGAACTGATCTGGCTGTACGGCAAGGCCGGCGCGTGGATCGCAACCTGCGTCGGCGGCATGGATGCTTCCAAGGAACGGCGCAACCTGTCGAACGGCGCACACATCGTCGTCGGCACGCCCGGCCGTCTGCGCGACCATCTCGAACGCGGCGCGCTCGACCTGTCGGCCGTATCGGTTGCCGTCCTCGACGAGGCGGACGAGATGCTCGACATGGGTTTCCGCGAGGATCTGGAGGAACTGCTGGACGCGACGCCGAACGAGCGCCGGACGCTGCTGTTCTCGGCGACCATGCCGAAGCCCATCGTGGCGCTGGCCCGCCGCTATCAGCGCGACGCGCTGCGAATCTCCACCGTCGGTGCGGATCGCGGCCATGGCGACATCGCCTATCAGGCGATGGCAGTTGCCCCCTCGGATATCGAAAATGCGGTGGTCAACCTGTTGCGCTTCCACGAAGCGGAGACGGCGATGCTGTTCTGCGCGACGCGCGACAATGTCCGCCACCTCCATGCCAGCCTGATCGAGCGCGGCTTCGCCGCCGTCGCGCTGTCGGGCGAGCATAGCCAGAACGAGCGCAACCACGCGCTTCAGGCGCTGCGCGATCGCCGCGCGCGCGTGTGCGTCGCGACCGACGTCGCCGCGCGCGGCATCGACCTGCCGACGCTGTCGCTGGTGATCCATGTCGAGATCCCGCGCGATGCGGAGACCTTGCAGCATCGTTCGGGCCGGACGGGCCGCGCGGGCAAGAAGGGGACGGCGATCGTGATCGTTCCCTATCCGCGACGCCGGCGCGTCGATGCGATGCTGCGCGGCGCGCGGATCGAGGCGGAATGGATCAATGCGCCCACCGCGAACGACATCCGCGTGGCGGATCGCCAGCGCCTGCTCGAGATGCTGTTGCAGCCGGTCGAGGCGGACGACGAGGATCGCGAGGTCGCAATGCAGCTTCTCGCCGAACGCACGCCGGAGGATATCGCGGCTGCGCTTGTCCGCGTCCATCGTGCGCGCATGCCGCAGCCCGAGGAACTGGTCGATGCCAGCGCCGGTCCGCCGCGTAGCGACGGTCCGCGTCCGGGCTTCGAGGATACCGTCTGGTTCCGCATGGATGTCGGCCGCCGTCACAATGCCGATGCGCGCTGGCTGCTGCCGCTGCTGTGCCGGCGCGGGCACATCACCCGTGGCGAGGTCGGCGCCATCCGCATCGCCGCCAACGAGACGCTGGTCGAAGTGCAGCGCGCGGTCGCCGCGCGCTTTGCCGATGCGGTGCGCCGGACGGCGGGCGACGACGAAGATGGCGGCATGGTTCGGATCGAGCCGGTCCAGGGCAGCCCACGCGATGAAGCGAAGCGCAATCGCGCCGGCACCGCACCGGTCCGTCACGCGCCCAAGCCGTTCCGCAAGGGGCCGGGCTACAAACCCAAGGGCGGATCGCGCCCGGGGCGGTGATGCCCTTGTAAAATACTCAAATTAAACCGTTCGGGCTGAGCCTGTCGAAGCCCTTGTCCTTCTTTGCATTACGCTGAGGAAGGACAGGGCTTCGACAGGCTCAGCCCAAGCGGGATTGGGTGATTTCCGGCGTTAAGTGGCGGTAATCGCTTATCTCGGCCTGCGGAACCGGTACAGCACCCGGTCGGTCTTGCCGCGCACTGCCGGGTCGAACACCAGTTTCGAATGATCGTCCGCCGGATTGGCGAGCAGCGGGCTTTCCGCCTCCAGCACGAAGCCGGCGGTCTTGAAGTCCGCCTTAATCGTCGCCGGATCTATGCGGTGGAGCTTGTCGACGACCATGCGGGTATCTCCGGCGGGGCCGACATGGTCGACGATGCCGACCACGCCGCCGGGCCTGGTCGCGGCGAAGAGCGTCTTGAGGAACGCCGCCGGGTCGGTCTGCGGAATCTTGTACTTGGCGGATTCCCAATAGAGATCGTGATAGCTCAGGTTGATGATCACGAAATCGAAGCGCTTCGGCGCCGAAGCGAATGCCTCGAACGGATAGCGGACGAATGCGATGTCGGGCCGCCGCGCGACCAGCGCGTCCCATTTCTTCGATTCCTCTGGCCCGGCGTAGAATTGGTTCGGCTCGAACGCCGTCACCTTGCCCTTGGGGCCGACGGCATCGGCCATGATCTCAGCCCAATAGCCCGATCCCGTCATGATGTCGGCGGCGGCCATGCCGGGCTTCAGCCCGAGAAAAGCCAGCACTTCGGCAGGCTTTCGACTGTCGTCGAGCGCGACGGCTTCGGCGGGCCGGCCCGGCTTCGCCACGGCGGCGGCAAGATCGGCCCTGGCCGGAGCGGCGAACGCGGTGCCGGAAACGCAGAGTGCCGCGCCGGCAAGCGCGGTCAAAAGGGTGGTGCGCATGATCGGTCCCCTCGGTTGCGTAGGGACGATCATGCGCCCGTCATCGGCGATGCTCAATGCGGATGGTCGACGCTGCGTTGTCGTTCATCGAAAGCTTTGATCGTCCGTGCTTGCGCCGCCGCGCGTCGCGTTGGTCACCTGTTCGTCATGGCCGCTCTTGTCGCTGAAGAATGCGGCAGCGAACAGGCCGCAGCCCAGCAGGACGGAGAGGAAGACGCCGGCGATCGTCGCGACTGCCATGTGGGCGGTGATGGGTCCGAACAGCGACAGATACCAGAGCGCACCCGCGGTCATCACGACGCCGGCGATCGCGATCAGCTTCATCATGCGCCGGAATTCGGCGCCGGCGCGATCCTGTCTGGTCGATGCGGTCTGCATGGTCTTTCTCCTGTTGATGGCGGTCAGGCGGCTGCCGCGCCCGCTGGCGGATCCAGCCGGAAGAACAGCGCGAGCTGGAGGCTCTCGGCAATGCGCGCGGCTTTTGCCTGAAGCGCGGTCGCGGCGGCCGGTGGCATATGCGCGTCGGTGGTTTCGGCCCAGAGCGCGAGCCAGCGATCGAACATCGCGGGCGTGATCGCGTTACGGTGGGCCAGATGCGCGCGCACCGGATTGCCCTTGTAGCGGCCACTGGTCAGCATCACCGACGACCAGAAGGCGGTGAGCGTCTCCAGATGTGACGGCCAGTCCTCCACCGCGCCGTCGAAGATCGGGCCGAGCATCGCGTCTTCGCGAACCCGCGCGTAGAAAAGCGGGATCAGCCGGTTCAGCCCTTCCTCGTCGATCTGCGCTCCGTCCGTCACCGACTCGCTCCAAGTATGTATTGACGATACATGTATAACTCTGCACATAAACATGCAAGGAAAATACATCTATCGGTTCCGCTGGACGAGGGAGTGCGATGCGCCTGACGCGCTACACCGATTATGCGATGCGCGTGCTGCTCTATCTGGGCGCGCGGCCCGACGCGCTATGCTCGATCGCGGAGGTGTCGCGCGCCTATGGCATCTCGCAGAACCATCTGATGAAGGTCGTCAACGATCTGTCGCGCGCGGGCTATGTGGCCAGCGTGCGCGGCCGGTTCGGCGGCATCCGCCTTGGCCGGCCCGCGGCGGAGATCAATGTCGGCGCCGTGGTGCGCCATACCGAGGACGGTTTCGATCTCGTCGATTGCGGCGGCTGCGTGATCGCGCCGGCATGCGGCCTGTCCGGCGCGCTCGACGAGGCACTGGCGGCGTTCATGCGCGTGCTCGACGGCTATACGCTGGAGGATCTGCTCGCCAGACGCGGAGACATGCGCAGGCTTTTCGCGGCCTGAACGCCTCAAGCGATGTCGCTTCAGCGCGGTTTCTTGCGACCCGGCTTCTTGCCGGTCGGGCGCTTGCCCAGTCCAATCGACAGCGCGAGATTTCGGCGCTGCTCGGTATAGCTGGGCGCGACCATCGGATAGTCGGCCGGCAGGTTCCAGCGCGCGCGATATTGTTCGGGCGTCAGATTGTGATGGGACATCAGGTGCCGCTTCAGCGTCCGCAGCTTCAGCCCGTCCTCGAGGCAGATCAGATGATCGGGCTTGATCGATGCGCGCACCGAAACCTTGGGCGTCGGCGGTTCCTCGACCGGTTCGACGGGAGCGCTGCCCAGCCCGGCCAGCGCGGCATGGACGCTGGTGATGACCGCCGGAAGATCGGACACCGTGACCCGGTTGTTGGCGACATGCGCGGCGACGATATCGGCGGTGAGCACCAGCAGGGTCTCGTCGCGTTCACTGGCCATGGAAAGAATTTCCTCCAAAACGGATGTAAAATGGTGGCGCAGCTTTTGCAGCAAGGCAAGCTTTTGGGGTGGCGGCACGGCGATCAGCGCCATAGAGCGGCGCGATGACCGGAATAGGCACCAGAATCGACGAAACCGGAACGCTGCTGCGCGAGGGATCCGCCTTCGTATTGCGGCGCGATCTCGGTGGACGCTGGATGCTGGACCTGCATCGGGTGCCCGTCGATCATGTCGAGAAGCGCGTCCGCGTCACCGGGGTGCTGGTGGGCGAGGGGCTGATCGACGTCGACGGAGTCGCGCCGGAGGCGTAGCCCCGACCGTCGGCCCGGCCTAAGGAATGCGCGATGGCCGAGCGCAAGATCATCCATATCGACATGGACGCATTCTTCGCGTCGGTGGAGCAGCGCGACGATCCGTCGCTGCGCGGCAAGCCCTTGGCTGTCGGCAGCGCGGGCGGGCGCGGGGTCGTCGCGGCGGCGAGCTACGAGGCGCGCATGTTCGGCGTGCGGTCGGCAATGCCCTCGGTCACCGCGATCCGGCGCTGCCCCGAGCTTCTCTTCGTGCCGCCGCGCTTCGACGTCTATCGCGCGGTCTCGCACCAGATCCGCGCGATCTTCGCCGACTATACCGATCTGATCGAGCCGCTGTCGCTGGACGAAGCCTATCTCGACGTGACCGAGGACCGTCGCAAGCTGGGCTCTGCCACCGCGACCGCGGAGGAGATCCGCAAGCGCATCCTTGGGGAGACGCAGCTCACTGCGTCGGCCGGGGTTTCCTACAACAAGTTCGTCGCCAAGCTTGCATCGGACCAGAACAAGCCGGACGGCATGTGCGTCATCACGCCGGAGATGGGGCCGGGCTTCGTTGCCGCGCTGCCCGTCTCGCGCTTCCGCGGGGTCGGGCCGGTCACTGCCGCGAAGATGGAAAGGCTCGGCATCCGCACCGGCGCCGACCTGCGCGATTGTGGCCTGGAATTCCTGGCCCGGCATTTCGGCAGCAGCGCCGAATATTTCCACCTTGCCGCGCAGGGCATCGACAATCGCGCGGTCACGCCGGACCGTCCGCTCAAATCGGTGGGTGCGGAGACGACCTTCGCCGTCGACCTGATGGACGTACCGGCGGTGCAGGCGGCGCTCGGCGAGATATTGCCGTCGCTGATGCGGCGGGTCGACCGGTCGGGCGCGCGCGGCCGCACCGTGACGCTGAAGGTGCGCTATGCCGATTTCCGCTCGATGACCCGATCGCGGACATTGGCGGGCGCAACCGGCGATGCGGCGATGATCGAAGCGATGGCGCGGGGACTGGTCGACGACCTGCCGACGATCCTGCCGGGCATCAGGCTGCTCGGCGTGACGCTGTCGAACATCGTCGAGGACGACGCCGAGGATCCAGCGCAGCCCGCGTTGCCGTTATAGGCCCGCCTAAGCCGGCACCACCTTCACCGGCAGGCTCGACCAGCTCCGGATCGTATTGTTGTAATGCCGCACCGGATCGCCCGCGATGGCGATGCGGCGGGCGCGGCGGGCGAGCGCGGTCAGCACCGCTTCGCCTTCCATCCGGGCGATCAGCCGGCCGACACAGCTATGGATGCCCGCGCCGAAACCGACATGGCTGGTCGTGCGGCGGCCGATATCGTAGCGGTCGGGTTCGTCCCAGGCACGGGGATCGCGATTGGCGGCGCCCAGGAACATCAGGATCTTGTCGCCCTCGCGTACCGGCACGCCCTCCAGCTCGGTGTCGCGCGTCGCAGTGCGGAAAAAGGTCTGGACCGGGGATTCGAAGCGGACGGCCTCCTCGAACGCATTCCTGGCGAGATCGGGGCTGGCGCGCAGCCGGTCGAACTCGGCCGGGAAGCGCGCCAGCGCATTGATCGCGGCGGCCAGCGAGTTGATCGTCGTGTCCAGCCCGGCCTGAAGCAACGCGCGGACCAGCATCGGCGCCTCGTCATGGCCGATCTCGCCGCGATCCGCCGCGGCATGGATCATCATGCCGAGCCCGTCGGGCGACAGCCGGTCGCGATGGCCCTGCGCTTCGATCCAGCTGAAATCCACCTTCGCGCTCGATGCCTGAAACAGCGCGTTGCGCGGCCCGAAGGAGTTGAACAGCGCATCGGCATGGGGCAGCAGCCGCTCGCGATTTTCCAGGCCCATGCCCACCGCGTCGGGAAAGACGCGCAGCGGATAGGCGCGTGCGAGATCGCCGATCGCGTCGAAGCTGCGGCGTTCGACCAGCGCCGCGACCATTTCGTCCGCCGCGGCGAAAAAGCGTTCGCGCAGGTTCGCGAGTATCGCGGGCGAGAGCACTCGGTTCAGCACGCGACGCGCGACGCCGTGTTCGGGCGGGTCGGCCTCCAGGATCAGGCTGCGCAGCCGGAACCGGCCATGTCTCTCGAAATCCTCCATGCCCACGCCGCGCGCCGAGCAATAGGTCTGCCAGTCGCTCAGCACTGCCTGGACGCTGGCATGCCGCGCGACCGCGCCGATGCCGTAGCGCGAAAGCCAGAAGAACGGTCCGGCTTCGCGCATCGCGTGCTGCGCGGGATAGGGATCGTCGAAATAGCCGGTCTCGAACGGATCGATGTCGAGCGCGGGCACGCCCCCCGGGGCATCGCCGTCATAGATCGCATAGGGGGATCGCGTGGCAGTCATATCGGCTCCTTCGACTTCATATTGATAAGTCAATATGACATGTCAATCCGCGATTTCGCGTGTAGGGTGGCGCGATGACCCGTCCGGACGATCCGCCCCAGTCGCATCCCGCCCGCGCGACGCTCGACCTCGACCGCTCGGTTTCGGTCCTGCTCAATTTCCTCGGCAACAAGCTGACCGCCAGCGGATCGGCCGCCTATCGGACGCGCTTCGGCATCAACATCACCGAGTTCCGCGTGCTGGCCATGCTGGCGGTCGAACCCGACATCCTCGGCCAGCGCTTCACCGAGGTGATCGGGCTGGATCCCGGCGCGACCAGCCGGACGCTCAAGGCGCTTGAGGCGCGCGGGCTGGTGCTGAGCCGCCCCGACGAGCGGCATCCGGCCTATCGCCGCTGGTCGCTGACCAGGGAGGGTGCGGCGATGCAGGACGCCGCGGTTCCGGTCGCGCTCGATCGTGCGGACGTGCTGCTCCAGGATTTCAGCGCCGCGGAGGAAGCGCAACTCGTCGATTATCTCCGCCGCATGCTCAAGCGCATGCCGGACCTGTTCGCGCTCAACGAAGGCGGCTGAACCCCGCGCAACCTTCTGGCCCATCCGGGGGTTCACCGCTGGATGGACCTGACCGAGCATCACGATCTTCGCGGTGGCGATCCGGTCTGGCAGCCGCGCGATCGGCCGCCGCCGCCCGCCGATCCGCTTCCCGACGCCGCCGACGTCGCGATCATCGGATCGGGAATCATGGGATCGATCCTTGCCGAGCGGCTGAGCGCCGACGGTCATGACGTCGTCCTGATCGATCGCCGGCCATCCGGCCATGGCAGCACCGGCGCGTCGACCGCCGAACTGATGTGGGCGATGGACGTGCCGCTTATCCATTTGTCGCGCCGTCTGGGCGAGGATGAGGCGGCGCGGCGCTGGACCAGGGTCTATCGGGCGGTGCGCGCGCTGGGCGAACGGATCGACGCGCTCGGCATCGACTGCGCGCGGGTTGATAGGCCCACCTTGTATCTCGAAGGAACGCTGCTCGACGCGGACGCTCTGGCAGAGGAGGGGGCGATGCATCGCACGCACGGCCTGCCCAGCCAGTTTCTCGACGCCGCCGCCGTCGCAGAGCGCTTCGGCATCGCGCCACGCGCCGGGCTGGTATCGACCGGCGGGTTCGAGGTCGATCCGGTCGCGCTGACTCATGGGCTGCTGGATGTCGCCCGGTCGCGCGGTGCGGCGCTTTGTTATCCGCACGATGTCGTCGCGATCGAACAGCGGGCGGATGGAATCGTGCTGACGCTTGCCGATGGCGCCAGGCTGTCGGCGGGCGCGGTGATCCTGGCGGGCGGTTACGAGCGGGCGACGATGTTCCTGCCTGCCGATTTCTCCCTGCTTTCCAGCTTCGCCTTTGCCAGCCCGCCGGGGCTGGCGCCGCTCTGGCGCGAGAATGCGATGATCTGGGAGGCGTCGGATCCCTACCTCTATGTCCGCACCACCGCCGATGGCCGGATCGTCGCGGGCGGCGAGGATGAGGATTTCCACGATCCCGTCCGGCGCGATGCGCTGATCGCGGCGAAAGCGGGTGTCATCAGTGCCAAGCTGCAGGCCATGCTCGGATCTCCCGAGATCGCGGTCGACCGCGCCTGGGTCGCCACGTTCGGCGCGTCGCCTGATGGCCTGCCCGCGATCGGCCGTGCGGCGAATGCGCGGCATCTCTGGATATCGGCAGGATTCGGCGGCAACGGTATCGCCTTTGCCGGGCTGGCGTCGGACCTGATCTCCACCGGCCTGGCGGGCGCGGCCGATCCCGACGCCGCCTGTTTCGATCCCTATCGCTTCGCGGGCTGACATCGGCGCGCGCGCGCCCATCCGGCTGCTCGGCCGCATCGCGATCGCGCTGATCCTGCTCGCGATCGTCGCTCTAACCGTACTCGCCGCCTTTCCCTGGGGGCTTTTGAAGGACCGCGTCGCCGATCGGCTGGCGCGGCAGATCGGCGCGCCCGTCACCATCGTGTCGATGGACCGTACCGATCATATCTCGTTCAACCCCGTCGTACGGCTGCGCGGCATCCGGATCGCCCAGCCGGCCTGGGCCGGGCGGGGTGCGCTCGCCTCCATTGGCGAAGCACGCATCGGCTTTTCGGCGCTGTCGTTGCTCGCGGGGCGGTTTACCGTCGAGGCGGTGGACATGTCGGGTGCGCATATCGCGCTCGTCCGGCGCGCCGACGGGCTGGAGAACTGGACTGGCCGC
>Ga0209902_101461_pt1 | contig 11276 bp, 11 predicted proteins | sample FECB27metaG_FD_188304 | JGI IMG/M metagenome (GOLD analysis project Ga0209902, IMG submission 188304) | Cyanobacterial communities from the Joint Genome Institute, California, USA - FECB-27 (SPAdes) (version 2) | ecosystem: Environmental > Aquatic > Thermal springs > Hot (42-90C) > Microbial mats...
CCGCCGGCGGCATGGTGGTGGCGGCGACGCACGCAGAGCTGCCGATCCCGGCGCCGCGCCGCCTCGTCCTCGGCGACCGGGTGCCGGCATGAGCGGCGCGGGCGAGAGGCGCCGCACGTGACGGCGGCCTTGTGGGCGCTCTACCGGCGCGACCTGACGCTGTCGCTGCGCGTCGGCGGCGGCGCGGCCGTCAGCGTGCTGTTCTTCCTGGTGGTGGTGACCATCGTGCCGCTCGGCGTCGGCCCGGACCTGAAGCTGCTCGCCCGCATCGGGCCGGGGATGCTGTGGATCGGCGCGCTCTTGGCCACCCTGCTCGGGCTCGAACGGCTGTTCCAGGCCGACCGCGACGACGGCTCGCTCGACCTGCTCTTCACCGGCGAGGCACCGCTGGCACTCGTCGTGCTCGCCAAGGCGGCGGCGCACTGGACGGCGAGCGGCCTGCCGCTGGTGGTGGCCGCACCCTTCCTGGCGCTGTTCCTCGACCTGTCGCCGGCGGCGATCGGCGCCGTGACGCTGACGCTCGCCGCCGGCACGCCGGCGCTGACGCTGATCGGTGCGATCGGCGCGGCGCTGACGGCGGGGCTGCGCCGCGGCGGCCTCTTGGTGCCGGTGCTGGTGGTGCCGCTCGCCGTGCCGGTGCTGATCTTCGGCGTCGCCGCGGCCGACGCCGCCGTCACCGACCCGGCGCCCTTCCTGCCGCCGTTCCTGATCCTCTGCGCGCTGACGCTGTTCTCGCTGGTGATCGCGCCGATCGCGGCGGCCGCAGCCCTCAGGGCGGGCGAGGGCTGACGGGGCGGCGGGGCCGCCCGCCACCGAGCGATCACGGCTCAGGCGCGCTTGCGCCGCCCGTAGAGGAAGCAGCCGGCGATCAGGGCGGCGCCAAGCAGCGTCGTGCCCCAGACCACCACCTGCGCGCCGAGCGGGCTCGCGAAGCAGCTGTAGAGACTGATGTAGTCCATCTGCCAGCAATATCGGTCGGGATCGCTGTAGCTGTAGGTCCGCGCCATCATGCCGTTGAAGAACAGGAACACGCCGACGGCCAGCAGGATCCATTTCGCCACGGGAGCTCTCCTCCGGACCGGACGGCGATGCACCAAACTGCGACGGTCTCCACGCGCGCGAGGCGCGTCGTCGCAGCGAAGGTTTCCTCGCGGATTGGTAGAGGACGAATGGCGACCCGGCCAGCGCCGGCTGGTTCACGATCACGCGGGCGAGGCGAGCGGCGCGCCCGGCCTCGCCGCTCCCGGCCGCGACGGGCCGGAGAGAGCCCCTGCCCGTGGTTTCGCTGCGGGGCGCCACATTGAAGTCGATCTCACTCGGCACTAGAAGCAGATCATGGGTGTCACCGACCTCGCCAATCCGACCCGCTTCGCGTCGATCTCGGCGCGGGCGCTGCCGTTTTTGTGGGGGGCGACGATCGTCGGCCTCGCGGTCGGGCTGTGGCTGTCGTTCTTCCTCGCGCCGGCCGATTACCAGCAGGGCGAGACCGTGCGCATCATGTTCGTGCACGTGCCGTCCGCCTGGCTCGGCCTGTTCGCCTACGTCTCGATGGCGGTGTCGGCGCTCGGCACGCTGGTCTGGCGCCACCCGCTCGCCGACGTCGCAGCGCGCGCCGCCGCCCCGCTCGGTGCCGCCTTCACCTTCCTCGCCCTCGTCACCGGCTCGATCTGGGGCAAGCCGATGTGGGGGACGTGGTGGGAGTGGGACGCGCGGCTGACCTCGATGTTGGTGCTGTTCCTGATGTATCTCGGGCTGATCGCCCTCTGGCACGCCTTCGACGACCAGATCCGCGCCGCCCGCGTCGCCGCCATCCTGGTGCTGGTCGGCACGGTGAACATCCCGATCATCAAGTTCTCGGTCGACTGGTGGAACACGCTGCACCAGCCGGCGAGCGTCTTCCGCATGGACGGTCCGACCATCCACCCGTCGATGCTGGTGCCGCTGCTGGTCATGGCGGTGGCGTTCACGCTCTTGTTCACGACGCTGCAGGTGATGGCGATGCGCAACGAACTGCTGCGCCGGCGCCTCGCTGTGCTCGGCATGCAGGCGGCGGCGACGGCGGGCGAGACGCGGCGGGCGGAGGCGGCGTCGTGAGCTGGCTCTCCGGGCACGCCGGCTTCGTCTTCGCCGCCTATGCCATCACCACCGTCGTGCTGGTGACGATGACGGCGGCGATCGTCATCGATGGGCGGCGGCTCAGGCGGCGCATCGCCGAGCTCGAGGCGCGCGGCGTGCGGCGGCGCTCGGCGCGGCAGCCGTGACGGCGGCCGCCGATCCCACCGCAACCGCCGGACCCGGCGGCGAGCGACCACCGGAGGCCGAGCCCGACGCGGCCGAGTTGGCCCGCCGGCGGCGGCTGCGGCTGTTGCTCGGGGCGCCGGTGGCGATCTTCCTGGCGCTCGCCGCGCTGTTCCTCGCCCGCCTCAACGTCGGTGGCGATCCCTCGCTGATCCCCTCGGTGCTGGTCGGCCGGCCGGCACCGGCGACGACGCTGCCGCCGCTCGACGGCCTCGTGCGCGACGGCGCGGCGGTGCCCGGGCTGACGCCGGCCGACTTCGCCGGGCGCGCCACCCTCGTCAACGTCTTCGCCTCGTGGTGCGGCCCGTGCCGGATCGAGCACCCGCTTCTGATGCGGCTTTCCGAGGACCCGGAGCTCTTCATCGTCGGCATCAACAACAAGGACCAGCCGGAGAACGCCCGCCGCTTCCTCGGCGCGCTCGGCAACCCCTACGCCGCGGTCGGTGCCGATGCGAACGGCCGGGCGTCGATCGAGTGGGGCGTCTACGGCGTGCCGGAGACGTTCGTCGTCGGGCCGGACGGTACCATCCTGTACAAACACATCGGCCCGATCAACGAAGCCTCCCTCGCCGGCCCGTTCGGGGCGGCGATCACGGCGGCGAAGCAGGCGGCGGCGGCGCGCCCGCCGGGCTGATGCAAGTCCCCTGCTGATGGAGTCCCCTTCCCGACGATTGCGACCCCCGCCCGTCCTTGACGCGCGGGGGGGCGCTTCCTACGTTCGGCGCGACGTCGGCGAGAGTCTCGGCCGACACAGTTCACGAGGACCGTCATGACGACGTCGAAGGTTACCGATGCTTCTTTCAAGGCCGACGTGCTCGATTCCAGCGAGCCGGTGGTCGTCGATTTCTGGGCCGAGTGGTGCGGCCCCTGCAAGATGATCGCCCCGGCGCTCGAGGAGATCGGCAATGAATTGCAGGGTCGCGTGAAGATCGTGAAGCTGAACGTCGACGAGAACCACCAGACGGCGACGAAATACGGCATCCGCTCGATCCCGACGCTGCTGATGTTCAAGAACGGCGAGCTCGCGGCGACGCAGGTCGGTGCGGCCCCGAAGGGCCGGCTGGCCGAATGGATCAACAGCAACGCCTGACCGGCGACGACCGATCGACCGACTGACAGACGGGGCCGCGCGCGGCCCCGCCGAGGACGAGCATGAACAAGCAAGATCCGCACGCCGAAGCAGACCTGCCCCCCGTCGATCCCGCGGCGCCGGAGGCGTCGCCCGAGGTCGACCACGAGACGGGGCTCGCCCACGAGATCCTGGTGCTGGCCGCCGAGAACGCCGGCCTGAAGGATCAGGTGCTGCGGACGCTGGCCGAGATGGAAAATCTCCGCCGGCGCACCGAGCGTGAGGTGCAGGACGCCAGCCGCTATGCCGTGACGGCGTTCGCCCGCGACGTGCTGTCGGTGGGCGACAATCTCGGCCGCGCGCTCGAGGCGGTCTCCGCCGACGCGCGCGAGCAGGGCGGCGAGGCGCTGGCGGCGCTGCTGTCCGGCGTCGAGATGACCGAGCGCGAGTTCGTCACGACGCTCGGCAAGCACGGCGTGCGCCGCATCGACCCGACCGGCGGACGCTTCGACCCGAACCTGCACCAGGCGATGTTCGAGGTTCCTGACCCGTCGGTGGCGAGTGGCACCGTCGTGAAGGTGCTGCAGCCGGGCTACGTCATCGGCGACCGCGTGCTGCGGCCGGCACTGGTGGGTGTGGCGAAGGGCGGCCCGAAGGCCGCCGCCGGCGCGGCGGATGCTGGCCCGACACCGGCAGCCGCGGCTAGCTGACGCGAATCGGATTCTGCACCGCAACAGAACGGCTGTAACCGTAAGCTGTTGCGGCTAATGCGTTATTTCTGCGGCAGTGGCGCGCCACGACGCATCGCCCGCCTATTTCTTCGGCATTGCAACATAACCATCCCGGCCGCGAAAGCGCCGGGGTGACGCAACCTATTGACCACGCCCCTATTCGGAGCGTTGGCACGGCGCTTGAAATGGCTTGCGCCAACGAGAGGAAGAATTAGCCGCCGGCTCAGGGCGGCCGACGCTCAACGGGATGAACGCCCGAGGACCGTGCCGTCGCTTCGATGGAGGTCTTCGCTGTGCCGATCGCCAACTTGTCCCCCCGCCCGGCGGCGGCGCTCGCAGGCGCCCTCTGCCTTGGCCTCTTCCTCGCCCCCGCACCCGCGGCCGCCGACGGCGACATCGAGGTCGATGTCGAGCTGATCCTCGCCGTCGACATCTCGCAGTCGATGGACGAGCATGAACAGCAGGTGCAACGCGCCGGCTACGTCTCGGCGCTGACGTCCGAGGAGGTCGCCAAGGCGGTCGCCTATGGGATGATCGGCAAGGTGGCCGTCACCTATGTCGAGTGGGGTGGTGTGGGCGAGCAGTTCGTCGTCGCCGACTGGCAGCTCATCGATGGATCGCGATCCGCCGAGACCTTCGCCGCCCGCCTCGCCGCCTCGCCCCTGAAGACGGTGCAGCGGACCTCGATCTCCTCCGCCCTCGCCTTCGCCGGCGGGCTGTTCGACGGCAACGGCTACAAGGGGGCGCGGCAGGTCATCGACATCTCCGGCGACGGGCCGAACAACCAAGGCGGCGTCGTCACCGCCAGCCGCGATGCGCTGATCGAGCGGGGCATCACCATCAACGGCCTGCCGCTGATGCTGAACGACGGCGCCAGCTGGTACCACCTGCCCAATCTCGACAACTACTACGAGGACTGCGTCATCGGCGGTCCCGGCTCGTTCGTCGTGCCGGTGCGCAGCCTGGACGACTTCGCCGACGCGGTCCGCCTGAAGCTCGTGCTGGAGATCGCCGGGCTGGTGGAGGAGACGGGCAAGGTGGTGCCGGCCTCGGGCCGCGCGGCCGTTCCCTGCAACATGTTCGACTGACGGGCACCCTCGCCGCCCGACGCCGTTGCTTCCGAAGCCTCTGCTCTCGACGACGGTGCCTACGCGCACCGGCCGGGGCCTCAGCCGCCCGGCCAGAGCACCTCGCGCACGCGTGCCTGGAAGACGGCGGCGTGATCGCGGCAGGCCTCCGCGGCAGCGGCGGTGTCGCGCGCCAGGGCCGCATGCAGGAGACGCTCATGCGCGGCACGATCGTCGCCGAGGATGCCACCGGCGCGCGCCAGCAGCGCCTTGTAGCGCTCCGAGTGCTCGAACAGCCAGAGCCAGATCCACTTCATGCGGACGCTCGGAGCCGCCTCCACCAGGGCGCGGTGGAACTGCTCGTGGGCGGACGCCCACCCCGCCGCCAGGAGGCCGGTCTGCGGATCGAGGGCGGGCCGGCGCGACAGCATGTGGAAGGTGGCGAGCACGGTGGCCTCCCAGCGGTCGTCGCCGCGGGCGATCGCCTCCGGCACGAGCAGCAGCTCGAGGCGAACCCGCGTTTCCAGCAGATCCTCCAAATCCGCGCGGGTGGCGGGCGCGACGCGAAAGCCCTTCTGGCCGGAAACGAGCACGAAACGCTCGGTCACGAGACGCATCATCGCCTCGCGCAGGGGCGTGAAGCCGACGCCGAAGCGCTCGCGCAACGCCGCCAGGCGAAGGGGCTCGTCCGGCCGGAGCGTGCCGTCGCGGATGTCGCGGCGAATCTCGCGATAGGCGCGCTCGGTCAGCGTCGCGTCGGTCGGTTCCGGTCCCCCGCCGGGCTCACCGGTCCAACGCGATTGCCCGTCCCAGTCGACGCCTCGTCGATCCATCCGCCCCGTCGGCCCCCGATGCTCTTGAGACTGGTAGGAGCTTTTCCAGCGCACGTCCAGATATTGTGAGATCGCGGAAATGTGGGCGAATTTCGAAATTCGTTGCTTGACTCGACGCCCGGCCGCCTGAACTCTGCAGGGGCTGACCCGGGTTACGGTAATACGGAAGGACGGATAGTCGCCGTCGCACCGTGCCCGGGCAAGAGGTTTCGCCGTCGCCGACGCGCGACATCCTGCAGCCGAGGCGAAAAGGCGAACGCGGACGCCTCCCCCCTGTCCGTTCTTGCCGATTTGATCTCGTCTGGCTCCTCCCCCTTCCGCGCACGCGGGAGGGGGAGGAGCGATCAGGATCGGCGGCCACGGGGGGGCCGCCGGAACGCCCGGCGCTCGGCGCCTGTCCGGCCGAACGCTCGGCGTCAGGCCGCCTGCTCGGCCGGCTCGCCGGTCGAGAACAGCAGCCGGTCGGTGCCCGCCGTCGCCCGCACCACCGCGCCGTCGGCGATCTCGCCGGCGAGGATCTTCTCGGCGAGCGGGTCCTGCACCTCGCGCTGGATGACGCGCTTCAGCGGCCGCGCCCCGTAGACCGGGTCGTAGCCCTTGTCGGCGAGCCAGGCGCGCGCCGACGGGTCGAGCTCGAGCCGGATGCGCCGGTCGTCGAGCAGCTTCTGCAGGCGCAGGAGCTGGATGTCGACGATCGCCCCCATCTCCGTCCGCCGCAGCCGGTGGAACAGGATGATGTCGTCCAGCCGGTTGAGGAACTCCGGCCGGAAGTGGGCGCGCACCGCCCCCATCACCAGATCGCGAACCTCCGCCACGTCCTCGCCGTCACCCTGGTTGGCGAGATATTCCGAGCCGAGGTTCGAGGTCATCACGATGATGGTGTTGCGGAAGTCGACCGTCCGCCCCTGCCCGTCCGTCAGCCGCCCGTCGTCGAGCACCTGCAGGAGGACGTTGAAGACGTCCGGGTGTGCCTTCTCGATCTCGTCGAACAGCACGACCTGGTAGGGCCGCCGGCGCACGGCCTCGGTCAGCGCGCCGCCCTCCTCGTAGCCGACATAGCCCGGAGGGGCGCCGATCAGCCGGGACACGGAGTGCTTCTCCATGAACTCCGACATGTCGATGCGCACCATCGCGGTGTCGTCGTCGAACAGGTAGGCGGCGAGCGCCTTCGTCAGCTCGGTCTTGCCGACGCCGGTCGGGCCGAGGAACATGAACGAGCCGATCGGCCGGTTCGGGTCCTGCAGCCCGGCGCGGGCGCGCCGCACCGCGGTCGAGACGGCGTGCACGGCCTCGGCCTGGCCGATGACGCGCTTGGCGAGCTCGTCCTCCATGCGCAGGAGCTTCTCCCGCTCGCCCTCGAGCATCCGGTCGACCGGAACGCCGGTCCACCGCGACACCACCTGGGCGACGTGGTCGGGCGTCACCACCTCCTCCACCATGCCACCGGCATTGCCGCTCGCCTCGATCTCGGCGAGCTGCTTCTCGAGGCCGGGAATGACGGCGTAGGTGAGCTCGCCGGCCCGCTGGTACTCGCCGCGGCGCTGGGCGTTGGCGAGTTCGTTGCGGGCATCCTCGAGCTGCTTCTTGAGGTCGGCGGCGCTGCCGAGCTTGTCCTTCTCGGCCTTCCAGCGCGACGTCACTTCGTCCGACTGCTCCTCGAGATCGGCGAGCTCCTTCTCGAGCCGCTGCAGGCGGTCGCGGGACGCGGTGTCGGTCTCCTTCTTCAGCGCCTCCCGCTCGATCTTCAGCTGGATCACCCGGCGGTCGATCTCGTCGAGCTCCTCGGGCTTGGAATCCACCTGCATGCGCACCCGCGAGGCCGCCTCGTCGACGAGGTCGATCGCCTTGTCGGGCAGGAAGCGGTCGGTGATGTAGCGGTTGGACAGCGTCGCCGCCGCCACCAGCGCCCCGTCGGAGATGCGCACCTTGTGGTGCTGCTCGTACTTTTCCTTGAGGCCGCGCAGGATCGAGACGGTGTCCTCCACCGTCGGCTCGCCGACGAAGACGGGCTGGAAGCGCCGCGCCAGCGCCGCGTCCTTCTCGACGTACTTGCGGTACTCGTCGAGCGTGGTGGCGCCGATGCAGTGCAGTTCGCCGCGGGCGAGCGCGGGCTTCAGGAGGTTCGAGGCGTCCATCGCGCCGTCGGCCTTGCCGGCGCCGACGAGGGTGTGCATCTCGTCGATGAACAGCACGAGCTGGCCCTCGGCCGCCGTCACCTCCGACAGCACCGCCTTCAGACGCTCCTCGAACTCGCCGCGATATTTCGCGCCGGCGATCAGCGCGCCCATGTCGAGGGCGAGCAGCTTCTTGTCCTTCAGGCTCTCCGGCACGTCGCCGTTGACGATGCGCAAGGCGAGGCCCTCGGCGATCGCCGTCTTGCCGACGCCGGGCTCTCCGATCAGCACCGGATTGTTCTTGGTGCGCCGCGACAGCACCTGGATGGTGCGGCGGATCTCGTCGTCGCGGCCGATCACCGGGTCGAGCTTGCCGTCACGCGCCGCCTGGGTGAGGTCGCGGGCGTACTTCTTCAGGGCGTCGTACTGCGTCTCGGCGGAGGCCGAATCGGCGGTGCGGCCCTTGCGAAGCTCGGCGATGGCGGCCTCGATTGTCTGCGGCGTGACGCCGGCGTCCTTGAGGATCTTGGCGCTCTCGGCGTCGGGCGTGGCGGCGAGCGCCGACAACAGCCGCTCGACGGTGACGAAGCTGTCACCGGCCTTCTGGGCGAGCCGCTCGGCCTCGGCGAACACCTTGGCGGTGGCGCCGGCGAGGTAGAGCTGGCCGCTGCCGCCGCCGGCGACCTTCGGCAGCTTGGCAAGCGCCCGCTCGACGCCGGCCAGCGCCGTCTGCGGATTGCCGCCCGCGCGCGTCACCAGCCCGGCGGCGAGGCCCTCGGGATCGTCGAGCAACACCTTCAGGATGTGCTCGGGGGTGAACTGCTGGTGGCCCTGGCCCAGCGCGTTGGTCTGCGCGGACTGCACGAAGCCGCGGGCGCGCTCGGTGTATTTCTCGAAGTTCATGTAACCGGTCTCCTTCCCGCCGCGCCGCCCTCGATGGAGCCGTGCGCGGGCGTCGGTGCCCCCGGTGCCGCTCTGCGGCCACCGGCAGAGCCGCCCGGACGGGCCAGCTCTGACGGCGATATGGTGTTGCATACGGGCAACAAAAAGGGGGCCGAAGCCCCCTTTCTTATCGCACGACGTCGGGGGAAAATCAGCCCTCGACCGGCGCACCATCGTCGGCGAAGGGCAGCGCCGGAGCGCCGTCGCCCTCCTCGCCGGTCCCATCCGGCCGACGGCCACGACCACGGCTGCCGCGGCTGCGGCGGCGCGGACGCGGGGCGCCGTCTTCCGAGGCCGCGACGGGCACGCCGGCATCGCCGTCGTCGCTCGTCGCCGCCGGCTCGGGCATCGGTGCGGCCACAGGGGCCGGGGCCGGAGCCAGGGCCGGCTGCGCGACGGCGGCCGGCTGCGTGGCGACCGGAGGCTCGAGGTCGGGCTGCGGGCCGAGACCCGGGAGCGGCGCTGCGACGGGAGCCGGGGCCGCGACCGGGGCGTGGCCGTTGGCGCCGGCGTGGGGCTGAGCCCGGTCGCGGTCGTAGCGACGGGGCTCGCCACCGCCCTGGCGCTGGTCACCGCCCTGGCGCGGCTCATAGGGAGGACGCGGCTCGCGGGGCCGCTGCTCGCCATAGGAGCGCCCCTCGTCGCGGCCGTCGTTGCCGCCACGCTGGTCGTTGCCGCGCTGGTCGTTGCCACGCTGGTCGTTGCCGCGCTGGTCGTTGCCGCGGCCCTCGTAGCCACGGTTGTCGCGCTGCTCGTAGCCGCGGTGACCGCCCTGCTCGTGACCCTGGTAGGGAGCACCGTTGCCGCGATGCGGCTGCTGCTGGGGCTGGGGCTGAGGCTGATGTTGGGGCTGGCCGTAGGGCTCCGGGCGGTTGTTGAACTCGCCGCGGCCCTCGTACTCCTCCTCGCCGTCGTCGTCGCGGCCGTAGCCCATCTGGCCGGGGCCGGTCTGCTGCGGCTGCGCCGCGGCGATCATGCGAAAATAGTGCTCCGCGTGCTGGAAGTAATTCTCCGCAGCGACCCCGTCACCGGACACCTGGGCGTCCCGCGCGAGCTGCACGTACTTCTCGGCGATCGTCAGCGCAGTGCCGCGAATTTTGACGTCGGGCCCGTTGGACTCGAAAGACCGCGTCAAAGGGTTCGGGCCCTTGCGGGTCCTGCCGCGAAGGCGCTTGTTCGAACTACTTGGTCTCATCCGTTTGCTTCTCTTTGCGGAAAGCGCTGGCGTTGGGTCTGACGGTCAGGGCGGTCGCTCGGTTGTGTGGTCGCTCGGCTCTGGCGGTCGCACGGTTCCGGCGGTCGACGGTCCGGGGCGAGCGATGCCTCGTCCAGTCGGCTGCGACGGCGGCTCGCGCCGCGTCGCCGGGCACCGACGAGGAAGGCGCGGCGCGCCTGCGCGCCACGCGACCGATCGTCGGTCGAGCCCGATGGTCGAAGCGATCGTGCGGTCCGCCTGTCCCGTCGATCACCGCGGGCCGACGGGAGGGCTGAACCCTCCGCCTCGGACCGCTCCTCGTGTCCGGCGCCGCACGCCTGCGGCGGGGCCGGACCCGAATCTCGGATGTTCGCAAAGAGCCACGAGCCACGGCTGGCGAAGGCCCAACCAGCGCCACCTCCGGCGGCCGAAGAGCGGATCGCGTCCAGAACAGCCCAAGGGCGAGGCTGCGCGAACGACACATCATCCGACCAAGGACGTGGCGCTCCGACAGGTGCCCTGCAAGGCTGTGTCGCTGATCTGCCCGAATCGGCCCCCGCGGCAATGCTCTTCCGCGCTTTGCTTCGGCGAGCGGACGTTAGCCGCTTCGTTCTGGCATTCCAAGGACTAATTTGCACCGCGCAGAACCACGGCGCGCGGCCTGCCGGCGAGGTCAGGACGCACCTCCCGCACCGTCAGTCCGGCCGCCTCGGCGAGGCGCGACACCGCCGTCGCGGCCTCCGGCGCGATCTCCAGCACCACCGCTCCGCCCGGCCGCAGCGCCCCGCCGACCCAGCCGAGCAGCCGGCGGTAGGGATCGAGACCATCGGCGCCGCCGTCGAGCGCGAGCCGCGGGTCGTGCAGGCGCACCTCGCGGTCGAGCCCGTCGATCTCCGCGCTCGGGATGTAGGGCGGGTTGGAGACGACGAGGTCGAGCCCGGTCGCGACCGGCCGGCCGAGATCGGCCCGCACGAACAGCGCGCGGTCGCCGACGCCGGCGGCGGCGGCGTTGTCTCTGGCGGCGGCG
>Ga0209902_101462_pt1 | contig 11272 bp, 18 predicted proteins | sample FECB27metaG_FD_188304 | JGI IMG/M metagenome (GOLD analysis project Ga0209902, IMG submission 188304) | Cyanobacterial communities from the Joint Genome Institute, California, USA - FECB-27 (SPAdes) (version 2) | ecosystem: Environmental > Aquatic > Thermal springs > Hot (42-90C) > Microbial mats...
TTCGCCGACGCTAAATGCGGGTAGTGGAGGCCGTCCATGCATCACATGCAAACGCGTCCAGCCCACAATTGTTGCGGCCTCATTTCAAGGCAAGCTCTCTTCCCGGCAACAACACGTCCACGATGGTCGCGTGCCGAAGCTTCTCCTCGCCTCTCAGGTGCTTTGCGATGACGTGCAGGATTGGGTGAACGGGTACCGCTGCCTTATCGCCAGCGCCTATCGGGGTAGCGAAGTGGCTTGTGTGCAGGAACTCAAGCGCCTGCCAAAGTTCGTCGCGACGATCTTGCGGGATGGCGGGTATAGCTCGGCCGACGTAGTTCAGGCGGGCCTCCGTCTCTTCGGCGAGCAGCAGTGATGGTGCGGCGCCTCGCTTGCGTTCATAGCCAATCACCAGAAATTCGCCGGTTATGTAAGTCTTGGTCTTGACCCAATCAAGAGACGGGCCGCCGCGGTAAATACTGGCGCGGCGCTTCGATACGATGCCTTCAAGATTCATCTTTTCCACTGCGCCGAAGAACTCGGCTCCCGAACCTTCAAAAGACTGGCTGAACTGCAAGGCACAGGTCGGGCGCGGATCGCCGATAAGCTCATGCAGGCGCAACCGTCGGTCTTCACAGCGATACCTGGTCAGGTCATTGCCGTCCAGACCTAAGAGATCGAAGGCGTAGAACACCAAGCTGGAGCCCTCCCAGCGTATGGCGCTCGCAAGCTTCTTGAAGCTTGTCCGGCCGCTTTCATCCTGCACCACCATTTCGCCGTCGAGGATTGCATTCCGCGTGATCAACTCGCGCGATGCAGCGAGCACTGCAGCATATTTCATCGACCAATCATGGCCGTTGCGGGTGAAGGCACGCGCATGGCCACCTGCCAGGTGGATCTGCGTCCGGTAGCCATCATATTTGATTTCATGCGTCCAGCGGCCACCTTTTGGGGGCTGGTCCACTAGCGTCGGAATGCAAGGAGGGATGAATGCCGACCGTCGGTGGTTCATCGTTATCCGCTCGCGCTGCGGGACATAGAGATCTCCTACTCTTCATTAGAGAACTCTAAAACACACCAAGGCGCAATCTAACTTCGTTAGCTCAACGGGTTGATATCTTGTGCGTTTTGAGCGGGCCTGCAGAAAGTCCGCGGTACTCGACTAATGAGTTCGACATCGCGCCTTCGGAAAGAGGACGTCGGCTACCTGTGGTATTTGGCGCGCCAACGTTAATCTGGATCGACGAGCCATAATGAGCCCGGGCTTCGCCGATGAGGATCATGATCGGCGACACCCTGAACGACGGCCTGAAGCTCGTCGTCGCGACAACTGATTATTCCCCCGGCTTGGGCAAGATGATATGCTTTCGTAATGAATGGTTGTCGAACTCTGCCCCGCTCGCTTCGGCTGGCGGGGGTTTTTTTGTGCTAAAAAAACGGACCCCGGCTTGGATCGCTACGCGTAACTTGCGATACGGACTGCTGCCGCTCGCAGAGTTGCGCCTAACACAAGGGGCGCCGTCATGGGACGGTCGGAGCCTGTATCGTTTGACGGGGAAATTAAAAGAACGGCCCGCTTGGCGTCGCCAAGTCGAGCCGTTTACTGTCGTAGCCATGGATTTGGTGGGGTTGCCGACGCAACACACTCATTCGTCGATCTAAGGCATTGCGCCGGCCCTTACCCCAAGCCTGCCAGCATTCAAACTACGCTCAGTAGTGCCAAGCACAATTAGCTCATTGGATTCGGGGGATAGGGCAGAATAGCTAGGAGGCGGGAACTCGAAACTCTGTGGGCGATCGTGTTAGCGGAGCGCGTTCCCCTCAGCCGCGTTCCAAAGCAGGGCCTGCCGTTTCCCGGAGCGACAGCCTCTCTGCCGCTAGGGTGGTATCCGCGACGGCCATCATTTCATCTTAGCAATCAGGGGCCTTCTCCCAATACAGAAGCCCGGCGGGGCATTTTACGGGTGCTGTAGGCAGCCAAGCGGCATTCCAGTCCTGCACCCGCGTTCAGGCGAGATGGATATTTCCGCCGGTGTTCGGAGTTTCCGTTGCTTACAGTAGGCGTGATTTTTCAAAGAGGCGGCCGCTCCGGAATCGCCATGCGGCGCAAGCCTAAATCACGTTAAGGGCTTTGTGTCCGCCTGGTTGCTCTTTTCCACTCCATGGGTGAAGCTTCGCAATCGAAGCTGGGAGAACGGTCATGGACGAAGAGTTACTCGCCGCGATCAATGAAGTTGCGCTCGAAGCCGATGCAGCCAAGCCTCACCTGCTAGAGTTACGTCCGATTGCGTTAGAGCTCGCAGCTAAGTTTGGCAGCCACACCGCCGATGAAATCGAAGAGCAATTGCACTTAGTCTTCCGACAAGCCGGCCTGTTCTGGCGCTAGGTTGGCAGGGCGTAACCCGTGCAGACCGCACGCCTCTGCTAAGAGTACCGACACGCATCGGCCTGAAAAGGCTCCGATCTGGTGAGCGGTTAGTTTCAATTAGCGCTCTAGGGAGATTTACTTCCTTTGGTAGCTGCGGCTTGGCCGAACAATCGTCTACATCCATTCGGCCCATGGCGCCCACTTCGCTAGCCATATGACAAACACCCCAATGGCGATGATCATTGGCCAACCGATGTAAGCTAGATAGGCCGCCCTATGATCGGTCGACGCTTCAATTCCCGCCCAAACGGCACGTACAGCAACCTCATAGGCGTAAATGTCAGCGTCCGGCCCCACACCGCGACGCAAATCATCCGTGAATTCCTTGTCGTGTGTCCCTTCGTCGATAAGCATGGCGCGCAATGCAAGTTGATGGATTTGATCCGCAGTCAACAGTTTAGGCATAGCACCAATCCCAAGAGCTGTTCGTCAAGCGCACTTCCTTGATGGTCCAACGGTTGCTTTTGGTTTGCAAGCGCCGACGCCGACCAACGGTGATCATCATTATGCGCTCGCGCTGATCGTTTTCGCTACGCCGGCAATAGGCTATGCTGTCTATTTGAGCCAAATGGAAATCATCGGTCGCAGCATCAGAACCTCCATGGGGTAGACCGTCTTCTCGAGCCCCCGCGTGGTCGAGCATTTCGTGTTCTTCCGGAATCATCATCCGCTCCAATCCACGTCGCTAACCGCTCCGAGCATCCGCACGGGCATTCGCGGATCATCGTCCGCAACAGGTCCTGCCGGTCAACTTGAGATCGACCATGGAAGCCGGGAGGTGGCAAGGCAAGGTGCCTTAACCATGCACGTCCCGCTCGCAACATGCTATGGATAGACTGGAGTGCCCCCCATACGTCGCACCACCTGCATGGAGGGTCTGCCGGATTGCCACCGGCAGGCTCTTTCTGTTTTGAAACCGTGCCGAATTGCCCTTGATGCATCCTGAGCGTCTGCCGGGCGAGTATTGACTACCCGGGCGCGAAAGTGCCCAGGCAACAGTTCCGCCATCGGAATGTGGCGGGGCGTGTTTCATTTCAAGTGGGAAAGCAAAAGATCACCCCGCTTCGACGTCGCCAAGTCGGGCCGTATACTGGCGTAGCATGGATTTTCGTTGCGGGGACGCAACGCTCACTCGTCAATGTAAGGCGTTGCGTCGACGCTTACCCAAGCCTGCCAATAGTGAATCTTCTCGGTGGGGAACAGGGCAGGCTGGAGAGCGGGAACCTGCCGCGGTCTGGACGATTGTCTTAGCGGAGCGTGTTCCCCTCAGCCGCGCTCCAAGCAGCGGGCCTGCCGTTTCCTCTCCGGGGCGGCAGGTCTTCCGTTAGCTGCCGGACGGCTGATGAGTCAAACTGCTTGAGATTTTTGCCCGGAGGAGATTTTTCTGTGACGGGAACCTTTAAGTCTTGATGATGTTTCCGGGCATGGCGCGGGACGTAAGCGCCAGAGGTAAAAATGACCAACGAGTCCAAGAAGCCTCAAGATCCTAGGAACGCTTTCGTTCTGCGGTTGGCAAAAGAGGCTGGCATCACTGAAGCGCAGGCTCGGCAGCTTATTTCTCTCATTGGATATGAATGGCCGTCCCTCATGAGAGAAGCCAAGCTGTTGGCGAAAAAGAAGTAGCGACATATTGCACGTCTAGTCGATCTTCCTGATCCGCCCCTTATCCAATCGAAACATGCCACATGTCCCGCCCTGTTGTTCGAGATCCGTTAGTAGCTCATCCCAACTACCGAGATGTTTGCCGCAATCCTCGCACGATATCGGAGTATCCGGCTCTACATCTTCAGGAATACGTAAGCGAATGGTCCCGCAAAAAGGACATTCCAGTTTGTGATTGAGATATTGAGCGTCGCCCATGATCAGTTCCCGCACAGGCATGATTCCCAAAGTAGAGACGGCCTAGAGGGCGCCCGCGCCAGGAGGGGTTAGGTGACGCGGGCGCAAGGCTCTCTCAGTTGCCGGGGCGGGGGACGCTGGGGCACGAGGGTGAGCTTAATATGATCTTATGCCAAGCTTACGTAACGTCAAGTATCTGTACGAGACAGCTTTTTGCTGTCGCAGAGCTTGGTCTGATGCCCATCGAGGGTTGTCGGCAAAACCGATGCGGTTGGTCAGGAGGAACTCACCGCGGGGTTTATCCGTTGTTTTTCGAGGATGGAGCAGGTTTGCTCCACGCACAAAGCCCCATCGTGCGGCCGGTGCGCGATCAAAGGGCGGCGTCGGGAGGTTGTCATGCAGCCGAAAGACTACAAAACCCACGCACCTGAAGCTGTCGCAGCCGTGTACGTCGAAACTCAAAAAGGCCGGCAATCAATTTCGATGAGGAAGGCAATCCGAACATTGCGCGCCGCACTGCCCTGGTCGCATAAGTCCGATGATGAGTTGGCGGACTTGGTTGCAAACGCCGCGGTCGATGCCGGATTGAGAGTTGATTTCGATGAGGGATTGCGTTGATTTGCCGATCGTTCGATATTGTGGCGCATGGCTGCGGTGGCGTTATACTTGGGACGGCCCAGCAAACCCCATTCTTCCTATCATTAAGCAGCGTGCTTTTGCCCTTGCCCTGGTTATGGGGACTATTCAGTCGTTTCGGAATTATGATGCCTGGAGCGTGCCGCACTCCTCGGTACCACGCCCCGCAGCGGGCCTGCCGCTTCTAACCTGAGGCGGTAGGCCTTTCGGTCGGCACCAGTTGCATGCCGAAGCTTTCCTCGCGCCCAGATCCTCCCTTCCCAAGTTTCTTAGAGAACTCTAAAACGCGTCAAGGCGGACAATTTCCCTTCGTCAGCTCAATCATTGCAGGGAAGCTGGTGGGTGTCGCCGTCCGTTAGTTGGCGTCGGTTACGCAACCGCAACCAAACGAGAGGGCCTAGCCTTCGCATGTCGGCTCCGCACCGCCGCAATTGTTTGAACATCGTCCTCATGGACGGTTATTGGGCTCAGGCTAGGCCCCATCACAATCAGATAGCCGTCGTTAAGTCGGTGGGTCACTTCAAGCTGCACAAGAACATAATCACCAGCGTTGACGGGTCGTTTGCTCATTGAAACCATCTCCGGCCTACCGCCCCCGCGACACCCGACATCGACAGTAGTTCCCGAAAACCAAGAGAAATACAACGGCGCTTTATGCGGACATGCCCCTGCTTGGTGTGGAGTGCAAAGGCCCGCTCAATTCCGCGGGGCCATGTCAGTATTATGCAGCGGTCGCGATATCCGACAGTTCGTCGAATATGCCGTCCGGAAGGCCCAGGGCTCTAGCGATACGGTCCCGATATCCCTTTTCGATCTTCTCTACTTCTTCGACCGTGAGCCCGCTTGTTACAGCGATGGCATTGATCGAATAGCCCAGGTGTTGGCGGTGGGCCTGGATGGCGGGCGTTCCATTTGCAATTGCGGACAGAACTGCTTCTGGCAGCGCGAAGGGCGTTGCGATAGACATTTAGCCTCCAAATTCAAAGACAGCGTGGTCGTTAGAGCGTCAGCGCTGAAAAGAGGTGGGATGCCAGCAATGCCGGCACCCGAAAATGCGTTACTCTCGAAACGGTGAGAGGCGCAGCCGCAATATGGCGCTAAGCCATGAAGTGATCAAGGTCATCTCCGATATCGATTGGCGGAAGAGCTGTGGCTGCCCAACGTACAACAACATCGATTGGCATGCCGCCAGAACGCTCTCTATCGCATGGCCCGCCTGGATCAATGCTATTTTGATCGTCGCTGCCGATTACACGCTGCCTCAAGCTTGCGAAGAGCTTCGAGGGCGTTGACCCGATTGAAGTTCGGAGTATCACCCAGCTCCGCCAGGACAATGGCCAGAATATCGAGACTGAAGTTCAATCGGTCCATCAGCTTAGAGATTTCGTCGGTTGCCTCAAAGGCGCTCGTGGCTCGCAGAACCATCCGTCTGATCTGCGAGGTGGGGAATGGAGATCCGGCGCTCTCGATGATGTGAGCTATGTCGTCGAAAGGAGCGTCCGGCATTTCCTCTTACAGCGGCCCTGGTTAGTAGCCGAGCTCCCAGAGAATAGTGCTCGAGGTTCCGAATACGACAGTGATGTAGAACCAGTCCGTCCAGTTCATGTGAAGCTCCAGATGTGAAGGCTAAACGCAGTCGCGAGGGAAACGATCCATAAAACACTGGTGGCGGCAGGCGGCACATTGGTAGCTATGAGGCCACAAGCCACACAAACATCGATACCGCCACAACGACGACTGCCCAATAGTACCAGTCTGCCATGTCATAGGCGACAGCGGCTGCATGCCTTCGCGCGGTCAGAACATCATACTCCCAGCATGGGAGGAAATCCTAACGCCCTGCGCACACCCTCGTCTGGCGGGTTTGGACGCTGCTCTCGCCAAACAAGGTGGCCAACTTTGAAGCGATGTTTGATGAATTCCGATCGGGAACCCGGGGCTTCGCCAGGCCGCGTGCTCCCTGTGCGGTGACATACCGGCGCTTGATGAATGAACGCAGATTACTGAAGTACAAGCTTGAAAGCTTGTTGCATCAATGGTCGTCACTCCTGCCGAAAGGCCATGACCTCAAACGACGCATTGCGACAATCAGGTCCTGTTCAACCTTAATGCCTAAGCCCTTATAGAGGTGCAGGATGTTTACAACGTGATCGTTACAGTCGCCGGCAGATGCCTCGGTCGGCAGCGTCGCTTCGTAGACCCGACCAAGCATATCGAGTTCAGCTGGTCCGAGTACTCCGTATTTGGCAGATAGGTTATGAAGCATATCGCTTCTCCCTCATGGGGCGGAGCCTGATCGCTCACTGGCCGCGATATCGGCATGATATCGCAGTATATTCCTGTTTGTGGCTTGCAGCGAATCTATCCTAACGTCGCAGTGGCAGCAAAAAAGCGGCCCGCCTGGAATCCCCAAGTCGGGCCGCCTGCATTGCGTGCTGGGGTGGGTGCGGCAGCCGACGCAACACTCAACTCGGTACTTAGGACCGCGTCGACGCTTCACTCACCATGCACGCCAAACATAAGCTCCTAGCGGTCCCATGCAAATAGCTCTTTTGGACAAGGCGGCTTAGTCAATTCTTACAAAACGTCGCTCTGTGCCTTGGACACGTTGAAACAAAAAGCCGGCACAACGGCCGACTGACGGTGCAGTCAGGCGATATCGTACCTCTTGGCGAACCACGGCGCGCGATCAGTGAGTGAAGCTGACAAGCCCGTTTTGCTGTCGCTTTGGATTCTCGAATGGCGCGGAACAAAACGAGCGAGATTCCGTTTGAATATCTTGTTGATGAATAGAATCTAATGGATCGAAGCCTCGGCGCGATAACTCAACAGTGTCTATCGGTCGTTCAGCTTACTCATCTTCAATCAAAGGAATTGAAATAGGACCGGTGAACCTACTGATTTTAATCCTGAACGACGCGCGGGATCAGGTTGGATCGCTGCCATCCTAGTCCGTCATCGCAGCGCAATTTTACTCGTATTTGGGGGTGACGGAGGGAGCGGCAATGTCGGCATTGATCACCGGCCTCAGTATCCGCGCCAGCGCAACAGCCACCGGGGCAAACCAACCACACCGTAGCGGTCAATAAGGTCTCGGAGCTTCAGTGGTGGCCCCAGTTGGAGACGAAAATGCAACAGGAAAGGTTCGGTCGTTCCGGTCGTCCTATTGACGCAGAAGATTTGTTCAAACTCCAGACGCTCGCCAATCACGTTTGCAATGAGATCGGCGCCAATCGCAATTCACTGAAGGCCGCTCTTATCATGGATACGTTGGTTGCGGTCTATAAAGCCGGAGTCCGCGACGAACGTTTACTACTCGCCTGTGTCTCAAAGCGGATGCCATCTAAGCGCAAACGAGATTTTGAATAAGACGGCAGCGGGTGTCTCGCGTGCTGAGACTAAATTCGCAAACGAGCCCTTCGCACTTTTCGGGCTCATCAAACTCGCTGGGGATAAAAGATGGAGACCTGTGATGACAAATATCGTCCTCAAAAGCGCACTCGTTCTCGGGCTTGGCATTGCGAGCGGGCCTGCCTGGGCTCAAACCGAGCAACCATCTGAGGGGCAGGCAAACCGAGTGTGCAACTGGCACACAGTCAGCGAATTGCCCACAGCCAGAAGCGTCGGGAGGCAGCAAGCAGGACCGGGTGGCTCCCGAAGACGGTACGGCGACTGAAGCCGGTAGAACGGCAAAGCCTGAGAAGCCGGCCGTGGAGGCCCAACAGCCCAAGGCGGGCAAGCAAGGACAGGCCGGCGAACCCGCACAAGGCGGTCAACAAACAGAGCAGCAGCCGGGATCGGGACTGCCGCTGAACAACCCACCAAAGCGGCCAGGGGCAGCAATCTAAACAAGGCGTGGCCAGCCAATCCGGTGCTTCTTCAACCCAGGAAGTCAACATCACCGTCGAGCAGAAGACTGAAATCACCCAAATCATCAAGGAAGAGAAAGTCGATCCGGTCACTGTTGATGTAGACGTCTCAGTCGGCGTTGTGGTGCCGCAAACCGTCAAAGTGAAGTTGAGGCCGCTTCCGCCCAGAATCGTCAATATCGTTCCAGCCTACGTAGACTACTTGTTTTTTGTGCTGGCCGACGGACGCATTGTGATCGTCGAGCCTTCGACACTCAAGATTGTCGTCATCCTGGTTTAGATCCGGCAAGTGCGACCCCTATGAACGTTTTGCGTCCCGATGATTGGGCCCGCGCTCTGGGCAAGCCTACTTGTGCCGAACGTGAAGGAACCATTTCATTGCTTCCGAATTGATGCTGCCTGGAGCGTGATGCAACCCCTCAGCGATGGCGCTCTGGATCGCGGGGCCTGTTGGGTATGTCCCGGCAGGCCCCGGTTTTTCTATGTAGCCAAGGTGCCTGCTTTTCAGGCTTGCCCAGGGAGCCGACGCCATAATGGAGGCAATGATGAAGCATCACAGCATCGAACAATTGCAAGCCTTAGCCGACGTCCAGCCAATTAGCGCCAGTCTATCAATGACGCGGACCGCGCGTCTCGAGCGCTGGGCTCGGCTGCTCAAAGACCAGCCAAACCGGCGCTTGGCGACGCTTTCGGGCACCGAGTTTGTCCCGCCACGCGAACGGCTTGCCATGCGCGTAACGGGTTCGCCCATAAGTGTAGCATTCGAGGACTCAGTCTTCCGAGCTACCGGGCTTGGCGACGACACATACGGCGAGGCCAAGCGTTTCTTCGAGCTATCCGACCGGCAGTTACATAACATTGTTTGCCACTGCAATCTCGGGGAGTCGACCAGGGGTGCTAGCACCGCCCGGCGCGTCCGCGCCGCGATCGGTTGGTGGCCACGCTTACAGGCGTACTTCGCCTGAAGAAGGCAAGATGTTCCTGCCAACTAACGGGCGGCAGGAACATCTCAATATACAATCTTCCTGATCCGTCCCTTGTCCAAGCGGAATACCCCATCCGTCACGCCCTGTTCTTCGAAATCGGTAAAAGCTCGTCCCAGGTCCCGAGATATTCCTCGCAATCCTCACAAGAGATCGGCTACTCGTGACCAAGATTATCAGGAATCCGAGGCGGTGCCGCAACACGGACATCGAGCTTGTGACTTAGATACTGGGCGTCGGCCATATTCAGATCCGTTCACAAGGCGACGTCTTGTAAACAGAGCGCCCGCGCAGAGGGGGTAGAAGCGCGCTGGGTAAGAGTTGAGCAGGTACGCAACGGGAATATTTTGGGGCCGCGGGAACTTTCGCAAGGGCAGGATGTTTATGATGGCCATGTAGGCCGGCCCCCATATCGGTCTACTCCAACCTGACTTGGCCCACCGCAAGGTGGGCCTTTTTTGTGTCCTTGCTGTCCAATAGCCCCGCATTATGCGGGATCAAACGTGCCGTCACTGTCGTATGACGCAGCTTCGCCGCGCAGATGCTTGGCGAAAATCCGAGGAGGCAGCGAACAATTCGCCTCTCGATCCTTCAAACGCATTGCTGAACTGTAGCGCACATTTCCGATTTACCGATGGGCTCAGCCAGCCCCCGGTCTTCATATATAGACCGGCTACGGTGCGCCATAATCGCGTCGAGCTTGCTGCGTAATGGCCCGTAACGCCTGATAATGGTAGCAGCCTCGCCTCGGCTTAGGTCGTATTTGTGCGCGAATTCGTCCAAATCATACTCCTGCTGCGAGGACACAACTTTCCGATCTTCCTGCTATTTAGTGGTTTCGTCAGGCATCTGGGGGTGACTCCAACTTACATTAGAGGCACCTAAATCACTTAACGATGCGAATCGATCCTAACGCCGTTTATGTGAAGGGGCATAAAGCGGGCAACTCCCGTCGCGGTCCATCCAAACGCTTGATGCGACCCTTATCTATTTAGAAGATTCCGCTCGCAGCACCCTGGCGTTCGAAGTCAGTTTGTAATTCATCCCAAGAGCCCCACACACTGGCCGCATTCTGCACAGGTGATTGAGGTCTCGGGGCCTGCATCGTTTTGTATTCTTGTGCCACAGATGGGCACTGAAGTTTTTGATTTAGATAGCCATTTGACATATCCAGACCTCCCCGTGATATTTGCGACGAGGATTGAAAACGCTGGTTCCAGGGACCTTCCTGACACCTGGCAAGTTATATCCCCTCTGCGTTTGTTAGCCCTAGATGGTGCCGCGGTCTAAGCCCCATGTTCGGCACATCACGAGCCAGTTCGTTGACTCAACCAATCGCGGGATAGGCAGCTCCCGGCAAGAGACATGTTCGCTCTACCTAAGGCGCTTGAAGGGCGCTACGACAGGCTACGAATGGTCCGAAAGCGCTGGTCAGTGACAAGCGCCCGATTGCCGGTCTGCACTTACGCGATACAGCGCTGCATCGCGGGCTGTTTCAAAATAATGCACCCCCGGCAGACTTAGCCACCGGGGGCGTA
>Ga0209902_101463_pt1 | contig 11271 bp, 13 predicted proteins | sample FECB27metaG_FD_188304 | JGI IMG/M metagenome (GOLD analysis project Ga0209902, IMG submission 188304) | Cyanobacterial communities from the Joint Genome Institute, California, USA - FECB-27 (SPAdes) (version 2) | ecosystem: Environmental > Aquatic > Thermal springs > Hot (42-90C) > Microbial mats...
TGAGCGTCTTTATAAACTGCGTGATGTGCTTCAATCGCCTTCTTCTTGCAGTCCGGGTAACAACATAACCGCCGAGTTGCCTTGCGGCAAGCGAGTGAGATTTCACCCCAGTTTGGAGCATACCTAGCAGCATAAGGATTATTCTCCTGTGAGCCTGCGGTACTCTTCACGGGCTTTGCGGTAGGCGCGGGAACCGACTTCAACACCCCATACCTTTGAAATGATTTCGGTGAGACGCCCCTCGCCCGTGATTTTGATTTTTTTGATTGCCTCGATAAGTTTTGCATCTTCGACCGCTTCAATGATTGTTCGTGGTTTAGCAGCTGGTGACTGCTGACTGTTGACTGTTAACGGTGAAGTGTCAACCGTTAATTGGTCACCGCTAACCGAATATGCGTTTGGGGGTGGCAACTGTGCAACAAACCCAGGCTCACCCGCTATCTTGAAGAATCCCCAATACTTGCGGGGGTCAGATTTCGGCAAGCCTTTGGAAATGGATTCACGCGCTGAGACTTGCTGCAACAATGGCTTGCGATCGCTCGCCGTCGGAACCGCGTCCTTGATTCCTTTTTTGGCATTCTCTCGGAGGTAAGCACGTACAAAATTATTGAGGTTTGGAATTTGAAAACCGTAAGCAGAACAGTTGGAGTTCTGACCGATGACCACAACCGCAATACCTCCACTTCTTCCAAGTCGAGCGGCTGAGAGAATTGGTTTAGATGCGTCTTTACTGTAGATGGAATAAATCTCCTCTGCTTCATCCACTACATATATACGCTTGGGGAAAGTTGGCATAGGTTGCCCTTCGTCCCGCGCTTTACGTTTTGCGCGTAGTCGATGGTAGACATCTTGCTTCATCACCTGGAGTCCTGCCAAGCAGTCGTTTTCAATCCAGTTCTCCTCATCTTCATCATCTGGATCATTGATTCCACCATACTGGGGAATCATTTGCACTCCGTCAATCTCCCAAGGTGAATCGGGGTCTTTCCCGTCAACAATGATTACTTCTACTAATTCACCATCCTCCTCAAAGATTCGCTTAATCAAGCAGATGTAATTGTTTACAAAAGTAGATTTACCGCTACCAGAATCACCATTGATGAATGCTGAGAGTCTGTCAGTATTCCGGATAAACTCAGCCAAGTAATCACCCTGTGGTTCCTCAATGATTACTCCCGCTGCTTCATCGATGCCGCCTATTAATTCATCCTCATAGAATGCATTAGGGGCAAAGTGGAATTCATAGATGCACTCATCTCCATCCCAAGTGATGGACGGTTCGCCCAACTTCACCCAACTACCGACTTCTTTGGCGATCGCCTCCAGCTTTCTACTTTGTTGTCCTGGTTCCAGGTCTACCCATATACTCACCTCTCGGCTACCAGGGATTTTCTGGTAACTGACCAGTCGGCAGTATACTTCATGTTGCTCTAACGCCTCTAGTAATAGCGCTGCTACCCATGCCGCGAATCCTTGCTTCGGGTCAGGTCGGTTGGCGATACGCATGATTTTATTTTGCAGCAGCGCTATGGTGTTCTCCCTCAGTTGAATTTCTGAGAGGAAATCTTGCTGTTGATGCTGCAACAGTTCTTCATAGTAAGCTTTGTTACTTTCTAGAACTTCACCAAATTTTTGCTCAGCAGCAATCAGCATCTGTTCCCATTGCTGATACTGTCGTGCTTTCTCGCGAAGTGCCAGTTCTGTTTCTTGGAGTGCTTGAGCTTTCTCCTCAAGCTGTTCCTGCAATGATTTGGCGGTTCGGTCAACCTCAGCAAGCACACCATCACGCCAGCGGGTACGATGTTGAGCAGCTGCTAATTCTGATTTAAGCCGCAAGCCTGGCACACGACGTAATACCCAGAAGCTAGCGCCCAAAGAAACCAAGTTGCTAATGATAAGAAAATCGGGGTAAGTAACCCCGAGTAGAATACCTGTAACACTAACGCTACAGGCACAGTAATTTTTTACTATCTCAAGAGAGAAATTATGCATGAGGTAATTGCTACCGGGATTAACCCACACTTAAGCATTATTTCTTGTGTACTAGGCTCAGGTTTTCCATACCTTTCCTGCCAGAAATACCAAAAAAGACCAGCAAGAAAAAGGAACAAGCCCCACACAAAGAGATGAAGTTGCAGAATTTTTGAGATTCTACAAAGTGTCATTGAAGTGCTGACAACTACTAAATAAAGCGATAACCAGTACATTAGAGATTCCCTTTTGGTTCATGGTCAAGTAACCCGCTAATGTTTTGAGTGATAAGTTCCGGTAGTTTTACCTCAATTTTGTACCCGTCGAGCCGTGCCATCATTTTATCGTGGCTTAAATCCTCTCTCGCTTGAGAATTAGTCACAAGCAGCGCTTCAAGTTCAATTTTCGATTTAATCAGGTTTTCTTTTTTCTTTTCAAGCTCAACGTTCTGCCGTTGAATTTCAACTGGTACAGATGCGATCGCCACCCTTGCTTCATTGGCGCTAATGCGTTCATTAGAAATTGCCACCTGATTTTTATTCCAGGCGCTCAATCCATTAATATATGAAGTCGAGGCATTGATTTGAGCAGTTGCAGCACCGAACATTTTTTGATGAGCATTATGCATTTTAGTCTGCACATCAAACTCAGCGCCTACCATATCCCATTCATTGCCGATGCGGCGACAGTTGGCAATATGGAGTTCCGCTTCCTTGTCAGTTTTACCCGTTGCTGAAACTGTAAGTTGTTCCAGCTTCGGCTTGATTCCTATTGTGTAATCAGCCCCACGGGTGAGTGGTTTTCTAAATTGATTTAGCGTTGTTGCCCCTTGTTTGGAATTAGCTTCTACCATCTTTAAGCGCCTCCTGTATCTGTCTCTCTACCGCCTCTTGCTTCCATCTATCAATTCGCGTTCCGATGTGTTCCATTCTTTGGGATGGGTTTAATAGCGATTCAGCACGGGCAAAAGATATTTGTGCATCAGTCAAGCCAACATATCCATAGTTTTCTTCGAGCAACTTTTCGTTTAAATCTTCCCATTGTGGCTCATCCCAAATTTCAGACATGGCGACGAGAACTTGCTGAAGTTTATACAGAAACTCTTCATTACTCATTGGCTTGCTTTGGGTTAGATGAAGTTTCCGTCGGTGAAGTTTCTGCCTGCCCTGTTTGTTCCTTTGGCTTTTCTTCCAGTATCCAAGCAGATGTAGGTGATTCAGGTTTCCCTGTTAGCAACCCGGTGTTTATATATTCAGTCATGTTAACCTCTCCCCATCTCTCTTCTGACTTGATTTTTCACAGGAGTCCATCTGTCTTTACCGTCGATATTCGCAACTGCGCTAAGCAAATCAGTCCGGTTTTTGTTGCGTTCAAAGCCATCTTGGTCACCGTTCCACATTGCATCTATGGCATCGCAATAAGAAACTGTTGCAACTTCAGCCACAAAATTTAAAAAATTATTGACTATTTCCACCTTGCCCCTCAATGCATTGATAAAACCGTTGTTTTTCTGCTGCGATCGCTCTTTGTTGAGCTTGCTGTATCTCATTCTCTGACCTCTGGTTCTTGGCGAAAAAGTATGAACCAAAAGCCGATAACCCAATGATTGCCGCAACTGCGATGATAAGTTGGGGTAGTCCACCAATAGATACACCTGTACTAGCTGATGGTCGATGCCCCCTCACGGGAACCCACCCAATCATCTCAGAGCGCTCATCTACTTCTGGATGCATGACGACCCCTATCAATCTAAGGTAGATGAGCCAGTGGATTCTGAGGCTGAGGATAAGAGCGCGGGTTGATTCCAGGCTTGGATCTGATTGCCCCACTCTTCCAAAGGGCTTGATGTACCCGTGGTGAATGCATCAAGAACCGCTGCCGTCTTCGGTCCATATTGCCCTGATTGCATAAATTTAATCGCACACATGAGGCTGTGAGCCTGGAAATTATCCGCTATCATCAAGCCTGCTTGCTCAGATTGCTGTTGTAGCAAGGATTGCAGATGTTGTCCGCCTTGTTCTGCATTCTTTTGTCCGGCGGATACTGTCGATTTTCCACGTCTACGCTCGTTTGTCATACTCCCTCCAGAATGTTTCCATGTGCTGTTTGATGTTTTCTTTGGCGACCTCTTTCCGTAGCATTCGCACCAACTGCGTGTATTGGTGCAGTATCTCTACAGAGTGGCGATCGCATACAGTTGAGTAAAATGTCCATTCAAAACCAGGAATTTTTAGCCCGATTAAGTCATCTCTGTATCTAGCAAGCGTAGAGATAGAGATGCCTAGAGTGCTGCATATATCCTGCTTTGTGAAGTACGCGATATTGGGTACTACGTCATCTAATGAATTTGTGAATAATTGCTGACACGCCATCCATGAATTCTTCAGAACTTTCAGAATTTGTTCAACTGATTTCATTAAAAAACCCATCCTTACAGATGGGTAGCGGCGAGAAGTCGTGGGTTAGTCCGTCAAATTGCCTGGGTCAAAAAAGGTGGCGGCTGTACCCGTCCTATATTTTGCCAGTACAGATCAAGCAATTGGCACAGCAGAAAAACAGGTGGTCTGGGGTCATCTGAAGTGAATGAACAATATCTTTCTGCTGTCCGGCGATCGCATGCTAGGTAAAAAGCAAGCGTTGTTAGTGATAATTTATATTTTTCTTTGAGTTCACGCGGATGCATAATTTAAATTGCCTCCTATCAGGCTGTTTCTGGTAGGTTGGTACGCTCTACTTCGGTGGAGTAAGGTCAGATGGAGAGCCTACCTCCGTCTGACGCCCTTTCCTTATGAATTGCGTACGCTATAAGTAGTCCTATATTATCAAATTTCATTAAATTGGTATCATATTTTTGATAAAAGATATAAAATCTTGAATAAAAGGATTGCTCAAGATTGTAGATGCGTAAATATCAGTTGGCTTACTACTATGTAACACCCGAAGACTCTAAACATATCGACACTTTCAAGGAGGTGTCGGGCGATTCGGACAAGGTCTTGGTAACGCAATTTACTCGAGGTTGGATTGCTAGAAACCGAGATTATTACCTTGATTTAGCTGAGTTTGACGCTCTTAATCGGGGAATGGGCGATTTTTCCCAATGGGTTGAGATAGTAGTTGAGCAGGGGGTTGAAAAACTACCGCCTTATATTAGGCAAATTCAAAATAATAGTCTTTTAGAAGCTAATCCCCTACGAACCATTGCTTTACCTCCTGATGCAGAAAGGAGAAGTATCAACTATATCGAGCTTGGTACACAAAACTATGCTCTATTGAAAATTGCCATTCATTATGACCGTGACTCTGCGATTGGATTTGTTTCGCGTATCATCCGTGAACATTTTCAGCGCAATTGGGAGAAGCTTTACGCTCCTCAAGTAGCTGCCGAGGATTATAAAAATTGGAAATTTAGGAGTAAAGAAAAATGACTACCACAGTCAATACTGAATTCACGACAGAATGCGTCCAAAAAGCAGTTCAAGCCATTCTTGACGTACTGGGCGAACCTGAAACCGACCTACACCGCGAAGCTTTAACAGCGTTTCAAAGCGGGGACCATCAGCGAGTAAAAAGACTGGCAGCTACCAATTTATCTGACTCTTACTGCAAAGCACTAGGATATCTTGGAGGAGCGCTCAAGTTAACTCCAAACACTGACACAATTCTGGCAGAGAGCGCTCGCAGTGCTTGTGAATATGTCAAAGAGAAGGCGCTTCGTCATCTCGGTACTAAGATTAACGAAGCGCTTTCTCTTAAACCAGGTGAATTACAATAATACCGCCCAGGTGCTTAGGGGTGAGTTAGGCGCTTGGGATGGCTGCGATTGCGATTCGGGGCACAAATTCCCTTGCAATCGCCCTCAAATTCCTGTCTTGAAATATCTGCCATCATGGTAAAATAAACACAAAACAAGAGCGCCCTCGTCTAGTAAACCTGAGCGCTCTCGCCTAAATATATTAATTCAAACTACGACTATGGTAGCAGAATTCAACGCGAATGCGATCGCCCAAACCGAAAACAACCAAAATTTTTTGGCTCAGATTCAAGAGCAAGCGGCGGAGTTGTCTAGAGTATTTTTGAGTTTTTGTCAAACGATTTGGGTTGCTCCCGGGTACATCAGCCCCCAAAGAATGGAAAGAAACGAGAGAATCTTTGGGATGGTTGCCAAGCACAGCGACTCGATATGCTCAGGTCGCGGAGCATCTCATGGGGCTTGAAATCGAAAGCATCGAAGCGCTTGATATACAAACAATGATGGCTGTCAGCGCCCTTAAGTACCAGCCCATCATAGAAGAATTAGCAGAGAATTCTCTTAGCGTACAAGAGGTACGCTCGAGGATGAAATCAATAAATCAGGAAGCAAAGAAAGCAGCGCCAACAAAGAGCGATGTTATTCGGCGCGACGTGAACGGTCAGCGGTACGCCCAAATTCCTCCAGTGTATGACCAGAACGCCATATCCTCTCTGGCCAGGCAAATGTCCATGGAAGGTAAATCGGCGCAAACGATAGCAGCCGAAGGATTGCTACTGAGAGAGAAAGCGATTCTTGCTCTAAAAGGGTTAGAGATTCCGGAGCAGTTGAGTGAGGCAATCGCTCTCATCTTGCCCACAGAGGAAATAGTGCCTTTGATTGAAAAGGAAGCGACATTAGTTGAAGCTTCGCCTCAAACCTGGGAGAACGCGCAACAAGAACTAGCAGAATATATAGAATCGAAATCAGAGGAAACCGCGCCTGCTCTAAAAATTGGGGATAAGGTCAGCGTTGCCGGGCAAGTGGGAATAATTGTGGATTTTGAGGAGAAGCCACTCATTGATGAGATACATCCCGTGATTTCGTGGAGCGGTGGAGGACAAAGCGTTCTTTCACCACGAAATATAAAAGTAGAGGAGGTAGCAGCTTCAAAAAATATAGAATTTGCTTTAGGCGATAAAGTCTGGTACGGGAAAGAAAGGTATACCGTAGCATCGCTACCGGACGAAGACGGCGATATCTTAGTCGCTCGCCCCAACGGAACTACGAGATTCCTGGAAAGTACTGTACTGCAAAAATTGGAATGATTCCAGGACTTCGAGCGATATGGGAATTCCCATATCGATTCCTCTAAGATTTTTTGGAAATGCTTATACGCGCATCCATCCACGCCTAAAGCCTTAGAAACTGTCACCGCAGTGCCAACTGATCACTGGCGGCTGGTACTGCGTAGGTAGCTGTTCACTGTTTACTGATAACTGGGGGTACGCCGCGTATTTTTCGGCATCACTCCACAAAAAGCCAAGGCTTTATATTATAAAGTGAGCGCTTTTAATTCGCGCTCACTTCTCAAAAATAATAATTATGGCTTCTACAGAACCTATCAAAAACAAGCCTAGCAAAACTGCTGTTCCTTTAGAATCAGCAGCACCTAAGCCAGAACAAGTAGATGATAATACACAAAACCAAGTAAATAACTTGGAAAAAGATGAAGTTGTGTCAAAAGAAGAACAGTCGCAACCTGCACCCCAAGAGGAAAACAAGACTGAAAATCAGTCAGAGACTACTGATTCTTCTGCATTATTTCAAGCAATTGGAATCATTACTGGCAAGGTAAATTTCACACTGGAAGGGGATAAGGAGAGAAGTACTATCACCATTGGCAACAAAGAATATCCACTGCTCTATGCTTCACGCAAACAGAGAGCATATGATGCGCTTAAGAAAGAGATAGAGGCGACTGGCGAATCTATCCAACGACTGGTTGTTTACCCCAACTTTACTCATTTCCCTGGCAGAGATCAGCCGCCGAACGTTAGCTTTCAAGTGGTTGGTTTTGACAAAGGACGCCAAGACGATACCATTTCACAGCAACTTCAGGACATGGAGTTTAAACTTTGCGGGCTGTGGCAGTTTATTCCTGTTTGCCGCACACCGTGTATCTCTGTTTTCAAGAATTTCACTAAGGAACGGCTGGATCATATTAAACAGTCGGAACCAGCAAGAAAAGTAAAATTCATGAAAGCGAGTCATTTACCTTTGTTCTGGAGAGACGCACTGGTACCGCCGTTCCGGTTCAATCCCAAAGCCCCAAAAGAAGAACAAGGACGCCCAGTATTCATACAGATTAAAGCAAAGTTCGTGCCGCACCGAGACGCTTTTGAATTTGACTCATTACTGGAATTGCCACAGGAGAAGCCACCAAGGTTCCTAAAAGCAAGTAAGGATGATAAAGCTACGGCAATGGCACAAAAGAAAGCGGCTCTTAAGGCTGCTGGCAAAGACTTTGGACCACCAAGAGGTAAACCAACTGCCTCAGGCTCGAGTGCTGAGCGAACATTTAAGGGCAAGCCCACAAAGGACTTCAAGGGCAAGCCGCTTGAGATGCCAAAGCCAAAACCAAAGACACAACAGTAATCGAAACAGTTATCAGTTATCAAGGAAGCGCAGTATCAGTTATCAAGGAAGCGCAGTACCAGTTATCAGTTATCAGTTATCAGTCATTTCTTGCTGTTGACTAGTCACTGCGGCTGGTACTGTTCACTGTTTTACTGTTTCAAGTTTGATTTCTAGGTGAGTTAAGCGTGTTTCTGTACTGTCGTCAATACGTGTGTCACTACCGTTTGCTAGTAATTCTTCCAGTTGGGCAAGACGAGTTTTGTCGGTTCGCGGACAAAGTGAAAATCGTCGCAGACTATGTGAAAATTTGTCGCAGACTAATTGAAAATATATTTGTGTAACCCTTATTTTTTCGTAATACACGGCGATCGCAATCTACAGAATTATTCCTCCAAAGCCTTATCCTGTATTGTGTTTGCACCTTTTCTGCCCAAGAGGAGTGGAAATTTTCAATTACTCCGCGAATTCGGTAGGAATTTTTCATATACTCCGCGACAAATTTTCATTTAGTCTGCGACATAGGGAGCCAGAACCCCTGTAACTCCGTTGAAAATTTTTCATTTAGTCCGCGAACCGACAAGTTTCTACACTTGTTTCTGTACCAGGAACCGAGCCCAAAATGCGTTGCAGACCTTGGATAACTAAATCTGTGGCTGTGGTGTTATGTTAAGCAGGCGATTGCGATTCGGGGCACTGCGCTCCGCGCAATCGCTCTGCTTCTTGTTCCTCTCTTGAATTCTTTATCTTGCCCATGAAAACCCTAGAGTTCAAATCGCCATTCGTCACTTGTCTATAGATGCGTGAGCCTCTGGCACAAATTCCCTTGCAATCGCCCCCAAATTCCTCTCTTGAATTCTCTGCAAAGTGATAAAATACTAAAAAGCAAAGCGCCCCATGCCTCGAAAACGTGAGCGCTTTGCTTGAAAACCTTTCAATTTTCTAGAACTATGGTAGCAGAATTTAGCGCAGATGCGATCGCCCAAACCGAAAACAACCAAAATTTTTTGGCTCAGATTCAAGAGCAAGCGGCGGAGTTGTCTAGAGTATTTTTGAGTTTTTGTCAAACGATTTGGGTTGCTCCCGGGTACATCAGCCCCCAAGGAATGGAAAGAGATAAGAGAGTCTTTGGGATGGCTGCCAAGTACGGCGACTCGATATGCTCAGGTCGCGGAGCATCTCATGGGGCTTGAAATCGAAAGTATCGAAGCGCTCGATATACAAACAATGATGGCTGTGAGCAGCGAGAAGTACCAGCCCATCATAGAAGAATTAGCAGAGAATCCTCTTAGCGTACAAGAGGTACGCTCGAGGATGAAATCAATAAATCAGGAAGCAAAGAAAGTAGCGCCAACAAAGAGCGATGTTATTCGGCGCGACGTGAACGGTCAGCGGTACGCCCAAATTCCTCCAGTGTATGACCAGAACGCCATATCCTCTCTGGTCAGGCAAATGTCCATGGAAGGTAAATCGGCGCAAACGATAGCAGCCGAAGGATTGCTACTGAGAGAGAAAGCGATTCTTGCCCTAAAAGGGTTAGAGATTCCGGAGCAGTTGAGTGAGGCAATCGCTCTCATCTTGCCCACAGAGGAAATAGTGCCTTTGATTGAAAAGGAAGCGACATTAGTTGAAGCCTCGCCTCAAACCTGGGAGAAGGCACAACAGGAGCTAGCAGAATATATAGAATCTCAATCAGAAGAAACCGCGCCTGCGTCTAGGCTGGAAATTGGGGATAAGCGAGGCGTTGCTGGGCAAGTGGGAATAATTGTGGATTTTGAAGAGAAGCCACTTATCAACGAAACTTATCCTGTAATTGCCTGGAGCAGTGGGGGAACAAGTATTCTTTCGCCACAAAACGTGGAAGTGATAGAGAAGGCAGCAACCTCGAAAAAGGTAGAATTTGCGATTGGCGAGAAAGTCTGGTATCGCGGCGAAAGGTATACAGTGGCGTCAGAGCCAGACGAAGACGGCGACATCTTGGTCGAGCGACTAAACGGAGCCACAAGATTTCTGCAAGGTACTGTACTGCAAAAACTGGAATAATTCCAAGGCTTTGAGCGATCGCAGAACTACAAGAATTTATCGCTCAACGTCTGCGATGCACGTGAGGTGAGGAAGGCATTGGCAGTCAAGCTGGTTTATCAAGGTTACAAGTATCTCGGAAATTCAAACAATTTTAGATGTGTCACGCTTGTTCGATAACAGGCTGGAAGCACTAGCTGTCGAGGAATATGGAATTTCGGGACTGCGGTTAAACCACAAGGGAAGAAAAAGCCACTCTTTGTGCCGAACAGCGAGAAGAAGTATTGAGTTGGTTGCAAACACTCGTATTGCTGGGAACTTGGCAAGCTAGAATACAAATTGGCTTTTGAATATGACGTAACTAGGAAGTCAAAACGGAGCTATTACGATTTGTTTGATGCTGCAGGAATCAGTTTGAAGAAAACCACAAAGCAAAATCCAAAAGCCTCGCCAGACGCTGTTGCTGTAAAAAAAAACAGTCTTGTTACATTGTTGGCAAGCCGCAGAAAGGAAATAGAAGCAGGACTTTTGAGAGTATTGCTTATAGATGAGTGTCATCTGCTGTGGGGAGACTTAAGTGGTTATGTCTGGGGAAAAACTGACCAAGAAATAGCAGTACGAGCGTGTTAACGTAACCGTTCAGAGGGGTAGGAGAGCGATCGTAAAAAATTGCCACCAAAATCTGATAAATTGGGTGTCATGGAAGAACAGCGCCCAGATTATCTGACTCAGATACCCCGAGAAGATTGGGAGAAAACTCCAGCCAGTGTCAAAAAACTGGTAGAGGGCATGGGGCAGGGCATTGGAAAATTAGAACAACAACTAGCCGAATTAGTCGCAGTTCAGGAACAGCTATTAGAAAAAGTTAATCGCACATCTAAGAACTCGTCATCACCACCCTCCCTTGACCC
>Ga0209902_101464_pt1 | contig 11250 bp, 11 predicted proteins | sample FECB27metaG_FD_188304 | JGI IMG/M metagenome (GOLD analysis project Ga0209902, IMG submission 188304) | Cyanobacterial communities from the Joint Genome Institute, California, USA - FECB-27 (SPAdes) (version 2) | ecosystem: Environmental > Aquatic > Thermal springs > Hot (42-90C) > Microbial mats...
CCCTCCGAGCTGCATCCCATCCTCTCGGACCTCGAGGCCGCGCGCATCGACGGCTCGGGCGACGCGGCACTCGACGCCGCCGTGGACGGTGTGCTGGCTGCGGGCGACAGGCTGGTCGACGTGTGGACGCCGCTCGACGCCTATTACGCGTCCAAGGGCTTCCTCGAGGACCACTGGGCCCGGGCCCGCGCTGCCGACGACGACATGCGCCGCGCCTTCATCGGCCTGCTCGAACGCATCGACACGCTCGGCACCGAGCTCGACCGCGTGCAGGATGCGTTGCATGCCCAGCGCTCACCCCGGCTCAAGGAGATCGTCGAATGAGGAAATCGACCGCCATCGCGGTGCTCGCCGCGCTGCTGCAGGCCACCGTGCCGGTGGCGGCCCAGGCCCCGGCCGACGCGGCCACGCCGAAGCAGCAGGAGCAGCAGCCGTCCTATGACCTGCGGATCTCGACCGAGAAGCTGGCGTTCCGGGTGTACGTCAACGACCTGCTGATCCAGGCCTTCCCGACCCGGCGGATCGGCTCGATAAGCATGCCGCTCAACCCCGCGATCCTGCGCAGCGGCCCGCAGAAGCTCACGATCCGCCTGCTGCCCGCGGCCGGGCAGGACCGGCTGCCCGACACGGACGACCTCAAGGTGGAGCTGGTCGTGCGCAGCAAGACCGCGCCGCCGCGCAACGCCACGCTCTATGAACTGCCCCCGCTGCGCGACGGCAGGCAGGCGCAGTTCACCGACCCGCAGGGCTTCAGCCAGACCGTGCAGTTCGAGGCCCAGGTGCCCTACAAGCTGGCCGGCTGGGAACGCAGCGTGCCGCTCGATGCCAACGATCCCAAGCTCGAGGCCGAGGTGGTCGAGGCCTACCGCCGGCTGATCGACGACATCGGGAACAGGAAGGGCGAGGCCTTCATCGGCGCGCTGGCCAAGGCCCAGCGGCTGCTCTACCCCACCATCTACCTGTCGGCCGGGGAGGCGCGCGAGCGGGATGCCGAATGGGTGAGCTTCATCGACAAGGGCACCGGAACCGTCGTGCCGCTCGAGCACCACGCGCTCGAGATCCGCGGCGACGGCAAGCTGGTGCGGCTCCGGCGCACCGACCCGGCCAGCGTCGACGAAGGCGTGGTGCGCATCGCGTACAAGCGGGGGCCACAGCCCCGGACCATCGTCTACGACATCTACCTGCACCGGCCCGCGCCCGGCGCGAAGCTCGAGCCGATCTGGTACTTCATGACCGACTTCAACTGACGAGCCCTGAAGCCGGCCGCTGCCGATGCCGGATCGCCCACGGCAATCGGTAGCAATAAGTTGAGAACCAAGGTACTATTTCCTGGCTTCGCAGGCCTCTCGCGCCTACGCTCGCCTCCCATGCACTCAGCCCACATCTCCGTCGACCTCCAGGATGGCTGGAATGGTTCGTTCTTCTGCAGGGAGACGGTGCGCGGCAGCTATTCGGGCGTGGCCCGGATCACCTGGCACGGCATCCCCAAGGGCGACCTCGTCGTGATGCGCCAACCTTCGCTGGAAGCGGCCGTCGAACGCGTGCGGCTGCGCGGTGGCCAGTTCATCAAGGCACGCACCCAGCCCTGAGCCCGCCCCTCTCGTTCGCGCGCGGCCTCGTCAACCGAGGCTCGAGCGCTTGCAGTTGAACACCGTGCCGCTGTCCGCCGTGCGCAGCATGGGCACCTTGCCCACGAAGCTCAACGTGGCGCTGGTCAGCCGCCATTCGCCGGCCTTGAACAGCTTGAACAGCGTGGTGGTCTCCACCTCGGAGGTCGGGATCGAATTGAACACGTAGACCGGCTCGCCGGACGATTCGTCCATGCCGACCAGGTCCGCGCGCATCTTGCCCAGCGTCTCGGTCTCGCGCGTCTTCGACCGCACTACGTCGAGATTGACCGTGCGCGAGAACTCGTCGATCGCGATCCTGCGCACCGCGTTGAACGGCGCATTGCCCGCGGCCGGCCCCGGCGTGCAGACGATGGTGGCGGCCGATGCGGCCGTGCAGGAGGCCGCCAAAGCCAGCAGCAGGCAGGCCGGGCGGCTTCTTCGGGTGGTCATGGATCGTCCCTGGTCTGTGGTTCCGGAGGTGGACCACTGTAGCGTGCGGCCATACCCCCGATCTTCGTGCGCCCGCGTCGCTCGCGCCCCTGCCGACTACAACGATCTTCGTAACTTCCATTCGACGACATCTTCTGACCCAATCGCTCTCCACCAATGCGCAAGCCATTGGCCGCGCGATGCCATCCCGCATCGGCGAGTACAAGCAGGATGCCCCGCGCATCCGCACCACGAGGAGATTCAGCATGCAGGTTCATCGGACGTTCCGCCGATTCACGTTGGCCCTGGCCGCCGCATTCGTGCTCGGCCTCGCCGCCTGTGGCGGGGGTGGCGGCGGCGGCGGTGGTGGGCTGCCGCTGCTTCCGCCGGTGGCCGGTGAACCGCCGCCCCCGCCGCCGCCGTCCAGCACGAGCCGGGTGATCAATGCCACGCTGAAGTCGAATGCGAACGGCGACACCTATCCGATCCAGATCTACCTGCCCGCCGCCTACGATGGCGGGACATCGACCTATCCCGCGATGTACCTGACGGACGGCGATGCCAAATTCAATTTCGGCACGTCGCGCTTCCAGAACTTCGTCGACATCCTCGAGCAGCAGGGCAAGAAGGCCATCGTCGTCGGCATCGGCGGCACCGCGCACCGCAACACCGACTACCTGCCGCCGGGCTCCACGGCGTATCACGACTTCGTCACGCGCGAACTCGTGCCGTACGTCGAATCGAACTACCGCGCCAACCCGACCAAGCGCATGCTCTCGGGCCTGTCGAACGGCGGCATCTTCGTCGCGAGCGCTTTCTTCATGGAGGGTGCGGGCCAATTCACCTTCCAGTACTTCTTCTCTTCCGAAGCCCCCTTCAACGGCCCGCTGGCCGCGCCGATGGATCAGCTCGAGAAGCAGATGTACGCCAACGCCGGCACCCGCGATGTTCCCGTGACGCTGCTGCTGGCCTATGCCCTCAACAACAGCGGCGGCCCCACGATCACCGCGATGCACGACACGATCGCCAGCCGCAACTACAAGGGCCTGAAGTTGAGCCTGAAGGGGTATGCGGGCGGGCACACGCAGATGGATATCCCTTCGCTCGGGGACATCGCGGCGCGGTTCATCGACTAGCTGCACGCGCTTCGGACATCGCTTCGCGTGCGCCCCTCCTCCTCCCCCCAACGGAGGAGGGATCGAACTCCATGGCAGGCACAGAATCGCGGCCAGCCAGAAGGAGTCATCGATGCTCGAGAACAAGACGCTCGTCACCGCCTGCCTTGCGCGGGTCAGCGCTGGGGCGTGGCCGGAGGTCGAGGGGCATCACCTCGAGGTGCTGCAGACGGCGGGATTGATTGCGCCGGTGGATACGCCGTCACTGCAGATACATGCGAGGCCGGCGCGGAGGTTTGCTTATCAGTTGACGCCGGCGGGGAAGGAGTTGCTTTGGCCGCGGAAGAGTCGGCCCGCGACGTGAACCGACGTGGTGGCTCCGGAAGCGCCCGGACTTCATCCGCTTGACCATCCGGATCCGGCGGACAAAGGTGGATCCGGCATGCTTATGGGTGTACATCTGGATTCAACCCAGCCATCGAAATCCCCATGAGCATGCACATCTGGAACACCCGAAAACTCAGAGACGATCTGGTCCATGACAGGCTCGATGAAACCGATGGCCTCAAGTACATGCTGGCGGCGGCGCTGCTCTATGTGATCCTGAACTATTCGGCGCTCTGGTTCGGTGGCTACCGAAACTGGACCTTGCTGTTCGAGGCCGCCCTCACCCTCGCCATCAGCTTCGTGGGCACGCACGAAGCATTTGTCGCGAACGGTGCGGCTTCCGGGCGCGACTTCGTTCGTCGCTATTGCGTCATTGCGGTTCCCATCGGATTCAAGGTCCTGGCCCTCAATCTTCTGGTGGCGACGCTCATGCACTTTGGACTGCCTCATGTGCTGACGAGCGACACGTTTCGAGATCCGGCTTTCGTTTATCGCCTGCTCGTGTTCGTCGCGTCGCTTGCCTACACCATCATCTACTTCATGCGGATTGCTCATCACATGCGCAAGGTGGCGATGGCTACATCGATTCGCGGCGGGGGCGATCGATCTGGATGATGGTGCGTCGGCAGCGGTCAACGCGTTGTTGGCAACGATGAGGTCTGCCACGGCGGATTCGAGGGAAGTATCTATGCAGTCGTACCGTTGTTGATGAGTCCGAGATTCGTCAGTGCAGTCACAAGGCTGTCGAGCGCGGCATTCCCAGAACGAGACCCGCTCACTGTCGGCCTTGTCACGGGAGTTGCACCGAAGAATCCCGCGCTCGCGCCGGTATGTGAGAACGTGCCTCCCATGTAGAAGTCCTTCCAGCGAAATGACGTGATGCCGAGATTCCAAGTGTTGTCCGCCCCCGGATACAGCGCGTGCACGCCACTCGAAGGATCGACAGTGAAAGCGGTGACCATCACCGATTCCCGAACCTGAAGCTCGAACCGGTCATAGACGATGTTGGGACCGGCTTTGGCGATGAGTCGAACACCGGTCTGGGGATCTCCGCCCTCATTAATGGGTGTTTCCATGTCTATGGAAACACCACGATTCGTCAGGCGATTGGAGCGACTCGAAACGACGATGGCCGTGCCGATTCCCGCGTCACCTCCCCGCCGCACCGCGAGCCGAGTCGCGACGTCGGTCTGGTTGAACACATTCCGCGTCCACGACATCACGTTCGAACTCGGGCTGTTGTTCGTATAGAGCGCCGGCACGCCGATGACGGTGTGGTATTGCGCCTGGGCGTGGATGAACAGCGGCCCCAAGGTGTTCGACTCATCCAGATCGCTACCGATCAACGTGCACTTCGCGCTCTTGGCATCGAAGTAGGCCCCGTAACCCGTGTTGTGGTCAGTCAAGACGCTCTGGAAGACATTCGCGAAGCAGTTACCGACGTACACCCCATGGCTTCCATTGGAACGAAACTCGGCCTGAATCAGCATCCCGGCATTCACGTCATTCAACGGCCACGCCGTGAATTGATCGTCAACTGAGAACCCGACGTCTGAATTGAACGATGCGGTTATCTCAGCGCCGTACCAGCCGTTGCAATTGATGTACCCGTCGCCAGCCAGCGCTCCGACGTGGATGCCCTTGCCGTTGTGCCCGTTTGACGCGATACGGATGAAGCTACAGTAATTTGCAGCTATCCAAAGCCCACCTCCTGAAGCACCAGCCTCCGAATAGATTCCCACGCCTTCAATGCGGGCCCGCGTGCCTGCGAGTTTCACGCCCCAACCTGTCGAGCCTGCTTTCTTCGTAACGCGCGACGGCAGGCCGGAAGTGCCGCTTTGATAGGTCGACCGATTTCCGTAGCCCTTCAGTGTCACGCCTTCGGGAACCTCGATGCTTGTGATCAGGTAGTCGCGGACCAAGAGGACCTCTGGGATGCCGGAGGATCGTGCGAAGTTAAGCGCGTTTTGAATCTCGACCGTGCTGTCCCGACCGTGAACGGCCCCGAACCACTCCACAACAACTGCGCCGTCGAAGATCCGCTTCCATCGCCGGCCGGTCGTGTCCACGATGACCGTGCCGCCGTTGTCCGCGCTGGTCGTGTCGGAGGCATCTCGCTGGAAAGTTCCCGCCACGCCCGCGCCAGTGATGCGCACGCCAGCAGCGCGCCCTGTGTATGCGCGCAGCTCTGTGTACCCCTGCACCGGCAATGCGTTGTCAAAAATGCTCTGCGCTTCCTCGGCGTCATACCCGTATGCTGCCAAGGTAGCTGGGGCGGCAAGGTCTTCGCGCGTGACATAGGTAGCCATGAAACGGATCTCCTCGCAGTCGTTGAGCAAGGCACGATTGCCAGGGTATCTCGTGACCGCATGAACAGAGACTACCGTTTCACTGTCCACCTGCCATGGTTAAACGTTGATGCTCGTCGGCGCTCCCGCCCATCATCGCGTCAGCGTTCGCAGCTAGTCCTGCCCACGAACCACAGGGCGTTCTGTGATGAGTCAACCTCAGCTATTCGAAGCTGCAAGGACTAGCGCTGACGCCCCGCTGAACTTCGATATCCTGCTGCAGCCGGTGCCGGTGCCGGTGCCAGTGCCGCTGAAGCGAGCTCTACGCGCGCGCCGTGTACCAGCACCGCGGGCCAGCAGGCCCTGCGCCGCGGCCGCGTCGAGGCCCTCATCCACGGGCTTGTCGAGCGCGAAGTTCTGCAGCGCGTGCTCTGCCATCGACTGCGGCATCTCCTCCAGCACATCTTCGGACAACACACCTGGGGTGATGCTTTGGTCAACGCTTGTACGTCGACCGGGCGAACCAGATCACGATCGCGCAGTTTGGCGCCTATGCCGACACGCGAGCCCGCTCGACGCAAGTCGACCAGGCCGTCGCTCCGCAAGCAGACGAACTTCAAACAAGTGCAGGGTTAGTCGCACTGGCACGAGCGATCTCCGCATCCCCCGCGCCTCGGCCGGTGGCGCGCAAGATCACGTCTCCAGCAGACATTGAACACCGGCGTTGACCACCCCGCCAGGCGTGTATTCGGGGATCGAAACTGAAAGTTTTCTCGCGGACGACTGATCCTTGATGTTGACACTCTCGGCGGCTCTCTTCACAAGGCTGGCGAGTTCCTCGCGCTGCACGGCATCAGGGAAGCGATTAGCTTGGGCGAATCTCCGGGATCACCCAGCGAAAGCCTTGCCGACTTGCTATGGACGAGAAAAGAGCTCGGTGAGTCGGTTCGCAGCTCCGCCAAAGGCTACCCACTGCAGCTGCCGTGCGAACCATCAATGCGAACCCGACTGCGTAGCAGCGTCCACCAAGGTCATCACGGTCGATCAATGTGCCGAGCTACTGCACTGCACAGCTGAGCGCGTGGAAGAAATGATGCGAACGGGTGAGATCCCAGGCCTCAGGATCGGCCGGAGTTGGATCTTCGTGTATCCGGACCTCCTGCATTTTCTTGCCGAGAAAGCTCGCGCGAAGCCGAATCGCGGCGCATGAAGCGAAGCCCACACGCGCCGCTCCCACAGGCCAAGCCATCAGCCCCCCGCGGCCGAATACAGCGCTCGTCCCAACGAAATCGCTGGGTTCAAGCATGCGCAAGGGGACAAAAAAATACCCTAAGTGATTGACTCACTTAGGGCTGTCGGACCCATTCGAAGATCGATGGATCTGATCCTGGTAGGACGTACTGGATTCGAACCAGTGACCAACGGATTAAAAGTCCGCTGCTCTACCAACTGAGCTAACGTCCCGAATTCGGTTTCCCTTGGAAGGGAGTTCCTCGTTCTTGTTCTTCTTGGTGCTTCGCCGCTGTGTCAAACGCGGCAAAGCCCGAGATTATAGCGTGGTATTTGCAGCCACCTGATCGAGAACCCACCCCGCCGCGCACTGGCCGAAGGTCGCGGTCACGCTGACCACTGATCCGTAGCCATGGCAGTTGAGCGAACCATCACCGCTCTCGATGGCGCACGAAGCATCGGGCGGGGCCACGCTCTCGCGGCTGAAGACACAGGTCACGCCGATCTTGCGGCCTTCGCGCGGCGCGCCGTGCGACTTGCGCAGGCGTTGCCGCAGTTGCGCGAGCAGCGGGTCGTGCGTGACCTGCGAGAGGTCATCGATGTCGACCTTGTGGGCGAGCCGCTTGCCGCCCGCCGCGCCGACGGTGATGAAGTCGGTGCCGCGTGCGACGCCGCGGGCCCAGGCGGCCATCGCGAGCTTGGCCTTCACCTGGTCGCAGGCATCGATGACGGCATGCACGGGGCCGTTGGCGGCCTGCGCGGCTTCGAGCAGCGTGGGCCAGTTGTCGGGCTCGACGAACTCGTCGATCGGCAGCACGCGGCACTCGGCGTTGATCTGCGCGATGCGCTCGCGCATGGCCTCGACCTTGGCCTGGCCCACGGTGTTGTCGAGCGCATGGATCTGGCGATTGATGTTCGACTCGGACACGTGGTCGAGATCGATCAGCGTGAGCCGCCCCACCCCGCTGCGCGCCAGCGCTTCGACGGCCCACGATCCGACGCCGCCGATGCCCACGACGAGCACGTGCGCGTTGCGGATGCGCGCGGCGCCGCTCACGCCGTACAGGCGCTCGAGGCCGCCGAAGCGGCGCGCGAAATCGGGTGCCAGCGCGTCGTCGCCAGACGCGACAAAACCGGCGGCTGCCTCGGGGGCAGTCGCCGGTTCGATCGTGGAGACGGGCTCGTGAACGGCGCTCAAGCGGAGGGCTCCGCCGGCACTAGCGCAGGCGCGAGAGACGCTCGCGGCCGGCCTGCGCGGCTTCCGACTGCGGGTAGGCCTTGGTCAGGTCTTCCAGCGTGCGGCGCGCGGCGCGCGTGTCCTTGAGCTCGATCTGGCAGTTCGCGATCGACAGCACGGCCTCGGGGGCCTTGGCATGGTCGGGCGCGAGCGAGAGCATCGAACGGAAGTTGGCGATGGCCTCGTTGTAGTTGCGCGTGGCGTACTGGGCATTGCCGAGCCAGAACAGGGCCGAGGCGTTGTAGCCGCTTTGCGGGTAGCGCTTGACGAACTCGGCGAAGGCGGTCTGGGCCTGGGCGAACTGGCCGGCGCGGAACACGCCGAGCGCGGCTTCGAAGTCGGCCTTCTCGCGCGGATCGGCATTGAACTCGCGGCCATCGACCGTGACCTTCGACGGCTCGTTCTGCTTGAGCCGGTCGTCGATGGTGGTCTGCTTGGACTGCAGGTCGCTCACGGCGCGCGTGAGCTGTTCGTTCTGGCCGGTCATGCGCGCCAGGTCGCCGCGCATCTGCTCGATCTGCGTCTGCAGGTCGAGCAGGCTGCGCCGCAACTGGCCGTTCTCGTCGCTCAGGCGCTGATCGGTCTGCTGGCGCACGGCCTCCACGCGCTGGCGCAGGTCGAGGATGGCCTTGCGGGCCTCGTCATCCTCGAACAGCGCGGCCTGCGATCCGGCCGAGGCGCACAACAGGGCGGCCGCCAGGGCCGCGCCACGCCACAGAGCGCGTTGGGCGGGTCGCATCACCGGGTGTAGCGGATTTCGGCGCGACGGTTCTGCGCCCAGACTTCTTCACCCGCGCCGGTCACGGCGGGCTTTTCCTTGCCGAAGCTCACGGCTTCGATCTGGCTGTCGTTCACGCCCAGCAGCGTGAGCGCGCGGCGCACGGCTTCCGAACGCTTCTGGCCCAGCGCGAGGTTGTACTCGCGGCCGCCGCGCTCGTCGGTGTGGCCTTCGATCGAGATGCGGCGCTGTGCGTTGGCCTTGAGGAAACGGGCATGGCCGTCGATCAACGACTGGAACTCGGGCTTCACCGTGTAGCTGTCGTAGTCGAAAAACACGATGCGCTCGACGCCCACCGGGCCTTGCGCGGTGCCGGCGTTGGGATCGATCGTGACGGGCGCCACGGAAGTGGTCGCGCCCTGGTTGCCGGCGCCACCGGTGGTGCCGGTGCGGTCGGTCACGGGCGTTTCGTTGAGCTTGGTGCCCGACGAGCAGCCTGCGATCAGCGCCACGATGGCCAGCGAATAAATCGTACGTTTCAACATTTCGAACTCCTCAGATAAACCTAATCATTGCTTTTGAAACGGACCCCAGTCCGGTTCCCTGATGTCTCCTGCCTGACCCGCCAGCCGTGCCTTTATTTTTCCGTCCAGCGTGGTCGTCATGAGGGCTTCGCGACCTTGCAGTTGCGTGGCGTAGACGATCAGCTTGCTATTGGGGGCAAAACTCGGACTCTCGTCCGCCGAGGTGTCGGTGATGGCGGTGACATTGCCGCTGGCCAACTCCATCACATGGAGTTTGAAGGCCCCTCCCACACGGGAGATGTAGGCCAACCACCGGCCGTCGGCGCTGACGGAAGGAGAAATGTTGTAGGTACCGCTGAAGGTGACCCGGGTCGGGTTGCCGCCATTGGCACCCATCTTGTAGATCTGCGGCGCGCCGCCGCGATCGCTCACGAAGTAGATGGTGCCGCCGTCGGCCGAGTAGACCGGTTCGGTGTCGATGCTCGCGCTCTGGGTCAGCCGGCGCGGCTCGCCGCCGCTGGCCGGGATGGTGTAGAGCTGCGAGCCGCCGTCGCGGCTCAGGGTGACGGCGAGCGTGCTGCCGTCGGGCGCCCAGGCCGGCGCGCTGTTGGAACCGCGGAAGTTGGCGACCAGCCGGCGCTGGCCGCTGGCCACGTTGTGCACGTAGACCACGGGCTTGCGCGATTCGAAGGACACGTAGGCCAGCTGCTGGCCGTTGGACGACCAGACCGGCGAGATGATCGGCTCGGGGCTGGCCAGCGCGGCCTGCGCGTTCTCGCCGTCGGCATCGGCCACCCACAGCGAGTAGCGGCTGCCGCCCTTGGTCACGTAGGCGATGCGGGTCGAGAAGATGCCCTTGTCGCCCGTGAGCTTCTCGTAGACGTAGTCGGCGATGCGGTGCGAGGCGAGCCGCAGGTCGCCCTGGGGAACGATGTAGCTCTGGCCGCCGAGATCGCCGCCGTTCGGGCCGCGCACCACGTCCCAGAGGCGAAAGCGCACGTCGTAGCGGCCGTCGGCCAGGCGCGTGACGCTGCCGACCACGAGCGAGTCGGCGGTGCGCTGGCGCCAGACGGAGAAATCAGGACGCGAGCCCTCGTCGAGCGCCTGGCCCGAGGCATCGACGCCGCGGAACTGGCCGCTGCGCTCGAGGTCGGCCTGGACGATCTCGGAGATCTTCTGCGGCGAGGAATCCTGGCCGCGGAACGGCACGAGCGCGATGGGCAACTGGGTCAGCCCCACGCCCGACACCTCGACCTTGAACTGGGCGAGTGCGGGCAAAACGGGGGAGGCAGCCAGGGCCGCAATGACCGTGCGGCGACCCAAAAGCGATGAAGAAGGAGTTGGAGAGAGGGCTTGCAACGGCTTGTTCATGCGGTTTCGGAGAGATCTCGGGTTGAAAAAGTTTCTCCCCTTGTAACGGGGCCACATGGTACACATTGCTTTGATGGCGCCATGGCAAAACGTTCCATGCGGGGCCGGGTCCTACATTCAAAATGCTTCAGGAAAGCGGTCCGAAGCACCGGCCCGGGCGGCTGAAAGGGTGTTCCGACCCGCCCCGTAGAATCCGCCGCCATGCAGACACCCCCCGGCAGCGAAGCCGCACGCCCTCCCCTGATGCGCCGGCTGGCGCGGCTCATGACCTGGTTCGGCGGCTCGCGCCAGTGGTGGGCGCTGGGACTGAGCGGCGCGATGCTGGCCGCCATCACCGAGCC
>Ga0209902_101465_pt1 | contig 11246 bp, 12 predicted proteins | sample FECB27metaG_FD_188304 | JGI IMG/M metagenome (GOLD analysis project Ga0209902, IMG submission 188304) | Cyanobacterial communities from the Joint Genome Institute, California, USA - FECB-27 (SPAdes) (version 2) | ecosystem: Environmental > Aquatic > Thermal springs > Hot (42-90C) > Microbial mats...
TCGGGCTACGCCCTCCCTACGCCGCAAGCACCGCGAACAGCACTCTATCATCGACGTCAGCTCAACGCGGTTAGGGGGTCCCTCTTCGACGCCGATCGGGGGTCCCGGTTCAACGCCTATTTACAGACGACGTCGTCGCGCGAGCGGTCAACGACATGCTGAAGGCCATCTCAGTCTCGCTGCTCATGGAGCAGGTGATGGCACCGGTCTTCCGGTTCCGGACCTACAAAGGAGCCGACGAATTCGACGGCAGTCCTGGAGCCGGACGTCGGGAGGCCGTCACCAATATGGGTGAGATCGAGGTCGTCGGCATCCCGCCGGTCGATCGCGATGCCGCGCGTGCAATCGAGACCGATTTCCCGGACCTCTTCGCCGATGTCCAATCCGATCCGCGTACACTCACCGTGATGATCAACCCCGACGATCATCATGCCGACGTGATCTACGACATGGTCGTAACCGACGTTATCCGCACGCGTTATCCCGGCTTCTCGGAAGAGCAGGTCGCCGACGCCACCAACCTGTTCGGGATCCGCTCCGGCCTGGCACGGGCGGTGAACGAGCAACCCGATGCCATGCAGACCGAACCGGCTGCATCGAGCGACGGAGCGACGGCCACGGTCAGTACATCCCCGATGGGTGGCGTCGGTCATGAGCCTCAAGATGAGGGTGGGTTGAGTGGGGGCGACCGCTTCGTTCGAGATACGCGCCGATTCATCGACGTGCGTGACCTCCAGGTCGATCTTCTCGGCAGTCGCCGCGAATTCGATGACGCCTATGAGTTGCTATCGAAAGCGCTTAGCGAAGAGCTCCTTGCCCGTCTGCATGGCGAGGTTCGCGCCATGAAGGTCTCCATGACGCAAGAGGAGGCCGAAAAGCTGCTCCCGCGTATCCGGGAGTTCACGAAACGCGAAGGGCGCGAACCCAATCTGAATGCCCCCAACGGCCGTGAAGTCCGGCTTGCCGATGCACTTGCATTCCTCCGGCGGCTTTCGCGACTGCGACGTGCAGAAATGGCTGGAGCTGATCAGGCCGGTCCGGAGAAGGGCTGACGACATGGCCGAGAGCGAAATCGACTATCTGAACGACCCACTGCTTCTCACACCCGATGAAAAGCCCCGGGCTGACCGTACTCCGCTTATCGATCAGGCCAGCGAAATTCTGACGCGGATCAACGCGTTCTTCGAGCGCACCGGGGCGGAGCCCGTGTCCGAGAAGGGCCGCGACGTTCATGAGCGCATGCTGGCGAACGAGCTTGCGGGCCTTCGCGCATCCCGGGACGCGCTTGGTGCGCTCGAAAGCGTCGACAGGTTCGGCCTCGTGTTCGTGGGAACGGCGAACAGCGATCCGTTGGATGATCCCCTTCTAGGGGATTCAAGCGGCATTTTTCAGGTCCGCGAAACGCTGAAGCCGAAAGCGCAGCCTGACTACGTCGCCGACCGTCAACCCTGCGTCGACTTCGATCGCTTCAGCCCTCTTTTCGACCGTGTCCGTGAAAGCCTCGAGGAAGGGGTCCGGAAGCCTCAGCCATTTCATCAGGAACGCGTCGAACCGGGCGAATTCTTCATTCTCAAGGGTCAGCTTGTCCACGTTGCCGACATGCGCGACGAGCACCGCCGCAACGGCAAGGCCGACGCCCGCCTTCGCGTCATCTTTGACAACGAGACCGAGTCGAACCTCCTCATGTCGTCGCTTGTCCGGCGTCTATACGAGGACAAGGATGCGCGCCGGATCGGCACGTCATATGCTGGCCCCCTGTTTCAGGGAGCGCGCACAGGCGTCGTATACGTCGTACGCTCCCGCTCGGAACGACCTGAAGTGCAGGGGTTGCTCAAGGTCGGTACCACGGCCGGCGCCGTCGAAGATCGTGTGGCGCGGGCTGAAACGCAGGCCGCGTTCCTATTCGCCCCCATCGAGATCCTCGAGACCTACGAGCTTGTTGGTCACTCGGCCAAGGAGGCCGAAAGCCTGATCCACGCTGCCCTGCGGCCCTATCACATCGCGCTGAAAGTCACCGGACCGGATGGTCGCTCCTACAGCGCAACCGAATGGTTCCGGACGACCACGGAGACGGTCGCCTTGGCTGTGCAGGCGTGTTTTTCGCGCGGACCCCGCGATTAACTCACCAACGGGCTGTTGTGTGGTGGGAACCCGTGAATCGAAGGTCGCGCCCCGCGCGTTCAATCGTTCCGAGGCCCCTTTCCCCCATGTTGTCAGAATGCCCCTGCAACACCCCGACGGTAGCTAAAATGGCTCAAATGGCCTACCGGCGAGAGTGGTGATTGACAGGACGGTCTCATTTTCGGGATAGGCACGCAATGGCACCTCCGCGGCCTAGCCGAAACAGAAGCTCGTCCACCTCGCCTGACCAGCAAGGCTGGTTCGATCTGGCGCGCGAGGTCAGCCGGGCCGCCGCGGGCAAGGGCTATGGAGGCCATGAGGAAGTCTACGCCGCCTTCGCCGCCGATCGGAAACTCCACATCCAGTCGATCCGGCGTGCGCTGACCGCCTTCACCGGAGTCGGCAAGGTCGCCGCCCTCGATCGCAGCCGCGCCGAGCGGTTGCGGGATCTGCCGGCCACCGTCGTCAACGCGATTGCGCGCTGGATGGAGTACGACCGCAAGGCCGCCTTCGAGGCGATGGACCGATATGAGGCCGGCGCACTCGGCACGCGCCAGATCGACATCGAGGAGCGGGAGGCCCGCAAGCGCAATGCGGATTTCTTCGCTCACCTCACCCGCTATGAGGGCCTTTACGAGCTCGACGCCTTCGATGCCGCCTTTGCCCATCTGCTGACGGATTGGCGTAGTGAGCCGGCCGGGCCATTCGACGCGACGGGCAAGGGTCCGTTCTCGCGCTGCTTCCGGCATCGACAGCGCGACGAGCGCTGCCTCCTACTGGTACCTGGCCCCTTCCCTCAGCCACGCGACTGGGAGAACGAACGCAACAGCATCATGCTGCAAGCTCAGGGTGCAGTCTCGATGGGACACCGCGTGCTAATCGTGGTCCCGCAGGCTCACGCCATCAAGTCCATGCTCGAAGCCTGGTTGAAGACCTTCGCGCTGGCCGGCGACCGCATCGAGATCCTGGAGACGGAACTACGTCAGTTGCCGAGCGTCCCGGACGAAGGCGGCGCTCCTGCCTCGTGACGAACACTACCGGTCAAGGGGCCGTCAGCGACGCTCCCCACCCCCGCAGACTGCCTCCGGGCTGCCATCTCCAGCATCCGCTGCGCGCCGAACGCGCGCGGATCAGAATGGGGCAGGTTCTGGGTCGCCGCCGCCCCGGATGACGCCAAGGCAGGGGCGGGCTGCTCGACCAGGCGATCCGACGATGACACATCGTCATCTTCCTCCCGCGTCTGTTCATCCGCCGTCCCGCGCGGCTCGGCCGGCTCGATCACCGTGCGCACAGCCGACGACTGCAGCTTCGGCTTGGGCCTGGGCAGGGCCGCCTTCTTGCCCCCCCTTGCCGCCGCTTCGACCGCTCGGGCGCGCCTCAGCAAGGCGCGCAGGACCTTGAAGTTGTCCTCCGTTGCACCACCCTCGATCTCGGCCGCCAGTACGTCGACGATTTCCTCGTCGCCATAGTTCTTGTCCCTCAGGTCGGCGAGCAGCGAAGCGATCGCTTCGACCATCATGCGGTCGTCATAGACGCGCGGCGCGCCCTGCTTGAGCTTGAGACCGGCGCGCTCGAGCGCCTCTCGGTCGTAAGTGAAATGGGCAGTGCTGGTACGGGCCATGGGGATCCTCACTTGGCAGATGCGATTTGTTGATATTATCATCACTCGCACCGATTCGCTAGCCCATGGGCTCATCACCGTTTCCGACATGGACCAGCACCGACAAGGGAACACGGACATGGTGAAAAAAAGGAGGGGGCAAGCAATGCGTTTTGTAAACAAAACGCGGTCGCCGCCTCCGGCAGACGAGGCGGACGGTCGCAAGGCTCCTGGTCCGGTCAACAAGAAACTCGCAACGGAGGTCGTCGGTACGCGGATCGAGATCGGGCTTCTCAAAGCCATCCAGGACAAGGCGCGCCGCGATGGCGTCTCGTTGAGCGCCGCAGCGCGAGACGCCCTTCGTCTCTATGTCGATCATGCGCCGGCCACCTCGGACCGGCGCCAGCGCGCAGCTTTGCTCGGCGAGCTCATCCAGTTGCGCGCGAGCCTCAAGCACCTCGTCGACCTGCATCAGCAGGGCCGGCGTCAGGGTCTCCAGACCGATTCTGAAGTCGACCAAGAGCTGATCCTCACAATCCGGGCGATCGAGCAAGCGGTGCGGAGGCTCACCACTTGATCGTCGCGAAAATTCTCCGATCGGCCGGGTTCGCAGACGTCGTCAACTACGTGCTGGGGCCTGACAAGGGTGTGAAGCCCGGGCAGTTTCAGACTCGCAACATCGTCGATGTCGCGCGCGCAGCGCCGGAGATGGAGCTGATCGCGCGGCGCAATCACAAAGCCATCGATCCCTGCTGCCACATCATCGTGTCCTGGTCGAAGGACGAGGACGTCACGATTCCCCGGCAGCTCAAGGCCGGACGGAAACTGTTGCGCGCGCTGGGTCTATCCGACCACCAGGCGCTGATCGTCCCGCATTATGAACCTAAAGACGGCATCGTTCCGGGCCCGAACGGGCGCCATTACGAGATGCATATCATCGTCAACCGGATTCATCCCGACGGTCATGCCGATCGGATGTCGCATTCGTTTCCGCGGGCCGAGACGGCCGCCTATCGGATTTCTCAAGAAATGGGATTCGCCACGGTACGGGGGCGGTTCAACAGCATTGGCGTCGAGGGAGCCGGGATCTCCAAGCCAGGTCTCGGTGCTAAGATCGGCAGCATTAAGGGGCAGACAGGGCGGGCGACGCTGGCGGATGAAATCCGCGATCGGCCCGGCGTGCTCGACCTGTTGCGCACCGCACGCAAGGACAACTGGGTATCGCTGCTGCGTGCATTCGCGGCGCAAGGCATCATCATCGCGCGGCCTCCGGCGGACACCCGTGCATCACTTGCGCGGGCTAGTACCAGTGCCAAGCGCGTCAAAAAGCGCGGTCCCGAATACGCTTTGAAACGCGGCCTCGTCATGATGGACGCTGCCGATCCGAAACGGCACTTCGCGCTGTCGTCTCTGGATAGGCCTTATGAAAAATGGGGAGAGACGGCGCTGGTCAAAGAACTCGGACCGGTTCCCGATGTTATGTTGGCAGCCGCGGCTGCTGATGCGCATCGCAAAGCGGCTGCCAAAAGAATCCCAGGCGAGCCCGATGATGGTACCGGACTGACCCCCTATCCGATCGGCTATCGGGAGTTCGCCATCGCAGAGCAGAAGGCCAAGCGCAAGCTGTCGGAACAGATAGCGGCCGATCGCGTGAAGCGATCTGCAATCTATCTGGGCATCAAGCAGCAGCGCGACAGCGCACTGCTCATCGCCCGCATGCGCCGCCTGATGCTGCGCGGATTCTTGGGTAGGAGATCGCTCGTCGCGTCAGCCATCAACGCTCTTCTCGATCACCGCCTCGACCTCAAGCTCGCGTCGCTTCGCAGCGAACGCGACACCGCGCTGACAGCGCTGAAAGACGCCGCGGCTCGCGAGAGGGTCGCCGTGCCGCGCTGGGCGGACTGGAAACGTCAGCCGCAGGGCGTCGAGCCGCCGGACACCCCGCCTACACAAGAGCCCCTTCAGACAGCGACCATTTCTTCGGTGCGGCGCCCGCCACACCGTAAGCCACCCGTCTTCAGCGCCGCGAACGCTCCGCGTCGCCGCCCAACATTTAAACCCGCAACTCCCCCCTTCCGTCCCCGGCCTACGCCTGGCCGGTAATCTCGTCGCCCGCAGGAGATCTCAAAATGAACACGCAAAAGCTTCCTTCAAAGCCCGGCCCGACCACGGTATGCGCGCAACTCGGAAACGCCGCGCGCGTCATGCCGCACTTTCTCCGTTTTGAGACCGAACCGAAAATGTACCGCGGCAGGGTTGCCACGCTATCAGTGTTTGGCGGAACCGGGGCGCTGGATGCGGCTTTGCGCGACGGCTGTCAGGACCGCGTTGTCGTGATCGACGCTCAAAGCCAGACGCTGACCTCCTTCTTCGGTCAGGCACAGCTCGCCCACGCACTCGCCGGAAAGGTCCGCGCGATCGTCCTGTTTGGCGCGATCTGCGGCGTGAGCAAGCTAAAGGAAGCCTCCATTCCCATCGTCGCCCTGGGGGTCACGCCCAGGCTGGCCCCGTCTGGCGAGGGGACGCTAATCCATCATCACTTCATGACGGAAATCGGCCCCATTCAAGATGAGGGCCCCAACCAAGCCCAGCCCGGCGACTACATCGTCGGATCGGAAAACGGCCATGTCATCTGTAGGACCACCGACTACGTGAGGGTGTTCGGCCAGCACGCCCTGTAGCGATGGTTGTGGCGCTCGGCCGAGGCGACTGTAAAGGTCCCTTGGCCAATGGTGCTGACCCCACTGGATTCGCAAATGGCAGACGAGGTCCTTCTGACTGCCCGTCGCGCGAAGCCAGGCCAACAGAGGTGATGAATGATGGGCGGAACCCAATGAAGGGAACCCCGGGGAACTGATGCAGAATCTCTTCATGAGCAAGCGCATCGCCGGGCCTGACGCCTGAAACGACGGATACAATCATGACTTTCCCTACGCCTCCGGCCGGCGGTGACGCCCCGCCGAACGACGCCGCTTGCCGGGTCTACGTGCGAGCCTATCTCCGCGATGACGAAATGGAGGCTTTAGTCGACCTCTGGAACCTCCGCATGTCGCATGCGCGTACCCTCGAAGCGGATCCGAGAGGGTCCCTCGAAGAATACGGCCTCTCTGGCCTGCAGGTCGGCGAGGGCGCGCGACGGATCGCCCGTCGTATTGCCCAGCATCTCGCAGGGCTGCCGGCGCTTTCGCCGGATCAGGTCATCTGGAAGATCGTCCTGAAGGAGGCCCTCGAAGCGGATCTCGACGAGCGACGCCGGAGCCTGACGCTCGTCATGCTGCGGGGTGCCATCGCAGCGGACTTCGCCCGATTGGGCATGGCCTACGACATCGACGCCGAGCCGCCTTTTGGCGGCGGGCGACATTGAGGCGGCGCCGATGCCTGTGATCGTGTACGATACCGAAACTAGCGGCGTTTCGAAATATCACGACGTTCCGCTCCAAGCGGCCTTCGTCATCTGCAACGACGACCTCGTCGTCGAGAAAGAGATCGTGCTGCGCGGACGCCCGCCGCAGCACTGCATTCCGTCTCCCGATGCATTGCTGATCACGCGGACCACGGCAGCGATGCTCGACGGCGCGCCGCTCTCGCATCGTGGCCTCATGCAGGCCATCGCCTCGGTCGTCGCGAGCGCCGGCCCGGCGCGCTGGATCGGGTACAACAGCCTGAAATTCGACGAGATGATCCTTCGACAAGGCTTCTTCCAGACGCTCCACCCAGTCTACCCGACCCAGTCGCCCGGTAGCTCGCGAGCCGACGTCATGATCATGGCGCAGGCCATCGCAGCTCAGGAGCCATGGGCGCTGACCGTGCCTCTCAATGAGGCCGGCAAGCCGACGTTTCGGCTCGCTCCCCTCTGCGCCGCAAATGGCATCGCCCTGCCCGCTGAGGATGAGCACGACGCTCTGGGGGATGCGCGCGCCACGCTCGCGCTCCTGCGGCATCTGCGGGAGGCGGCGCCGAGCACCTTCGGGATGATGATGGCAAACGCGGATCGCCGACATGTCCTCGACATGCTGCGCGGCAACGAGGTACTTGCCCTGACTCAGCGTTTCGGAGCTGCAAGGACGCTCCCGGTGGCACCGATCGTCGTCAGCCCTGTCAACGGCAACGCCTATGCGGTGGCCGACCTCGCAGTCGATCCGGATAAGTACCTCGACAAAAGCGAGGTCGAGCTCGCAGATCTCCTCGCGATCCGTGGGCCACGCCCAATCTTCACGATCACCGCGAATGCCCAGCCCATGCTCTTTGAGTTCGGGCACGGTGGGGCCGTCATCGTTGATCCGCTGCCGGTCGGGGAATACCGGGCGCGCGCCCGTCGTATCCGCGAAGACCACGGTTTCGTAGCACGGCTCACCGCCGTGCTCGGCCGGCAGTTCAGCGATCGGGCGCCTGCCGTGGAGCCTGAGGAGCAGATCTATTGTCGCTTCGTCTCAAAGCCGGACCAGGCTCACTCCCGGCGTTTCCATGAAATCCCCTGGGATCAGCGGCATCGCTTCGCCCAAGCCGTGATCGACGACCCTCGGCTCAAGGTGTTCGCACGGCGCATGGTCTTCGAGGAGGCTCCAGAAACCATGCCCCCGGCAGAAAGGGCGGCCATGAAGGCGTGGCTCATGGATCGCCTCATGACCGACATCGACCGGCCTTGGATGACGATCCCCGCCGCGCGGCGTCGCCTGGCGGAGCTCGTGGCGGCTTGCGACCCTGACGATGTCGGGCGCATGCATCACATCGCGGACATCGTGGCGTGGCTCGACGCGAAAACGGAATCGCTCAACTCGTTGAGCGGCTGATCTAGAAAAACGGGACCGACGACGAGAAGCACATCGCCCGCCAGGGGGGTGCGCTCTCTCGCGGCTGCCCTCGCTCCCATGAGCGGCTTTTGGTTCCCTATCAAATCACAGGACGGCGGGGAGAAAGGTGCCGAAACGGCGAGGGATGAAAGGAGGAATCGTGCTGCCGCTCGGCAGAAACCCCTCTGAAAAAGTGAAGATCATGACCAAGAAAGCCATCGCCACCACCGCACCGCGCAAGCCTGTCGGCCTCTCCTCGATCGTCGTGAACACGACGATCAGGCCGATCGTCGAAGACCTCGCCGCCCTCGCACAGCGGCTTCCGGACGCGCCGACCGACATCGCGCGCTTTGCCGGCCTGCCCGATGTCCAGCCTTCGTTGCCTTCCCTCGTGGCGCGGGCCTCGTTCCACCAGGGAGAGCTCGAGCGCTGGGTCAAACTTCTGTCCAAAAACAAGACGGTGATCGACGAGCGCGTCGACACCTTCAGTGCCCTCAACCTGCTGAGGCAGGGCTCATACCTGGCCCTCGCGCTGCTCGAGCCGAGGAACGCCGATGACAAATGGGCGAAGGACACGGTAGGCGCGACCCTCGTGAAAGCCGCAAAGCGGCGGCGCGATACGACCCGCGCTGGTGTCCTTCGGACGGCGTTCGGCAACGTGGATCAGCCGAGGAAGGACCGGGCTCCCATCAGTGAAATGGCGGGTTGGCTCAAAGAAGCCAGCCGCAGGATGGGCCTGATCCGCCCGCCCGCGCCGGAGACCTCCACCGACGAACTCGCCGATGCTGGATTCTACCGTCTCGAAGAGACTCCCTCGCTGGACGCATTCTTCTCAGTAGGGCCGGACCTCGCGTCTCTCACCGCGCAGGCCATGGATTTCCTCCTGCTGTCGGATTCGTGGTATCTCGAGATCCACACAAACGACGAGCTCCGGACGAGGGCAGCGAAGTCCGCGCTGACGCTGGCCTACGCCGCCATCACACGCGTCGGCCTTTGGCCGGCCCGGACCGAGAGCGATCTTGACTCAAAGGCACTGTGCCGGGCGATCCTTCGCGAGCGTGTCGCGGATCTCGCGAGCCTGCGGGCAGTTGCTGCCATGGCCTTCGAGATCGGCAATGAGATGGCCGCGTTAAGCGATCAGTTCAAAGTCGAACTTCTGCACGGAACCGAGCGGTTCCCAGGCCAGGACTGACCTCGCCGGACTTCGTCAGAGACCACAGGGAGGGGGGCGAACCGCAGGGTTCGCCCCTTTTCTCGTTCGATGAGCGCGGTTGGCAGGCCGAGCGGCTGCCCCCGCAACATCGAGAACGACGAGACAGGTCCAATGGCTGACGAAGCACCCGTGAATTCTTACGCAGAGTCAATCGATGGGAGGCCTCGTCGCAAGCGTATCCACGTGCCCGACGTCGCGCCTGCCGAGACCCCCGACAGCACGATCCCCATCTTCGATCGCGACGAAGTGGAGCGGCAGATCACGCTGGCTTGGGGCTTCGAACCGCGGCTTGAGGAATATCTTGGGCCCCCTCCCGCGCTTGGACCCGAGGAGGGGCTGCGAGTTGACCGGCTTCTGTCCATGCTCAACGACCTTCGAGGGCCGCAGCGCGCGCTCTTATTCGGAACGCCTCGCCTCCGCGAGGCACTGGCTCAGGTACATGCCAAGTGCCCGGCCTTCGGCGATGTGATCTCGCTTTACGAACGTGCAGCCGCCTTGTCGGCAATGACCGGTGCGCCGGTCGCTGTGCCACCTGTGTTACTGTTGGGCGAGCCTGGGATCGGCAAGACGCATTCGTCGAAGGCGATCGCCGCGGCCCTCGGCGTCGATATCCACGCCTTCTCCTGCTCGACGTCATCCGATGCTCAGGCGCTTCTCGTCGGCCATCCGCCGACCTGGCGCGGGGCGCGCCCTGGCGTCCTGACCGAAGCCATGATCGCCTCCGCCAGCGCGCAGCCATGCGTCCTTTTCGATGAGGTCGACAAGTTCATGACACACGCAACCGAGCAGCCGTACGCTGTCCTCTTGTCGGCGCTCGAGCCCGAAAACGCATGCGCGATACGGGACGAATATCTTCAAGTCCCGTTCAATGTCGCCAAAGCCTTCTTCATTCTGACCGCCAACGACGCCGGCCAGATTCCGGGCTTCATCATGGACCGGGTCCTCACGTTCCAGATCGCGCCGCCGTCGGGCGACGCCCTTGTCGCGATCGCGCGCAACATCGTCGGCGATGTCGTCGCCTCCCTGCGCGGTGGCGTCTCCATGCCCGAGGACGCCGTGCTCCGTCGGCTAGCGCGGTCAAACCCGCGCGGGATCAAGAAGCTCGTCAGGTTGGCATACGGGTTTGCCGCCGCCGCAGCGCGCGGCCGCTTGGAGCTCGTCGACGTCGACGCCGCTGAGGCCGTCGCTACGGGAACGTCCAAGCCCGCTCGGATCGGCTTCCTGACGACGGAAAACGGGCCGTTGGCCAAGTAGGCGCGAGGAGAAGCCCAGATCAGGAAGGCGGCGCGCCGCTGCCGAGAACGTCCGAAGTTTGAGGGAATATCAAAAAACCCCCTCTGAAACCCTGCCCGCCCATCAAAATCAGAAGCACCATCGATGACCAAGATGCTCCCGGCCTCGTTGCCGACCGCCATTAAACCGACCCGGACCACCGCCGCGCCGCGACGTCTAAAGGATGTCCATTCTCCCGCGGCTGTTCGTATGTGGATCTCAACGCACTGGCCCGAGATCGGCGGGGCCC
>Ga0209902_101466_pt1 | contig 11206 bp, 11 predicted proteins | sample FECB27metaG_FD_188304 | JGI IMG/M metagenome (GOLD analysis project Ga0209902, IMG submission 188304) | Cyanobacterial communities from the Joint Genome Institute, California, USA - FECB-27 (SPAdes) (version 2) | ecosystem: Environmental > Aquatic > Thermal springs > Hot (42-90C) > Microbial mats...
GCAGGTGACGGTTGGCCTCCGGCTCGCGAGCGACGATCGACACCGTCTCCTCGCCATCGCGGAAATTGTCCAGCGGCGCGCCCTGCATGGTTGCCTGCAGCATCTGGCGGATGCGCTGCGAGGAGACGCCGAGCGCCCGCGCCCGATCCTGGTCGACCACCAGCTTCATGCCTGGCACCTGTTCCAGCCAGTCGTCATGGATGGCGCCGAGCTCCGGGGTCGCCGCGAACTTGGCCTTCACCTCGTCGGCGATGCGGCGCACCTCGGTCCGGTCCGGACCCATGACGCGCAGCTGCACCGGCCAGCCGGTCGGCGGCCCGAGGAATAGGCGGTCGACCTTGCCGCGGACCGAGGGGAAATCCTCGGCCAGGATGCTGCGCAGCTTGGTGATCAGCCTTTCGCGTGCCGGCTCGTCATTGGCCATGATCAAGAGCTGGGCATAGTTCGGGTTGCGCAGCTGCTGGTCGAGCGGCAGGAAGAAGCGCGGCGCGCCCTCGCCGACATAGGTGGCGATGAACTTCTTGTCGGGATCGTCCATCATCTTGGCTTCCAGCGCCTCGGCCTGCTTTTCGACCTCCTTGATGCTGGTGCCCTCGGGCAGCCACAGGTCGACGAGGATTTCCGGCCGCGACGACTGCGGGAAGAAGTTCTGCGGGATGAACTGGAAGGCAAACAGGCTGCCGAAGAAGGCCACCAGCGTCATCGCAAGCACGATGATGCGGTGGCGCACGGCCCAGCTCACCGTCGCGCGCAGGCGGCGGTAGAAGTTGGTGTCGAAGGCATCGTGATGGCTGCCGGCATGCTTGCGCTGCTTCAGGATCATGTTGCCGAGCCATGGCGTGAAATAGACCGCCACGAACCACGAGATGACCAACGCGATGCCGACGACATAGAACAGCGAGCGCACATACTCACCCGCCGTGGATTCGGCGAAGCCGACGGGGATGAAGCCCGCCGTGGTGATCAGCGTGCCGGTCAGCATCGGAAACGCCGTCGAGGAATAGGCGAAGGACGCCGCCTCGACCTTGACCAGCCCCTCCTCGAGCTTTCGCTCCATCATCTCGACGACGATCATCGCATCGTCGACGAGCAGCCCGAGCGCTATGATCAACGCGCCAAGCGAGATGCGCTGCAGGTCGATGCCGAGCTGGTACATCACGGCGAAGGTTGCTGCGAGCACCAGCGGGATGGTGATCGCGATGACAAGGCCCGAACGCCAGCCGATCGACAGGAACGACACCACCAGCACGATCAGCAGCGCCTCGACGAGCGCCGTCATGAACTCGCCGATGGCTTCCGTCACCACTTCCGGCTGGTTGGAGATCTGGTCGACCGACACGCCGTAAGGCAGCGATTCCTCGAAACGCTTGTAGGTCTCGTCGACGGCCTTGCCGACGTCGGTGACCTTGAAGCCCTTGGCCATCACCACGCCGACCTGGACGCTGTCCTGGCCGTTGTAGCGGAACTTACGCTGGTAGGGATCTTCCAGACCTGTCGTCACCGTGGCGATGTCGCCAAGACGGGTGACCTGGTTGCCGGCGCGCAGGCGCAACTCGCGGATGTCGGCCGTCTTGGACAGGTCGCCCTCGACCGAGATGCGCACCGAATGCGTGCCGGTGTCGACCGCACCCGCCGGGTCGATGTTGTTCTGTCCGGCAATGGTGTTGCGCACGTCGTTCAGCGTCAGGCCGCGTTCGGCCAAAGCCTTGGACGAGACGTCGATATAGATGCGCTGCGGCTGGTCGCCGAGGATGACGGCCTTTTCGACGCCCGGCGTCGTCAACAGCATGTCGCGCGCCTTGATCGCCAGCGCCTTCAGCTCGGGATAGCTGTAGCCTTCGCCCGCGATCGAATGCAGCGTGATGAAGGTGTCGCCGAACTCGTCGTTGAAGTAGGGTCCGAGCAGGCCTTGCGGCAGCTCGCTCGAGATGTCGCCGACCTTCTTGCGCACCTGGTAGAAAGCGTCCTTCACCTCGGCGGTGTTGGTGTCGCCCTTGACCTGCACGGTGATGATGGCGCTGCCGGCACGCGTGTAGGACTTCACCCAGTCGAGATGCGGCGTTTCCTGCAGCTTGCGCTCGATCTTGTTGACGACCTGGTCCTGCATCTCCTCGATCGAGGCGCCAGGCCACACCGCCTGCACCACCATGACGCGCAAGGTGAATTCCGGGTCCTCGCTCTGGCCCATGCGCATCAGGCCGAGCGCGCCGGTGATGATGATCAGCCCGAACAGGAAGCGTGCGATGCTCGGATGTCCTATCGCCCAGCGCGACAGGTTGAAGGGCTGCTTGTCCTGGCTGGAATTGTCCATGGCCGTGGTTCCGATAAGGCGCACGCGTCCGGTATCCGGCACAGCAGATGCGCAGGTTCAAATGGGAATGGCGTTCGCGGCGGCCCTTGGCCGCCGCCTCATGCTGTCTTAGCGAATGGCCGCGGTGGCTTCGTTGGCGGCCGCGCGCTGCTCTGGCGTCGGCACCTTGACCCTCAGGTTCTCGGCCATGAACTGCGTTCCGGCCGCCACCACGAGGTCGCCCGGCTTCAAGCCATCGGCGACCTGGACACCGGCGTCGGCAAAGCTCGCCACCTTGATGTCGCGGGCATGCACCTGTTCGCCGTTGACCACCCAGACGATGTCCTTGTCGCCCTGCTTGGCCAGCGCGCTGAGCGGGATCGCGACGAACGACTTGCCGTTCTCGACCGACGCCTCGATCGTCGCGCTCATGCCAAGCAGCACGCGACCATCGTCGGGCAGGCTGACACGCACCGAAAACGTCCTGGACTGCGGGTCGGCACTGCCGGCGACCTCGCGCACCTTGCCGTCGAGCACCAGCCCGGCGTCGGACCAGAAGCTGACCTTGACCGGCTTGCCCGGCTGGAACTGGGCGATCTCGAGTTCGGGCACGGCGATCTGCACTTCCTTGTCACCATCGACGGCGACCGCAACGACAGGCGTACCGGCCCCGACCACCTGGCCGGTATCGGCGCTAACTGAGGTGACGATGCCGTTCTGGTCGGCGCGCAGCTCGGCATAGCCGACCTGGTTCCGCGCCTGCTTCAGCGACGAGGCCGCAGCATCACGCTGCGACGAGGCCTGCCTGTAGGCAAGTGCTGCCTGCTCGCGCTGCGCTTCGGAGGCGAACTTCTTGGCATAAAGCTGGGCGGCGCGTTCGTCGGCAAGCTTGGCCGTCTCGACCTGCTTTTCCGCCGCATGCAGGTTGGCTTCCGCGGTGCTGACACCCAGCTGGTAGTCGGTCGCGTCGATGCGGGCGAGCAGGTCGCCCGTCTTCACCTTGTCGCCGATATTGACCACCCGTTCGGTGATCTTGCCGGCGACGCGGAAGCCGAGATTCATCTCGGTGCGCGCCTTCACCGAACCCGAATAGTCGAGCTCGCGGGTCGTGCCCATGCTGGCGATCTCGACCACCTTGACCGGGCGGACAGCTTCGACCGTCTCGGTCTTGGCTTCGGAGCAGGCGGAAAGGCCAACGCCAAGCAGCGACACCAGAGCCAGGCTGGCAAGAGGACGCAGGTTGGCATTGAAGGTCTTGAACGAAATCATCGTTCGCACTCCTGGTTGTCTATTGATCTGGATGTCGGCCCGTGGGGCCCGGCTATTTCTTCAGCGCCCTGAGGGCGAAATCAGTAAGTTCCTCGAACGTCGCCCGATTGGGCTTGTTGACGCACTGCGACACCATCTGCGGGTGGCACAGCGTAGCTGTCGCAGCGCCAAAACAGCGCGCGGCGATCTGCGGATCCTGGTCGACGAACTCACCCGCCGCGATGCCCTCGCGGATCACCTCGGCGATGAGGTCGTGCAGCCGGTCGATGTGCTTTTCGATGACGTGCCAGTCGCGTTCCAGCGCAACGACGACCATCTCATGCACCTTTTCCTGGTCGAGCATGGTCTCGACGGTCAGGTTGTGCTGGGCAAAAATGAAGCTGCGCAGGCGCTCGGTGGCGCTGCCTTCGGCGCGCAGGATCTGGCAAGCCATCTGGTAGACGGCGCCGAGCATGCGGCCACAGATCGCCTGGTGGATTTCCACCTTGGAGGCGAAGAAGCGGTAGATGTTGGCCGGCGACATGCCGAGGTCGCGGGCGATGTCGGCAACATTGGTCTTGGTGTAGCCATAGTGCCTGAACAGCTTCTCAGCGGAATCGAGAATGCGCCCGACAGTCTCCTGTCGCGCCAGATCCACGGGGCTTTCAGCTACATCGTTCATGTCTCGGGCCGCTCAATTTTACGACTGACGAATTTCTAATTTCGTCAGTCGTAAAACTTTATCCGTCCGCCGTCAATCCGCTGCACCGCAAAAAACTGACACAAGCTGCCATCGGGAGCCGGGGCACCAGGAAATTGCCAAGGCGGCAAACGCACCGCTGACCGGTTATGAAGACCGCCATTTTCTGCTACAGTGCAGGTCTTCTGGGGACGGTGCCGAACGTTCCGCTGTGCCTGTTATCCGGCCAACGGAATGAACCCGCAAACGACTTGCCGAGCTTGCAAACGCAAGGAGGTGAAGATGCCGGCCGTCAAATGGACACTCAAGGGACGTGAATTCCTGCACTGCAACTGCGCCTATGGCTGCCCCTGCCAGTTCAATGCGCTCCCCACCCAAGGCCACTGCCGTGCCATCGGCGCGATCGATATCGAGCAGGGTCATCACGGCACCACCAAGCTCGATGGCTTGCGCATTGCCATGATCGTCGCCTGGCCTGGCGCGATCCATCACGGCCACGGGCAAGTCGTTGCGATCGTCGACGAACGGGCAACGCCCGAGCAACGGGAAGTGCTGCTCCGCATCATGAGCGGTGAGGACACCGAGCCGGGCGCGACCTTCTTCCAGGTCTTTTCGACAACCTTCGAGAAGGTCCACGACCCGGTTTTTGCCAAGATCGACATTCAGGTCGACATCGAGGGGCGCACCGCCCGCGTGAACATTCCCGGCGTCATGGACGCTCGCGGAGAACCGATCCTGAACCCGGTCACATCAGAGACCCATCGCGCCCGCATCAACCTTCCCAACGGCTTCGAATACACCGTCGCCGAAGTCGGACGCGGCTGGGTCAAGACGTCAGGCGCGCTCGAACTCGACCTCAACGATTCCCATGCCCATTTCGCCCGGATGCACATGACCGAAAGCGGGGTCGTCCGTCCGACCCCATGAGCACCTCCCGCCTCGAATTGATATTGAGGCGGGACAGGGCCGTCGTCCTCGGCGCCATCGTCGCTGTTGCCGCGCTGGCCTGGGCCTATGTGATCTGGCTTGCCACAGACATGGGGGCGGCGCCTGCAGGCGCCGACATGCCTGGGATGACCATGCCCGGCATGGATATGCCAGGCATGGAAATGCCCAAAACGGACATGCCCGGGATGGACATGGGCAGCACGCTCGCCCCTGCCCTGCGCGGCTGGAGCGTTGGCGATTTCGCCTTCATGTTCGCCATGTGGGCAACCATGATGGTCGGCATGATGCTGCCGTCGGTAGCACCGATGCTGCTCATCTATGCCGGAGTGGCGCGTCAGGCTGGCTCGCGCGGCAAGCCCTTCGCCGCCACGGCATGGTTTGCCACCGGCTACCTGCTCGCCTGGACGGCTTTCTCCATGCTCGCCACCGCTGCGCAATGGGCGCTCGAACGCGCCCTGTTGCTGACGCCGATGACGGGCATCGGCACCAGGCTCGGCGGCATCGTGCTCATCGCGGCGGGCATCTACCAGTGCACGCCGCTCAAGGACGTCTGCCTGTCGGCCTGCCAGAGCCCGCTGCAGTTCATCATGCGCCACGGCGGCTTCCGCCCGAACCCGCTCGGCGCCATGAACCTGGGCGCCGAGCACGGCATCTACTGCATCGGCTGCTGCTGGGCGCTGATGGCCATCCTGTTCGTCGTCGGCATCATGAACCTGCTCTGGGTCGCCGCCATCGCCGCCTTCATCCTGCTGGAAAAGCTCGTCGTTCCTGGCCGCCTGCTGTCACGGGCCGCCGGCGCCGTGCTGATCATCGCCGGTGCCTGGATGCTGTTTTGAGCTAGAGCAGCTTGTACATCACCGTCGTCGCGTCGAGCCTATCGCTGCCGAACGGATCGCGGGCATAGGCCGGGATCACGCCGACAGTCCGGTAACCCAGCGCGGTATATAGCGGCTCGGCGCTGTCGCCGGTGCGCGTGTCGAGCGTCAGCAGGCTGCGCCCCAGCTCGTGTGCCTTTGCCTCCAGCTCCCGCATCAGCAATTGCGCGATGCCCTGGCGGCGGAAGTCTGGATGCACCATCAGCTTGTTGACGTCGGCACGGTGCGGCTGGTTGGGCATGGTATCGCAGCCGAGCTGCACCGTGCCGGCGATCCGCCCGTCCTTGCGCGCCACCAGCATTGTCCGCGATCCCGTGCGCACGCCCGGCAAAACCTTATCGCGCCAGAACGCCTCGGCCTCGCTTTGGGCGTATGGCAGCACGAAGCCGATGCTCGCCCCGTCATGCACGCAGGCATGCAGCAGCGCGCCGAGCTCGCCGAGATGATCCGAGATGTCTTCGGCTGAGAAGGTCGAAACGGCTACGCTCATGATGCCTCACACGACAAAAAGAAAATACCTGGCACCCGCCTCCACCGGTGTGGCGAAGGCGCTCGGGCCGAACAGCTGGTAGCGCAGGCAATCGCCTGGCCTGAGCTCATGGCTCCGGCCGTCGACCGTCACCGTGAGCTGTCCTTCGACCAGCACCAGATGATGCTCGAGCCCCGGCCGCGGTGGCGCGTCATAGGTGATCTGAACATCCGCATCGAGCTCGCATTCCAGCGCCTCGCCGGCCAGCGTCTGCGTCGGCGGCGAGATCGCACGGCGGCGAAAACCGATCTCCGGATCGGACCACACCGCCTGCGCGTCGCGGCGCATCAGCGGCGCAAACTCGCCCTCGACCATGTGCATCAGCCGCGACATGGTCAGCCCGTAGGCGGCGCACAGCTTGCCGAGCACGCTCGCCGTCGGACTGACCTCGCCATTCTCCAGCCGCGACAGCGTTGCCCGGCTGACGGTGCTGCGCTTGGCCAGTTCATCCAGCGGCCAGCCACGCTCGGCCCTCAGCGACCGCAGCCGCTGGGCGATACGCCGGTCGATACCGTCTTCACCTGAACTTTCCATATATGAGAAATATTCCCACAATGGAGAAGGAGTCAAGCACTGGAAAGCGATGGCGCCGCGGCGTCCCCAGCGGCCGAACCCTAATCTGCTTCGGCGATGAACGGCGCCACCGCATCCCTAGGCAATCCGCGCAGCAGCAACTGCCTGAACAGCGCATCGGCCTCGGCGGGCGCCATCGCCCGCCGGTGCTCGCGCCACCAACGCAAAGTCGTGTTGAAGGTCGCCACCATATGCTGGATCACCAGTTCGCGCGGCAGCCCGCCGGCGGGCCCGGCACCCATCGCCTGGCGCAGGACATCGGCCAGCACCTTGTCCACCGCCTCGCGCAGCACCGCACCACCATGGCCGCCGGCCAACGCCGCCTGCACGTCGGCATATTCGCCGACATGCTCGAACAGCGCCCGCGCCGGATCCCAGCCTGATCCGTCGGCGCCGTGCCCGCTCCTTTGCTGGACCCCGACGAGCAGGTCGCGCAGCCGCTCCAGGCTGCGCTGCAAAAGATCGTCCTTCGAGGTGAAATGGGCATAGAAGGTCGAGCGCCCGACATTGGCCTCGGAGAGAATGTCCTCGACGGTGATCGCGGCATAATCCTTGGCGCGGATCAGCGCCACCAGAGCGTCGTAGAGCGCCGTGCGCGTCCGCGCCACCCGCCGGTCGATCCCCATTGCCGTCTCCGATTTTTCCGGACGTTCCCGGCCGCCAGTCCGTTTCCGGACTTTGGCCCACCTGCTGTCCGGCAACTTCCGAACACCGTGTTCGGTATCGTGATAGCCGAAGCGCCTTCCGTCAACAGGAGACCTTGCAATGACAACAGCCCCTTCGACGCCGGCAATCTCGGTCAACACCCACCTGCGCGTCGCCACCAGCGCCTTGCTGCTGCTCGCGCTGACCTCGCTGCACCACGCCTATGGCGCCATGGCCTTCGGGACGCCCTGGCGCCTGCACGTCCTGCTTTTCGTCGTGCCTGCGGCCATCGTCATCGCCGTGCTGCTCTATGCCGGCTGGGTCGCCAATACTGCGCGGTCGGCGCGCCTGCTCACCTGGGCGGCAGCAGCCGTCGTCTTCGTCGTTCCCATCGTGCTGGTCGGCTATGTCGAGGGCGGCTACAACCACGTCTTCAAGAACATCGTCTATTTCGGCTTCGGCGAAGCGGCCTTCCACGCCATCTTCCCGACCCCGCCCTACGAAATGCCCAAGGACCTGTTCTTCGAGATAACGGGTCTTGCCCAGTTCCCGCTTTCGCTGCTGACCACCGTCCTGACCGTCCGCATGCTCAGGAGCTTCGGCAAATGACCGAGCACTGTCAGCTCAGCTGAGCCGTCAGGCGAAGGAAAAAACGGCACTCGGCTTTGTCGTCGGGGCATGGCCGGTGCCTACATCCGCGACCGCATGTTCGGCGACCAGTCGAAGCCGTGCATGCGGCAGGTGCGCGCGGCCGGGATCGCCGACGAGCACTTCGATGCCTTTGGCAACACAGCGGTCGAGGAAGGCGGTCACCCGCCCGCCGAGTTCGGCGTCGTAGAACAGGTCGCCGACGGCAACGATATCGACCTCGGGCACCGGGCCGCCTGTCACATCGCCGCTGACGGCAACCACGTCGACACCGTTCAGCGCCGCATTGAGCCCGATGGCGGTCACGCCATTGCTGTCGACCTCGGCCGCGAGCACGGCAGATGCACCGGCCATCGCTGCGGCGATGCCGACAAGCCCCGAGCCAGCGCCGAGGTCGAGCACGCGCCGTCCCCTCACCGTCTCGGGCCTGTTAAGGAAATGCCGCGCCAGCACCAGCCCGCCGGCCCATTGGTAGGCCCAATAGGGCGGCGGCGCATCGTCGCCGGCGTCATCGGGCGCGAGCCGCCACAGCCCGCTGGCCGGATGCGCGGTGTAGAGCCTGATTTCGGGAACCGACGGCACTGCCAACACATGCATGTTCGCCACGATGAAATCGGCGATGTCAGGCTGCTGCTTCATGCCCTGATGGTTCAATGTCCGGCTCCGGCAAAGTTGCCGCGACATCTAGCATACAGCCGGCCAAGCGCACCGCTGAATTCAGTAAGTCCAGACCCCGCCCTTTGCACGGCCGGTCATGACAGGCTACCGATAGCGCCAGGAGAGTTGGAAGGGGGAACAGCGCAACGATGCTGATGGCAACAGGCAAAAGGTATGGCGCCTCAGGAGTAACCGTCCTCTGGTTCCTGGCCGCTTTTGTCCTGGCGTGCTGGCCGGCGCTGGCGGCGGACCGCACAATCTACCTCACCTTCGACGACGGCCCGCTCGACGGCACCGCCAACATCCTCGACGTGCTGCAGGCCGAAAACGTGCCCGCCGCCATGTTCATGGTCGGCCTGCACGCCAGATCCAGCCCGGAGAGCATGGCGCTTGTTGCCCGCGCCAAGAGCATGCCGCTGGTCACAGTCGGCAACCACAGCTACAGCCACGCCTTCAACCGGTACCGCAAGTTCTACGCGGACACCGAAGGCGTCGTCGCCGACATGGTGCGGGCCAATGCGGTCCTCGGGCTGGAAGTGCCAACCCATGCCCGGCTGCCCGGCCGCAACGTCTTTCGCCTGCCCAACATCTCGACCAACGACCTGTCGATCGACCAACATGAAAGGGACGTCGAGCAGCCCGACTACGAGTTCGTCACCGCCACCGGCTTCTGGCTCTACGGCTGGGATCACGAATGGGTCCATGACGGCACCGGCAAACCGGTGCAAAGCGTCGCCAGGCTCGTCAGCGAGATCGACCACATGTTCAGCGGCAAGGTCCGCTTCGTCAGGCCGAACCAGCTGATCCTGCTGATGCACGACGAAATGTTCCGCGACACCTTCAACGGCACCGCCAATCTCACAGCCCTCGTCCAGGGGCTCAGGCAACTCGGCTACAGCTTCGGACACATCCCCGACTATGACCCGTTGAATTAGAGCAATTCCAGGAAAAGTGTGCAGCGGTTTTCCGTCCGGAATTGCGTAAAAACAAGAAGATAGAGGGATTCCGCGCGGGGCGGCAGCAGGCAACAGTTAAAGGCTCCCGCCCCGCGACGAGCAAGGAAATCAGGCCATCTTGGCCAGGATCTTGTTCATGTCAGCGGTGTCGAACGCCTTGAGCGTCTGCGTCTTGACATTGCCGAGCGCGGAAATGGACAGGCTGAGCGCCGTCGCCGTCAGGTCGTCGGGCGCCTCGATCACGGCGACCACGTCATGCTTGCCGAGTGTCCACAACAGCGTGTGAACCTTGGCGCCACCCTTGTCGGCCATTGCCCTGAACGCATCGGCCCGTTTGGTCGTCTCCCGTACCGATTTGACGCCTTGATCCGTGAAGTTCGTCAGGAAAACATAATATGCCATGCTGACCTCCCTCAGTTGAGGAGGCGTGCGGGCGCATCAGGCGTTACCGCCGTTTCTCCCGCCCACACACTAACACGGGTCACCGTGGCTGGATGCAGGCCGGAGATAGGCTTTAGGAGCTAGGACCGACCGCCGCCGGCCCTAGTTCGGTTATGCAAGGCAGCCGCTCAGGCCTTCAGCACGCCCGACTTCTTCGCCACCCAGGTGGCGATGTAGTCCATCAAGCCGGGCGACAGGCAGTCATAGGGCTCAAGCCCGAGTTCCCTCAGCCGGCCGCGCACGCCGTCCATTTCGGCGGGGTCGACGCCCGCCTCGATGATCGACGACACGAAGGCGGCGAAGCCCGGTTCGGCCCAGCCCGCTTCCTGGAAGCGCTCGGGATGGATGAAGTCGAGGCCCTTGAAGGCATGGTCGCGCTCGACCGGGCCATACATGTGCACGCCGCAACCCTTGCAGGCATGGCGCAGGATCAGCGCCGACGGATCGACGACGGCAAGCTTGTCGCCATTTTCCAGCACCGTCACGTTCTCATGCGCGGTGACCGCCACGACCGAAAACTTGGCGCCTTCCGGCTTCCAGCATTTGGTGCAGCCGCAGGCGTGGTTATGAGCAACTTGCCCCTTGATCGCCACCTTGACCGGTTTGTCGGCGCAGGCGCAGACAAGCGTGCCGCCGGTGAAGCTGGCACTGCCGGGTTTGACCCCGCCGTCGAGTGCCGGATGTATCGAAACTGAA
>Ga0209902_101467_pt1 | contig 11204 bp, 10 predicted proteins | sample FECB27metaG_FD_188304 | JGI IMG/M metagenome (GOLD analysis project Ga0209902, IMG submission 188304) | Cyanobacterial communities from the Joint Genome Institute, California, USA - FECB-27 (SPAdes) (version 2) | ecosystem: Environmental > Aquatic > Thermal springs > Hot (42-90C) > Microbial mats...
AGCAGGGCGTCGGGGTCCACCGCGTGCAGCGCCATGTGGGCGACGCCCTCGCGCTTGGGCACCCAGCAGCGCCAGGTCAGGAACACCTGCGCGAGGCCGCCGCGCAGGTCGACGTGCACGCCGTCGAGCATCAGCGGCACGTTCTCCGAGGTCCGGTCCTCGCGCTGCACGGTCGTGCTCAGCCGCACGCCGGGCAGCCAGACCTGCACGTGCGCATGGTCGGGATGCATGTGCAGCAGCTGCAGCTCCTCGTCGCCCGCGAGCGGCGCCTCGTGCACCAGGCTCGGCGCGGCGTACTGGTAGAAGCGGTAGTCGAAGTCGTCGGGCAGCAGCGGATGCTTGCGCGCGAGCCAGTCGTCGTCGTAGCTGCCCGCGTGCCGCTGGCGCGGGCGCCACACCGGCGGCAGCGGCGCGAAGCCCTGCGGCACGTGGTCGTGGCGGCGCCAGTCGGCGATGGGGTCGGCGGGATCCTCGATCGCGGGCGCGGGCCACTCGGCGCCGGCGTCGCAATGCGCGGCATCGACGATGCCGCGGCCCAGCGGATTGGCGCGGTGCACGTCCGGGGGCGCGCTGCCGGGGACCGGGCCGCCGAAGGCCTCGCGCCAGGCCAGCGGCACGGCGCGCGCGGGCTGCGGTGCCGACAGCGTCCAGTCGGCGTCGCACTTCTCGTCGTCCTCGGGCGGATGGCGCCGAACGGGACACCAGCGCCGCGGCCCATTTACGCGCACCAGCTTCTCGAGCCGCCCCAGCCGCGCGCCCACGAGCCACGACGCGGCCGCCTCGCCGCGCGGTGCCCAGCCCGTGCCGAGGATCGTGAGATCGGCCGCCGGCTTGTGCGGCACGAGGTCGCAGCAACGCACCAGCAGGCCCTCGGCCGGGTCGCCGTCGTAGCGGTCGGCCAGTTCCAGCGCGGCCTGGCGCGGCGCCAGCGCGAGCGGCTGGCCCGGCACCAGGTGAAAGCTGCCGCGCACCGCGAGCACGGCCATGTCGGTGCCGTCGCGGTGGAACTGGGAGAAGGCGAGCGCGGAAAAGGGCGTGTGGTTGTCGAGGTCGGGCGCCATGCTCAGCGTCGCAGCAGCGTGTAGATGCGGCAGGCGCCGTCGCGCTGGCTGCCCAGCAGCTGGACCGGCAGCGCGGGCAGCGCGTCGGCCAGGCTCTCGAAGGCCACGGGATCGTCGACCGCAAGCACCAGCAGCTGGCCCGGCGCGCTGCGCGCGATCGCCTTGCGCAGCCGCAGCATGGGCTGCGGGCAATGCGTGCCGCGGGTGTCGATGCGCAGGGCCGGGCCGTGGCTGTCGTCGACGCCGTCCGCGGTGGGCGCGGGCCGGGCCGGCAGGAAGGCGGCGTGCGGATCGCTCATGGCGCGGCGCCCTGCGCCGCCAGCGTGCGGAAGTCCGGCATGGCCCCGAGGCGCTGCAGGTGCAGCCCCTCGATGCCGACCATCGCCGGCTTGAAGATCACGCCCACCACGCGGCCGTCGGGCAGGTAGTGGACGATGCGGTGGTTGCCGTCGCGCAGGTCGATCGGGCGGCCGAAGGCGGTGTCGGCCGAGAGCTTGCGGCGCGCGCCCTGCGGCGTTTCGCCGCGCGCGTCGAGGCCGAAGGGCAGCGGCAGCGCGGCGGCTTCGAGCTGCAGGTCGTAGAGCACCCAGGCCTGCGGGTCGGCCTGGGCGACGCGATCGGCGAAGGGATGGACCAGCGCCACCCGCAGGCCGTTCGACGCGCTCGCGTAGTCGGCCCGCGCCGCGAGCCTGGCCGGCGGGCATCCGGTGGGCGCGAGCTGCGCCCAGGCCGCGAAGTCGGCCAGCCACTCGGCGATGCCGCAGCAGCCGATGCGCTGCGCGGCCTCGTTCATCCAGTCGATCTCGCGCTTCCACAAGGCCATGGCGCCTCAGCGGATCGGCGGATTGCCGGGGAAGGGGATGCGCTCCCAGGCCGTGCCGTCGAAGCGCGCGATGTCGGCGTAGCCGATCGACCAGAGCACGCCGTCGACCACGCGCAGCAGGTGGCCGTCCTCGTACTCGGGGTCGAGCCGGGTGCGGATGCGGTGCGTCGCGCCGTTGGCATGCAGGTAGAGGCCGGTCTCGGTGGCCAGGAAGATCTGGCCGTCGTAGCTCGTCACGTCGACATAGGCGCGGGTGTCGTCGAGCGCCGAGACGTCCTGGAAGCCGTCGACATGGTTGCCGTGCAGCAGCGTGCCGCCGCGGCCGCAGGCCCAGACCGAGTCCTCGCGCTCGACATGGATGCGCGAGATGGCCGGCATGCCGCTGGCGACGGCTTTCCACGGGCGCCGGCCGTCGCCGCAGTACAGCACGCCGTCGTTCACGTTCTGGAACCAGCCGCCCGCGTAGACCTCCTGCTCGTTCGCGCCGGCGATCGTCTTGAAGCTGATGCTCTTCTTCTCGCCCTTCTCGCGCAGCAGCCCGGTGTCCATGTGTTCCCAGGCCCCCGGCTTCGTTCGGCGATAGATCTGGCCGCCGCCGCCGCAGGCATGGAGCCGCCCGCCGATCTGGGCCAGCGCGATCATGCTGCCCCAGCCTTCGGAGTCGTCGCTCCACAGGCCGGCGCCTTCGATGCGCTCGGTCATGGCCTCGCCGCCGGGCGGCAGGTGCATCACGTCGCCTTCCTCGGTGAGGAAGACGAAGGCCGCGGCCGCGCCGGTGTCGCCGGGCGGGGGCGAGAAGAAGAGGCCATCGACGACCGTGGCCGGCAGGTCGGTGGAGCGCCAGAGCGGATCGCGGCCCGCGCGGTACTGGCACAGGCGCGCGAAGCCCTCGAAGCGCGCGTCGGCGTTGGAGCAGGCCAGGAAGAGGTCGTCGCGTCCGCGCGGCGCCGCGGCCTCGATCTGCAGCCGTATCCGGTCGGGTTGGGTCAGGGGCGTCATCGTCGTGCTCGCTGCTTTCTCGTCGTCATTCCACGCGCCACGCGTTCTGCAGCAGCTCGCGCAGTTCGGCGGAGGTCTTCGTCAGGCCCCGTCCGAGCATTTCGTCGGGGATGGTCTTGAAGGCGTCCCGGATCGGCTGCTCGAACTGCCGCTTGCAATCGGGCTTGACCTCGTCCAGCGCGTCGATCGAGATGTCCAGGACATCCTTCAGCGTGACCGTGCCGTTGCTGCCTATTTTCGCGCGCATGCCTTCGGAGATCTTCCGATGGACTTCGGCATGGTCGTCCTTGTTCAGGCAGATCGACGGCCCCTTGTCGAGCGAGGGCGCGCCGGGCATGCGCACGCCCGGGTCGAGGCGGGTGCCCACGCGCAGGATGAAGTCGGGCACGACGTGGTGCGCGGCCTCGCCGTCGCCGCACTTGTTCTCGTCGTAGGGCTCGGGCTCGCAGTCGTCCTTGTCGCCCGTGATGCGGGTGCCGTCCTTGCCGCCGCCGCCGCTGGTGTCGGTGGCCGGCGCGGGGGCGGTGGTGGTCTCCTTGGCGCGGGCGCGTTCCTCGGCGATCTGCTGCTCGAGCGAATCGCGCACCTTGGCGTCGTAGGCATGGAAGCCCTTCGATTCCCAGGGCAGCAGCGACTCGAGGAAGTTGCTGCTGGCGTAGTCCTGCTTGTAGGCGGCGAGCTGGTCCACCGCCTGGTCGTAGAGCGACTGTTCGCGCGGGGTCTGCGGCGTGATGCCGGTCAGCGCCTTCTTCGCCTCGTAAATGGCCGCGTAGTGGTCGCCGATCGGCATCACCACCAGCACGATGACCGCGATCAGGTTGCCCTTGCCGCCGCCCGTGGGCTTGGGCAGCCGGGGGCGCGGCATGGTCGCCGGCGGGCGCCACTTGGGCATGTCGGTGACGGTCGGCGTCTTGCCGGTGTCGAGGAAGGCCAGCTGCACCGGCTGCTCGCCCAGCGAGGCGCGCAGCAGCGAGCTGTAGCCCGACAGGTTGGCGGCGCTGGCGATCTTCGCCTTGCCGGTCTTCTCGTCGTCGCTGCCGTAGTAGGCGATCTCGGCGCCATCGGCCTGCGCCTTGGCCAGCAGGGCCTCGGCCTCGCTGTCGTCGATCGCCGGCCGGTCCTCGGGCGGCCAGCGCTTGCCGCGGTCCTTCTTGTAGATCAGCTCGCCGCCGGTGTTGCGCTTGTTCATCCAGAAGCTGTCGCCATCGCGCACCAGCCACTGGCCGTTGACCCGCACCACCGTCGAGGCGGTCTTGGGCTCGGCGATGTCGCCCACCGTGCCCGAACTGATGCCCTTGGCCGCGCCCGGCTCGTCGCCCGTGACGTGCGTGACCTGGCTGTCGAACTTGAAGGCCTTGAGCGAGGTCAGGAAGACGTTGCGCGAGGCGTTGGCATCGTCGCCGAGCCGGCCGGTGATCTGGTAGGGGATGGGCGGCGTGGACGAGCCGATCGGCGTCTTGCAGACGTCGGGCGAGGTGCACACCACCAGCGCCTGGCCGATGTCGCGGCCCGCCTCGGGCGGCGGATCGCTGGCCGGCGTCTGCGGCCGGGGCTTGCCGACGATCACCGCGACGCGGGCGATGCGTCCCGTCGCGCCCGAGGGCAGCGCCGTGCCGAGGCTATCGAGCCCGGCGGGCTTGGCAAGCGAGGCACCGGCCTTGGGGTCGAGCGCCATGCTCAGCAGAGGTCGATGACGTGGCCGTTGATGCGCACCGGCCCCGCGGCGCGGAAGTCGAAGCGCGTGCCGGTCAGGGTCACCTGGCCGTCCTTGGTCATCTCGAGCCGGCTCTTGCCGACGGTGATCACCAGCGTCTCGCCCACGTCGAGCGAGAAGTCCTCGCCGATGGTCTCGGTCTTGCTCTTGCCGACCGCCACCGTCTGCGTCAGGCCGACCAGCGAGGTCTTGGCGATGCCGACCTCCTCGGAGGAGGTCAGCGCGACGAAGCGGTTCATGTTCTGCAGCACCGTCAGCAGCTCGTTGGCCTTGATCGTCTCGACGCGGTTGTTGCCGATGGTGATGGTCTCGTCGTGGCCGACGTTCTCGGTGCGGTCGTGGCCCACCTTCACCGTCTCGTCGTGGTCGATGGTCTTGGCGCGGTCGTGGCCGACCCAGTGCGTCTCGTCGTTCTCGACCTCGATGTCCTGGTTGCGCTCGGCATGCAGCCACACCTGCTCGGCGCCCTTCTTGTCCTCGAAGCGGAATGCGTTGGCATTGGCATCGGTCGCGCCCTCGGAGCTGCGCGACAGCAGGCCGCTCTGCGTGGCGTTGGCCGGCAGGTCCCACGGCGGCATGTTGTCGGCGTTGTAGACGCGGCCCGTGACGATCGGCCGGTCGGGGTCGCCGTTCTCGAAGTCGACGATCACCTCCTGGCCGATGCGCGGGATCTGGATGCCGCCGAAGTTGGTGCCGGCCCAGGGCGAGGAGACGCGGACCCAGCACGAGCTGTTCTCGTCCTTCGGGCAGTAGCGGTTCCAGTGGAAGCTCAGCTTCACGCGGCCGTACTGGTCAGTCCAGAGCTCGCGCCCGGCCGGGCCGGTGACGATGGCGGTCTGCGGGCCCGTGGTGCGCGGGCGCGGCACGCTGGGCACGTCGGCGCGGTAGACCTTGCTGGTGGGGATCACCTCGAAGTCGACGCGGCACTCGAACTGCTCCTGCCCCGAGGCCTCGCCGGGCTCCTGCAGGCGCAGCCGCGCGGCGGTGACGAGGTAGGCGCGGTTGGCCTCGTTCTGCGGATGGCGCTCGAGCGTGAAGGTGCAGCCCGGCACCACCGCGCGCAGATTGCCCGAGCCGCTCGCGCGTTCGCCGCGGCTGCCGGTCTCCTCCATGCGCCGGCGCACCAGCTGCTCGCCCTCGGACTCGGCCGTGTAGTCGCCGGGCCAGGCGTAGCGCTCGCGTTCGTTCTGCGCGGTCTTGCGCGGCATCGCGCTGACCTGCTGCAGCCGTGCCTTGGGCCGCTCGAAGTCGAAGTCGTCGGTCACCCAGCGCCCGCTCTGCAGCGCCTCGAACGCGCAGAAGCTGTCGCAATGCTCCTCGCGCACCGTGTCCTCGGCGGCGTGGAACGGGATCTTCTCGTAGGCCGCGTTCGCGAACGGCTGGTGCGCGCCCATCTCGTCGACGATCACCAGCGTGTGCTTGTCCTGCGCATGCTCGAACCAGAAGTACAGGCCCCACTCGTGCAGCAGCCGCGCGACGAAGTCGAAGTCGGTCTCGCCGTACTGCACCTGGAAGTCGCGCGGCGGATAGCTCTGCGAGCTGCGGATGTCGAGCGGCAGGCCGTAGGGCGAGAGCACCTCGCGCACGATGTCGAGCACGGTCTTGTGCTGGAAGATGCGGTAGTCGCTGCTGCGCGTGGCGAGCGTGAGCCAGGGCTCGATCACCGCCTCGTAGAGCGCGCGGCGGTTCTCCAGCCGCAGGAAGCGCACGCGCGTGACCAGGCCCGCGATGTGGCGCTCGCCACCGCCCGCGCCGGGCCGGCCGTCGAGCAGGATGTGCACCGCGAGCGGCTCGCCCACGAGCTGCTTGATCGCGACGTTGGCGGCCTGGCGCTCGTTGAAGCCCGGCTGCTCGGGCGTGGTCAGCGTGACCGTGTAGGCGTAGAGCTGGCTCAGTCCCTCGCTGCCCTCGATGGCCACCGGCTCGAGCGCCGGCGCGTTGCCCCATTGCGGCATGGCGCTCGAGGTGACTCGCAGGACGCGCGTGGCTCGCGATGCGCTCGGCATGGATTCGATCTCCCTGAAGTCGTCGCCGCCGCCACGGCCGCGCACCGGCGCGGCAGGCGTGGAACAGGCCCCCTTTCTACCGAGCCGTCATGAAACTTCGAAGACCGTTTCCCTCAGTCGCGCTGTAGGACAAGGCCGTGCCGAGGCAGGGAAGGGCGAGAAATGGAGTCGAAAGAATTCGAAATGGCCCGGCCGGACTTCGGCGGCTTCAGTGCGCCGGCACGAGGTGCGAGGCGATCACCGACTGCCACAGCCGGTAGCCCTCGTCGGTCATGTGCAGCCGGTCGCCGCGGAACAGCTCGGGCCGCGGCTTGCCGTCGGCCCCGAGCATCGGCGTGAAGATGTCGATGTACTCGCTGTTGGGCAGCCGGTTGAGGTAGGCCGAGACCATGTGGTTGGTCTCGCGGATCAGCGGCATCAGGTGCTCGCGCGAGGGGCTGGGCTTGACCGAGACGAAGCTGATGCGCGCATCGGGCAGCTCGTTGCGCACCACGTTGGCGAAGCGCACGAAGGCATCGAGCACCTGCAGCGGCGTGCGGCCCTCGGCGAGGTCGTTGTCGCCCGCGTAGACGATCACCTGGCGCGGCCGGTAGCGCACCACCAGGTCGTGCGCGAACAGGCTGCAGTCGGCCAGGGTGGAGCCGCCGAAGCCGCGGTTGACGATGCCGGGCACGCCGGCGAAGTCCTGCGAGAGGCGGGTCCACATGCGCACCGTGGAGCTGCCCACGAACACCACGCCGCCGGGCGGCGGCAGGCCGTCCTGGTCGGCGCGCGCGAAGGCCTCGAGCTCGCGGTGCCAGCGCACGCGCGCGGCGAGGTAGTCGGCCGAGGAGACGACCGGGTCGAAGCTGGCGGCGGGTGCCGGGGCGGTGACGGGTGCCTGGGCCTGGGCGGCGAACGAGGCCGCCAGCAGGGCCAGCGCGGCGAGCGCGGTCTTCATCGAGAACATGGAGCGGGAAGGAAAAGCGGGCAGGCGGACCATCGGAAAAGCCGAAGCTGGGCAGGGAACGGGCGCCGCGCGCGGCGCCCGCCAGGCCTCAGATTGTCTTCTCGATCAGCGCGCCCTTGAAGAGCACCGGGCCGGTCGGACCGCCTTCGCTCGGCACGCCGCCCTTGGGCTCGAGGCTGATCGCGAGCGTGGGCACGGCGCGCACGTCGGCTTCGCTGGCCGGCAGCCGCAGGCCCGGCGCGCGGTCGAGCACGCCCAGCGAGCGCGGCGCGCCGCCCGGCGGCAGGGCCCACAGCTGCAGCGACTTGTCGGCGCCTTCGTTGAAGCCGCCCACGCGCTGCAGCACCAGCTGGCGCTTCTTCGGATCGAAGGTCACGAGCATCGAGGCCGCGTCCTTGTCGTCGGACAGCACGGCCACGTACTGCACCGTGGGTGCATTCAGCAGCTGGTCGCGCAGGTTCAGGCCGACCGTGACCGCGAGCACCGTGGCCAGCGCGCCGGCCGCGGTCGCGCCGCGCCACAGCGCGAGGCTGCCGAGCCAGCCGCCCGCGGGCTTGCGCTGCTGGGCGGCGCTGGCCGCTTCGCGCTGGCGGGCCAGCGCGAGCTGGGCCTGCTCGGCGTCGATCATGTTGCGGATGCGGGTCCACACGGCCGGGTCGGGCACGACCGGGCTCTGCAGCTCGGTCATGCTGGCCAGGCGGCCCTGCCAGACCAGCGCGGCGGCGCGCACCGGCGCCTGTTCGCGCGCGAGTGTCTCGAAGCGGCGGCGCGCGCCGCCGCGCAGGGTGCCGAGCGCGTGGCTCGCGGCCAGCAGCTCCAGCAGTTCGGGATGGGCGGTGAGTTTCATGGCGGGGCTACTTTCTCTGCGCCTACGCGAAGCGTCCCATGCAGACGCGCAGTTTCTCCAGGCCGCGCCGGATCCAGGTCTTGACCGTGCCCAGCGGCAGCTTGAGCTGGTCGGCCAGTTCGCCATGGCTGAGCTCGCGCAGGTAGGCCAGGCTGACCACCTCGCGCTGCCGGCCCTCGAGCTGGCTCAGGCACTGGTGCAGCGCCCAGGCCTGCTCGCTGGCATCGGCCGTGTCGGCCGGGTTCGGTGCATCGGATTCGAGGGTGTCGGCCAGCAGCTCGTCGAATTCCTGCGTGAGCTGGGCCCGGTCGGCGGTGCGGCGGCGCAGCAGGTCGAGCGCGCGGCTGCGCACGATCAGCCCGAGCCAGGCCAGGGGCGGGCTCAGGCTGGCGCGGTAGTCGCCGGCCACGCGCCAGACGGTGAGAAAGCTCTCCTGCAACACGTCCTCGGCCCATTCGCGCTGGCGTACCACGCGCATCGCGAGGCCCATGAGCTTGGGGGCGGTCCGGTCGTACAGGATGCGCAGGGCGGCTTCGTCGCGATGGCCGATCCGGTCGATCAGCGCCATCAGCTCGGCGTCGGGGCTGGGTGCGGTCATGCGCGGATTGTGGGGCATCGCTTTCCATCCCTGGAATACGCCCGCGCCGCGGCGCCGGATTCAACCGGTTTTTGACGCCGGCTGAATCCATCGGCCCACCGCGCGCGTACAGGCGCAAGAGGCCGTCGAAACTCACGACAACAACGGACCGCTTCTTCTTTCACCTCTCCCGAAGCCGATCTGAAAAAGGAAACGATCATGCACATCCGCACCCTGAACGCCCTGGCCGCCGCGCTGGCCGTGGTTGGGCTCGCCGCCTGCTCCGGCATGGGCGCCAAGCCCGCCGCGACGTTCTCGCAGGCCGCCCTGCCCGACGCGGTGAAGGTGCCGGCCGGCCACACGGTGGCCATGGAAACCGTGGGCACCGGCGACATCACCTACGAATGCCGCGTCAAGGCCAACGCCGCCGGCCAGTACGAGTGGTTCTTCGTCGGCCCCGATGCGAAGCTGTGGGACCGCGCCGGCAAGCAGGTCGGCAAGTACTACGGCCCGCCGGCCACCTGGGAAAGCGCCGACGGCTCGAAGGTCACGGCCACGCAGGTCGCGGTCGCTCCGAACGGCACCGGCAACATCCCGCACCAGCTCGTGAAGGCCAACCCCGCCACGGGCGCCGGTGCCATGCAGAACGTGAGCTACATCCAGCGCGTGGCGACCCAGGGCGGCGTGGCGCCGGGCGCGGCCTGCGGTGCCTCGAACATGGGCCAGAAGCAGGTCGTGAAGTACCAGGCCGACTACATCTTCTACCGCGCGGGCTGAGCCTTCGCGCGCCTTGAAGACCGGGGCCGCGACCCCGGTTTTCCGTTGCTCCATGCCCCCGCGCGGCCCCCCTTTTGGGTGGGTCGTTTGAAACATTTGTGAACGTATACTGCCCCGCACATAACAGGAGCGGGGCGCTGCGGCGCGCGGGGCGGAGCATGAGGAACATCGCGATCGTGATCGCGCTCTGCGTGGGCGCGTGGTACTACTTCATCGGCGGTCGCAAGCTCGATGAACCGCTGGTCCGCCAGTACTACGAGCAGGAGGCGCACGCCATCCTCTCGCGCGATCCCGAGCGGCTGTGCAAGCAGCTCAGCAGCCGGGCCGTGGTGCAGGACCGCACCACCGTGCTCGGCCAGTCGCAGGACAGCACGCTGAACCGCGCCCAGGCCTGCGATGCCGCGCGCGAGAGCTTCAAGACCTTCGAGGTGATCGGCGAGGCCATGGGCGGCATCCTGACCATCGAGTACGACTACCACCTCGATTCGGTCGAGCTCGCCTCCGACCGCAAGAGCGCCATCGTCAAAGGCACCAGCCGGCTCAAGATGGGCGAGCAGGCGATGCAGTTCGCCTCCAGTTTCGAGCAGCGCATCGAGCGCGAGCTCGGCCAGGTGCGGCTGGTGCGCTCCGACCAGAGCACGCTGGTGCGCATGCAGGGCGCCGGCGCGATGCGGCAGAGCGATTTCTTCAAGAAGTGAGGGCCGTGCCATGAGCACCCGTGACCGCATCCGCGAGGACGACGACCGGCCCGCGCCGCCGCCGTTCTGGCACCGCCTCAACAGCTTCTTCGCCTTTCCCTTCCAAATGCGCCCGCTCATGTACGGGCTGGCGCTCGCGCTGTGCAGCCTGCTGTTCGAGGCGGTGTTCTTCCTGCCCGACGTACTCGCGATCCTTCTGATCGAGCTGGGCATCGTGCTGGCCGCGAGCCGCTACGGCTTCAAGGTGGTGGCGCTGGGCTCGCGCGGCATCTGGCGCTCGGCCGACTTCCCGCGCACGCTCGACGACGAGTGGGTCAACCTGCCGTGGAAGCTGTTCGCGATCTCGCTGGTGCAGGGCATCGCGATCGGCGCGCTGGCCAAGCTCGACCCGATGCTCGCCACGGTCGGCGTGTTCGTCATGTCCTTCACCTTCCCGGCCGCGGTGATCGTGCTGGTGCAGTCGTGCAGCTTCTTCCAGGCGATGAACCCCGGCTACGTGTGGGAGACGATGCGCATCATCGGCTGGCCCTATGCGCTGCTGTGCTTCTTCCTGTTCCTGCTGAGCACTGGCGCGCAGATCGCGATCGCCATGCTGCTGCCGGTGATGAACGGGCGCATCGCGCTGCCGATCATCAATTTCGCCTTCATCTATTTCGGCTGGGTGATGGCCAGCCTGCTGGGCTACGTGATGTACCAGCACCATGCGGCGCTGGGCATCGACCTGCTGCCCGGCGGCGGCGTGGACGACGGCGC
>Ga0209902_101468_pt1 | contig 11191 bp, 11 predicted proteins | sample FECB27metaG_FD_188304 | JGI IMG/M metagenome (GOLD analysis project Ga0209902, IMG submission 188304) | Cyanobacterial communities from the Joint Genome Institute, California, USA - FECB-27 (SPAdes) (version 2) | ecosystem: Environmental > Aquatic > Thermal springs > Hot (42-90C) > Microbial mats...
GCCGCTCGGACAAGGCCAAGGCATGAGCACCGAAAGCCAGAAGCCGGCGCGTCCGCGCAAGCTCATCGTGCTGCTGCCGCTACTGATTTTCATGGCGCTCGCCGGCCTGTTCCTGGCGCAGCTGCTGTCCGGCCGCGACCTCACCGCCGTGCCTTCGGCGCTGATCGGCCAAACCGCGCCGAAGACGGAGCTGCCGCCACTCGAAGGCATGCAGGTTCCAGGGCTCAACTCGGCCGACTTCGCTGGCAAGGTAACGCTGGTCAACGTCTGGGCCTCGTGGTGCGCGCCCTGCCGCGAGGAGCACCCGGTACTGCTCGAACTATCGAAGGACCAGCGCTTTTCGATCGCTGGGCTGAACTACAAGGACAAGCCGGAAAATGCCCGCCGTTTCCTCGGCGATCTCGGCAGCCCCTACAGGGCGATCGGCGTCGACCAGAACGGCCGCACCGCGATCGACTGGGGTGTCTATGGCGTGCCGGAGACCTTCCTGGTCGGCAAGGACGGCAAGGTCGCCTTCAAGCATGTCGGCCCGCTGTCGCCGGAAGCCGTGGCCACGACGCTGATGCCCGAGATCGAGAAGGCAATCGCGGCTCAATAGCCCCTGAAAAGGCAGCTTCGCGCACAGCGTGCGAATCATCGGAATTTGCACTACGTTTTCATACAACCGCTAGGGAGAGACGCGCCGTGACGGCGCGGCAAGCGGCTGTTTGGGGAGGCGTAGATGCAAAACAGTTCCGCGCTCATCATTTTTCTGCCGTTGGCGCTCGGCGTCATCATGCTCGGCCTCGGCCTGTCGCTGACGATTGAGGATTTTCGAAACGTTCTGCAAAAGCCGAAGGCGGTTCTTGTCGCGCTGATCTGCCAGACCGTGATCTTGCCGCTGGCCTGTCTCGGGCTGATCTATGTCTTCGGCCTCGAACCGGCGCTGGCGGTCGGCATGATGCTCTTGGCGGCAAGTCCTGGCGGCACATCGGCCAATCTCTACAGCCACCTGGCCGACGGCGACGTGGCGCTGAACATCACGCTGACGGCGATCAATTCGGCGCTGTCGATCGTGACGTTGCCGCTGATCGTCAACTGGTCGCTGACGCATTTCATGTCCGGCGACCAGGCGATCCCGCTGCAATTCGCCAAGGTGATGCAGGTGTTCGTCATCGTGCTCGGCCCGGTGCTGATCGGCATGTGGCTGCGCACCCGCTTCCCGGCTTTCGCCGAGCGCATGTCGCGGCCGGTGAAGATCTTCTCGATGCTGTTCCTGTTTGCGGTGGTTGCCGTGGCACTTGTCCAGGAGTGGGAAACGCTGAAGGCTTGGGGGCCGATCGTCGGCCTCGCCGCCCTTGCCTTCAACTTGGTCAGCCTTGGCGTCGGCTATTTCGTGCCCCGCGCCGCCGGCGTCGAAAAGCGGCAGGCCACCGCGATCGGCATGGAGATCGGCATCCACAACGGCACGCTGGCGATCGCGATCGCGCTGAGCCCGCTGCTGCTGAACAACGCGACGATGGCGGTTCCGGCAGCGATCTACGGGCTGATCGCCTTCATCACGGCGGCGATCTTCGGCTACGGGCTGAAGCGGTCGCATGGGCGCGTGACGGCGGCAAACACGGCGCATTAAGCCGACTGACGATGCAGGCGCCGGTAACAGAAAAGGCGCTTGCGGCATCCCCATGGGGTGCCCTTCGCGCCTTGTCGCAACGGCCGGTCAGAAACCGGCCGGACATCATGTTGGTTAGGTCTTAGCCGTAGACGTGCTTGTAGGCCTGATACAGCATCTCGCTGCGGTCGGCGCGCATGTCGGCCAGGTCACGGCCGGAGAAGCCGTCGATCTCGGCGACGAGGCGCTTGTACTGCTTGCGCTTGGAAGCGCTCTCGCGGGCACGACTCAGAAGGTTGTCGAAAAACATGGCAGGTTCCTTTCATCACACCGCAAGATGCGGCGAAAACTGACCTCCCTGATCAATCTGATGATGACATAGGAACCGCTGCGTCGCAAAATAAGATGCTGCAATGCAGCATTGCACGCGACGCATGGCGGGTTAACGAGGCTTAACGCCTTCGCATGAGATGCTCGACCGAGCCCTACCACATGCTCTTGCGATAGGATTCGTCCAGCGAGCGGTCGAGCGTTTCGGCATTGTCGGCAAGCGCCAGCTGGTCGCGCAGGATCTGGCCGAGCGTCGGCAGGCTGGTGCGGTCGGGCCACGTGCCGGGCGCCCAAAGCTCGGAGCGCATGAACGCCTTGGCGCAATGCATGTAGACCGCCTTGATGGCGACGACCATGACGGTGACCGGCGGCTTGCCCTCGGCGGCGAGCCGCTCGCGCAGGACCGGGTCAGCGGTCAGGCGCGCATCGCCATTGATGCGCAACGTCTCGTTCATGCCCGGGATCAGGAACAGCAGGCCGACAGCCGGGTTGACGAGAACGTTTTCCAGCGTGTCGAGCCGGTTATTGCCCGGCCGGTCGGGAATGGCGATGGTGGCGTCGTCGAGGATGGCGACGAAGCCCGGCTTGTCGCCCTTGGGGGTGACGTCGGCGTTGCCCTTGTCGTCGGACGAGCCGATCAGCACGAACGGGCTGCGCGCCAGGAAGCCTTTGGCGTGATGGTCGAGGCGGCGGAGTTCCTTGCGCACCGCGCCGTCACCCGGCGTGCGGTAATGTTGGCGCAGCGCCTCGCGGTCGGTGATGAACTCCATGATGCCCTCTTACTTATGTTCTTCCAGCGAATGGCGCATGATGAGCGGCATCTGGCTGAAAGTGAAGAGCAAGGTTATCGGCATGATGCCCCAGACCTTGAAAGCCACCCAGGTGTCGGTCGAAAAAGACCGCCAAACAACCTCGTTGACCACGGCAAGAAACAGGAAGAACAGGCCCCAGCGGAAGGTCAGCTTGCGCCATCCCTCGGCATCGAGACGGAAAGCCGATGCAAAGACGTAGCCGAGCAACGACTTGCCGAAGTAGAGGCCGCCCAAAAGTATCGCGCCGAACAGCGTGTTGACGATGGTCGGCTTCATCTTGATGAAGACGTCGTCCTGCAGATAGAGCGTCAGCGCGCCGAAGACGAAGACGACGATGCCGGAAATCATCGGCATGATCGGCAGCGACCGCGTCAGCAGCCACGAGGCGATCAGGGCAGCCGCCGTTGCCGCCATGAACAGGCCGGTGGCGATGAAGATCGGCCCGCCGAGTTCTGCCAGCGTGGGAAACTTCTGCGCCAGCCACTCGCCACGCGCATTGGCAAAGAAGAACACGACCAGCGGCCCGAGTTCCAGCACCAGCTTGAGCAGCGGGCTGACTTCTTCCTTCTTGGTCGTCGGGTCCGAGGGATCACGTTCGAGGATAGGTGCATTCATAGGTCAGGCGACTCCTGCGATCGCCTTGGCGAAATCGCTTGCCGAAAAGGGTTCGAGATCGTCGACCTGTTCGCCGACGCCGATGAAATAGACCGGCAGCTTATGTTTGGCGGCGATTGCGACCAAAATACCGCCGCGCGCCGTGCCGTCGAGCTTTGTCATCACAAGGCCGTTCACGCCGGCGATGTTGCGGAAGATCTCGACCTGGTTGAGCGCGTTCTGGCCGGTGGTGGCGTCGACGGTCTGCAGCACGGTGTGCGGCGCTTCGGGATCGAGCTTGCCCAGCACGCGCACGATCTTTTCGAGCTCAGCCATCAGTTCGGTCTTGTTCTGCAGCCGTCCGGCGGTGTCGATGATCAAAACGTCCGAGCCCGCAGCCTTGGCCTGCTCGAAGGCATCATAGGCAAGGCCGGCGGCATCGGCGCCGAGCTTGGTCGCGATAACGGGCGACTTCGTCCGTTCGCCCCAGATCTTCAGCTGCTCGATGGCGGCGGCACGGAACGTGTCGCCGGCGGCGAGCATGACCGACAGCCCGCCCTCTGTGAGCTTGGCCGCGAGCTTGCCGATGGTTGTGGTCTTGCCGGTGCCGTTGACGCCAACGACCAGAATGACATGCGGCTTGTGCGACAGGTCGAGCTCCAGCGGCAGTGCCACCGGCTTCAAGACCTTCTCGACCTCGATCGCCATGATCGAGCGGACCTCGTGATCCGACACATCCTTGCCATAACGGCTGGCAGCCAGCGCATCGGTGACGCGAAGGGCTGTCTCGACGCCGAGATCGGCTCGGATCAGCACGTCTTCCAGATCCTGCAGCGTGTCTTCGTCGAGCTTCCGCTTGGTGAAGATGCCGGCGATGTTGCCCGACAGCTCCTTTGACGAGCGCGACAGGCCCTGCCGCAAGCGCTGGAACCATGACTGGCGCGGCACGGGTGCGGCAGCCTCGACGACTTCGGCCTTCTGCTCGACCTTCTTCTGGACGGTGACCTTGCCGGCGGCGGGCTTTGGTGCGGGCGCAGGAGCTGCCTGTACCGATTCCACGGGAGCGGGCTCGACAGGTGCAGGCTCTACTGGCTCAAGCTCGGAAACGGTCTCACGCAGCGCCGCAACCGGCTGCTCGTCCTCGACCGGGGCCAGGACAGGCTGCGGCTCTTCGACTGCGACCGGAGCCGGTGCCTCGACGACTGGCTCGACGGGACGTGCCTCAGCCACAGGCTCTGCCAGTACCGGCGCCGGCGCTTCAACGACGGGCTCTTTGACAACCGGCTCCGGCTCGGGAGCGCGCATCGTCGGCTCGGGTGCCGAAGGTGCCGGCTGAGCTGGAATTTCTTCGGGCAGTTCAGGCGTCGACGGTTCAGCCGGCGGCACGGGAACTTCGGCAGGCGCGGGCGCCGGCTCGACCGGGCTCGGTGCTGGCGCAGGCTGTTCGATCGGCTTTTCCGGCTCGACCGCGGGAATCTCCGGCGCCGGTTCGGGCTTGGGCTCTTCCAGCGGAGCAGGCTGTGGTTCAGGCTCGACCGGCACCGGTTGTTCGGCCGGCTTCGGCTCGGGAACGACAGGCGGCGGCGGCGTTTCCGGTGCAGGTTCCGGCTTCGGTTCCTCGGCCGGCGTCTCCGCGGCAACGGGCGTTTCCGGGGCGGCCGGCACCTCTTCTGTCGGCTTCAACGCTTCCAGAGCGTCGAAATTCAGCGGCGGCAGAACCTCGTTCTCGGCCGGCTGCTCGACGGTCTCCTTCTTGCCGAAGGAGAAAACTTTCTTGATGAACCCGAATGCCATGCGGTCGCTTTCGTCAGGCCGCGCGTGCGGCGGCCGGTGCCGCTACAAGCCGCTCGCCGTCATGTCCGGCGATGTCGACTTCTATAATTTCGCCTGGCGCACCACGATCAAGCGCCACGAGCGTAAAACCCTCCGTGCGGCCAAGTCCTTCGCGCTCGACAAGCACCTGCTGGCGCGAGCCCTTGAGGCTTTCGAGGTGGCGCGCATAAGTAACGTCGCCGGCGGCGCGCAGGCGGGCGGCACGCTGCTTGACGATCTCGCGCCGGACCTGCGGCATGCGCGCGGCGGGCGTGCCTTCGCGCGGGCTGAACGGGAAGACGTGGAGATGGGTCAGGCCGCACTCCTCGACGATCCTGATCGAATTCTCGAACATGTCGTCAGTCTCGGTCGGGAAACCGGCGATGATGTCGGCGCCGAAGACGATGTCGGGACGCAGCTTGCGCACATCGGCGCAGAACTGGATCGACTGGTCGCGCAAATGGCGGCGCTTCATGCGCTTCAGGATCATGTCGTCGCCCGACTGCAGCGACAGATGCAGATGCGGCATCAGCCGCGTCTCGGTGGCAACCGCCTCGAGCAGGTCTTCGTCGGCCTCGATCGAATCGATGGAGGAGAGACGCAGGCGCCTGATATCGGGCACCTGGCGCAGGATGGTCTTGACCAGCTTGCCCAAACGCGGCGCGCCCGGCAGGTCGGCGCCATAGCTGGTCATGTCGACGCCCGACAGCACCACCTCGGCATAACCGTTGCCGGCGAGCCGCTTGATCTGCTCGACCACCGCACCCATCGGCACCGAGCGCGAATTGCCGCGGCCATAAGGGATGATGCAGAAGGTGCAGCGGTGGTCGCAGCCGTTCTGCACCTGGACGAAGGCACGCGCCCGGCCCTCGATGGCATCGACCATGTGGCCGGCGGTCTCGCGCACGGAAAAGATGTCGTTGACCCGGGCCTTCTCGAAGTCGTTGACGCCGAAGTCGGGCAGCGCCCGGTAATTGTGCGCCTTGAGCTTCTCTTCATTGCCGAGCACGAGGTCGACCTCGGCCATGTCGGCAAAGGCGGCCGGATCGGTCTGCGCCGCGCACCCGGTGACGATGATGCGTGCGTCCGGATTCTCGCGCCGCGCCTTGCGGATCGACTGCTTGGCCTGGCGCACGGCTTCGCTCGTCACCGCGCAGGTGTTGAAGATGACCGCGCCACCCTTGAGCTCTTCCAGCCCCGCAGCCTTGGCCTCGCGCTTCATCACCTCTGACTCATAGGTGTTGAGGCGGCAGCCGAAAGTAACAACGTCGACCGCCATCAGGCGACGTCCTGCTGGTCGCGGCGCCAGGCGCCGGTGGCCGGGTTGAAGCTACCGGAGAATTCCCATTCGGCCGGGCCGGTCATGACCACATGATCATCGGCGCGCCAGTCGATCTGAAGCGTCCCGCCGCTCGGCACGGTCACAGTCACGCTACGGCCGGTACGACCGGTGCGCGCAGCGGAGACGGCGGCCGCACAGGTTGCCGAACCGCAGGCCAGCGTCAGGCCGGCACCGCGCTCCCAGGTGCGCAGGTTCAGCGTCTCGTTTGAGGTCACCTGGGCGATCGAGATGTTGGCGCGCTCGGGGAAGATAGGGTGGTTTTCAAGCAGCGGCCCGAACCGGTCGAGGTCGTAGGACCAGACGTCGTTGTCGACCCAGAAGATGGCATGCGGATTGCCCATCGAGGCGACCGAAGGCGAATGCAGCACCGGCGCGTCGATCGGCCCGATCTGCAGCTCGATGGCGCGCGTGTCGCGAAACTCCTCGGCCAGCGGAATATCCTGCCAGCCGAAGCGCGGAATGCCCATGTCGACCGAGATGGAGCCGTCCTCATGCTCTTCGGCATTGAGGATACCGGCGACGGTCTCGAAGGTGAACACCTTCTGCCCGGTCTCGGCGGCCAGCGCCTGCACGACGCAGCGCGTGCCGTTGCCGCAGGCCTGGGCATGGGTGCCGTCGGAATTGATGATCTCGATGTAGTTGACGGTGCCCGGCGTGCGCGGGTCGTGAATCGCCATGATCTGGTCGAACTTGGTCGCCGGATCGGCCGCCAGCGCAATCGCCGCGGCAGGCACAACGCGGTCCGTGCGGCCGCGCATGTCGGCAACGATGATGTCGTTGCCGAGCCCGTTCATCTTGGCGAAAGGGGCCTCAATGGCCATGGTCGGTAAGTCTCGCGGCTGTTTGGGGCCTATATGGCGGAAACATCGTCGAATTACCAGTCTCGCGGCACGCTGGCCTATTGAGACAATTTTGCAACAATTTCATATGCAAACCCTATTTTAACCATATCAGGTTGAAATTCTGCCAACTTCGCCGCTTTAGAGGCGAACTGTCGATCGCGCGGGGGCGCCCCCAGAACTGCCCCACGGAGGGAATGCAATGGCTTTTTCGAAAACCGGCCTGCTGGCCGCATCGCTGGTGGCGCTTCTAGCGGCTGCCGGTTGTAACAGCACGCGCCTTTCCTCGATGGACACCCAGCCGGCCCCGCTGCCCGCAGCACCCGCCGGCACGGTGACCAGCGGCCAGCTGCCGCCGCCCTCGGCACCGGGTGCCGCCGCAGGCGCCTCGCAGTTCCCGGCCGCACCGGCACAGACCCAGGTCGCCGCGCTGCCTGCCGACGGCGGTGCTGCCGCCTCCAACGCACCCGACATCACCGCAACCAGCGTGGCTGGCGTGTGGAGCGCTTCGGTTTCCGGCCAGAGCTGCAAAGTGGCGACGCCGCAGACCAAGTTCGGCCAGGGCTTCCGTGCCGGCCCGCTGCGCTGCCCGGCCCCGATCGACGGCGTCAAGTCGTGGAACGTCGCCGGCAAGCAGCTGACCCTGTTCGATGAAGCCGGCTCGCCGCTGGCCAGGCTCTATCAGTCGGGCGAAGGCCGCTTCGACGGCCAGACCTCCAACGGCCTGCCGATCTCGCTCAACCGCTAAAGCATGATGCCGAAGATCGGATTCGATTTTCGGGACCGGATCATGCATAGGTTTTTTGCGCGTCCGCCCGGACGCGCGGCAACGCACATCAGACGTTCGTATTCGTGCCAGAGTGAGCCATGCACCTGCGTGACGGCCTACAGACCCATGTGACCGTCAGGCAGCGCTACGACCATCTGGTCGAGTTGGGCAACATCCGCCACGACCCGGCGCAGCTCAAGATCGTGGCCGCGCTCGACAGGCTGATCGACGAGATTTCCGACAAGAGGCTGGCGCGCAAATCGAGCGCGCTGGGCTGGCTGTTTGCCAGGCGCAAGCCGCAGCACGAGCACGTCAAGGGTCTCTACGTCCATGGCGGCGTCGGCCGCGGCAAGACCATGCTGATGGACTTCTTCTTCGAGTTGGTGCCGGTCAAGCACAAGCGCCGTGTCCATTTCAACGACTTCATGGCCGACGTGCACGACCGCATCCAGAAGCAGCGGGCCGCGCGCAAGAACGGCACCTCGCGCGACGACGATCCGATCCCGCCGGTGGCGGCCGCACTGGCCGAAGAGGCGTGGGTGCTGTGCTTCGACGAGTTCTCGGTCACCGACATCGCCGATGCGATGATCCTGTCCAGGCTGTTTTCAGCACTGTTTACGCATGGCGTGGTGCTCGTCGCCACCTCCAACGTCGCTCCCCGGGATCTCTATCGCGACGGACTCAACCGCCAGCTGTTCCTGCCCTTCATCGGCATGCTCGAGCAGAACACAGCGGTGCTCAATCTCGACGCCGACACCGACTACCGGCTGGAAAAGCTCGACCGCGTGCCGGTCTATATCAGCCCGCTTGATGGGGCTGCCGACAAGGCGATGGACAAGGCCTGGGCAAAGGTGACCCACGGCGCCACTGCCGAACCAGCCACTGTCGCAGTCAAGGGCCGCAAGGTCGCCGTTCCTGCCGCCGTCGCCGGTTGCGCGCGCTTCGCTTTTGCCGATCTGTGCGAAAAGCCGCTTGCGGCGCGCGACTATCTCGCGATCACCGCGCACTATAAGACCATCTTCGTCGACCATGTGCCCGTCCTGGCGGAAGCCAACCGCAACGAGGCCAAGCGTTTCATCCTTTTGGTCGACACGCTCTACGACCAGCACATCAGGCTGGTGATCAGTGCCGCCGCCACGCCAGACAAGCTTTATGTCGGCAAGCGCGGCCATGAAGCCTTCGAGTTCGACCGCACGTCGTCGCGACTTATCGAGATGCAGGGCGCGGAATGGCTCGACGGCTGGGCCGAAAGGCACCCCGAACCGGCGGCTTCACTGGCCGGGTAAGACACCATCCGCCATTCTGCGTGCAGGATGACCGGCCTGCTCCGTGCGTGGCTTGCCATAGCGCGTCGTCGCGGCAAGCAGTACGCCGAGCATCAACCCGTCGAGCACATGCCACATGAAATGCGTGCCGATCGGCAGCGCATCGCAGACAAGCGGGTCCATGACCCGGCACGTGACGGCACCAAGGAAGATCGCAGCCGCGGCGATATTGTACCAGCCAGCGCGGCTGCCACTGGCAATGACCACGCAGCCGAAGAAGATCAGTGCCAAAAACGGCGGCAGGTAGCCGGTGGTGCCGTTGGAGGCGACGCGCAGCCAGTCGGGCACCATGTAGGTGACGAAACCGACAGCGACATAGAAGCCGAAGAAGATCACCAGCGCCCTGGGCCAGGCCATGCCGGCGAAGCGGCGCAGGTTGAACAGCGAATAGACCAGTGTGAAACCGGCGATCGGGACGATGTCGCCCCATTTGGTCGCCTCGGTGGCAAAGGTGTGGAACAGCGTCGAGCCGATGCCGATCGCCACCACCCACCAGCCCAGAACCTCGGCGAACGTACCGGCATTGCGCCGCCGCGCCTCGTAGACACCCCACAGGCCGGCAGCGAAAAAGGCGAGGTTGCTTACCGCATTGAAGGGTTCGGCCCACAGACCGACGTCAGTGCGCTCGCAATAGAGATCGAGATGTTGGCTGAACTGTTCCAGCATCACCTTGCCTCGCCAGAGCCCAATTCTACCGCCACCAGCCAATTTTCATAACGGTAATTTGCCCCGACAGCCTGACGTAGCGGAAACTCCACTTGTTGAAAATTTCACCGCAACGTGACTTCCCGTTGAATGGCGCTTCTGCCACATATTTCAGCAACTACAAAAAAGCCGGTTTCGCCGGCTCAGGAACTGGATCGGTCATGGAGTTTCGCAGATATTTTCGGCTGGCAGCCGTGGCGCTGGCCTTTGCCGGGTTTACCGGCGCAACGCATGCCGACTCGACGACCAAGGCCCCCGCGCGCCCGCTCGGCGTCATAGAACTCTTCACCAGCCAGGGCTGCAATTCCTGCCCGCCGGCCGATGAGCTGTTTGCCAAGTTCGCCGCGCAGGACGACATGGTCGCGCTCGCCTATCACGTCACCTACTGGGATTACCTCGGCTGGCAGGATGTACTCGGCAGCAAGGACAACACCGACCGGCAATATGCCTATATGCGTGCCTTCGGTGCGCGCTCGGTCTACACGCCGCAGGCGGTCATCAATGGTCGCACCCACGTCAATGGCGCCAAGAGCGAGGATGTGAACGGCGCGCTCGCCAACCTCGCCGAGACCGGCCAGGGCATGAATGTCGACCTCAAGGTGACCGACAATGGCGACACCTTCACTATCGAGGTCGGCGCCGCCAAGGGCCCGGCCAGCCCGGCCCATGTGGTGATCGTGCATTATCAGCCACCGCAGGTCGTCGACCTGCAGAAGGGCGAAAACAAGGGCCGCAGCGTCACCTACTGGAATGCCGTGACAGACCTGCACACCGCCGGCATGTGGCACGGCCAGACGCAGCGGTTCGAACTGCCCAAGAGCGAAGTGGAAAAGAAGGGCGGCTGCGCCGTGCTGTTGCAGGCTGTCGGCAAGGACGGCGTGCCCGGGCCTATTCTCGGCGCGGCTGTCGTGCGCAGACCATCCAAGACGGCGCTGTAGAAGCAAAAAAGCCGACGCAGGCTTTTGGCCAGACGTCGGCTTCAGATTTTGGGATCGTCGCACCTCGTCCTGAAAAGGAACCGAGGTTGGTTCGATCCGACTCTAGCCCGTGGGCGGGGGGCTTGGGGTTTACG
>Ga0209902_101470_pt1 | contig 11148 bp, 8 predicted proteins | sample FECB27metaG_FD_188304 | JGI IMG/M metagenome (GOLD analysis project Ga0209902, IMG submission 188304) | Cyanobacterial communities from the Joint Genome Institute, California, USA - FECB-27 (SPAdes) (version 2) | ecosystem: Environmental > Aquatic > Thermal springs > Hot (42-90C) > Microbial mats ...
CCGGGCGCGCTCGATGCGCTGAGCGCGCAGGGCCGCATCGAACGCCTGCTCTACACCGACCGCGGCGACGTGCGCGGCGTGCTGCTGGCCGACCAGACCATCGTGCGCTTCCCGCCGCACGTGGGCGCGATGTACCGCGACCAACTGAAGCCGGGCGCCGAGCTCCATGCGCGCGGCTGGGGCACGCGCGGCGCGCAGGGCACGGTGCTCGAGGCCACCGGCCTGGGCCCGACGGCGGACACGGTGGCCGAGGTGCTGCGCGGTCCGCGTCCGGGCGCGGGTCCCGACGCGGGCCCGGGTCCGCGCCCCGCTCCGCGCGGCCCGGCTTCCTGAGCTCCGGCCTCGTCCCGCCATGACGACCGCGCCCACCCGCCGCAGCCTGCGCGCCCTCGATGCGTTGGCCTTCTTCGCGCCCGACATCCAGGGCGGCGTCGGCCCCTTCCTGGTGGTCTTCATGGCCGGCACCTTGGCCTGGGATCCGCAGCGCATCGGCAGCGTGATGTTCGTCTCGGCGCTGGTCGGGCTGGCGGTGCAGGCGCCGGCCGGCGCGCTGATCGACAGCGTGCGCCGCAAGCCGCGCTGGATCGCGGGCGCGGTCGCGCTGATCGCGCTGTGCCTGGTGGCGATGGCCCAATGGCCGCTCTACGGCACCATCCTCGCGGGCCAGTCGCTGATCGGCGCCGCGGGCACGCTGGTCGCGCCCGCCCTCGCGGCCACCAGTCTCGGCATGGTGGGCCGTGCCGGCCTCGACGCGCGCATCGGCCGCAACGCGGCGATCACCGCGGCCGGCACGGTGCTGTGGGCGCTGGGCACCGGCTGGGTCGGCCATGCCTTCGGCCCGCGCGCGATGTTCTTCTACGCGGTGGCGATGGCGCTGCCGACCATCGCGGCGGCGCTGCTGATCCGCGACCGCGACGTCGACCCGCGGCTGGCACGCGGCGCTGACGCGCCATCCGATGACCTCACCCCGGGCACCGTCCGCTGGCATGACCGCCGCCTCGTCGTGCTGCTGGCCTGCGCCTTCCTGTTCCACCTCGCCAATGCCGCGATGCTGACGCTGGTGGCGCAGAAGGTCGGCTCGCGCACCGGCGCCGCGGCCACGCTGTGGCTGTCGGCCGGCGTGATCGTCACGCAGCTGGTGACCATCCCGATCGCGATGGCGGTCGGACGCTGGGCGCCGCGGCTCGCGCGCAAGCCGGTGTTCCTGGTCGGCTTCGCGGTGCTGCCGGTGCGCGGGCTGCTCTACCTGCTGGCCGACAGCCCTGCCGCGCTGCTCGCGCTGCAGGTGCTCGACGGCATCGGCGCGGGCATCTTCGGCGTGATGCTGACCCTGATGATCGGCGACCTCACGCGCGGCAGCGGCCGCTTCAACTTCGCGCTCGGCCTGGGCGCGGCCTGCGTCGGGCTGGGCGCGGCGCTCAGCAACCTGCTGGCGGGCAGCATCGCGCACGCGGCCGGCTACGGCACCGCCTTCGTCGTGCTCGCGGCCATCGCCGCGGCGGCGCTCGCGCTGTTCGCGCTCGCCATGCCCGAAACTCGGGGGCGGGAAGCGCGTGCCGCGCACGCTCCCGCCGCCCTGACCACCGCCGCTCCATGACCAAAGACACCGCGTCCGCCCTGCCCCCCGCCACCGCCGCCGCGGACACCGCATCGCCCCACGAGGGCGGCGGCAACGGCCTGCTCTGGGTGCTGGTGGCGGTGGCCGTGCTGTTCGCCTTCCTGCGGCCGCGCGCGCCGCTCGACTGGCTGAAGCTGATCGACTGGCAGACCGTGGGCGCGCTCGCGGGCCTGCTCGCCATCACGCAGGGCGTGGAAAAGAGCGGCGTGCTGCAGTCGGCCGCGCAGCGCCTGCTGGCGCGCACCACCAACCTGCGCCAGCTCGCGCTGCTGCTCGTCGCCAGCGCCGCCGTGCTGTCGGCGCTGGTCACCAACGACGTCAGCCTGTTCCTGCTGGTGCCGCTCACGCGCGTGCTCGCCACCCAGGCGCACCTGCCGCTGGCACGGCTGGTGGTGCTGGAGGCGCTGGCGGTCAACGCGGGCTCGGCGCTCACGCCGATCGGCAATCCGCAGAACCTCTACCTGTGGCACCGCAGCGGCGAGAGCTTCGCGGGCTTCATGGGGATGATGGCGCCGACCGTGGGCGTGATGCTGTTCTGGCTGTTCGCCGCCGTCTGGCTGCTGGTGCCGCGCACCGCCATCGCGCTCAAGCCCGCGGCCGACAGCGCGCCGGTGCAGCCGCGGCTGCTGGCGCTGTCGGGCCTGCTGTTCGTGGGCTTCGTGATCGCGCTCGACCGGCACTGGCTGGCCCCGGGCCTGGCGGTCGTGTTCGGCGCCTACCTGCTGTTCCAGCGCCGCGTGCTGCGCGACGTCGACTGGGCGCTGCTCGCGATCATCGCGCTGATGTTCGTCGACCTGCGCCAGCTCGCCGAGCTGCCCTTCATCGCCACGCTGATGACGCAATGGCCGATCGCCGAGGGCTGGCGCGCCTACCTGGCGGCGATCGTGAGCTCGCAGTTCATCAGCAACGTGCCGGCCACCATCCTGCTCGACCGCTACGTGCACGACCTGCCGGCGCTGGCCGCCGGCGTGAGCGTGGGCGGCTTCGGCTGCGTGCTGGGCTCGCTCGCCAACCTGATCGCGCTGCGGCTCGCCAAATTGCCGAACGGGCTGCGCGAGTTCCACCGCCTGAGCGTGCCCTTCCTGCTGGTGTGCGCGGCCTCGGCGCTGCTGCTGCGGCTCGGGTGACGGCAGCGGGGCGCGCGGCCTCGAACGCGTGCGCGCTGAACAACATCGCCCGTGTCCGACGAGCGCGCGCGCTTTTTGTGGCTAGAGTGGAGACTCCCGAAGAAAGGAGTCATGGCATGGACAAGAAGAACAACAGCGAGGATTTCGAGATCACCCCCAAGCTCGTGTTCGACATGAACCTGGCGCTGTACCTCGACCTGGTCGCGGCGCTGGAGGGCGCGGGCGCCGTCACCTACCGCCAGATGGCGGCGCGCGTGCTCAACATCAGCATGGATGCGCGCGCCGACGGGGAGCTCGGCCTCTCGACCGCGCTGGAGGGCATCGCACAAGGCTTCGCGGGCCACGGCGACGGACTGTCGATCGAGCTGCTGAAGGCCGCGCGCGGGCTGCGCGAGGATGACGCGATGGGCGACATCCCGATGCGGCCGGACGTGGACTGAAAGCGAAGCGGCGACGGCCGCTCGCCGGGCCGGGTGCTCACCGGGCCAGCGCATCCATCTTGCGGATCGCCTTGCCCAGTTACTTGTAATCGAGCGTGAAGGTCGCCATGCCGTTGGCCTGCCCCGGCGTCACGGTGTTGCCGGTCTGGAAATAGCGCGCGGTATAGGGCAGCACGTAGTCGCCGTCCTTCGACGGCCCCACCAGCGCGTCGTCGCCGTACTTCACCGGCACCTTCTGGCCGTCGATGATCTGAATGCCCACGCCGGTGGCGGTGGCCGAGCCGCTGGCCTGGCTGATGCGCAGCACGCCTGCATCGCCGGCCGGATCGGGCGTGGCGTCCATGCGCAGGTAGACGGTGTTCTGCGTGCCGACCCCGGCGTTGCACTTGAGCCGGATGTTGAAGTTGCGCTCCGCCGCGGTCGTGCCACGGCCCTTGAAATCGCTCTGCGGCACCTTGCCGAACACCACCGGAATGTTCTTCGAGCCCGTGTCCACGAGGCAGCTGGGCGTGACGATGGTGATGGCGTCGCCGTCGACGCGGGTGGTCACGGCCGAGCCGCCCCGGTCGCCGGAATAGGTGGTGTAGATACCGCTGACCAGCGGGCCGCTGCCGGTGACGGGGGCGATCTTGTAGAGCTCGACCACGAAGTCCGCGTTGGTCGCGAACGATCCGAACGTGGTGGTGGTCGACAAGGTGTGCGGGTAGTACACGTCGGGCGGGTTGCCCCCCGTGGCCCGTCGCAGCAGGCGGATGCCGATGCCCGCCACGTTGGTGGCGAAGACTTTTTCCTTCCCCGACCACTCCGCGCCCACCGCCGCGGAATTGATGACGCCGAACAGGGTGCCGCCGCCGGAGCAGGTGAATGGCGTGTTGTTCGAACCCGCCTGGTAGATGGGGAAGGTCTTGGCCGTGGTGATCAGGCTGCCCACGGGCAGGTCCGGGCTGACGACGATGCGTCCCATCACCATGTTGATGTTCTTCGGGACGTAGCCGCCCGCGGTGTTGAGCGAGCACAGGGCACTCGCCTCCTGCGCGGCCACCAGCAGCACGAGCCCGGCGATCAGCGAGGCGCCGCGGCGCAGCGGGGAGGAGAAGAACGCCTTCATCGCGCCCGACGGATTGCTGCGGTTCATTCCGCTCCCTTCTTCTTTGCTCGCGGCGCGAACAGCGCCGCACTGTCGACCGCGCTGCCGATGCACTGCCCCGTGAATTCGCGGATCGGCGGCGGATTGGCGTCCTCGGGCAGGGTGTAGGCCACCGTGCACTGGTCGTTCGCGCCCTGCCCCCAGCGCACCGTGAGGCTGCCGCTCTGGCCCGCGCCGGTCACGAAGGCCTGGCCGTCGGGGCCGACGATGCCGACCTCCTGGCCCGCCTCGTTCTCGATCTTCGAACCCAGCGGCAGCACGCGGCCCTTCGCATCGCTCAGCGTCATCAGCAGGCGGAAGCCCACCGAGGTCTCGAACTTCGCGACCACCACGGCACCGCGCGTGGGCACCACCTCCATCGCCGCGTTCTTCACCTCGACGGTGTCGCCGAGGTCGCCGGTGCGCAGCGCGAGGCGGTTGAGCCGGTACGGGCTCAGGTTCGGGATGACGGCATTGCCCGCGCTGTCGGTCGCCACGCCCGGCTGCGATTCGAAGCCCACGCCACCGGCCTTGGGCGCCTGCACCAACGCGATGGTCTCGCCCAGCGGCTGCGACAGAGTGACGCCGCCGCCGTGCGCCAGCAGACCGCCCGACATGCCGAAGGTGGTCTGGCCGTAGCCCTTGCCCTGCGAGTGGCCGACATCGAAGCGGCCCACGGGCGACAGGTAGCTCGCGCTGGCGCTGCCGCTCGAGCCCTGGCCGTCGGCGTTCGAGTGGCCCGCGGTCAGGTTGTAGTTGAGCCGGCTGTCCTCGAAGGCACTGCCGTAGACGCTGGCCTGCTGGTTGAGGCGCCCGTCGTTGTCGCGGCTCACGGTGTACTGCGCGCTGGCGCGCGTGTCGCCCAGCGGGATGCTGACCATCACCATGAGCTGCCGGCTGACCGGACGGATCGAGCCGGTGCTGAAGCTGTTGATGCCGCCGTTGTTGGTGCTGTAGTTGTAGAAGACGCTGTAGCCGAACTGCTTGTAGCTGCCCGAGTAGCCGATCTGCACCAGCCGGTCCTTGGCGGGCGTGCCCCAGTAGGTCTGCTGGCGCGCCGAGGCGAACACCGAGCCCCAGCTGCCGATCTGCTGCGAGAGTTCGAAGCGCAGCTCGTTGCGGCGGCTGTTGAAGTTGTCGGGCAGCAGCAGGCCCTGCATCTGCGCCGCTTCCTGGAAGGTGCGATAGCCGCTGGTCGAGTAGCGGTAGCCGGCCACGCGGAAGTTGGTGCCCGAGTCGACGAAGGCCTTCGAATAGAGGAAGCGCAGCGACTGGCCGTTGTAGGTCTTGTCGAAGCGGTCGACGGTGCGCGCGGCCGAGAGGTCGAACGAGACGGCGCCGAAGGCGCGCATGTTCTTGCCCAGGCCCACCAGGCCCGACTGGTACTTGCGCGCGGCGATCAGGCCGCCGTACACCGAGTACTCGTCGGGCAGGCCGCGCGCCAGGGTGGCCTGCAGGAACACCGGCTCGGCCGGCACCTGGCTCGGCAGCAGCGGGTTGGTGTTCACGTTGTCGTAGCCGTTGCGGTACTTGCCCACGGTGGCCGAGTAGCGCCAGGTGCCCTCGCGCAGCAGGGTGGGCACGGCCGAGAAGGCCTGGGTGTACTTGGTCTGGCGGCCGTCGGCCTCGGTGATCGTGACCTCGAGGTCGCCGCTCGAGGCGGTGGGATAGAGGTCGTCGAGCACGAAGGGCCCGGGCGCCACGAAGGTGCTGTAGACGATGTAGCCGTTCTGCCGCACGGTGACGCGCGCATTGGTCTGGGCGATGCCGCGGATCGTGGGCGCGTAGCCCTGCAGGCTGTCGGGCAGCATCGCGTCGTCGGAGGACACCTGCACGCCGCGGAACGGCAGGCTGTCGAAGAAGTTGCCGGGCGTGTTGCCGTCGCCGATCAGCAGCTGGCCGTTGATCGAGGCCAGGTCGCGCTGCGCATAGCTGGTGACGCCCTGCCAGCGGCTTCGGCCATCGAGGCCGCGGTTGTAGGTCGAGTAGTGCCGAAAGCGCCAGTCGCCCATGTTGAAGCCCGCGCGCACGCCCGCGAAGAAGGTGTTGCGCTGGAGCGTGTTGCGGTTGCGGTTGAACGGATCGGCGGCGTCGAAGACGTTGAGCTGCGGGTTGGTCAGCGGGGTGTCGTTGCGGTAGTTGCTGCCGCTGAAGCGCGAGTAGTTGAGCTGGTAGTCCAGCATGAAGGCGGTGATGCCCTTGTCCCACTTCTCGGGGCCCACGGCGCCGCGCGCGCTGCGCTTGAGCGCGGCCTGCGGAATGCTCAGGAACAGGCGCTGGCGCCCGGCGTCGTAGCTGAGCTTCGACTCGGGGATGGCGTTGACGAGGTCGATGCAGGCCTCGTCGGCGGCAGCGGCGATCGACGGGAACACGGCGACGTTCACGCCCCAGGTGTCGAGCAGGCCGCGCGTGAGGCAGGCCACCGCGTCGTTCGTGCCTTCCTTGTCCTCGAAGCGGACCTCGCTCTGGCCCACGCCGCGCTCGTTGAGCGAGACGTCGACGGTGTACTTGCCCGCGAGCACGCGGTTGCCGAACGAGAACAGCGAGAGGTCGGCATTGGGCTGGTCGCCGCCGATGCCGAGGAACTCCTCGTTGAAGGTCGAGGCGGCCAGCTGCTGCTTCTGCGCGACCGGCGGCTTCTGGGGCGCGGGCGCCTGCTCCTGCACCGGTGCGCCCTGCGCACCGTGCGTGCCGAGCGCCGCGAGCACCGCGGCGCACAGGCTCAGCCGGAACGGCGCGCGCAGGGCGCCGCCGGCCACCGGCGCGCGCCGGGTCGCTGAAAGGGACGGGATGCGGCGGCGCATGGCTTTTCGCCCTCGCGCCTCAGCGCTTCGCGCCGTCGGCTGCGACAGGAGCGAGCTCGGCCTTCACGGCCACCGGCGCATCGCCCGCGGGCACGCGCACCAGTTCCTCGGGCGTTTCGCCGCCGTAGTCGTTGAGCGTGGTGAAGTTGACCTGGATCGCCTGCGGCGTCTTCACCGCGGTCAGCGGATACACCGACTCGCCGAAGGGCGGCACCATGTCGGCGTTGATGTCCTGCTGGCCGCCGTTGATCTTGAGACCCGTGAAGGTCACGTGGTACGGCGTCGGGTTGCCGATCCTGAGCACCGCGCCCTGCGCGCCGCCGGCCACCGCCCACTGCAGCTGGCTGCGGGCCTCCTCGGACTTGCCGCCCAGGCTGGCGGGCCGGTAGAACAGCTTGATGCGGCTGCGCACCGCGATCTGCAGCACGTTCTCGTCCTTGGAACGCTCGGGGATCTCCTTCACGTTGAGCCAGAACACCGTCTCGCGGTCGGCCGGCAGCTCGCCCGCCACGCGCATGATGCGCAGGATGTTCTCCATGCCGGGGTCGAGCCGCGACAGCGGCGGCGTGACCAGCATCGGGGTCTTGTTCTTGCCTTCGCCGGCGTCGATCCAGGCCTGGACCACGTAGGGCGAAGTGCCGGTGTTCTTCACCGGAATCGAGGCTTCGCGGTCCTTCTCGCCCAGGATGACGCGCGTGCCGCCGAGCATCACGCCCGCCGCGGCCGGCCATTGAAGGCAGAGCATCGCCACGATGCCCAGGGTCCAACGAATTCGATTCTTGCTGCACATACGACGGGTTCCTCGGTACGGCGGACGCTAGCGTCCAGGCGTACCCCAGCACGGCGGCGCACGCGGCGCACCGGCGGAAAAAAGACGGGTGATGGAAAAACCGGCCGATGCGGCGCGCCCACGCGAGGTCGCCGCGCCGCGTCGGTCCGGTGCGGACTCCGACGGCGCCTGCCGCAATGGACAGGGGCCGGATTCCGCGAAGGCGGCTTACTTGTAGTTGACCGTGAACTGGGCCGTGGAGTTGGCCGGACCGACCGTCACGGTGTCCTTGGTCGACACGTACACGGCCTGGAACTTCAGGGCGTTGTCGCCCTGGCCCAGAACGTATTGCGCCGATTCCGAGCCGAGCGGAATCTTGGTGGCGGCGGAATCGCCCAGCTCGATGGCCACGCCCGAAGCGGTGGTCACGCCGACCTGGCCGGCATTCGCCAGGCGCAGGTTGGTGGCGTCGTCGAGGTCGGGCGTGCCGGTGAACGACACGGTCGCGCCCTTGGCGGTGGCGCCGCAGCCGAGCAGGTCGATGGTGAACTTCGACGGCGTGGCCTTCTTGCCCTTGCCGCCGTCGAGCACCGTGCGAGCGACCTTGCCCAGCGGCACGGTCATGTTCTGGCTGTTCGGCGAGATCGAGCAAGGTGCATCGACGATTTCGCCCGTGAAGTTGATGGTGCCGTCGGCAGCCATCGCGCCTTGCGACAGCGCAGCGGCGACAGCGGCCAGCGCCGCCAGCTTGAAGAATTTACGCATCTGAATTCCCTGGGATTGTTAACAAAAAGAACTACTTGCCTTGACAAGGCAGAGCGCAGTCTATTAACCAATTCCTAGGAGAAGAAGACGTTTTCGACTCAGTTGACAGTGGTTGACATTGTTAATTCAATGTTTGTGAACTAAACCCATTTGCAAACTTTTCGATACGAAAGTTTTGCCAAATACTACCGAGCTGACATCACTCGGTCGCCACCTGCAGCACCAGTTTGCCGAAGTTGGCGCCGCTGAAGAGCCGGTTCAGGGCCTCGGGGAAGGTGTCGAGGCCCTGCACGATGTCTTCCTTGCTCTTCATGCGCCCGTCCTTCAGGTAACCCGCCAGTTCGGCGATCGCCACGGGATAGCGGTCGGCGTAGTCGAAGACCACGATGCCTTCCATGCGCGCCCGGTTCACCAGCAGGCTCAGGTAGTTGCGCGGGCCGGCCGCCGGCATGCTGTTGGCGTTGTTGTACTGGCTGATGGCGCCGCAGATGATGATGCGGGCCTTGCGCGCGATGCGCGCGAGCACGAGGTCGAGGATCTCGCCGCCGACGTTGTCGAAGTAGATGTCCACGCCCTTGGGGCAGTGCTGCTTGAGGCCGTCGCGCACCGCGGCGGCGCCGGCCTTGTAGTCGATGCAGGCGTCGAAGCCCAGCTCCTTGACCACCCAGTCGCACTTGGCCTCGCCGCCCGCGATACCGACCACGCGGCAGCCCTTGATCTTCGCGAGCTGGCCCACGGTCTGGCCGACCGCGCCGGCGGCGCCCGAGATCACGACGGTCTCGCCGGCCTTGGGCTGGCCCACGTCCATCAGGCCGAAGTAGCCGGTCATGCCGGGCATCCCCAGCACGTTGAGCCACTGGGTGATGCTGCCCACGCGCAGGTCGATCTTCACCAGGCCGTTGCGCTTGATCTCCTCCTGCGGGAGCAGCATGTATTCCTGCACGTTGAGCGTGCCGTAGACGGTGTCGCCGACCGCGAACTGCGGGTTCTTCGAGGCGATGACGCGGCCGATGCCGCCGGCGCGCATCACGGCGCCGATCTCGACCGGCGGGATGTAGCTCTTGGCATCGTTGAGCCAGCCGCGCATGGCCGGGTCGAGCGACAGCGACAGCGTCTTGACCAGCACCCCGCCCTCGGCCGGCTCGGCCACGGGCTCGCTGCCGAAGCTCCAGTGCTCGCGCGTGGCGGCGGCCTCGGGACGCTTGGCGAGGCGGACCTGGTGGTTGACGAGTGCGGTGATGTCGGTCATGAAGCGTCTCCTGGAGATGGGGCCGCGCCCCGGGGTGTGGCTGAGCGGCGCATGCTAGCCGCGCCGCGCGGGGCCGCGCGTAGCGCAGGCGACAGCCCGGCCTTCCCGCCCTCCCCGCTCGGACCGCGTCAGCCCAGGCGCACCACGATCTGCAGGCCCGGAGACGCGTTGCGCACCCGCAGGCTGCCGCCATGCGCCTCGGCGATCAGCCGGCACAGGTACATGCCCAGGCCGACGCCGCCGGTGGCGCGCTGGCGCGCGCCGTCGGTGCGGTAGAAGGCCTCGGTCAGCCGCTCGAGCTGCGCCTCGTCCACGCCCGGACCGAAGTCGCGCACCTCGATTTCCACGCCCTGCGCCTGGCCCTCGAGCACGGCGCGCACCGACACGCTGGGCGGACGCGGCGCCTCGGTGCTGTAGCGCAGCGCGTTGTCCAGCAGGTTGCGCACCAGCAGGCGGATGCGCATGCGGTCGACCGAGTGCGCCGGCAGGCCCTCGGCGAGGTCGAGATGGACCTCGCGCGCGGCCGGCATCTCGGCCACGGTTTCTCGCACCAGCGCCGCGAGATCGATGCGCTCGCGCTGCAGCGCCGCGTGCGGACTCGCGAGCCGTTCGCTCTCGAGCAGGTCGCTGATCAGGTCGCGCATCTCGTTGAGGTCGCGCAGCAGCGCCTCGCGCTCGGCCCGGCCCTCGGCCGTGGCCGGCAGCAGCTCGGCATTGAGCCGCGCGCGCGTGAGCGGCGAGCGCAGCTCGTGGCTCAGCGCCAGCAGCAGCCCGCGCTTGGCATCGAGCATGGCCTGGATGTCGTGGGCCATGGTGTTGATGTGCTCGGCGAGATCGCCGATGTCGTCGTTGCGGCGCACGGGAATCGGCCGCTCGAAGTCGCCGCGGCCAAAGCGCTGCGCGCCGTCGCGGATGTCGATCAGCGGCCGCAGCAGCCGGCTCACGTAGGCATAGCCCAGCACCACGAGCAGCAGCAGCAGGCTCAGCGTGGCCCAGCCGGCCGCGCGCGGCGCGATCTGCCACAGACGCGGCGCCCAGCCGAAGATCACGCGGTGGCCGTCGGCCGTGGGCCGGATGAACCACTTGTCGTTCCACATCGATTCGTCGTGGTCGCGCATCCAGCCGCCGCGCGTGCCGTGCTCGCCGGGGTTCGAGTCCCAGTTGACGGTCGGCCCGACGATGCGGATGGTGATCGGCAGGCGGTCGACCAGCGCCTGCGCGCGCGACACGTCGGGCGGCGTGCCGAGCTC
>Ga0209902_101471_pt1 | contig 11147 bp, 12 predicted proteins | sample FECB27metaG_FD_188304 | JGI IMG/M metagenome (GOLD analysis project Ga0209902, IMG submission 188304) | Cyanobacterial communities from the Joint Genome Institute, California, USA - FECB-27 (SPAdes) (version 2) | ecosystem: Environmental > Aquatic > Thermal springs > Hot (42-90C) > Microbial mats...
AGGATGCGCATCGCCTGGCGGGCGGCGCCGCGCACCGCCGGCGAGCCGATGCGGCGCACCAGGCCGGCGAGCACCGAAGCCGGGGTCTCGCCGGGGTGGACGAGGCGGGCGGCGGTGGCGAGCGCCCAGGTCGAGGCGGAGACGAGCCACGAATCCGTCGTCTTCGTCTCGCGGGCGTCGAACTGCGCGGCGGCGAGCTTGTCCTCGATCAGGCGGTCGGCCGTCTCGGCGTCGGGCACGCGCAGCAGCGCCTCGGCGAGCACCATCAGGGCGAGGCCCTCGCGGGTCGACAGCCCGTACTCGCGCAAAAAATCCTCGACGCCGCCGAGCGAGCCCTGGGCCTTGCGGATGCCGGTGACGAGGCGCTTGGCGTCGGCCTCCAGCGCCGCCTCGGCGGCCGGCTCGAAGTGAGCCTCGGCCAAGAGGCGGGCGACGAGGCCGCCGTCGTCGTTGGCATAGGGCGGGCGGAACGGCGGCGGCAGGCGCCGCGCGGCTTCCGGCGGAGACTGCATCGGCGCGAACGGATTGGGCGCGGCGGTCTGAACGGTCATCGGATCGGCCCGGAAACGGAAACGGCGCCCGCGACCCTAGCAGATCGCGGACGCCGTCGAGAGCATCGCTTGGCGCGCCGGCGCGATCTCAGTCGGCGAGCCGGGGCGCGAACCGCGCGCGCATGAAGGCGAGGTACTCGGCCTCCGAGGTTTCACGGCGGGCGGCGACCAGCGGCTTGATGTCGTCGGTGGCGACGTAGCGGAGCTGGCCCGATCCGTCGGTCGCGGCGGTGAAGACCACCTCGGCGACCTCCTCGCTGGTGGCGCCGGCCCGCGCGGCCCGCAAGCCGGTGAAGAGCGTGTCGGCGGCCGCGACGAAGGGCGCATAGTCCGCCGGCGGCGCTGCGCGGCCGGCTTCCTCGCCGCTCCGCCGACCGAAGTCGGTGCTGGTGACGCCGCCGGGCTCGACGATCTTCACGGCGATGCCGAGATCGGCGAGCTCGTAGGAGAGCGATTCGGAGAAGCCTTCGAGTGCGAACTTCGACGCGGTGTAGAGCGAGATCATCGGCAGCGCGAAGACGCCGGCGCCGGAGCTGATGTTGATGATCACGCCCGACCGATAGGCCCGGAAATGCGGGAGCACGGCGCGCGTCACGTCCATCAGGCCGAAGACGTTGACCTCGAACTGTTCGAGCATCTTTTCGCGGGGCATCGCCTCGAACACGCCGAACAGGCCGAAGCCCGCATTGTTGACCAGCACGTCGATGCGGCCGAAGCGGGCGATCGCCGCGGTGATGGCGGCGTCGATGCTCGCCTGGTCCTGAACGTCGAGCCGGGTGACGAGGACGTTGTCGAGCGCGGCGAGGGACGCGCCCGCCTCCGGGCGTCGCATGGTGGCGGCGACGTTCCAGCCGCGGGACGAGAACAGGCGGGCGATCGCCTCGCCGAAGCCGGTGGAACAGCCGGTGATGAGAACAGTCTGGGTCATTGGTCGGGCTCCTGGTTGAGCCCCTCATATGACTGTGCGGCTACAGCGTGATAATCCGCTGGTTCTTGCATGCACAGATGAGCAGTACCGGACAATGACAGGGCTCGCGCTCGGCGAACTGGAGGCGCTGGCGGCGGTGGCCGCCCGTCTCAACTTCCGCGCCGCCGCCGGCGATCTGGCGGTATCGCCGTCGTCGCTCAGTCATATGGTGGCCGGCCTGGAGCGGCGCCTCGGCGTCCGGCTGTTCAACCGCACCACCCGCAGCGTCTCGCTGACGGAGGCCGGCGCACACTTCCTGGCGCGCGTGCAGCCGGCGCTACGGGAGATCGCCGACGCCGTCGAGACGGTGAACCGCTTCCGCGATACGCCGGCGGGATTGCTGCGGCTGAACAGTTCGGAGGGCGGCGCCGAGCGGGTGCTGCCGATCGTGCTGAGCTTCCTGGCGGCCTATCCCGACATGCGTGTCGACCTCGTCACCGACGGCCGCATGGTCGACATCGTCGCCGCCAGCTTCGACGCCGGGCTCCGGCTCGCGGAGGCGGTGCCGCAGGACATGGTGTCCCTGCCGCTCGGCGTCGACGAGGCGCTCGTCGTGGTGGGTGCGCCGGACTATTTCGATCGACGCGGCCTCCCGCAGGTGCCCGCCGACCTGCTCGCGCACGAGTGCCTGCGCGCACGGCTGCCGAGCGGCGCCATCCTCGGATGGGAGTTCGAGCAGAACGGGGAGGAGGTTCGCATCGACCCGCCGGGCCGGCTCATCCTCGGCAGTCCGGACCTCACCCTCGCGGCGGCGCGTGCCGGGGCGGGTATCGCCTATGTCAGCGAGCGATCGGCGGAGGAGGATATCCGGTCAGGCCGCCTTCTCCGCGCCCTCGCCGAGTGGACGCCGCGTTTTGCCGGGCTCTGCCTGTACTTTCCGCGCCAACGCCTGCCGTCGGCGGGCCTCGCGGCATTCATCGCCCATTTCCAGGCGGAGCGGCGGCGCCCGGCGCCGGTGCCGCGATGACGGGCGGCACCGGACGCGAGCGTTCGGCGGTGGTCAGTCGGCTTCGTCGGCGGAGCCGGCGTTCAGCTGGCCGTAGTTCTGCACGCCGATCTGCTCCATCAGCTGCAGCTGCGTCTCGATGAAGTCGATGTGGTGCTCTTCGTCCTCGAGCAGGTCCTCGAACAGCTCCATCGACACGTAGTCGCGCTTCTCGCGGCAGACGTCGCGCGCCTCGACATAGAGCGCGCGGGCGGAGTATTCCGCCGCCAGATCGCACTCCAGCACTTCCTTGATGTTCTGGCCGATGCGCAGGACGTCCAGCGTCTGCAGGTTCGGGTGGCCTTCCAGGAAGATGATGCGCGTCACCAGCTTGTCGGCGTGCTGCATCTCCTCGATGGACTCTTCCCGCTCCTTCTTGGCGTACTTGGTGTAGCCCCAGTCGTCGAGCAGGCGGTAGTGCAGCCAATACTGATTGATCGCGGCGAGCTCGTGCTTCAGCGCGCGGTTCAGCATGTCCAGGACTTCGGGATCGCCCTTCACCGGAAATTCTCCTCATGGGTGCGCCGAGGCGACGCTCCGTCATGAGCTTATACTAATTCTAATTCCCAGAAGATCAACCGGCGCGGCGCATCGGCACGTCGTCGGCGGCCGGCACGGGCAGCCGCGAGGACACCGGCAGCGGCACCGCGGCGGCGCGGGTGCGCTCGTGCTCGGCGCGCGGGCAGTCGGCGCAGGCGTGCGCGTGGGCCGCGGCGGGACGCTCCGTGGGATCGAGATAGGTCGGCAGGTCGCGGGTGGCGCCGTGCAGTACCTCGACGACGAGCGGGAAGCAGCCGCCGCAGCGGGGCCGGCAACCGGCGGCGCGGAACACCGCGCCCGGCGTGACCACCCGGCGGCCCGGCTCGAGCGCCAAGTCGGCCGCGGCATCGCGCAGCACGTCGTCCGTCAGCCTGTTGCAGTGGCAGACCATCATGGAGAAGTCGCTCCGGCGGTTCCGTCCCGGCCCTCGCCCCGCCCTTCCGGCAGGCGTTGCTCTCGGCCGACGGAAAACACCTAGACCCCCGTGACCCCGAGCGCAACAGAAATGCGAACCATTCGCAAGTTGGAGTCTTTCCAAACTCCGCGCCAAACTCCGCCGCCGCGCCACGATCGCGCCCGACGAATGGCGAAATCGTGCGGCATCGTCCGGGTCGCTGCGAGCGGGTTGGGCTTGTGGCGGACGCGGAGTTGGCGCTAGCTGCGCGGGCTGCGTGGCAGCCTCAACCCGGAGCGACCCCATCCGATGACGACGTCGACACCTGTCCCCGCGCCTCGACCGACGCTGGTGCTGACAGGCGCCAGCCGCGGCATCGGCCATGCCACCGTGAAGCGCTTCTCCGCCGCCGGCTGGCGGGTGATCACCTGCTCGCGCCAGCCGTTCTCCGACAAGTGTCCGTGGCCGGCCGGCGAGGACGACCACATCCAGGTCGATCTCGCCGATCCCGACGACCTCGTCGATGCGGTGGAGGAGATCCGCCGCCGGCTCGGCACCGCCTGCCGGCTCGACGCGCTCGTCAACAATGCCGGCATCTCGCCGAAGGGCGAGGGCGGCAGCCGGCTCGATTCCCGCTCGACGCCGATGGAGACGTGGCGGTCGGTGTTCCAGGTGAACTTCTTCGCCCCGATCATGCTGGCGCGCGGGCTGTTCCCGGAGCTCGCGGCGGCGCGCGGCTCGGTGGTCAACGTCACCTCGATCGCCGGCGGCCGCGTGCACCCCTTCGCCGGCACCGCCTATTCCACCTCGAAGGCGGCGCTGGCCGCACTGACGCGCGAGATGGCGGCCGACTTCGGCCCGCACGGCATCCGCGTCAACGCCATCGCGCCGGGCGAGATCGACACGGCGATCCTGTCGCCGGGCACCGAGCTGATGGTCGGCGACATCCCGCTGCGCCGGCTCGGCAAGCCGGCCGAGGTGGCCGACACGATCTTCTATCTGTGCTCCGACGCATCCTCCTATGTCAGCGGCGCCGAGATCCACATCAACGGCGGCCAGCACGTCTGAGGCCGCCGCGGCGCGAGGCCCGGCGGCGGAACCCTCGCGCCGGACGGCGACTTTCGACTGACGAGACCGGGCCGCACGGTGACGCCGCGGCCCGCCGGCCCCGACTGTTCGAAGGAGGACGACCCACCGATGGCGATCACCCAGAAGGAAGAAGCCCGGGCGCTCGACGCCGACGAGCGCGACCTGGTCGAGAAGTCCCATCACCCGGCCTTGCAGCAGCTCTCCGACCAGGACCTGTCGAAGCTCGTCAAGCTGGTGCGCGAGCGCCGCGACAAGGCGAAGGGCACGGCCGAGCGGCGCCGGCGCGAGATGCGCGGCAAGGCCGCGCCGCGTGGCACCAGCCCGTCCGGCGCCGACGAGGGCTCGCGCACCAAGCTCGCCGTGCTGGCGATGGCGGTGCGCCGCCTCAACAGCGAGAGCGAGCGCCGCCGCCGCATGGCGGCGAGCGTCGACCTCGTCTCCAACGCCAAAAAGGCTTTGGCGATGCGCCAGGCGAGCGAGGAGGACGACGGCCCCGCCTTCAACTCCCGCCACGCCCACAAGGGCATGCGCGACGTCGCCAACCAGCGCGCCGACAGCCTGATCCGCCCGATGGAGCGCGGCCGGCTGCGCAAGGCCGGAGCCGTCGCCCAGGCGAAACGCGACGGGCGCTGAGGGCAAGGGAGGGAGGAGCGGCGTTGACATTTGTTAACAGCCGCCCCACCCTGACTGGTGAGTAGGCCGCGCCATCCGAACAAGGAGGTGGAAGCGGCCGTCGCCGAGGCGGAGGCGCGAGGTTGGCGCTGGCGCAAGATGGGCCACTGGGGACGGTTGTTCTGTGCCCAGGCGGACCGGGACGGCTGCCAGGTCGGGGTCAACGGGACGCCTCGCGACGCGGAAGCCCATGCGCGGCAGATCCTGCGCGCCCTCGATCGCTGCCCGCACGGACAGGAGGTGGCCGATGACCGTGCATGAGTTCTGCGTCATCGCCTCGGGCCTCGATCCGACCGCCGACGATTTCGAGAGCCGCTTCTACGAGGCCGGTTGCGACGACGCGACGATCTCGTTCCAGCGGGGCCACGTCATCGCCGATTTCTCGCGGGAGGCGACGAGCGTCGAGGAGGCGGTCGCCTCGGCCATCGCGGGGGTAACGGCCGCCGGCGCCCGCGTCGAGCGCATCGAGCCGGACTCACTCGTCAGCCTCTCCGACATCGCGGCCCGCAGCGGGCTCACCCGGGCGGCCATCACCCAGTACGCCAAGGCCCAGCGCGGCAAGGCGTTCCCGGTACCGGTCGCCAAGGTGACGTCGGACAGCCCGCTGTGGGACTGGGCGGCCGTCGCAGCGTGGCTGTTCCGGCACGACCGGCTGTCACCCGAGGCGCTGACTGCGGCCGAAGTGGTGAAGCGGGCGAACGACATCCTCGGCGTGGGAGGCACCCCGACGCTGGACACGCTCCGGCAGAGCCGCTCGGTGCTCGAACCGGCGGCGTGATCGCACCGCCGGGACTTGAGAAGCACCACACGCGGCGCTTGTCGGCTCTTCAGGTCTTCCCTTGACGCGACCGCACCTCGCGGCCGACCATCCCGGCCGATCGCGGGGCGCCCGTCCCGTATGGTGACGGACGGCCGCGCCCGAACGGCCGCCGCATCGGAAAGCCGAGGGAGGCACGCCGTGACCGAGAAGACCGAAGCCGCATCGCCGACGGTGCAAGCCACGCGGAAGAATGCCACGCCGACGAACGCCACGCCGACTCTGAACGCCACCAGGATCCTGCGCCCGTCGCGCCGCGCCGTGCTCACCGGCCTCGGCGCCGCGGCGACGCTGCCGCTTCTCGGCCGCTTCAACATCGTGCGCGCCCAGGGGGCGCCGCTGAAGGTCGGGCTGATGCTGCCCTATTCGGGCACCTATGCGCAGCTCGGCGAGAACATCACCGCCGCCTTCGAACTGCTGATCGCCCAGAAGGGCGGCACCCTCGGCGGCCGCGCCCTCGAGATCATCAAGCTCGACGACGAATCCAATCCGGCCAAGGGCCCGGAGAACATGAAGCGCCTCGTCGACCGCGACATGGTCGACGTCGTCGTCGGCACCGTCCACTCCGGCGTGCTGATGGGCATGCTGCAGGTGGCGCGGGAATCCGGCACGCTGCTGATCATCCCGAACGCCGGCGCGGGGGCGGCGACCGGCGCCCAGTGCGCGCCGAACGTCTTCCGCTCGTCGTTCTCCAACTGGCAGCCCGCCTATGGCTGCGGCCGCATCGCCGCCGACGCCGGCTACAAGAAGCTCGCCTACGTGACGTGGGACTATGCGGCCGGCAAGGAATCGGCGGCGGGCTTCGAGCAGGGCGCCAAGGAGAAGGGCGCCGAGGTGGTGCAGGTGCTGACCGTGCCGTTCCCGGAGACGAACTTCCAGCCCGTGCTGGCGCAGCTTCCCGGTCTCGGCGTCGATGCCGTCGGCGCCTTCTATGCCGGCGGCGGCGCCGTGCAGTTCGTCAAGGACTACGCGGCGGCCGGCCTGAAGGACAAGCTGCCGCTGATCGCCTCGGGCTTCGTCACCGACGGTACGCTGGGTGCGCTCGGCGGCGTCGCCGACGGCCTCGTCACCGGCCTGCACTATGCCGACGGCCTGGACACGCCGACCGACAACGCCTTCCGCGCCGCCTTCAAGGAGAAGGCCGGCCGCGAGGCCGACGTCTATGCCGTGCAGGGCTACGACGCCGGGCAGCTGCTCGCCGTCGGGCTCGAGGCGGTGCAGGGCGACTTCGACCAGACCGACGCGCTGCACAAGGCGATCGCCGGCGCCAAGCTCGACAGCCCGCGCGGCCCGATGACGCTTTCGCCGTCGCACAATCCGGTGCACAACATCTACCGGCGCGTGGTGAAGAACGGCATGAACATGGTCGACGGCGTCGCCGTCGAGGCGCTCGCCGATCCGGGCGTCGGCTGCACGATGAGCTGAGCCGCTTCTCGCGAGATGCTTCCGGCGGGCGGGGCCGTTCCCCGCCCGCTCGCATTTCGCCCCGACGTTTCGCCCCGACGTTTCGCCTTACCCTGCCGCCCCCCGATGACGGACGACCGATGGACCCGGCGACGCTGCTGACCCAGGTGCTGAACGGGCTGCAGTACGGGCTGCTGTTGTTCCTCGTGGCGAGCGGGCTGACGCTCGTCTTCGGCATCATGGGCGTCATCAACCTCGCCCACGGCAGCCTGACGATGGTCGGCGCCTACCTCGCCTACGCCATCGGCGCCGCCACCGGCTCGCTGTGGCTGGCGCTGCCGCTCGCGGTGGCGGCCGGCGCCGTCTTCGGGGCGGTGCTCGAGCGGGTGCTGATCCGCCGCTTCTACGACCGCGCCCACCTCGACCAGGTGCTTTTGACCTTCGCCCTCATCCTCCTGTTCGAGGAGGGGCGCTCGCTCCTCGTCGGCAACGACTTCCACTCCGTGCCGATCCCGCCGGCGCTCGACTTCTCGGTGCCGATCTCGAGCATCTTCAGCTACTCGGCCTACCGGCTGTTCGTGCTCGGCGTCTGCCTGGTGATCGCCGCCCTGCTCTTCCTCGTCATCCACCGCACCCGCTTCGGCGGCATGATCCGGGCGAGTGCCGAGAAGCCGGAGATGGTGGAGGCGCTCGGCATCCCCGTCTCGCGGGTGCAGATGGCGGTGTTCGCGCTGGGGACCGCGCTCGCCATGCTGGCCGGCGCGCTGTCGGCTCCCCTCACCTCGGTCTATCCGAACATGGGCGACGGCGTTCTCATCGTCTCCTTCGTCGTCGTCGTCATCGGCGGCATCGGCTCGATCGCCGGCGCCTTCTGGGGGGCACTCCTGATCGGGCTCGTCGACACCCTCGGCAAGGCGCTGGTGCCGGACCTCGCCGGCATCGCCGTCTATGTGCTGATGGCGGCGGTGCTGCTCTGGCGGCCGACCGGCCTGTTCGCCCGCACGGCCTGACCACGATGCTGCCGCAGACCCGCACCGCCCAGTTCGCCCTCGTCGCCGGCTTCCTCGTGCTGGCGCTGCTGCCGCTGGTGCTGCCGCCGTTCTACCTGATGCTCGGCTCGACGGCGTTCGTCGCCGCCATCTTCGCGCTGTCGCTGCAGCTGCTGGTCGGCGGCACCGGGCTCGTCAGTCTCGGCCACGCCGCCTTCTTCGGCATCGCCGCCTACTCGGTCTACCTGATCTCGCCGGCCGACACGCCGCTGTCGGTGTTCGTGACGCTGCCGGTGGCGATGGTGGCGGCGGGGCTGGCGGCGCTGGTCATCGGCGCCTTCGCGCTGCGCACGCGGACGTTCTTCTTCCTGATGGTGACGCTCGCCTTCGGGCAGATGGTCTATTTCGTCTTCCATGACACCGGCCTCGGCGGCGGCGCCGACGGCGTCTTCGCGCCGCGGCCGATCCTGGGCGTGGAGGGGTTCTCGCTGCCGATGGGCCGGCGCGAGCGCGGGCTGACGCTCTACTACGTCAACCTCGCGATGATGACGGCGACGTTCCTCGTGCTCGCCGGCGTGCTCGCCTCGCTGTTCGGCCGCGTCCTCGTCGGCATCCGCGTCAACGAGCACCGCATGCGCATGCTCGGCTACGACGTCTACGCCTACAAGCTCGCCGCCTTCACGCTCGCCGGGGCGCTCGCCGGCCTCGCCGGCCACATGTTCGTGGTGCAGGAGGGCTTCGTGAACCCCGAACTCGTCGGCTGGCATCGCTCGGCCGAGGCGCTGCTGATCGTCATCCTCGGCGGCCTCGGCACGCTGGTCGGACCGATCCTCGGGGCGATCGCGCTCACAGCACTCGGCGAGGCGAGCCAGCAACTGACCGAGCGGCAGCTGCTGGTCGAAGGCCTCGTCGTCCTGGCGGTGGTGCTGGTGCTGCCGCGCGGCCTCGCCGGGCTGTTCACGCGGCGGGCGCGGAGGCCCGAGGCGGCAGACGTGGCGGCGGCTCCGGATCCGGCGGCAGACGCGGCGAGCGGGACACCGTCCGCCGGTGCAAACGCCGGGCGGGTTGCGCAGACGGAGGCGTCGCCGTGAGCGCGCCGGCCGCCGCCTCCCCCGCCGCATCGTCTCCAGCCATGTCCGCCCGCGGCCTGACGCGCCGCTTCGGCGGCCTCGTCGCCGTGCGCGACGTCGATCTCGACCTCACGGTCAGCGAACTGCACGCCGTCATTGGGCCGAACGGCGCCGGCAAGTCGACGCTGATCAACCTTTTGTCCGGCGACCTCGCGCCGAGTGCCGGCGAGATCCGCATCGGCGGGACCGACGTCGCGGGCGAGCCGGCCTTCCGCATCGCCCGGCGTGGCGTCGGCCGCTCCTACCAGCGCACCAACATCCTCGGCGAGCTGACCGTGCTCGAGAATGTCCGCCTCGCCGCCCAGCGCGGGCGGGCGACCGTCGGCGGCCTGCTCGCCCCGGCAGGTAAGCGGCGCGACATCGTCGCGGCGGCGGAGGCGGCACTTGGCACCGTCGGTCTCGCGAGCCGGGCGGCGCGGACCGCCGGCCTCCTGTCGCACGGCGAGCAGCGCCAGCTCGAGATCGCCATGACGCTCGCCACCGATCCGACGATCCTGCTCCTCGACGAGCCGCTCGCCGGCATGGGGCCGGAGGAGGCGGAGGCGACGGGGCGGCTGATCGCCGGCCTCGCCACGCGCCACGCGGTGCTGCTGGTCGAGCACGACATGGACGTGGTCTTCGCGATTGCCCAGCGCGTGACGGTGATGGTGAACGGGGCGGTGATCGCCACCGGCCTGCCGGACGCCGTGCGCGCCGACCCGCAGGTGCGCATCGCCTATCTCGGCGAGGACGCATGAGCGCCGCCGGGGCCATCGCAAGCGCCGCAAGCCGGGGCGCTGCCACATCGGCGCCGCTGCTGGAGGCCCGCGCGGTCCACACCTACTATGGCGCGAGCCACATCGTCCGCGGCGTCGACCTCGCCATCGCGCCGGGCGAGACCGTCGGGCTGATGGGCCGCAACGGCATGGGCAAGACGACGCTGATCCGCTCGCTGCTCGGCCTGACGCCGATCCAGCGCGGCAGCGTGGCGGTCGGCGGCACCGACGTGACCGGCTTTGCGGCGTCGCGGATCGCCCGCCTCGGCGTCTCCTATGTGCCGGAGGGTCGCGGCATCTTCGCGAGCCTGTCGGTGCGCGAGAACCTGACGCTCGCCGCGCGGCCGGGCGTCGACGGCGAGCGGGCGTGGACGCTCGAGCGGGTGCTCGCGGTGTTCCCGCGGCTCGCCGAGCGGATCGGCAACGGCGGCGACCAGCTGTCGGGCGGCGAGCAGCAGATGCTGTCGATCGGCCGGGCGCTGATGACCAACCCGCGCCTGATCGTCCTCGACGAGGCGACCGAGGGGCTGGCGCCGCTGGTGCGCGCCGAGATATGGCGGACGCTGGCGCTGATCCGCGACGGCGGCATGGCGACGCTGATCGTCGACAAGACGGTGAGCGCGATGGCGGAAGCCTGCGACCGCATCCTCGTGCTGGTGAAGGGCACGGTGGCGTTCGAAGGGCCGCCGGCGGAGCTGGTCGCGGACGCGGAGGCGATGCACCGGCATCTGGGTGTTTGAGGCGCGGCAGTCGGCAGTCGGCAGTCGGCAGTGGGCGCGCGGCGCTCGCGGCGCTCCCATCTCCCGCCCGCGCTTGCGGCACCCCCCTCTCCCGCCCGCAAGGGGGGGAGAGGG
>Ga0209902_101472_pt1 | contig 11120 bp, 11 predicted proteins | sample FECB27metaG_FD_188304 | JGI IMG/M metagenome (GOLD analysis project Ga0209902, IMG submission 188304) | Cyanobacterial communities from the Joint Genome Institute, California, USA - FECB-27 (SPAdes) (version 2) | ecosystem: Environmental > Aquatic > Thermal springs > Hot (42-90C) > Microbial mats...
CTTCGGTCGAGGAAAACAGGATCACATCCACCGGCTCGCAATGACCGTCAGTGTATGCAATCAGCTTGCGCGCAGCCGCGCGCGACACGAAATACCCGCCCGACCCAACATGTGCTGATTTCAGCCGGCGCAGCTCGTGGCCAAAGGGTTCGCCCCAGGTCTTGAACGACAATTCGTGGCGCTTGAGATCGGTCTCGGCCTTGACCAGGTCCACTCCCGCCGGGATCCAGCGGTCGGACTTCAGGAAACTCGCGGCATCGGCCGAGAAATGGATGTCGTCTTCCGCGACGAAGGCCCAATCGTCATCGCCTTCGGCCACCAGTGCCCATGCCTTGCGGTGGCTGAGCAGGCAGGCCATCTCGGCGGGCGACATCGAGTTGACGCCGGAGGACAGGCGGCGCAGCCGCTCGAGCTCCTGTTCGGGCAGCAACTTGGCGTCGACCGCCGGTACGCGGACAGTCGTTACGTCCATGCCGGCGACCTGCGCCATGAACCAATCGAGCCGGCCTGGCGACCGGTCGAGATTGATGAAATAGATTTTCAAAGCACGATCTCTACCATAATCGTGCCCCCGGCCCGCGGTTGCCATAAGGCAAGCGAGGGCGCGCAGCAAGCCGGGGGCGCATTGCGGCGCAATATAGAGCAACCTTGCTCAAGAATTCAGCATTATTTCAGACGGCCAAGTGTTTTCCCGCATAAATCGTCTTGTTGCAGCTTCCAGTGGAAAAGCGGCAAGCAAAACGACCTAAATGCGGGAAACTCAAGATATTTAAGCGCAATTTACATTAGGAGAGGCCGGACAGATCGAGGCCAAGGGCGCAAGCCACTGTAGCAATCCTGGGCTGCTATCCCCTCGCCCATACCTGATCATAGACCTCGCGCAGCCCGGCAGCTTCGTTTTCGAGCCGGAACCGCCTGGAGACGTCTTCGAGCCCGGCAGCCCCATGCGCTTCGGCAACTGCCGGATCGGCGAGATAGGGCCTGATCGCCTCGCGCAATGCGTCTCCGTCATTGGCGGCAACGAAATCGCCTGTTACACCCCGCGTCACGATCTCGGAATAGGAGCCGGCGTCGCTGGCAACGACAGCCGTGCGCGAGGCCATAGCTTCGAGCGGCGTCAGTCCGAAACCCTCATTGCGCGATGGCGCGACATAGAGTGTGACGCGCCGGTACCACACGGCAACGTCGGGCACCTCGCCAAGCAGCAGGATGCGCTCCGACAACCCTGCCGTCGCGATCCGCTGCCTGAGCTCGTCGCCGAAGCCCTTGTGCTCCACCGTGATACGGCCGGTGATCACAGCCGTCCACTCGGGATGGTCGGGCAGCAAAGCGATCATCGCATCGACGAACAGGTCGGTGCCCTTCGAATGGCGCACCCGGCCGAAGCAGCCGATGGCATACTTGCCGGGCAGGCCCGAGCCCGCAAAGGCGTCATCCCCAGTGCGCGGCGGGTGGAACTTTTCAAGGTCGACCCCGTGCATCACCACCTTGTGCGGCACCTCAAGGAAACACCCCGACAGTCGGCTGGTAGCGATCACGCCATCCATCTGGCGGATCAGCCATTTGGTGAACGGCCTGTGGTCGCGCTGTGCCGCCGAGGTGAACACCAGCCTGATCTGCGCCCGAAAGATGTGGCGCAGGATGAGCCCTGCCACCATCTCGGTATTGCGCCTGGCATGCCAGATGCGCGGCCGCCCGGAAGCCGGCCGCCTGAGCAGCCAAGGCAGCTGCCACCAGCGCATCCTGGGCAGGTTGTCGGGCAGACCCGGCCCGAACACGGCAATGCCGAGCTCGCGCGCCTGCACCGGCACCAGTTGCACAATGGTGCTGGTGACGCCGGAAAGCCGTTGCTTGAGATTGGGCGCGATCACCTCGGTGCGCGCCATATCGACCGCGCCGGCAGTTTCGGCGCGGTTTTCTGCCTTGTTCATCGTGTCTGATCCGGCATCGCCACAGCCAATGCCGCCTGTTGCCTCAGATGAACTGGACCTGGACGATCTCGTAGCCGCGTGCGCCACCCGGCGCGTTGACCTCGATGGCGTCGCCCACTTGCTTGCCGATCAGCGCGCGCGCGATCGGCGAGGAGATCGAGATGCGGCCCGACTTCACATCAGCTTCCTGGTCGCCGACGATCTGGTAGGTCTTTTCCTCTTCGGTGTCCTCGTCGAGCAAAACGACGGTAGCGCCGAACTTGATCTTGTCGCCATTCAGCTTGCTGACGTCGATCACCTCGGCGCGCGCAATCAGGTCCTCGAGCTCGTTGATGCGGCCCTCGTTGAGGCTCTGCGCTTCCTTGGCCGAGTGGTACTCGGCATTTTCCGAAAGGTCGCCGTGCGAACGTGCCTCGGCAATGGCTTCGATGATGCGCGGACGCTCTTCCTGCTGGCGCCAGCGCAGTTCTTCCTTCAGCGCAGCGAAACCACCCGCAGTCATCGGAACCTTGTTCATAATCGACCTCTCCTGGCCTTTGCCGCGCGGCTTATGCTGCCGCGAGGCACAAAAAAAGAAAACGGTCCGGCAGCCTCGGCTAACGGAACCGTCTCACCTCTATCTCCGCTGAATATAGCAATCCTGTCGCAGAATTCACGTCAAAAAATGCGATAGCCACCACAGACCTGTTGGCATTGAGAACCTGACGCCACTGCCATTCACCCGCTTGTGATTGATCCGCCAAGGCTTTGATGCTCTGTCATGGTTGCCCCGCCAGCCATTGCACCTATGTCGGACAGATGAGCACCAACACACCGCTACTCGCATTCATGCTCGGCATGGCAGCCTCGCCTGCCCTTGCCCAGACCCAGAGCTTCAACACTGACGTCGTCACCGTGCGCGCCGACGTTATCGCTGGCGGGCTCAACCATCCCTGGGGGCTCGATTTCCTGCCCGGCAACGAAGCGATCGTCACCGAGCGCTCGGGCCAGATTCGCATCCTGTCAGAAAGTGGATTGTCCGAGCCGGTGTCGGGTGTACCCAAGGTTGCCGCAAGCGGCCAGGGTGGCCTGCTCGACATTGCGGTTGCCCGCGATTTTTCGACGTCAGGCACGATCTTCTTCAGCTTTTCCGAGCCCGGACGTGGCGGCGCAGGCACTGCCCTTGCCCGTGCCAAGCTGGTCCGGGACGGCGCCAAGGCGCGGCTCGACGACGTCAAGATCATCTTCTCGATGAACCGCAGGACCGGCACCAGCCACCATTTCGGCTCGCGAATCGTCGTCAATGACGACGGCACATTGTTCGTCACCACAGGCGACCGCGGACAGGGCGACCGCGCCCAAGACATGCAGGACCACGCAGGCGCTGTCATCCGCGTCAACGCCGATGGCTCTATCCCCGCCGACAATCCCGTGCCCGACGGCAAGGCCATGGCGCCTGAAATCTGGTCGAAGGGCCACCGCAACCTGCAGGGGGCGATCTATGATCCAGTGCTGGGCGGGCTGATCACCGTCGAGCACGGCGCCCAGGGCGGCGACGAACTCAATCGCCCGCAGGCGGGCAAGAACTATGGCTGGCCCGTCATCACCTATGGCCGCGACTATTCCGGCGAGAAGATCGGCATAGGCACGTCGGCCAAGGGCTACGAGCAGCCGCTCTATTACTGGGATCCGTCAATCGCGCCGTCCGGCCTCGCCAGCTACCAGGGCGACATGTTCCCGGAATGGAAAGGCGACCTGCTGGTCGGCTCCCTGAAATTCGAGCTTCTCAGCCGCCTCGACCGCGACGCCAAGGGCAACATCCTCGACGAGGAACGCATCCTCGACGGCGCCTTCGGCCGCATCCGCGACGTCAATGTCGCGCCGGATGGTTCGATCTGGCTTTTGACAGACGAAGGCGACGGCATGATCGTCAGGTTGTCGCGCGGCGACTGATTGCTGGCCTTGCAACGAAAAAGGGACCGGGCAGTGCCCGGTCCCTCGTTATGTCAGTGTCGGCAACCACTGCTGTCAGGCAGCGTTTCGGCGCGGCAGCTTCCAGCCCGGGCGAACGAAGTGGCAGGTGTAGCCATTCGGGAACCGCTCGAGATAGTCCTGGTGCTCCGGCTCGGCCTCCCAGAAATCGCTGGCGGGAGCCAATTCGGTCACCACCTTGCCTGGCCACAGGCCCGAAGCGTCGACATCCTTGATCGTCTCTTCGGCCACCTGCCGCTGCTCGTCGGAGGTGTAGAAGATCGCCGAACGATAGCTCGTGCCGTGGTCGTTGCCCTGGCGGTCCTTGGTCGTCGGATCGTGGATCTGGAAGAAGAACTCCAGCATGTTGCGGAAGTCGGTCTTCGAGGTGTCGAAAACGATCTCGATCGCCTCGGCATGGCTGCCGTGATTGCGGTAGGTCGCGTTCTGCACGTCGCCGCCCGAATAGCCGACGCGCGTCGAGACGACGCCGGGCAGGCGCCGGATCAGATCCTGCATTCCCCAGAAACACCCGCCAGCCAGAATTGCCTGCTCGGTCGTCATGCGGCTTCTCCTTTTTTGGTGATGGACCTTAGATAGTGATCATGGGTGCGATTTTCGAGTTCGCCGGTCAAACGAACGCGTGAGCGAACACCACGACGCCCTTGGCCCAGTCTGGATATGGCAAGGGCCGGGCAACCTACCCGGCCCTTTGCTCGATACTGGCAGGCTCAGCCGGCGCGCAGATAGCTCTCGATGTGCTCTTCCAGCATGCCGTATTCGCGGCAACCCTTGCCGCAGCGCTTTTCGATCTCGGACAGCTGCAAGCGGGCAGCTGCGACGTCGCCGAGCATCAGATGGGCCTCGCCCATATATTCGCGCACCAGCGTGTAGTCGGGGTTGTTGCGCAGCGCTTCCTGGTAATAGCCGAGACCGACGAGCACGCGGCCGGCCTTGCGGTGCGAATAACCGAGATAGTTCAGAATGCGCGGGTCGGTCTTGTCGGAAGCGAGCGTCAGAACCTTGATCGCCTCGTCATACTTGCCGTCCATGGCGAGCGCGCGGCCGGCCGAATAGAGGCTGTCGTCGTCGATCATGCCGGCCTTGGGCGGTTCGCATTTCTTGGTCTTCTTGTTGTAGACCTCGCCATTGTTGCATTTCACCTCGTCGCCGCTGCTGCTTCCGCCGCTATCGGCCGAGAACACCGGCACCGCCAGCAACGGCAGCGACACCACAACGCCAGCAAGCACTTTCGCAAATCGGGTCTGCATCGCTACCTCCTAAAATGCGCCCATCGACAGACTAACGCAGATCGAGGTGCTTTTCATCCCGCATGACCGCGGATGCCTTCCGCAAACGCATCGAAGGCCTGTTCAACCGCTGACCGCCAGGGTTGTGCCTTGGCGGCGTCGAGCCGACTTCTCACTCAGCCCTTCAGATAGCCGTCGATCTGCTCCCGCAACAGCCCGTACTCGCGGCAGCCGGTGCCGCAGCGCTTTTCGATCTCCGACAGCTGCAGCCTGGCACCGGCGACGTCGCCGAGCGTCAGATGTGCCTCGCCCATATATTCGCGCACCGGCATGTAGTCGGGATCGTTGAGGATCGCCTCCTGGTAATAGCCGAGGCCGACGAGGATGCGTCCGGCCTTGCGGTGCGAATAGCCGAGATAGTTGAGGATGCGGGCGTCGGTCTTGTCGTGGGCCAGCGTCAGCACCTTGATCGCGTCGTCGTACCGGCCGTCCATGGCCAGCGCCCGGCCGGCGAGATAGAGGCTGTTATCGTCGATCATGCCGGCCTTGGGCGGCTCGCATTTCTTGGTCTTCTTGTTGTAGACGAGGCCGGTGCGGCATTTCACCGGGTCGCTGCCGCCGCCACCGCCGCTGCCGCCACCCATTCCGCCGCCGCCTCCTCCGCCGCCACCACCTCCTCCGCCCCCGCCTCCGTCAGCGGAAATCACGGGAATGGCATAGAGCGGCAGCGCCACCAGTGCGCCGGCCAGAAGCTTCAGAAATCGGGTATGCATGGTTACCTCCACCGATGCGTCCCCCGTCGAGGCAAACGCATCGGAGCAGGCTTTTCGTCCTCAACCGCGGAAAATCAGCGCCGCGCCGCCGGTAATCAGGGCGAAGCCCATGGCGTGGTTCCAGGTGATGCCTTCCTTGAGGTAGAACACCGAGAAGATGACGAAGACGCTGAGCGTGACCACCTCCTGGATCGTCTTCAGTTCCGCCGCCGTATAAAACTCGTGGCCGATGCGGTTGGCCGGCACCGCCAGCCAGTATTCGAAGAAGGCGATCAGCCAGGAGAAAATGACCGCCGCATAGAGCGGGGCCGCCTTGAACTTCAGGTGCCCGTACCAGGCGAACGTCATGAACACGTTGGACGCAATCAGCATCAGCACAGGAAGAACCTTGGGCGAAAGCAGAAAAGCCATGGGGAAATACCGTCTGGAGGGGGGAGGAAGGCGCGCTATATCCGCCTCTCCTAAAGTCATGTCAACCACGACAACCCCGCCGCGAATATCGAGGCAGTGACGTTGCCGCCAAATGCGCTATCATCAGTTGGGGGGAAGGCAACAGGAGCACGCTCGTGCAGCAGCGGCGCGAAAAAGAGTGGGACCTGACCATTGGCCCGGACACCGTCCGGCTGTTCATCCTCAAGGCCAAGGCGATCAGCGCCGGCGTCAACGAAGATTACGAAGACGGCGCCGAGCACGAAATCGAATATGACGGCGACACCCACGACAACCATCGCCATGACGGCCTCGCCGAGGAAGAGGCGGAAAACCTCACCGAAAAAGAGCTGCGCGGGCTGATCGCCGACCTCAATGTCGACCAGGCGGCCGAACTGGTGGCGCTCGCCTGGGTCGGGCGCGGCGATTATGACGCCGCGGAGTGGGCCGACGCCGTCGCCGAGGCACGGCAGCGCGGCAACCGCCGCACCGCCAAATACCTGCTCGGCATGCCGATGCTGGGCGACTGGCTCGAGGAAGGCCTCGAGGCCCTCGGCGCTTGAGTTGCCGCCTGCTGCGTCGGCCAGATGACAGCAGCGTCACCGAATTTGATCGTGCAGCAGTGCCGCCTCGGCAACCGCAGAGCGTGAACGACGTTGAGCGGCGATGCACATAGCCAAGTCCCGCCTGCTTTCCCTGATCCTTGTCCTGCCGCTGGCGTCTTTCGCAGCGATCCCGCACGGCTTTGCCCAGGCCAGCAAGCCACTGCCCGATCGCGCGCCAGTGCCGCAGGCCGCGCCGGCACCGGCCCTACCCGAACCGTCGCCGGCTGCGCCGCAATCCGGGCAGGTGTCGATCCCGACGCCCGAGCCGCGTCCCGATGTTCCCGAGCAGCGCCGCGAGCGAGAAATGTTCGGGCCGCCGATGCCGGAAACGACGGCCAAGGCCGACGCGATACCGGCCTCCGTCCCGATCCCGCCCTCGCGTCCCGATGGCGCCGAAGCGCCAGGCGGTCGAGAGATGTTTGGCCCGCCGGCGCCCAAAATGCTGCCCGACAAACGCTCCAACGTCGCGCGTCCGGCAATGATGCCGATCGAGGAGACCGCCTGCCGCACGCGCCTGAAGGTGCTCGGCGCCGAGTTCGAGGAGCATGCCGCGCAAAGCGATGCCGACGGTTGCGCCCTGCCCTTTCCGCTCAAGCTGAAGCGGCTCTCGCGTTCCATCGACATCGAGCCCGACGCAGTCATCAATTGCGCCACCGCCGAGGCGTCCGCCCGCTTCGCCGCCAACGTCGTCTCGCCAGCCGCCAAGACCACATTCGGCGAGGAGCTGACAGCAGTCGGCCAGGCTTCGGCCTATGTCTGTCGGCCGCGCAACGGCACCCGCAAACTGTCCGAGCATGCCTTTGGCAACGCCCTCGACATCGCTCGCTTCACCTTGTCCGGCGGCACGTCGGTAGATGTCGAGCCGGCCCCGCCGGAGAAGAACGCAAAATTCCTCAGCACCGTGCGCGAGGCCGCCTGCGGGCCGTTCAAGACAGTGCTCGGTCCGGGCAGCGACGCCGACCATGCCCAGCACCTGCATTTCGACCTCGCCCCGCGCAAGAACGGCGGCACCTTCTGCCGGTAGGGCCGCGCACGCGACCGTCCTGCGCCGCAATTCGGCCCCAGCCGTAAACGGGGCCGCTGATCTTTCCTTTACCCTTGGCGGCTAGGCTTTGTCCTTCAAGGGGACAGGAGCCTTCGCATGGCCGCAGATTCGCGCGCCACCATCCCGGTCGGATCGCCGCGTGCCGCGCGCCAGCGCGCGCTGTTGCTCGCCACGACCCTGGTTGCCGTCGGCCTCGGCCTCAGCTCCTGCACTTCGGGCGATGTCTTCGCGCTCCAGCCCGCCGTCGATGTCGGCTCGCAAACAGCGTCGCTCGGTCCCGTCGCGGCGGCCCCCGTGATGGTTGATCCGCAGTCCGACCCGGCACTTGTCGCCCAGGCCGCGCCCATGATCGAGCCGACGCTCGATGCCCAGGCAGCGCAGTTCGAGGAGATCCAGCCCGAAGCGCCGCAGCCGGTGCAGACCGCCGCGCTTGCGCCTGCCCAGGGCCGCGGCATGCAGACCCTGGTGCCGTCCAACCCCTACATGGTCGCCTACCCCAAGCTCGACGATCCCTCCAACGAGCCGCAAAGCGCGCCGATGCGGCCCGCCGTCATGCCGGCCGACGAGGTCGACTGCCGCAGCGACCTGAAAAAGCTCGACGTCACCTATCGCGACCTGCCGCCGATCCGCGACGGTGCCGCCTGCGGCATCGACTATCCGGTCAAGGTCTCGGCCATCGGCTCGGTGCAGATGAAGCCGGCCGCCGTCGTCACCTGCCAGATGGCGGCCAGCTTCGCCGCCTGGACCAAGCGCGACCTCGTCCCCTCTGCCCGACTGCGCTACTTCTCGGGCGTCAAGACCATCCACCAGGGATCGAGCTATTCCTGCCGCAAGATCGCCGGCACCCGCACCGTGTCAGAGCATGGCAAGGGCAACGCGCTCGACATCATGCGCATCGAGCTCAACAGCGGCCGCGACATCGACGTCGAAAAGCCCGGCCTGTTCGCCTTCCGCACCCGCGGCTTCCTCAACACAATCCGCGCCGACGGCTGCAGCTACTTCAACACCGTGCTTGGCCCCGGCTACAATTACGACCACCGTAACCACTTCCACTTCGACATCAAACAGCGCCGCAACGGCTATCGCGCCTGCCGCTAGCGCATTCCCCGGTGACCGGGCGACGCATTCCCGCGAAAGCGGGTGCGCGCAGCAGGGGTTATTGCTAATATTTCATCGGCTAATGCAACCCATGGTTTGTTCCGAGCTCCAGGCCGCGCGACGGCCCGGTCCATCGGCAGCGGGGTTTTATGTTACGGGGAAAACTGCACCGACAGGCAACCCTGTGGTTCGCGGCTCTTTGCGCGAGCTATCTCGCGCTCGCCTATTTCGCAGCGCCGGAATTCTGGTCGCTCCGCTTCCTGCGTGACGGCCCCCGGCCTGAGGCGCTGCTGACGACGACAGAACAAGGTATCCCGGGCGATCCCATCAACATCGGCCTTGTCGGCAGCGAACAGGACGTCGCTGCAGCCTTCACCGCCGCCGGCTGGGACCGCGCCGACAAGCTGTCGGTGAAGTCAGCCGTGGAGATCGGCGAAAGCGTGCTGCTCGACCGCCCTTACGTCGATGCCCCCGTCAGCACGCTTTTGTTCAACGGCCGACGCCAGGACCTGGCATTCGAAAAGCCCGTCGGCGACAGCCCCGATACACGCCACCACGTCAGGCTCTGGCTGACTTTCACCCCCGGCGATGACGGGCGCCCGACATGGTACGGTGCCGCGAGCTTTGATCGCGGTGTCGGCGTCAGCCACGACACCGGCGCGATCACCCACCACATCGCCCCCGACATCGATGCCGAGCGCGATTCGCTGATCGGCGACCTGACATCGGCCGGACGCATCGTCGAGGTAAAGACCATCCCCGGCATCGGACTGACCAAAGCTGGCCGCAATGGCGAGGGCGATCCCTATTTTACAGATGGAAAGGTGCTGATGGCGGTGCTGGTGCCGGACAAATAGCGCCGGCCTCACCCCGTCATATGCCGCAAGGTCAGAGTATTTTTAATGCCGTCTTTCCGAAGGGGCTCAAGCAATGCTATGCAGCGACAATCATGTTATACGCTGAAATCGGTATCGTGGTCGTCCTCATCTGTGTGAACGGCCTTCTGGCAATGTCCGAACTTGCCATCGTTTCTTCCCGCCCCGCCCGCCTCAAGGCGATGATCGACCGCAACATCAAGGGCGCCGGCAAGGCGCTCGAACTCGGCGCAAACCCGGGCAAATTCCTGTCGTCGGTGCAGATCGGCATCACCCTCGTCGGCGTTCTCTCCGGCGCGTTCTCGGGCGCCACGCTCGGCGAACGACTGAGCGGCTTCCTCGCCGCCAACGGCATGAGCGCCGGCGCATCCAACGCGCTCGGCGTCGGCATCGTCGTTGCCGTCATCACCTATGGCTCGCTGATCATCGGCGAACTGGTGCCCAAGCAGATCGCCCTGCGCGACCCCGAAGGCGTCGCCTCGCGCGTCGCTCCCGCCATGTCGCTGCTCGCCAAGGTGGCGCTGCCGCTGGTCTGGCTGCTCGACATTTCCGGCCGCTCGGTGCTCTGGCTCCTCGGCCAGCGCGGCGAGAGCGAGGAAAAGGTCACCGACGAAGAGATCAAGATGCTGGTCGCCGAGGCCGAGCATCACGGCACCATCGAATCCGACGAACGCCGCATGATCGCCGGCGTCATGCGCCTTGGCGACCGCGCCGTGCGCGCCGTCATGACCCCGCGCACCGAAGTCGACTGGATCAACCTGCAGGCCGAAGAGGGCGCCACCCGCAAGTTGCTGATGGAAACCCAGCATTCGCGCCTGCCCGCCGGCGAAGGCTCGGTTGATGCCATGGTCGGGGTCATCCAGACCCGTGAACTGCTTGCCTCGCTGCTTGCCGGACGCGCTTTCGACCCGCGCAAGCATGTGCGCACCGCCCCCATCGTCCACGATCAGGCAGATGCGCTCGACGTGCTCGCCACGCTCAAGCAGTCCGACGTGCCGATGGCGCTGGTCCATGACGAATATGGCCATTTCGAAGGCGTCGTCTCCCCGGCCGACATTTTGGAAGCCATCACCGGCGTGTTCCGCTCCGACCTCGACGAGGACGATGTCGACAACGCCGTCCAGCGCGAGGACGGCTCGTGGCTGCTCGCCGGCTACATGCAGG
>Ga0209902_101474_pt1 | contig 11105 bp, 5 predicted proteins | sample FECB27metaG_FD_188304 | JGI IMG/M metagenome (GOLD analysis project Ga0209902, IMG submission 188304) | Cyanobacterial communities from the Joint Genome Institute, California, USA - FECB-27 (SPAdes) (version 2) | ecosystem: Environmental > Aquatic > Thermal springs > Hot (42-90C) > Microbial mats ...
CGGGGCTCGAACCCGCGACCTCCGGCGTGACAGGCCGGCGCTCTAACCAACTGAGCTACACCCCCTCGGTCGACGCACGTGTCGGCGCCGAGGCGAGGCGGGAGGTACGATCTGCGCCGACCAAAGTCAAGCGCGCCGACGCCGCTTCCTGTGAACAGGCGGGTCGTGGCGCCCGTGTCGCGCCGGCAGGCACACCGGGGCGGCATCACCGGCATGTGACGCGGCCGCATCGGCGGAGCCGTCGCGCTTCGCCCGCGACGGGCACGGGAGCCGGTGATCACGACACGATGCCGCGATCGTGTTCAGCCGCATCAGGGAGGCCGCAGACGCCGGCGCGGCGCGCGCTCCCCATACAACTGCCGCCGCATTCCCGTGGCCGAGCGCAGGCGCTCGCAGCAAACGCATGCCGCGGCGAGTAGGAATTCTCGGTCATCCCGCGCGGCTCGGCGGCATCCCCGCCGCTCGGTGTACTTTTTCCCCATCGATCATTTCATTCTGGAACGGAAACGGGACTAATTTTCCATTCATTTATTATTGTCTTACCGCTCCTGACCCGACGACGCCTCCACCCCGTGAGTTCTAGTCACGGGGGGCTCGGCACTCCGGCAGCCCCGATGGACCCGCCGTTTAGCCGTCTAGATTATCGTCGGTTGCAGTCTCGATGCAGTCTTCCCGCCTTGATATTCCCGCCTTGCAAACCGCCTGTGGCTAGACCAACCGGAACGTGCTCTTGTCCGGGAGCAAGCGAAGAAGAATAAAGTCGGGAGATGCAGCATCAGCTGTCGCCGGGGGCGGCGACAGCTGCTTTCTATCACAAGCAAACGAAGAAGCTCTCTGGCAACGCGTCGATCTTCTCCGCATGGAGAGGGTTCGGGGGCGCTCGCGTCGATTCAACTGGAGGCATTTGCATGTCATACGGCAATTCACGCCGCTCACTGGCGTTCGCGACGCTGCTCGCGGCCAGCACGGCGCTCGGCACCGCTTATGCCGGCACCGCCACTGCTGGCAGCACGCCGGGGACCGCGCCGGCGTCCAAGGGCACGACGACCGCCGTGCAGAGGGCGCCGGACCCCATCACCGCGGCCTCCGGCCTCGGCGTGTTCTTCCGCAAGTTCGGCAAGTATCGCCTGTCGGTCGACGCGGCCGGCAGCAACGACCTCAGCCACGTCGTCAGCGTCAAGAAGCCGGCCAAGGACGCCGTCGTCGAGAAGGCCTTCCTGATGGCCGCCTCCAGCGGCGTCGTCGCCATCGGCAACGACAACGTCACCCTCGACGGCGCCGCCGTCACCTGGATCGACAGCGTCCTCAACGACATCTCCGGCAGTTCCGGCTTCTTCAACAGCGTGCTCGCCGACGTCACCAGCATCGTCAAGCCGAAGGTCGACGCCGCCGGGGCCGGCACCATCGACTTCGCGCTGGCCGAGCCCTTCAACAACTTCGCCATCGACGGCGAGGTGCTGGCGGTCGTCTTCCGCACCCCGAGCGATGCGGAGAAGCGCACCGTCGTGCTGATGTTCGGCGGCCAGCAGCTCGCCGGCGACCGCTTCGAGCTGACGCTCGCCGAGCCGATCGACCCGAAGGTGCGCGGCTCCTTCGCCAACATGGGCCTCGGCATCTCCTACAGCGCCCAGCCGACCGGCCAGTACAGCATCATCGACGTCAACGGCCAGCGGCTGTCGACGTCGGCGGGAGGCCAGGACGACGGCTCGTTCGCCAACGGCGCCCTGATCACCGCGGGTGGGCTCGGCGACGTCAAGGCCAATCCCGTCGACCCGAACGCACAACCGGCCGACACCCGCACAGACGACGAGATGTACGATCTCCTGAAATTCCTCGACGCCGAGACGGAAAAGATCCTCGTCGACACCTACAACCCGTCCAACGACGACAACATCTTCTTCGCCTGGTTCGAGATGTCGGGGAAGGGCGACGTCAACAAGGACACCGACGGCGACGGCCTGCTCGATTCGTGGGAGATCAGCGGCTACGACCACGACGGCGACGGCACGGTCGACGTGCCGATCCACAAGCGCGGCGCCGATCCGAACCGCAAGGACATCTTCATCGCTTATGCCTGGATGCAGGCGTCGGAGAGCGAGGCGGTGTCGCACCAGCCGAGCAAGGCGGTGCTGAAGTCCGTCATCAAGTCCTTCAAGCAGGCGCCGGTGAGCAACCCCGACGGCAGCACCGGCATCACCCTGCACTTCAAGGACCTCGGCGGCGTGCCGCACGACGCCGACCTCAACCCGGTGTGGGACGAGTTCGACGTCATCATGAACCCGCTCGTCTCGGAGGCGGAGCGGCGCATCTATCACCGCATGATCGCCGGGCACGGCTACAGCGGCGGCGGCTCGAGCGGCCTGTCGCGCGGCATCCCGGCGAGCGACTTCGTCGAGACGCTGGGCCTGTTCCCCTCCAACCCCGGCACGCCCACCCAGCGCGCGGGCACCATCATGCACGAGCTCGGCCACAATCTCGGCCTGCGGCACGGCGGCGTCGACCACGAGAACTACAAGCCGAACCACCTCTCCATCATGAGCTACCACCACCAGCTCGACTGGCTGCTGCACAAGGACGGCGCCAAGCTCGACTACGAGCGCTTCGACCTGCTCGACCTCGACGAGACCGCCCTCAACGAGACGTCCGGCCTCACCCGCCAGGGCGGCGACGTGCCGCTCCGCCCCTACGGCACGCGCTGGTTCTCCACCGGGGTGTCGAAGTCGAAGCCGCAGGGCGCCAACGCCAAGATCGACTGGAACAACAACATCATCAACATCGACAATCCGGTCGCCGTCGATCTGAACGACAGCGGCGGGCAGAGCATCCTGCGGGCCCATTATCCGGAGTGGGACAACATCATCTACGACGGCGGCGAGATCGGCGCCGGCGAGGAGCCGCTGCAGAGCCTGATGACGAGCCCGCAGGACCTGAAGGAGCTCAGCTGGGACGACTATGTGGCGATGAAGGCGAAGCCGAAGAACTGAGCCACGGCACGCCGAACGCGGTCGCGGAGGCACCGTCCTCTGCGGCCGTCGTCTTTTCGCCGCCACGCAAGTCGAGGGTGGTGGCCGGCCGGGGGCGAAAGCGGCGGTGGGCATGACGGCGCAGCGTGCGAGACGGACGGGAGCCGGGCCTGTGTTCTCCTCGTCTACGGCGGCGGCGCTGCTCGGGGTCTGCCTCGCCGTGGCACCGGTGCCCGCGACCGCCCAGGCCGACGGCGGGATCTCCGTCGACGAGTATCACCGCGTCTTTCCGCCCGCGCCAGTCGACGTGCGGGCGGCCTCTGAGGCGTCTGCGATCATCGTGACGTGGTCGCCACCGCCGACGGTGGCGAGGAGCGGGGCGCCGGCCTACGACCCGGCGGTCGCCGCCTACCGCGTCTATGCGGTCGACGAAGCGGGCGGCCGAACGCTGCTCGGCGAGGTCGCCGCGACGACCACACGCTTCATGGACGACACGCCCGGCGCGGCCGGCCGAAGCTACGCCGTCACCGCCGTGCAGCGCTCGGCCCAGGAGAGCGGGCTGTCGGAGAGTGCTCGGGCGCCTTGACGGATCCGCGACGATGCGGCGGGACGCGGCTGCCCGCGAGAGCGGCGCGCGGGTTCTGGGCCGCGCGCCGCCGTGTCGATGTCCGGCTTCAGACGGGCGGCTCGCTGCCGCCGCAGGTGACGACCAGGTGGAAGCCGGAATCGACCGACGCGCCAGCCTGATCGTAGGTCGCGATGTAGACGCCATTGGGCTCGCCGTTCAGGCCGACGACGGTGACCGCGCCGTCGTCGGGCACTCCCGTGTCGCCGGCGAAGCCGACAGTCGCCGTGTAGGCACACTGCGAGACGTCCCGGTCGAAGAGAACGGCGGACTGGCCTTCGTCCTGCTTGCTGACGCTGACGACGCCGGCGCCGCGGGCGAGCGTCAGGTCGGGGTTGACGACCGCCCACAGCGGGGTATCGGTGTCGACGACGAAGTAGGCGAGGTCGCTCTGCGGCCCCTTCTTCGAGCCGTCGACGCCGCGGACGCGCCAACTCGCCGCCTTTAGATCGATCGCCTCGCCGAACGGCACGCGGCAGACCAGGTTTTTCTTCTGGTTACACTTCGCCTTGGCGGAGGTGAAGGTCTTCGCCTGCAGCACGACGCCGTTCTTGTCGAGGATCTCGAGGTCGTACTTGTCGGCGTTCTTCGAGACGAGCCAGGCGAAATCACCCATCGGCGCGATGGAGGCACCCGAGGGATAGACCGCCTCGGTCTTGCCGGCATCGGCAACCGCCGGAGCGGCCATCAACGCCAGCCCGAGGCATGCAGTAATACCGGTTACAAAATGCTTCTTGTTCATAATGTCCTCCACGACGCGCACCATCCGCTGAAGCGGTTCTTTCGCGCGCGGCGGAACGATAATGCTCGGGCCCGTGACCCGATCATCATTTTTTCGGCATCGACGGGAGACCTTGCCGACTTCATCGCGAGGCGCGACGAAACCTTGCGGGATGGCGCCACGCTGCGGGGCTGCCGCGGGCTTCGGACGGGATCGCACTCACCATCGACGCGCGGGAGCTCGGCTCGATCAGTCGAGCGCCAGCCGTGCGACGACGCGGGCGTGCGGCACCGAGCGGTCGACCTCGACGCCGCCGCCCGGCTTGCACAGCGCCCTCACCAGCCGCATGCCGAGCCCACGGCCCTTCGCCGGGTCGAAGTCGGCCGGGAAGCCGTGCCCGTCGTCGGCGACCGCCACTTCGATGGCTTTGTCGAGCGGCCGGATCGTCACCCGCACCGGCCCACTGCCATATTTCAGCGAGTTGGTGATGAGCTCCATGGTGATCAGGCCGAGCGGCGTGATGACGTTGACCGGCAGCGCCATCTGCGGGCAGTCGATGTCGATCGGGCGGGCGGTGTCGTCACCCGGCAGCATCAGCCGGACGTCTTCCATCAGCCCCTCGAAATAGCTCGGCACGTCGGCCGTCTCGACCGAGCTGCCGGCGTGCAGGCGGTGGTGCACGGCACCAATGGCGGAGACGCGCGAGGCTGCCTCCTCGAGCTGGATGCGGACGTCCGCAGAGGTCTGGTTGCGGGCCTGCAGCTGCAGAATGCTGCGGACGAGCTGCAGGCTGTTCTCGACGCGGTGGTGGACCTCCTTCATCAGGAGATCCTTCTCGTGCAGCAGGCGATCGCGGGCCTCCTGGCGGGCCTGCATCTCGAGCGCAGCGGCCAGCGTGTTGGCGAGCGACTGCAGGAAGGTGACGTCGCTGTCGCCGAAGTCGTGGCGATAGGTGCTGTCTCCCTCCAGCACACCGAACGGCGGCGCCGCGCCACCACGGATGACCACGTTGAGGGCGCTCTTGATGCCGTGGCGGATGAGCAGGTCAGGCGTGCGGAAACGCTGTTCGTCGGCCAAGTGATTGGAGACGACGGGCTTCTCCGTGCGGAAGGCATAGCCGGCGGGGCTCTCGAGGTCGCCGCCGATGCGCGCATGGCCGACGACCCCCGGCTCCCAGCCGACTCCGGCGCAGACGAGGAAGTCGTGCTCGCCGGGCTGGTGCTGCAGCACCTTGGCGAAGCGGGTCTGCAGCCCGTCGGCCGCGACGCGGCTCGCCTCCTGCAGGATGTCGTGCAGGCTGTTCGCCTCGCGCATGGCGAATAACCCGAACTCCGCCACGAGCTTCTGCTGGCTGAGGCGCATCGCAAACTCTGCGACCGAGGGTTCCGGCGCGGCGACGGACATAGCGGACTCATCTTCGAGGGGTGAGCGGAAGAAGGTTGCACCATGGCCTTCGTGTGCACCCTGTCGGTAATGGATGTGTTGATTTCGAGGCGGGGAGCCGACAGCGCCCTCGGTTGCTCGTCAATGGAAGTTTCGCCCCTTCGGCATCGCCGCCGCCGCCTCGTCGCGGAACGGCTTGCGCGGCGGGCCGCGGCGCTCGTCCTGGGGCCGCTTCACCTCGTCGGACTGCATGACGGCGTCGACGCCGGCGCCGGCGATGCCGTCGATCATCGCGTTGAGGTCCTCCAGCCGGTCGGCGACGACGTGGACGACGCCGCGCTCGTTCTGCAGCTTGCCGGTCACGGCGACGAGGCGGGCGCCGAGCGCCTCGGCACGGAAGCGCTCGAAGACGCGCGGCCAGACGATGACGTTCGCCCACGCCGTCTCGTCCTCGATCGTCATGAAGACGACGCCCGACGCCGTGCCCGGCCGCTGGCGGACCAGCACGAGGCCGGCGATGGTGAGCCGCCGCCCCGGCGCCGTCTCCGGCAGCCGGGCGTTCGCGGTGACGCCGCGCGCGTCGAGCGTGCGGCGGACGAAGGCGACCGGATGGTGCTTCAGCGACAGCTTGAGGTGGCGGTAGTCCTCGACGACGTGGGTGCCGAGCGGCATCGTCGGCAGCGCCACCTCAGCCTCGCGCGCCTCCATCTTCACCGCCCGGAACAAGGGCAGGTCGTCCTTGTCGCCCGCCCGGCCGAGGCCACGCACCGCCCACAGGGCCGCGCGCCGGTCGAGCCCGAGCGAGCGGAAGGCGTCGGCGTCGGCGAGCCGTTCGAGCACCGACGGCGCGAGGCCGGTCCGCAGCCAGAGGTCGCGGACGGAATCGAAGCCCGGCCCACGCGCTGCGACCAGGGCGCGGCCCTGCGCCTCGCCGAGCCCTTCGACCTGGCGCAGTCCGAGCCGCACGGCGTGGACGGCGCGGACGTCGCCGGCCATGTCGGCGTAGCGGCGGTGCAGCCGCGCCGCCGCCGAGGCCCCCGGCTCCAGCGTGTGGTCCCAGTCGGAGTGGAGGATGTCGACGGGGCGGATCTCGACGCCGTGCTCCTGGGCGTCGCGGACGAGCTGGGCCGGGGCGTAGAAGCCCATCGGCCAGGCGTTCATCAGCCCGGCGGCGAACACGTCCGGGTAGCGGCACTTCACCCAGGCGGAGGCGTAGACGAGGAGCGCGAAGCTTTCGGCGTGCGAGCGCGGGAAGCCGTAGGAGCCGAAGCCCTCGATCTGCTTCCACAGGTCCTCGATGAACTGCTGCGGGTAGCCCTTCGCCCGCATGCCGGCGAAGAGCTTCTCCTGGAAGGTGTGGATGGTGCCGACATGGCGGAAGGTCGCCATCGCCCGGCGCAGCCCGTCGGCATCGGCGGCGGAGAAGTTCGCGGCGACCATGGCGATCTGCATCGCCTGCTCCTGGAAGAGCGGCACGCCCAGCGTCGATTTCAGCACCGGCTCGAGCTCCGGCAGGGGATAGACCACCTTCTCCCGGCCTTCGCGGCGCTTGAGGTAAGGATGCACCATGCCGCCCTGGATCGGGCCGGGGCGGACGATCGCCACCTCGACCACGAGGTCCTCGAAGCGCTCCGGCTTCAGGCGCGGCAGCATCGACTGCTGCGCCCGGCTCTCGACCTGGAAGACGCCAACGGAATCGGCCCGCTGCAGCATCTGGTAGACGGCCGGGTCCTCCGGCGGCACGTCGCAGATGCGGGTGATCGGCAGGCCGTAGCGCTCGCGCAGCAGCGCGAAGCACTTGCGCAGCGCCGTCAGCATGCCGAGGGCGAGGATGTCGATCTTCAGCAGGCCGAGCTCCTCGAGGTCGTCCTTGTTCCACTCGATGATCGGCCGGCTCTCCATGCCGGAGCGGGTCAGCGGCACCAGCTCGTCGAGCCGTCCGCGGCTGACGATCATGCCGCCGACGTGCTGGGAGAGGTGGCGCGGGAAGCCGATCAGCGCCTTCGTCAGCGCCATCACCATGGCGAGCCGGCGGTCGGCGGGATCGAGGCCGATGCGGCGCACGTCGGCCTCGGCGACGCCCGACGACGACCAGCCCCAGACGGCGCCGGCGAGTGCGGTCACGGTGTCTTCCGAGAGGCCGAACACCTTGCCGACCTCGCGCACGGCGCTGCGCGTGCGGTAGGTGATGGTGGTGGCGGCGAGGCCGGCGCGCTCGCGGCCGTAGCGCGCGTAGATGTAGGCGAGCACCTCCTCGCGGCGCTCGTGCTCGAAGTCGACGTCGATATCGGGCGGCTCGTTGCGGTTGGCCGAGATGAAGCGCTCGAACAGCAGGTCGCTGCGGGCGGGGTCGACCTCGGTGATGCCGAGGCAGAAGCAGACAGCCGAGTTCGCCGCCGAGCCGCGCCCCTGGCAGAGGATGCCGCGGCCGCGGGCGAAGCGGACGATGTCGTCGACGGTGAGGAAGTAGGGGGCGTAGGAGAGCTCGGCGATGACGGCGAGCTCGTGGGCGAGCACGGTCGCCACCTTCTCCGGCACGCCGCGCGGATAGCGCTCCCGCGCCCCTTCCGCCGTGCGCGCCTCCAGCGCCGCCTGGGGCGTCGCATGGCCGGCCCGCAGCTCGTCGGGATACTCGTAGCGCAGCTCGTCGAGCGAGAAGCCGAGGGCTTCGAGGAAGCGCACCGTCTCGGCCACGGCCTCCGGGTAGGCGCGGAACAGCCGCGCCGTCTCGGCCGGCGCCTTCAGGTGGCGCTCGGCGTTCGCCTCCAGGCGGCGGCCGGCGGCGGCGAGCGTCGTGCCATCGCGGATGCAGGCGAGCACGTCCTGCAGCGGCCGGCGGGCGGGGGTGTGGTAGACGACGTCGCCGACGGCGATGAGCGGCAGCCAGTGCGCCGCCGAAAGTGCGGCGAGCCGCGAGGCACGGCGGGCGTCGTCGCCGCGCCGGCCCATCGCCAGCCCCACCCAGACCCGTCCTGGTGCGGCATCGGCGAGGCGCCCGAGCACCGCGGCGAAGGCCGCGCCCGGCCGCGGCGGCGGCATCGCGATCAGCCGCAGGCCGCCCGGTCGCGACCGGTCGCGCTCGGCACCCCAAGACGGTGCGGGACCGGGGTGCTCGTTCGCCGCCGTGCCGTTCGCCGACAGGCCCCTCCCTGTCCCGCTCCCCGCCGTGCCCCTCCCGGATCGCCCGTCCGCGGGCTCCGCCGCCGCCTCCTCCTCGGTGAGGACCGCGAGGAGGTCGTCGAGGCGGAGGTCCGGCGATCCCTTTTCGCCCTTCAGGTTGGCGGCCGTCAGCAGCCGGCAGAGCCGGCCGTAGGCGACGCGGTCGGCGGGGTAGGCGAGCACGTCGGACGTGCCATCGGAAAAGCCCAGCCGGCAGCCGACGGCGAAGCGCACGCCCTTCTCCTTCGCCGCCGTGTGGGCGCGGACGATGCCCGACAGCGTGTTGCGGTCGGCGAGGCCGATGCCGGCGAGGCCGAGGTCGGCGGCGGCCTCGACGTACTCCTCCGGATGCGCGCCGCCGGTGAGGAAGGTGAAGTTGCTGGTGACGGCGAGCTCCGCATAGGCCGGCGACGCCACCGCCGGCGGGCGTGGCGGGGCCGGTGCCGCCGCCGCGGCGCGCTCCCGCGTCGCGGATTTGGGGTCGTCCCGGCCCGGCGGACGCTCCCTCATGGGAACAGCCGGTTCATGCGAGCCGCTCCCTCATGCGAACAGCCGGTTCATGCGAACAGCCCGTGCACGTACCAGCGCGGGTGGACCGTCTCGCGCTCGTAGAGGCCCTCGCGATAGAGCCAGAAGCGGCGGCCCTCGGTGGTCTCGACGCGGAAATAGTCGCGCGTCGGCGCCGCCGGGCCGTCGCGCCACCATTCGGCGGCGATCCGCTCGGGCCCCTCGGAGCGCATCACCCGGTGCTCGACGCGGCGCCAGCGGAAGCGGGCCGGCGGCCCGTCCGGCACCTCGGCCACCACCTCCACCGGCTCCGGCCGGACGAACAGCCGCGGCGGCCGCGGGTGGCGGGTGTCCTGCTGCAGGAGATCGGCGGGCGGCGACGGGTCGAGGACGGCCTGCGGAGGCTCGGCGAAGCCCACCGCCGGCAAACCCACCGCCGGCAGACCCACGGCCGGCAAACCTCCCGCCGGCGAGCCCACGATCGGCACGGCGCCGCCGGCGCGCTCCGGCAGGTGGCTGTCGCCGGCGACGAGCCGCATCACCCGCTCCGCCCCGAGCCGGGCGGCGAGGCGGTCGACCAGGCGGGCGAGTTCCTCCTCCGCGTCGGCATCGCCGGCGAACGCCTCGGCCCCCAGCCCCGCCTCGAAGCCCGCCTGCTGCGGCGGCAGCGGCGCCACCGCGAGGGCGGCGAGGCGGGCGCGGTCGAAGCCGTAGCCGGCGTCGAGGTCGTCGAGACGGGCGAGCTTCTCGGCGATGAGCCGGCGCACCACGGCGGGATCGCGCAGCGGCCGGCTGGTGCCGACCGTCAGGCGTTGCACTGCCCCATCGAGGCGGAACAGCGTCAGCTCGAGGCCACGCGCGCCCTGGTCGTGCGCCGTCAGCGTCTCGGCGAGGCGGGCGGCGAGGCGCTCGGCGGCGAGCAGGACGTCGCGCTCCGACACGATCGGCTCGGCGAACACCCGCTCGACGGCGTGCACCGGCGGCGGCCGACGCCACACCAGCGCCTCGTCGGCACGGCCGAGGGCCTGGTCGAGGCGGGTGATCAGGCCGGCGCCGAAGCGGGCGGCGAGCGGCGCCCGCGGCAGGGCGGAGAGGTCGCCGATGGTGGTCAGCCCGGCGCGGCCGAGCGCGCCGATGGTGGCCGGCGTGAGCCGCAAGGCGGCGACCGGCAAGGCCGACAGCCGGACCGTCTCGTCGCCCGAGGCCAGCACCCACCAGCCGGTGGCCGGGTCGGCGGCGCGGCGGCCACGCTCCCGCGGATCGCCCCCCCGGAGGTCGCGCTGCCGCGGATCTTGCTGACGTGACTCTTGCTGCCGCGGATCTTGCTGCCGTGAACCTTGCCGTGAGTCTCGCCCCGCCCGCTCCCGGCCGCCGTCCCCCTCATCGTCGCCGATGCCGCAGCGCGCCCACGCCCACGCCGCCCCGGGCGTGGCGGCGACGGCGAGGCGGGCGGCGAGGCCGAGACGGGAAAGCCGGGCGGAAAGATCGGCACAGAGCGCCGCCTCGCCGCCGAACAGGTGCGCGCAGCCGGTGACGTCGAGGAAGACGCCGTCCAGCGGATCGAGGGCGACGAGCGGCGTGTAGCGGTCGCAGAGGTCGGCGACGGCTGTGAGCAGCGCCCGCTCCGCCGCCGGGTCGGCCTCAGCGACGGCGAGGTCGGGGTGGCGGGCACGGGCGTCGGCGAGCGCCATCCCCGGCGCGAGCCCGAGCGCGGCGGCGGCGGCGTTCACGGCGGCGAGCCGCAGCG
>Ga0209902_101476_pt1 | contig 11092 bp, 8 predicted proteins | sample FECB27metaG_FD_188304 | JGI IMG/M metagenome (GOLD analysis project Ga0209902, IMG submission 188304) | Cyanobacterial communities from the Joint Genome Institute, California, USA - FECB-27 (SPAdes) (version 2) | ecosystem: Environmental > Aquatic > Thermal springs > Hot (42-90C) > Microbial mats ...
CGGCTTCACCCGCACCGTCGACGATGGTGGTGTTGTCCTTGTCGATCGTGACGCGCTTGGCGGTGCCGAGCATGCCGAGCGTGACGCTCTCGAGCTTGATGCCGAGATCCTCGGAGATCACTTCGCCCTTGGTCAGGATCGCGATGTCCTCGAGCATCGCCTTGCGGCGATCGCCGAAGCCCGGCGCCTTGACGGCCGCGACCTTCAGGCCACCGCGCAGCTTGTTCACCACGAGCGTGGCCAGAGCCTCGCCCTCGATGTCCTCGGCGATGATCAGCAGCGGACGGCCCGACTGGACGACGGCTTCCAGGATCGGAAGGATCGCCTGCAGGTTCGACAGCTTCTTTTCGTGGATCAGGATGTACGGATCGGCGAGCTCGACCGTCATCTTCTCGGGATTGGTGATGAAATAGGGCGACAGATAACCACGGTCGAACTGCATGCCTTCGACCACGTCGAGTTCGAATTCGAGGCCCTTGGCCTCCTCGACGGTGATCACGCCTTCCTTGCCGACCTTTTCCATCGCTTCGGCGATCTTCTCGCCGACGACGGTGTCGCCATTGGCCGAGATGATGCCGACCTGAGCGACTTCGTTCGTGCCGGAAACGGGCTTGGAACGCGACTTGATGTCCTCGACGACCTTGCCGACCGCAAGGTCGATGCCGCGCTTCAGATCCATCGGGTTCATGCCGGCCGCGACCGACTTCATGCCCTCGCGGACGATCGCCTGAGCGAGAACGGTGGCGGTGGTGGTGCCGTCACCCGCGACGTCGTTGGTCTTCGAGGCCACTTCGCGCACCATCTGGGCGCCCATGTTCTCGAACTTGTCCTTGAGCTCGATCTCCTTGGCGACGGTGACGCCGTCCTTGGTGATGCGGGGCGCGCCGAAGCTCTTGTCGATCACGACGTTGCGGCCCTTGGGGCCCAGCGTGACCTTCACCGCGTCGGCCAGGATGTCGACACCCCGGAGGATGCGCTCGCGCGCGTCGCGCGAAAATTTAACGTCTTTCGCTGCCATGTGTGTGTTCCTTCTTCGAACTTGAAACCGGCGTCATTCGCGCGTCGCCGGCATCTGGTGCCGGGCATGCGCGCGGTGCCGGCCAGGGCCGGCATGACGCGAAACTGTAGTGGGTCAGCCGACGATCCCGAGGATGTCGCTTTCCTTCATGATCAGCAGGTCTTCACCGTCGATCTTGACCTCGGTGCCCGACCATTTGCCGAACAGGATCTTGTCGCCGGCCTTGACGTCCAGCGGGGTCACGGTGCCGTCCTCGGCCTTCGAACCGGCGCCGGCGGCGACGACTTCGCCCTCTTGCGGCTTTTCCTTGGCGGTATCGGGGATGATGATCCCACCAGCAGTCTTTTCCTCGGCCTCGACACGGCGGACGAGAACGCGGTCGTGCAACGGACGAAACTTCATACGTCACCCTTTCCTCTTTTGTGCAGGGTGTTTCCTGCGATTGCAAACCTATTAGCACTCACCTCATGCGAGTGCCAGCGAGGCGCATATGTGTGGCCGCCTGGGAGAGGTCAAGCGCCTAGCGCAAATTTAGTCTACTGCGAACGACGGTGCGATATGCCGCCCGTTGGCACCGTTAGACGGATAAAATCTTAATGCCGTCATCCTGCGCTCTACCCAGCAAGTCGATCGGCCTGTATATTGTGTGGCCGTTGCGCGAGTGTCACGTTCGTCCGACAATTATACCGGCATGCGGCACAAATCATGTATGGAAGAGCTCCCAGGTGAGAACCGATACAAAACTAAAGCTGGTAGCAGCATCCCTGTGCTGCGTGGTCCAATCGTCGTGGTTCAATTCGGCAATTGCGCAAAAGGAAATTAGCGTTGCGGACGCTCCACCCAACACTGTCGGGGTAAATCGCCCCTGGATTACGAACGACGATTATCCTGTAACCGCCCTGGCCCGAAAAGCGCAAGGCACAGCCACAGTAAGATGGACAATCACGAAGGAGGGCTTCGTTGCAAATTGCAGGGTCATAAAGTCCAGTGGCCACGCCGATCTGGATAAGGCGACCTGTGATGCGCTTACATTGCGAGGTCGTTACCGGCCACAAACCGATGCGAACGGCAGTCCTATCGATGTGGAAGATCAACGATCCATCAAATGGACCTTGCCTCAATAAGCCCGACGCGAGCGCGGGGCGTGTGGTGGACAGCGCGGACAAGCTTCTATAGCCCGACTGGCGAAACGCTCATTCGGGAGTCTGACCTTGGCGTTCGTACGCGGTGCGTGGAAAATCCTGGTCGGGGTGAAGGACGCGCTGGTCCTTTTCCTGCTGCTGCTCTTCTTCGGTCTGCTCTGGGCCGTGCTTTCGGCCAGGCCAAATCCGGCGACAGTGACGACCGGCGCCCTGCTGGTCGATCTGGGCGGCAGCCTGGTGGAACAGCCCGAGGAGACCGATCCGTTCACGGTGCTGAGCGGTGCCGCCCCCGTCTCGCGCCAGCATCGCCTGCGCGACGTGGTGCGCGCGCTCGAAACCGCCGCGACCGACGATCGGATCAAGGTGGTGGTGCTCGACCTGGACACCTTCATCGGCGGCGGACAGACAACGATCCAGCGCGCCGCCGCCGCGGTCGACAGGGTGCGAGCCGCAAAGAAGCCGGTGCTCGCTTTCGCGACCGGCTATACCGACGACAGCTACGCCCTGGCATCGCATGCGTCGGAGGTCTGGCTCGATCCGTTCGGACTCGCCCTGTTCACCGGACCGGGCGGATCGCGCCTCTATTACAAGGGGCTGATCGACCGGCTGGGCGTCACCACCCATGTCTATCGCGTCGGCACCTATAAGAGCTTCGTCGAACCCTATACGCGCGCCGACCAGTCGCCCGAGGCGAAGGAAGCCGATCAGGCGCTGGCGGGGGCGCTGTGGCAGAACTGGCAAGATGCGGTCGCCAAGGCGCGGCCCAAGGCGAAGCTGGCCGGTTTCATCGCCAGCCCGGACGCGCAGATCCGTGCGGCCGGCGGCGATCTTGCAAAGGCGGCGCTGCAATCGGGCCTGGTCGACAAGCTCGGCGACCGGATTGCCTTCGGCAAGCGCGTCGCAGAGATCGCGGGCGAAGGCAGCGACAAGCGGCCGGGATCGTTCCGTCACACCCGGCTGGCCAACTGGATATCCGCCAATCCGGCGCCGACCGGCGGCAGGATCGGCGTGATCACCGTCGCGGGCGATATCGTCGATGGAGAGGCGGCGCCGGGGACAGCCGGTGGCGACACTATCGCGAAGCTGATCCTCGACGGCCTGACGCAAAAGGACCTGAAGGCGCTGGTCGTCCGCGTCGATTCGCCCGGCGGTTCGGTTCTGGCGTCCGAAAAGATCCGCCAGGCGATCCTCCAGGCGAAGGCGAAGGGCCTGCCCGTCACCGTTTCGATGGGATCGGTCGCAGCATCGGGCGGCTATTGGGTATCGACTCCCGCCGACCGCATCTTCGCCGAACCGTCGACCGTCACGGGATCGATCGGCGTGTTCGGCATCATCCCGACCTTCGAGAATGCGCTGGGCAAGATCGGCGTCACCACCGACGGCATCGCCACCACGCCGCTGTCGGGGCAGCCCGACGTCTTCGGCGGCACCAATGCGACGTTCGACGCGGTGATCCAGTCGAGCATCGAGAATATGTATTCGCGCTTCATCACATTGGTCAGCCAGTCGCGCCGCATCCCGGTCGCGCGCGTCGACCAGATCGCGCAGGGTCGCGTCTGGGACGGCGGCACGGCACGCCAGATCGGACTGGTCGACCAGTTCGGCACGCTGGAGGATGCGATCGCCGACGCCGCCAAGCGCGCCGGGCTGAAACCGGATCAGGCCGTTCCCGTCTATCTGGAACGCCAGCCGGGCTTTGCCGAAACGCTGCTGCAGAGCTGGGCGCGCGACGACCAGGAGGACAGCCGCAATGCCGACCTGCTGACCCGCCTTTCGCGGCAGCGCGTCGCCATGCTGTTCGGCGCGGTCAAGGACGCCGAAGCGTTGGCGAACGGCCCGGCGATCCGTATCCAGTGCCTGGAATGTCCCATCGAACCGGCGCGCACCGCGCCATTGCGCGGCTCCATCGTCGCGCGCCTTCTGGAGTGGTTTTCATGACGATCAAGATACGCGCCGCACGTGATAGCGACGCGGACCAGATTTCCGCCATCTACATGCCCTATGTGACGGGCAGCGCGATCTCGTTCGAGACCAAGGCGCCCAACGCCGCCGAGATCCTGTCGCGCATGCATGCGTCGGGCGGGCTCTATCCCTGGCTGGTCGCCACCACCGAGGACGACGATGCGGTGCTCGGCTATGCCTATGCCACACTGTTCCGCGACCGGCCGGCCTATCGCTACACGGTCGAGACCTCGATCTATCTGGGCGGCGGCGTCGCCGGCCAGGGCGTCGGGCGACTGCTCTATTCCGCGCTCATCGAAACCCTGATCGCGCAGGATTTCACCCAGGCGATCGCGATCATCTCGCTGCCCAACGAGCACAGCATCGCGCTGCACGAAGCGACCGGCTTCCGCCGCGCCGGCATCGTCCGCGAGATAGGCTACAAGAGCGGCCAGTGGCACGATATCGGCATGTGGCAGCGCGAATTGTCCGAGCCGACCGAGCCGCCGTCCGACCCAAAGCCGTTCGCCGAGATCGGGATGACCGGGCCGAAATAGCCGGCTTCAGCGCCGGTAGCCGGGCAATCCCACGCCGCGCCAGATCGCCCATCCCCTGAGCGCGAAACCCGCCAGCGCGGCGATCACGGCCGCGGCGAGCGACGGTATGCCGGCTACCGTCAGGATCACGAACGACGCCGAGGCCAGCGCCGCAGCGGTCACGTAGATTTCCGGGCGCAGCAGGATGGACGGCTCACCGGCCAGGACGTCGCGGATGATGCCGCCCACACAGGCAGTGATCACACCCATCATCACCGCCGGAAGCGGCTGGACGCCGAAGGTCAGCGCCTTCGCGGCGCCGAACACTGCATAGGCCGCCAGCCCGATCGCGTCGAACCAGTCCAGCGCCTTTTCCCGCCAGATACGCCGCGGCGTGAACCAGACGATCAGCGCCATCGACAGGCAGACAAAGGGCACGCGCTGATCCTGCACCCAGAAGACCGGCGCCCCGATCAGCAGATCGCGCACCGTTCCGCCGCCGACGCCCGTGACCAGCGCGAAAAAGGTGAAAGTGACGAGCGTCTGTCGCTTCTGCGCGGCGGCCAGCGCCCCGGACGCGGAGAACACCGCGATCCCGACGAGATCGAGCGTGGCGAACCACAAAGCGATCGGCAGCTTGTCGATGGTGCGCGTCCCCCTTCGGTGGGGCGCTTATCCCCCACGAGCAGCGCGGGCAATCCTACACATAATGTTGCACACAAGCATCCATCACTGCCGTCGGATTGCCCAGTTTCGCGACCGTGCTCATGGCCTTGCGCTTCTGCTCGGCGCCTTCGGGGCCGTTGCCGATGCCCTGGCGCGCCATCATCGGGGCAAGCTTCACGTCCAGCTTGCGCTCCAGCGCCCCATATCGGGCCAACGTTTCCTCGTAGCGGCCATCGCTTGCAAGCGCGCGACCGACGAACTGGCGCAGCATGTCGCACCCCAGACCGGCGACCAGCGGGTCTTTCGGCAATTCGGGCGTGGCGGTTGCGACAACCGGATAGGCCTGCGCGCAAGGCTCGACCAGCTTCTTCCATTTTCCGTCGATCACCGTGTCGGCGATCTCCGGCATGCGCTTGACCACCGCGCCTGCCTGCTCGGTCGAGAAGCTCTCCTGCTGCGCACCGGTCAGCAACGCCGGACGCAGCGTCTCGCCCTTGGCCTCGACGCTGAGCGGTCCCTTGAAATCCGTGCTGTTGTCGCGCGCATGCGCCGCCGCGACGACGCCGCAGGTTGCGGCGCGTTCGACCGGATCGGCGGACAGCGCGACCTGTTTTTGTCCGCACGCGCCGACCGCCACGATCAAACCGGGCAGGACAAGCAACAGGGCTTTCTTCATGTTTCACTCCCGTATCGACTACGGGAATCAGTGTTTGACGACGCTTTCCGTTCCGCGGTTCATCGCATCGTCGGCGTCGATCGCCTCATAGACGCCTTTTCAATGGGCCTTGACGCGCTCGATCACGATCGTCTCGCCGTTCGACTTTTCGCCGGCCAGCGAAACGGTCCGCCGGATGCGCGCATGCTCCACAAGTCCGGTCGACGCATCGAAGTCTATGTCGAGATCGTCGGACATCTCCATCTGCTGCATCTTCTCCGCTGCCTTGCGGAGATTGGCCTTTCCGGTCTCGTCCAGGCTGGCGCCGAGCTTCATGAAATAATCGGACAAGGCCGCGCGCATCGCCACCTTGTTCGGCGTGCTCGTCTGCCGAAGCTGGAGAAGGGCACCGTCCGCGCTTCGAGACACCGAAAGACGCGACGTCACCGGGATGGTGACCGGCATCACCCCCGGCGGCAATTCGCTTTCGACGTCGTAATCCGCGCCGGCCTCCAGCTCGGTGCCGGCATGGCCGAGCACGCTCGGCCAGCCCTTCAGCATCATGGTCGGCGCCTGTTCGGCGCCGAGCGCCGCAAAACCGGACATTATCGTCTCGAAGATCTTCCGTGCCGCGGGCCGCTTCGACGCGTCGGGCTCGAGCAAGGCGCTCATCTCGTCCGGAGCCGAGCGCAAGACCTGTTGCATCTGCGGCCAGTCGCGCATGCGCAGGATGCCGCCGTCCGCGTCGAGATCGAAGGTCATCGGTGCGAGAAAGGCCTTGAGGAACGCCGGAGCGTTTCCGTCCTGCACGGCTGCAAGGTCGATCGAGTCGAATCCAGGCATGCCGCCGCTGAGCATCTGGACGGTCATGACATAACCGCCATCGGCGCGCTCGAAGCGAACGCGCTGCTCGATCCGCCTGGTCTTGTCCTTCTTCGTGATCGACAGATCGTAACGCAGATCCCCGTCGACGGGCGGCGCAAACGGGATGACGATCGTTTCCGCGTTGCTGGGCGGACCGAGCTTGCCGGTTCGATCCGCCGACGCCTCCTGCGCCGAAAGCAGAGAGGCGGACGACAGCAGGAGCGCGGCTGCGGACGCAGCCGCAATCCGGCGAAGGCCCGCCGTCAGGGGTCCGCGCTCAGATATGGATCGGCTTGCCCAGCACGCCCATCGCCGCTTCCTTGATCGCTTCCGAATGCGTCGGATGGGCGTGGCAGGTATAGGCGATATCCTCGCTGGTGGCGCCGAACTCCATCGCCTGCGCCGCCTGCGCGATCATCGTGCCGGCGACCGAGGTGATGATCCAGACGCCCAGCACGCGATCGGTTTCGGCGTCCGCGATCACCTTCACGAAACCGGCGGTGTCGTGGATGGTCTTGGCGCGGCTGTTGCCCGCCATCGGGAATTTGCCGACCTTGATCTCGCCCTTTTCGCGCGCGGCTTCCTCGGTCAGGCCGACGCCGGCGATCTCGGGCGAGGTATAGACCACGCTCGGGATGACGTCATGGTTCACGATGCCGGTCAGCCCGCCGATATTCTCTGCAACCGCGATGCCCTCGTCCTCGGCCTTGTGCGCGAGCATCGGGCCGGGAACGACGTCGCCGATCGCCCAGATGCCGGGAACCGAGGTCTGGAAGCGGTGATCGGTTTCGATCTGGCCGCGCGCATTGACCGACAGTCCGGCCTTGTCGAGCGCCAGGCCCTCGGTGTTCGGCCGGCGGCCGATCGCGACGAGGACGGTATCGGCCTCGATCGTCTGCGCTTCGCCGCCTGCCGAAGGCTCGACGGTCAGCACGGCACCCTTGCCCTTCACCGCGGCCTTGGTGACCTTGGTGCCGGTGCGGATTTCGAAGCCCTGCTTCTTGAAGATGCGCGTGGCTTCCTTGCGGACCTCGCCGTCCATGCCGGGCAGGATCTGGTCGAGGAATTCGACGACGGTGACCTTCGCACCGAGACGACGCCACACCGAACCCAGCTCGAGGCCGATCACGCCGCCGCCGATGACGACGAGATGCTCGGGCACCTTGGGCAGTTCCAGAGCGCTGGTCGAATCGACGATCACCTTGTGGTCGATCTCGACGCCGGGCAGCGGCGTGACGCTGGAGCCGGTGGCGATAACGATATTCTTCGCGCGATAGGTCTTGCCGCCGACCTCGACGCTGTCGGTGCCGGTGAAGCTCGCCCGGCCCTTCAGCCAGTCGACCTTGTTCTTCTTGAACAGGAACTCGATGCCGCCGGTCAGGCCCTTGACCGCATCGGTGCGCGATCCGTGCATGGCTTCGAGGTCGAGGCTGGCGCCTTCCACCTTCACGCCGAACTTGGCGAGCGCACCCGAATGCGCTTCCTCGAACAGGTGCGAGGCATGGAGCAGCGCCTTGGAGGGAATGCAGCCGACATTGAGGCAGGTGCCGCCCAGCGTTTCGCGGCTTTCGGCGCAGGCGGTGCGCAGGCCGAGCTGGGCTGCACGAATGGCGGCGACATAGCCGCCGGGGCCGGCGCCGATCACCAGGACGTCATAGTCGAACTCGGCCATCATACACTCCGCATGCCCCGCCACCTGTCGAAGGGCTTGTGTTCGTTTTCCCCGTCAGGGGAAGGGCTTCGACAGGTTCAGCCCGAACGATTGGAAAATGGGTGCTTACAGGTCGATCAGCAAGCGGGTCGGATCCTCGATCGCATTCTTGATCGCGACGAGGAAGGTCACCGCCTCGCGGCCATCGACGATGCGATGGTCGTAGCTGAGCGCGAGATACATCATCGGGCGGATGACGATCTGGCCGTCGCGGACGACGGGGCGATCCTCGATACGGTGCAGGCCGAGCACGCCCGACTGCGGCGGGTTGATGATCGGCGTCGACATCAGTGATCCGAACACGCCGCCGTTCGAAATGGTGAAGGTGCCGCCCTTCATCTCCTCGAGCTTCAGCGTGCCGTCCTTCGCGCGCTTTCCGAAATCGCCGATCGTGTTCTCGACCTGGGCGACGCTCAGCGTCTGCGCGTCGCGGATCACCGGAACGACCAGGCCGTTCGGCGCGGAGACCGCGACCGAGATGTCCGCATAATCGCGATAGACGATCTCGTCGCCCTCGATCGAGGCGTTGACCGCCGGCACGTCCTTCAGCGCCTGGCACGCAGCCTTCACGAAGAAGCCCATGAAGCCCAGGCGGACGCCGTGCTTCTTCTCGAACAGGTCCTTGTACTTCGAACGCGCTTCCATGACCGCGGTCATGTCGACATCGTTGAAGGTGGTGAGGATCGCGGCGCTGTTCTGCGCTTCCTTCAGCCGGTGCGCGATGGTCTGGCGCAGACGCGTCATGCGCACGCGCTCTTCCTTGCGGCCGCCGATCTCGGGCAGTGCCGCAGTCGGCGCGGGTACGGTGGCGGGCGCCGCAGGCGCCGGAGCGGGCGCATCCTTGGCGGCGGTCGCGGCGGCGAGCACGTCTTCCTTGGTCAGGCGGCCGTCCTTGCCGCTGCCCTTGATCGACGACGGATCGAGCCCGTGTTCCAGCACCAGGCGGCGCACGGCGGGCGACAAGGTCATCACCGGTTCTTCGCCGCCGGCGGCGGGCGCCTGTTGCGCGGGCGCGGGGGCCGCGGCTTCCGCCTTGGCGGCGGCCGGAGCAGGTGCGGGCGAGGCTGCCGCGCCGCCCGCTTCGATCATCGCGATCATCGCGCCGACGTTCACGGTGTCGCCGGGCTTGGCGAGATGCGCGCCCATCACGCCGGCGACGGGCGACGGCACTTCGACCGCGACCTTGTCGGTCTCGAGGCTCGCAATCGGCTCGTCCGCCTTCACGGGGTCGCCGGGCTGCTTCAGCCATTCGCCGATCGTCGCTTCGGTGATCGATTCGCCCAGCGTCGGGACTTTGACTTCGGTGGCCATGGTTCAGTTCAACCCTTCTTCTGGCGCCGGATTTCCTGGCGGACGCTGTGGCCGAGCGCATCGGCGACCAGCGCGCCCTGTTCGGCCACATGCCGCTTGGCGAGGCCCGTGGCGGGCGAGGCGGATGCCGCGCGGCCCGCATAGCGGGGACGCTTCGGCTTGACGCCGGCCTCGACGAGCGACTGTTCGATGAACGGCTCGACGAACGACCAGGCGCCGTTGTTCTTCGGCTCTTCCTGGCACCAGACCACCTCGTCGAGGTTGGTCATGCGCGTCAGGCGCGCGGTCAGCGGCTCGCCCGGGAAGGGATAGAGCTGCTCGATCCGCACGATCGCCGTGTTCTTGTCACCCGCCGCGTCGCGCGCCTCGATCAGGTCGTAAGCCACCTTGCCCGAACAGAGCACGAGGCGCTTCACGTCCGCGTCCTTGGGCGGCGTCGGATCCGACTTGATCCGCATGAAGTGCGAATCGCCCATGAACTCCTCCGCCGTCGACACCGCCATCTTGTGGCGGAGCAGCGACTTGGGCGTCATGATGATCAGCGGCTTGCGGAAGGTGCGCAGCATCTGCCGGCGCAGCACGTGGAAATAATTGGCCGGCGTCGTGATGTTGCAGACCTGGATATTGTCCTGCGCGCAGAGCTGCAGATAGCGCTCCAGCCGGGCAGAGCTGTGCTCCGGCCCCTGCCCCTCGTAACCGTGCGGCAGCAGCATCACCAGGCCGTTGGCGCGCAGCCACTTGGCCTCGCCCGCCGCGATATACTGGTCGATGACGATCTGCGCGCCATTGGCGAAGTCGCCGAACTGCGCTTCCCACAGCACCAGCGTCTTCGGATCGGCCATGGCATAGCCATATTCGAAACCGAGCACGCCATATTCGGACAGCGGGCTGTCCAGCACTTCGAACCGGCCGTGCGGCACGGTGCCGAGCGGCACATATTTGCGCTCGGTATTCTGGTCGACCCAGACGGCGTGACGCTGGCTGAACGTGCCGCGACCCGAGTCCTGACCGGACAGGCGGACGCCGTAGCCTTCGGACACCAGCGAACCGTAAGCGAGCGCCTCGCCGGTCGCCCAGTCGAAGCCCTGGCCGGTCTTGAACATCTCGCGCTTGGCATCGAGGATGCGGCCGAGCGTCTTGTGGATGACGAGATCGTCGGGAACCGAAGTCAGCGTGCGGCCGAGGCTGTCGAACAGCTTCTTCTCGATGCCCGATTCCACCGCGCGGCGGGAGGTTTCGGGATCGGCG
>Ga0209902_101477_pt1 | contig 11078 bp, 10 predicted proteins | sample FECB27metaG_FD_188304 | JGI IMG/M metagenome (GOLD analysis project Ga0209902, IMG submission 188304) | Cyanobacterial communities from the Joint Genome Institute, California, USA - FECB-27 (SPAdes) (version 2) | ecosystem: Environmental > Aquatic > Thermal springs > Hot (42-90C) > Microbial mats...
CGCCCGTCCCGACATTGCGTCCGCACCCGTCACGTCCTACGTCCGCGCCATGCCCTCGATCGAACCGCCCGCCGACCTGACCGGCCTCTCGCTCGCCGAGATCGCGCGCCTTGCCGAGGAACGGCGCCTGCCGCCCGTCGAGAAGTGGAATCCCACGCATTGCGGCGACAGCGAGATGCGCATCGCCCGCGACGGCACCTGGTATCATCAGGGATCGCCGATCGGCCGCGCGGCGATGGTGCGGCTGTTCTCGACGATCCTGCGGCGCGAACCCGATGGCGGCTATGTGCTGGTGACGCCTGTCGAAAAGCTGGACATCGCGGTCGAGGACGCGCCGTTCGTCGCGGTCGAGGTGAAGGCGGAGGGCGATACGCTGGCGTTCCGGCTCAACACCGGCGAGATGGTGGTCGCCGGCCCCGATCATCCGCTGCGGTTCGCCGCGAAGGACGACGGCCCCCATCCCTATCTCCATGTGCGAGGCGGGCTCGAGGCGCTGGTCGCACGTCCGGTCTGGTACGAACTGGCCAATCTGGCGCTCGACAGCGATCCGCCGGGCCTGTCGAGCGGCGGCGCCTTCTTCCCGATCGGCGAGTCCGCCTGATGCTGGCGGACAGGCTGCGCCGCGCGCTGGAGGCCGGGCACCGGGGATCGCCGATCCTGCTGGTCGGCGACAATCGGGATGCCGTGCTCGGCGATCAGGACATCTGGGTGCCCGCCGCGGTTCTCGTCGCGGTCACCGACCGCGCCGACCCGGGCGTGATCCTGACGCAGCGCACCGAAACGCTGCGCAAGCATGCCGGTCAGATCGCCTTTCCCGGCGGACGTATCGACGCCGGCGATTCGGGCGCGGTCGAGGCGGCGCTGCGCGAGGCGGAGGAAGAAATCGCGCTGCCCCCTTCGGCGGTGACGGTGATCGGAGAGACCGATCCCTATCGCACGATCACCGGCTTCCAGGTGACGCCCGTGGTCGGCGTCGTCCCGCCCGACCTGATGTTGCGCGCCAACGACGCCGAAGTGGCCGACGTGTTCGAAGTCCCCCTCTCCTTCCTGCTGGAGCCGACCAACCATCTCGAACAGGCGGTCGAATGGCAGGGCCGCGAACGACATTATTACGAAATCAATTTCGGCGGGCGGCGGATCTGGGGCGCCACCGCGGCGATGATCGTCAATCTGGCGAGGCGGCTGGCGTGGACGGACTGACGCTGCCCGACGCCGCATGGCGCCGCCGCGAGGGACTGGACACGCTGCTCGGCGCGCTCGGCGCGGCGGACGGGCTGGCGCGCTATGTGGGCGGGGCGGTGCGCGACACGCTGATCGGCCTCGACGTGCACGACATCGATATCGCGACCCCGCTGGCGCCCGAAGACGCGATGCGCCGACTGCGTGAGGCCGGAATCAAGGTGGTTCCGACGGGCATCGCGCACGGCACGATCACCGCGGTCCTTCCCGATGGCCCGATCGAGGTGACCACGCTGCGCCGCGACATCTCCACCGATGGCCGGCGGGCCACCGTCGCCTTTTCGGACGACTGGCGCGAGGATGCCGCACGGCGCGACTTCACGATCAACGCGCTCTATGCCGATCCGCTGAGCGGCGAGATCTTCGATTATTTCGACGGGCGCGCCGACCTGACGGCCGGGCATATCCGCTTCATCGGCGATGCGCTGACGCGGATTGCGGAGGATCATCTGCGCATCCTGCGCTTCTTCCGTTTTCACGCCCGTTTCGGCCATGGCGGCACCGATGCCGAAGCGCTGGCGGCATGCACCGCTCGGGCACGCGACCTGATGGCGCTATCGCGCGAACGCATCGCCGACGAACTCACCAAGCTGCTGGCGCTGCCGGACCCGGCCGCCACGATCGAACTGATGCTGGCGAACGGCATATTGGCGCCGGCGTTGCCGGAGATCGACGAAACCGGACTGGCGCGCCTTCGCGGATTGCTGAGCCGCGAATCGGATACCGGCACGCCGCCCGACGCGCTGCGCCGCCTGATCGCGTTGCTGCCGCCCGATGCAGCCGCCGCCGACGCCGTGGCGGCGCGCCTGAAACTGTCCAATGCACAGCGCAAGCGCATCGCGGCTGCTTTGGCGCCCGATCCGGAACGCGCAGCGGAAGCGCTGTACCGGCTGGGTCACCAGGGCGCGCTCGACCGCCTGTTGCTGCGGCCGGACGGCGCCGCGCAATGGGAAGCCATTCGTCATCGCGACCGCCCGGTGTTCACGCTGCGCGGCGGCACGCTCGTCGCACGCGGTCTGACCGCCGGCCCCAGCGTGGCCAGGGCGATGCAGGCGATCGAGCGGCGGTGGATCGACGAGGATTTTCCCGACGAGGCCCGCATCGGCGAACTGGCCGATGCGGAGGTCGCTCAGCTGTTGCGTGCGGTCAGATAGTCATAGGCCTGATCCACATCGAGCGGATCGGAATAGAAATAGCCCTGCCCCGTCGCGCAGCCCAGCGCCGCCAATGTCCGGGACAACTCGAACGACTCGATGCCCTCCGCGGTCGTCTTCATGCCCAGCGCATCGGCAAGCGACAGCACCGCGCGGACGATCGCGATCTTGTTCTTGTCGGACAGCATGCCGGTGATGAAGCTTCGATCGATCTTCAATATGTCGATGGGTAGCCGCTGGAGATAGGCAAGGCTGGAATAGCCGGTGCCGAAATCGTCCATCGCGATCGTGGTGTCGAGCGCCTTCAGCCCGTCGAGCACGCGCACCGCGCGTTCCGGGTCCGCGATGATCGCGCTCTCGGTCAGTTCCAGCGTCAGCCGGTTCCCCGCGATGCCCGCCCCCGTGAGCACCTCGGTCACGGCGGAGCACATATCGTCGCGCGCGAGCTGGATCGCGGAGAGGTTGACGCTCATCCGCACCGGCAGCGCCCGTCCCGCGCGGCGGTCCCATTCCGCCAGCGTGTGCGCGGCATTTTCCAGCGCCCAGCGGCCCAGCGGCACGATCAACCCCGATTCCTCGGCGACCGGGATGAAATCCTGCGGGCCGATGGTCCCATGTTCGGGATGCTCCCAGCGCGCCAGCGCCTCGAATCCGGAAACCTGCTCGGAAGAAAGGTCTATAAGCGGCTGGAATGCCAGGTGAAGCTGGCCATTCTCGACAGCGCGGCGCAATTCGGTCTCCATGCTGAAACGATGGCGCGCCAGATGGAAAGCGGTCGGCTGGTAGATTTCGATCTTGCCGGTCTCCTTGGCGCGCTTCAGCGCGAACTGCGCATCGCGCAAAAGCTTTTCGACGTCGCTGTGCTCGTCCAGCATCACCGCGCAGCCGACGCTGCAATCGACCCGGATCTCCAGATCGGTCAGGCGAAAGGGAGAGGCCAGCGCCTGCTTGATGCGCCGCCCGACATGCAGCGCATCGCCCGGCCCGTCGACCAGCCGGATCAGCATCCCGAACTCGTCCCCGCCCGTGCGCGCCAGGCGATCGCCCACACGCATGGCCTTGAGCAGCCGGCGCGCCACCGTGATGATCAGTTCGTCTCCGGCGATGGTGCCGATACATTCGTTGATCCGGCTGAACCGGACCAGATCGATCACGAGCACCGCGAAATGCCCGCCTTCCTCCACGGTCTGTTCGAGCAGCTCGGCAAAGCCGGCGCGGTTCGGCAGGCCGGTCAGGCTGTCCGAAAGCATCTCGCGGCGCAGATTCTGTTCGGTGCGGACCTGCGCCGTCTGATCGAGCAGGAAGACCATGCAGCGGCTCTTGTCGTCCGGCGTGTCGACCAGCCGGGTCATCTTGATGGTGAAATGCCGCTGCTCGATCGGGCTGCCATCGCTCCACGCGAATTCGGCGGTCGATTCGGCGCCGCTCAGGAAGGCGCGGATCCGATCGCCCAGTCCGCTGCGTTCGAGGATCGGCAGATCCTCGGCATCGAACATCGAGGAGGGCTTCTCATAAAGTCTGAAGATCGGATTGGTGCATTCCACCACCGGCCCGCCCGACTTGCCCATCGCGACGAGCGCCGCCGCGATCGGCAAGCTATCCAGAAGCTGCTGGCGAACCTCGAAGAATTGCTGGAACGACGCGTCCGCCATGCGAAGCCCGAGCGGACGCGGTGCCGGAATTCCAGCCTGTCGTTCCGGACGTTTCCCGCCCCTTGTGGTGGATACGACGCGCATGCGGGCTCGGCGTAGCCCGGATCAGGTAAATTCTTCGTGAAACGAGGTTAATAGCGTCGGCGCTTCAGACGAAACGATTGTTCCGCGGAAACCCGGTCGGCGGCATGCGGCCGGCGGCGCCGCGCGCGACCCGCCATGGCGTCAGGTCGAGCTCGGTGCGGGTGCGACCGGTTTCCCCGCCCATGGCCCAGCTCAACCCTTCCTCGAAACGGAACACGGTGACGTCGGACAGGCCGCCGTCGCGATATTTCTGGATGGTCACGCCCTGCCCCCGGCCCATCTCCGGCAGTTCGTTCAGCGGGAACACGACCAGCTTGCGGTTGTCGCCGATCGCCGCGACATAATCGGCCTCCGCCGACACGGCACGAACCGCCTTCAGCTTCGCGCCGGGACGCAGGTTGACGAGTTGCTTGCCCTTTCGCGTCTCGGCCACCGCATCCGCGGTCGCGGTGACGAATCCCCGTCCGTCGGACGATGCGACCAGCAGCTTCGCCGACACGGACGCCGGCATCAGCGCGACGATGCCGGCATCGCCCTCCATGTCGATCATCAGGCGAACCGGCTCGCCTAAGCCACGCCCGCCTGGCAGCTTGTCGCCGCCCAGCGTGTAGAAGCGGCCCGTATCGGCCGCGAGCAGGATCTTGTCGGTGGTCTGCGCGTGGAAAGCGAAGGCAGGCCCGTCGCCTTCCTTGAACTTCACCGCGTCGGCGGAGGCCAGGTCGATATGGCCGCGCATCGCGCGGATCCAGCCGCGCTGCGACATGATCACCGTGATCGGCTCGCGTTCGATCATCGCCTCCAGCGGGATCTCTCGCGCCGGCGCAGCCTCTTCGATGGTCGTCCGTCGCGCGCCCAGGGCGGTTTCGGGCCCATAGCGTTCGCGCAGCACGCCCAGATCGCGCTTCAGTCGCGTGCGCTGCCGCGCAGGGCTTTCGATCAGCGCGACAAGGCCTTCGCGTTCCTTGGCGAGCGTATCGCGCTCCTTGCGGATCTCCATTTCCTCCAGCTTGCGCAGCGAGCGCAGCCGCATGTTGAGGATGGCTTCCGCCTGGCGATCGCTCAGTTCGAACTCCGCCATCATCACGGCCTTGGGCTCGTCCTCGGTACGGATGATCTCGATCACCCTGTCGAGGTTGAGATAGGCGATCAGATAGCCGCCGAGCAGTTCCAGCCTGTCGTCGATCTTCGCCAGACGATGCTGCGAACGCCGGACCAGCACCTCGATCTGATGGCGAAGCCATGACGTCAGAACCTCTTTCAGGCCCATCACGCGCGGCGTGCGGTTGGCATCGAGCACGTTGAGGTTCAGCGGAACGCGCGTCTCGAGGTCGGTCAGCCGGAACAGGCTTTCCATCAGCATGTCCGGTTCGACGGTGCGGCTGCGCGGTTCGAGGACCAGGCGGATCTTCTCGTCCGATTCGTCGCGGACATCGGCCAGGATTGGCAGCTTCTTGTCGTTGATCAGTGCCGCGATCTGCTCGATCAGCTTTGATTTTTGGACGCCATAGGGAATCTCGGTGACGATCGCGACCCAGGTGCCACGCCCCTCGTCCTGCTTTTCCCAGCGCGAGCGGACGCGAAAGCCGCCCCGGCCGGTGGCATAGGCTTCGGCGATCGAGGCCGCACCGTCGATCACGATGCCGCCGGTCGGGAAATCGGGCCCCTTCACATATTCCAGCAGTTGCGCGGGCTCGGCCGCCGGCTGGTCGATCAGCAGCATCGCGGCGTCGATCAGCTCGGCGGCATTGTGCGGCGGGATGCTGGTCGCCATGCCCACCGCGATCCCGCTCGCGCCGTTGGCGAGCAGATTGGGGAACAGGCCGGGCATCACCTCCGGCTCTTCATCCTCGCCATTATAGGTCGGACGATAGTCGACCGTGCCTTCGTCGAGCCCGGCCATCAGGTCGATCGCGACCTGGGTCAGCCGCGCTTCGGTGTAGCGATAGGCCGCGGCGTTATCGCCGTCGATATTGCCGAAATTGCCCTGGCCGTCGACCAGCGGATAGCGCAGCGCGAAATCCTGCGCGAGGCGGACCATCGCGTCATAGACCGACGCATCGCCATGCGGGTGGTATTTGCCGATCACGTCACCGACGACGCGCGCGCATTTCTTATAGGCCTGGCCGGGATCGAGCTTGAGCAATCGCATCGCCCAAAGCAGCCGGCGATGCACGGGCTTCAGCCCGTCGCGCACGTCGGGCAGCGACCGCGCGGTGATCGTGGACAACGCATAGACGAGATAGCGTTCGCTGAGCGCGGTATCGAAGGGCGCGTCGACGATCTGGTCGAACGGATCGGAAAATTCGGTGGCCATGAACAGGCGATAGCAGCGCGGATTCGACGTGGCGAGGGGCTAAGCCGCAATCGGGAAACGGGTTGTCGACGACCGCCCATCCAGATGGTCTCCGGCCGCCTTTTCAGCGCCGCATTCGCATGTGAAACTGCGCCTTCACGGCCGGGATATCCATATGGCGGCGTTCATCCTGCTTGGCCTCCAGGCTGCCGCGCTTCTGGCCGATCCCGCGATCCCCGCCGATTTCGACCTTCGCAAGCTGCCCGCTGAAGAGCAGGCCCCGCTCGACGTCACCGGGTCGCGGAACTGTAGATCGAACGATGGGATGGAGATCGTCGTCTGCGCGCGCAATGCCGGCGAACAGCGCCATCGCCTGCGCGCGCTTCCGAATGGGGATTATCCGGCCGAGGAACCGGTGCGTGCCGAGATGCGCGTATTCGGCGACAGTAAGGTCGCGGCCGAAGCGGACAGCGTGATGATAGGGGATCCGGACAAGGCCATGAGCGGGCGAGTGAGTCGGCGCGCGATGATCCGGCTCAAGGCCCCGTTCTGATCTCGATCCGGCCCGGACCGCGGATCTCGAACAATTCGATGACCACGCCCGGCACACAGCAGCGCGGATTCGACGCAGCGAGGGGGGGAGCGCCGCCCGGACCGGACATTCGCTCCATCCGCCCTTTCAATGCCGTATTCGCGTGCGAGCCTGCATGATCGGCACAGGGGATGGGAATGGCGGATTTTATCCTGCTCGGCCTGCAAGCGGCGGCGGCGCTCGCCGATCCGACCATCCCGGCCGATTTCGACTTGCGCAGCCTGCCGACGCATCAGGAACCGCTGGACGTGACCGGATCGCAGCAATGCAGGTCCGAGGACGGCACGGAGATCGTCGTCTGCGCCCGCCGCGCCGGCGAACAGCGCTATCGCCTGCGCGCCCTTCCGGACGGCGATTATCCACCGGAGGAACCGCCACGCGCCGAGATGGGGGTGTTCGGCAACAGCAAACTGGCGGTCGAGGCCGAGAGCGCGACGGTCGGAAGCGGGAACAGTGCACTCATGACCAAGCGCGCGATGATCCGGCTCAAGACGCCGTTCTGAAAGCGGGTCGCTGCGATCTCGAAAATGGATCGCGGGCAAGGTTGGAAGGCCGCGCGACGCACCCTATCTCCGGCGCACCCCCTTCCTCCGGCCCTGGAGATCCCTCATGCGCTATAACCGTTTCGGCAATACCGGCCTGTACGTCTCCGAAATCTGCCTCGGCACCATGACCTTCGGCCCCTCCGCCGACGGCAGCATGTGGGGCCATATCGCGGGGCTCGATCAGGACGGTGTCGACCGGATCATGGAACGCGCGCTGGCCACCGGGATCAATTTCTTCGACACTGCCGACATCTATTCGAACGGCGAGTCCGAACGGCTGCTGGGCCAGTCGCTTCGCAATCTGGGCGTCCGGCGCAGCGACGTCGTCGTCGCGACCAAGGCGTTCGGCCGCACCGGCCCCGCCGCCAATGACGCGGGTGCGTCGCGCGGACATATCATGGATGCGGTGGAGCAGAGCCTGGAACGGCTGCAGACCGACCATATCGACCTCTATCAGATCCACGGCAACGACAGCGTGACCGGCATCGAGGAGACGCTGCGCGCGTTGGACGACCTCGTGAGCCGCGGCCTCGTCCGATATGTCGGCGTCTCCAACTGGTCGGCGTGGAAGATGATGAAGGCGCTCGGCATTTCCGAGCGCCGTGGCTGGGCCCGGTTCGAGAGCGCGCAGGCCTATTATTCGATCGCCGGGCGCGACCTGGAGCGCGAGATCGTGCCCTTCCTCGAATCCGAAAAGCTCGGGCTGATGGTCTGGTCGCCGCTCGCGGGCGGGCTGCTGTCCGGCAAATACGGGCCGGGCGGCAGCGAAGGCCGCCGCGCGACGTTCGATTTCCCGCCGGTCGATCTCGACCGCGCCGATACGGTGATCGCGGCGATGCGCGACGTTGCGGCCGCGCACGGCGCGACCGTACCGCAGGTGGCGCTCGCCTGGATCCTGGCGAAGCCGTTCGTCACCTCGGTCATCATCGGAGCGAAGCGGCTCGACCAGCTCGACGACAATCTCGGCGCGGTCTCGCTTCGCCTGAGCGACGATGACATGGCGCGGCTGGACGCCGCGAGCGCGCTGGCCGAGGAATATCCCGGCTGGATGTTCTCGCGCCAGGGCGCCGGCCGCATCCCCGAGCCGTTCGTTCCGAAGGCCTGACCGAAACAGCCCTAACGGTCCGTTCACCGCCCCCGGTCACCAATATCGAACCCGATCTCCGTTTAGATGAATCCCGCGCGCGCCACGGGGACGGCGCGCACGGGGGATCGGACGATGACGACACGGACCATGTTGGCAAAGGCGGCGCTGCTGCTGGGGATCGCACCCGCGCTGATCGGCGCGGTCGGGGCGGACCGCGACACGCTGATCCTGGCGGCGCACAATCGCGAGCGCGCCATGCTCGACCTGCCCGCGATGCGATGGGATCCGAAGCTCGCGGTCGATGCGCGCGAATGGGCGCAATATCTCGCGGCCAGCGGCGAGTTCGAGCATTTCGAGGAAGAATCGGACGATCCGAACGCGCAGGGCGAGAATCTCTGGATGGGCACGCGCGGCGCGTTCCGTCCGGAAACGATGGTCGGCCACTGGGCGCAGGAGAAGAAGGATTTCGTCTACGGCACTTTTCCGGACAACAGCCGGACCGGCGATCTCGAGGATGTCGGCCATTACACGCAGATGGTCTGGCGCGACACCGGATCGGTCGGCTGCGCGATCGTGAGCAATGACGAGGACGATTATCTGGTCTGCCGCTATGCCGCGAGCGGCAATGTGATGGGCGAAAAGCCTTATTGACGCGGGGCGAACTGCTCAGGCCATCCGTGCAGCATGGCCCTTCGCGATCTCCACCAGCAGCCATTCGCGGAAACGCTTGATCTTGGGCACGTTGCGGCGCTGTTCCGGATAGACCAGCCAATAGGCATAGCCGCGCGAGGAAAGCTGGTCAGACAAGCGGACGAGGCGGCGATCGGCCAGGTCGTTGCGCCAGAAAAAGGGCGTCAGCATCGCGACCCCCTGTCCCGCCATCGCGGCATTGCCCTCGTTCGCCTGTGAATCGAGCCTGATGCCCGGCTTGATCACGCCGTCGGGCACGTCCACCCCGGCCTCTCGCAACCAATAAGCCCACCAGGGATCCTGGGGGCTGATCAGTGGCAGGTCCAGCATATCGGCGGGATCGATCCGGCCGCCGTGCCGCGCCAGGAAATCCGGGCTGCACATCGGGGTGAAGTCGATCCGCAGCAGCAGATCCGCCGTCAGCCCCGGCCAGGGACCAAGACCGACGCGCACCGCCATGTCGACATCCTCGCTGCCGAAATCGATGAGCGCGTCGTTCACCAGCAACCGGACGGCCATGTCCGGATGCTGCACCTGGAACCCGCCCAGCCGCCACGCCAGCCATGTGTTGGCAAAGGTCTGAGAGGTCGAGATGGTCAGCATCGATTCGTCCTCCGCCCGTGCGGCGGCGAAGGCACTGTCGAGCGTATCGAACGCGCCCGACACCATCGGCGCGATGCGGCGCCCAGCCTCGGTCAGCGTCACCTGGCGGCGGATGCGGTGGAACAGCGCGACGCCCAGCCGTTCCTCGAGCAATTTCACCTGATAGCTGACCGCCGCCTGGGTCATGCCCAGTTCCTCCGCCGCGCGGGTGAAATTGCCGTGACGGGCGGCGGCCTCGAAAACGCGGACGGCAGCAAGAGGCGGCAGGTGGCGCATCGCCGATTGATAAGCCATACTTATCATTGACGTCCAGGCTTTTGTTGGCGCGGCGAGCGCGGATACGCCATCTGGAGCGGACCGGAAACGCCGGAAACACAAAGGAACATCGACATGCGCGACGCCTATGACGCCCGGATCTGGGCGGACCATCACCTGTCCTTCACCGCCTCGATCAACAAGGGGATCGCCGCCATCATGACGGCGCTCACCAAGCTGAACGAAATCCAGTTCGACGCCCCCTGGCTGCGGGTCGCGCGGGCGCGGAGCCGAACGCCTATTCGCCCCGCGCGGTAAAGACCGACCAGCCCGTCGCGTCGGACAGCCGCTCCAACGCGAGCGACCCGAGCTGCGAATTGCCGCGTTCGTTGAGGCCGGGCGACCAGACCGCGATCGACGCCTCCCCCGGCACGATCGCGAGGATGCCGCCGCCGACGCCCGACTTGCCGGGAATCCCGACGCGAAAGGCGAATTCGCCCGATCCGTCATAATGGCCGCAGGTGAGCATCAGCGCATTGATCCGCCGCGCGCGGAGCGCCGAGACCACCGGCCGGCCGGTGTCGGGATGCAGCCCGTCATGCGCCAGGAACCGCCCGGCCATGGCGAGCTGCCGGCAGCTCATCGCCAGCGCACACTGGTTGAAATAGACGTTCAGCGCATCCTCGACGCGACCGCCCATATTACCGAACGCCTTCATGTAATTGGCCAGCGCGATGTTGCGGAAGCCGGTCTGCGCATCCGATCCCGCAACCTCCATGTCGATCGCGATGCCGTCATCGTCGGCCAGATAGCGCACGAAGCGCAGTATCTCCCCGATGGTCGCGCGCGGATCGCCGCTGCCCAGCACGACGTCGCTGACCACC
>Ga0209902_101478_pt1 | contig 11076 bp, 12 predicted proteins | sample FECB27metaG_FD_188304 | JGI IMG/M metagenome (GOLD analysis project Ga0209902, IMG submission 188304) | Cyanobacterial communities from the Joint Genome Institute, California, USA - FECB-27 (SPAdes) (version 2) | ecosystem: Environmental > Aquatic > Thermal springs > Hot (42-90C) > Microbial mats...
CGATCATGAGTTTCGCGATCATCGCGCCGCACGCTCCAGCGCCTTGCCGAATTCCTGGCGGAGCGCCGAAAAATCGCGCTCCACGCCGCCGGCTCGGCCGATCATCACATGATCGGCGCCGGCGATTCCGCGTTCATGCAGCAGTTCACGCGCAAGCGCACGAAAACGGCGCTTCATCCGGTTCCGGACGACAGCGCCGCCGATCTTCTTGGTGACCGTGAAGCCGATCCGCATCGCCGGATCGCCGTCCTGCCGGTTCCTCACCAGCAGGACGAAGCCGGGCATCGCGACACGCTTGCCCGAATTCGCCGCGAGGAAATCCGCGCGGCGACCCAATATGCTTAAACCGGGTGGGTTCAGGCCGACAGCGACTTGCGGCCGCGCGCGCGACGCGCACGGATGATGTTGCGGCCGCCCGGGGTCGCCATCCGCGACCGGAAGCCGTGCCGGCGCGCGCGCACGAGATTGCTCGGCTGAAAAGTGCGCTTCATCGCTCATGTCCTCATTCGTCAAAACGGAAAAGGGCCGCTGCTCAGAGCGGCCACTGTTGCGGGGGCCGATACGGAAAAGCACAGGCCAAGTCAATCGCTGTCCGCCGCGCTTTCGCGGGCGATCGCTTCGCGCCGCCGCGCGCTGGCCCGGCGCAGGCTCCAGTCCGACCAGCTTCCCCATTTGGGGTGCTGCTGCTTGAAGCGCACATAGCGTCGCTTCGCCCAGCGCGAGTTCTTGAGGATCAGGCCCGCGCCGATCGCGAAGGTGACCACGCCGCCCGGGCCGGGAAGCGGGCCGACCAGGGGGGTCACCAGAATGAACAGCCAGCCGATGCCGAGCACAACCCAGCGCATCGGCTCGCTTGCCATGAACAGCCTGATCCGGTGTCGCAGCGTCATGAGGGCGATGTGGGTTCGCTGTCCTAGTCGCACAAGACACGTCGGCGATATTTCGTCTCGACTCGCGGGCGCAACACCGTAGAAGAGGCGGAACAAAAGGGGGGTAAAGTTGGTCGCCATCGTTTCGACCGTCGCCTATCTGGGCCTGGAAGCGCGCAGCGTGGAAACGCAGGTTCAGGTTGCCGCAGGCGTACCCGCCTTCATCGTCGTCGGCCTGCCGGACAAGGCGGTCGCGGAAAGCCGCGAGCGCGTGCGCGCCGCCATCGCCGCGATCGGGCTGTCGCTGCCGCCCAAGCGGATCACGGTGAATCTCTCGCCAGCCGACCTTCCCAAGGAAGGATCGCATTACGATCTGCCGATCGCGCTGGCGCTGCTTGGCGCGATGGGCGTGATCGATGCCGAGACGCTGGCCTCCTATCTGGTCGTCGGCGAACTCGGGCTGGACGGCCGCGTCGCGAGCTCGTCGGGCGTGCTGCTCGCGGCGATCCATGCGTCGGAACGCGGGCTGGGCCTGGTCTGCCCGGCCGCACAGGGATCGGAAGCCGCATGGGCGGGCGAGGTGGAGGTCGTCGCGGCTCCCGATCTGCTTTCGCTGCTCAACCATTTCAAGGGCAGCCGCGCGCTGCCGCCGCCCGTGCCGGGCGCGGTCTCGGATCTGCGGTCTGGCCCCGATCTGCGCCAGGTGAAGGGGCAGGAAACCGCCAAGCGCGCATTGGAGATCGCCGCGGCGGGTGCGCACAATCTGCTGATGATCGGCCCTCCGGGTTCCGGCAAATCGCTGATGGCCGCCTGCCTGCCCGGCATATTGCCCGAGCTGACCCCGGTCGAAGCGCTGGAGGTTTCGATGGTCGCCTCGGTTGCGGGCGAACTGACCGATGGCCGGCTGGTACGGGCGCGCCCGTTCCGCAGCCCGCACCACAGCGCCTCGATGGCGGCATTGACCGGCGGCGGACTCAAGGTGCGGCCCGGCGAGGTCAGCATGGCGCATCTCGGCGTGCTCTTCCTCGACGAACTGCCCGAATTCCAGCGCGGCGTACTCGATTCGCTGCGCCAGCCCCTCGAAACGGGCACGGTCAGCGTGGCGCGCGCCAATGCGCATGTGACCTTTCCCGCGAATGTCCAGCTCGTCGCGGCGATGAACCCGTGCCGCTGCGGCCATCTCGGCGATCCGGCGCTCGCCTGCGCCCGCGCACCGCGCTGTGCCGCGGATTATCAGGCCAAGGTCTCCGGCCCGCTGCTCGACCGTATCGACCTGCATGTCGAGGTCCAGGCGGTCAGCGCCGCCGACCTCGTCCTGCCGCCGCCCGCCGAAGGATCGGCCGAAGTCGCCGCACGCGTGGCGGAGGCGCGGGCGATCCAGACCGATCGCTACGCGGGCAAGGGCGTGCGCACCAATGCCGAGGTCGATGGCGACCTGCTCGAAGCCACCTGTTCGCCCGACGAGCCGGGCCGCAGGCTGCTGGCGCAGGCAGCGGAAGCCATGCGGCTGTCAGCGCGCGGCTATACCCGCATCCTGCGCGTCGCACGGACGATAGCGGATCTTGCAGGCAGCGAAGGGGTAGGGCGCGTCCATGTCGCGGAGGCGCTGAGCTATCGGCGACAGGCGCCGCGCAACTGACGGTTGCAGCACCGGCCCTGCCGGTCTAAGGCCCGCAACCGCGCCCCTGTGGTGAAATTGGTAGACGCGCTCGACTCAAAATCGAGTTCCGAAAGGAGTGCTGGTTCGATTCCGGCCAGGGGCACCAATTTCCGATGTTCGATGGCCGAGGCCTATCAGTCCGCCGCCAACCGCACGAACCGGCCATCCTTCTTCACGACCGTTCCTTCCGCAAAGACCGATCCGTTCATCGCGACATAGATGCCGCGCGGCGCGACCTGCGCCGTGGCGAAGGCCATGCCGAGATTGAACGCGGCATCGCTTTCGGCGAATCGCGCGGGCGCGAGCGCGCCGACCAGCACGACCGTTTTATCTGCGATGCCGCGCAGCGCCGCCGCGGTGACGGTCATCGTATCGGTGCCATGGGTGATGACGATGCGATCGCTCTCCGACGCGGCGACGCGCGCCGCGATGTCGGCGCGATCAGCGTCGTCGAGTTCCAGACTGTCCTTGCGCAGCACTTCCTCGATCGTGAAGGGATGGGTGACGCGCGCGACCTCGAGCAGTCGCGAGATCATCGTGTCGCTGATCTGATACTGGCTGGTCGCGTCGAAATAGGCCTTGTCGATCGTGCCGCCGGTGGTGAGGACGAGAATGGGGCTGGGTTCGGTCACGGCATATCCTGAAAAACGCGTTGGCTATCGCGCGAGCGCCTAGCTGCGCCAGGGCACCGGACGCAACGACTGTTTGAGCAGGGTCAGGAAATCGCCGACGCGTGCGGAACGTTCGCCGCGGCGGCCGAGCAGCGCGGTGATGTCCGCATCGGCGAGCGTCCAGTCCGGCAGCAGATGGACCAGCCGCCCGGATGCGATCTCGTCGGCGACGTCCCATTCGGAACGGACCGTTATGCCCAGTCCCGAAAGCGTCAGCGTCTTTGTGACTTCGCCATCATTGCTCGACAGGCCGGGCTCGATCCGCACGCTCGCCTGATCCCCCTGCGGCCCGCGAAACCGCCACAGCGTGACGTCTTCGTCATTCTCCCGCAGCACGATGCAGCGATGATCGCGCAGCGCCGCCGGATCGCCCGGCGCACCATGACGCGCAAGATAGGCGGGCGCCGCGCAGAGCAGCCGGCGATTGGGCGCAATGACCGTGGCGATCTCGTCGCTGTCGCGGATCTCGCCGATGCGGATCAGGATATCGCATGCGGAGACGAGGCCTATGCCGGGGCGATCGGACAGGGTCAGGTCGACATGCACGTCCGGGCGGGCGGCATGATAGTCCGCAACCAGCGGCGCGACATGCCGGCGTCCGAAGCCGAAGGGTGCTACCAGCCGCAAGATGCCCGTGGTCGTGCCACGCCGCTCGGCCAGCTCCTCTTCGAGAGTGGCCAGGCGCCTCAATATGTCGTTCGAGCGGTCGAGCAGCAATTCGCCATCGGCCGTGATCCGCAAACCCTTTCCATTGCGCTCGACGAGGCGAAGGCCCAACCGCCGCTCGATCTGCGCCAGGCGCTGGCTGACCGCCGGCGGGGTCACCCCCAGCGCGCGTGCCGCCGCCGCAAGCGACGGCGACGCCCCGATGGCGGTGAAGAGTTCGAGATCCTCGGCAGACAGCATTAATGTCCACCTTAACTCACCCATTAGACGATGTCACATGGTGCCGCGCCGTGCCGATTGTAGAAGCGGGTGGACTTCAGATCGACGAGGGACATTCGATGACCGACCAGGCCGGCGCAACGCCGATCGCCGCACAGCTTACGCCCGCCCTGCTGCTCGATCCCGAGCGGATGGACCATAATATCGAGCGGATGCGCGCGCAGATGGCCCGGCTCGGCGTGGGGCTTCGCCCGCATGTGAAGACCGCGAAATGCCTGGAAGTGATCCGTCGGATGACTGGCGGCGTGCCCGGGCCGGTGACCGTCTCGACACTGCAGGAGGCGGAACAGCTTGCCGCGGCGGGCTATACCGACATTGTATATGCCGTCGGGCTGACGCCCAACAAGCAGGATCGCGTCCGCGCGCTGCGCCGTGCCGGCGTCGACCTGAAGGTGATCCTGGACAGCGCCGAGACCGCCGAGGCGCTGGCCGCTGGCGGCGGCCCCGACGACAGCCCGGTTCCAGCGCTGATCGAGATCGATTCGGACGGCCACCGCGCCGGCGCCAAGCCGCATGACGGCGCGCTGCTGCACGCGATCGCGTCGCGGCTAACCGGGGGGGCAGCGCTCGCCGGCGTGCTGACCCATGCCGGGGAAAGCTATTCCGCGCGCTCGCATGCCGAAATCCGCGAATTCGCGGTGATGGAGCGCGACGGCGCGGTGACCGCCGCCAATCTGCTGCGCGAGGCCGGCCATGTCGTCGACATGGTCAGCATCGGATCCACCCCGAGTGTGCTCTATTCCGACGACATGACCGGCGTGACCGAGGCGCGTGCGGGCGTCTATGTGTTCTTCGATCTGGTGATGGCGGGCGTCACCGCCTGCACCGTCGACGAGATCGCGCTTTCGGTGCTGACCAGCGTCAATACCGTGCAGACCGAGCGCAACCGCTATCTGATCGATGCGGGATGGACCGCGATGTCGCGCGATCGCGGCACCGCGTCGCAGCCCATCGACCAGGGTTACGGCATCGTCTGCGACGTGCACGGCAGGCCCTATCACGATCTGATCATGACCGAATGCAACCAGGAACATGGCGCGATCGCGCTGCGGCCGGGCAGCACGGCATCACTGCCGGACCTGTCGATCGGCGACCTTGTCCGCATACTTCCGAACCATGCCTGCGCAACGGCGGGCCAGCATCAAGCCTATCTTGTGACCGACGAGGCAAAGGGCCTGATCGTCGATCGCTGGGCACGTTTCGGCGGCTGGTGATTGCAGACGCCACAACCGCATCATGATGCGAATTCAGGGGGAGCACCGATGATGACCCGCAACTTCGTTCTGACCATGGTCCTGGCCGGCGCCGCATCGATTGCGACGACGGCCTCCGCAAAGGATGGCGACACGGTCGCGACCGGCCTGCGCCCCGCAGTCCATGTCGCGGGCACGCCCGAGATCCGCTGGACCGTGGAGGAGCGGCTGGCCGCGCACGGCGTGTCGGGCACGAGCGTGGCGGTGCTGCGCGACGGCAAGATCGCCTGGGCGCGCGGCTATGGCGTGCGCCAGAAGGGCAAGCGCGAAGCGGTGACGACCGAAACGATGTTCTCGGTCGGATCGCTCAGCAAGGTCGGTACCGCCGCGGTGGTGCTGCGGATGGTCGATGACGGGCATCTCGATCTCGACCGCGACGTCAACGACTATCTCAAGCGCTGGAAGATCCCGGCAAGCCCGCTGGCACAGGGCCGTGCCGTCACGCTGCGCCGCCTGCTGTCGCATACGGCGGGCATGAACGTGCATGGTTTCCCCGACTATCTGCCGGGCGCGGCGCTGCCGACGATCCTCGACACGCTGGACGGGCGAAAGCCTTCGCAGACCGAGGCGGTGCGCATGGTCTACACGCCCGGCACGCAGTTCCGCTATTCGGGCGGCGGCATCACCATCGAGCAACTGGTGGTCGAGGACGTTCTGGGCGTCGATTTCGAGACGGCGGCCAAACGCTATCTTTTCGATCCGCTGGGCATGAAGCGCAGCACCTATCGCCAGCCGCTCGACCCGAAGTTCGGCGACATCGCGATGGCGCATGATTCCAAGGGACAGCCGACCGCATTGCCGCGCGGTTACGAAGCGATGCCGGAAACCGCGGCGTCGGGCCTGTGGACGACGCCGAGCGACTATGCGCGCATGGTGGCGGCATTCATCGCATCCTGGCGCGGCGCGCCGGGCGCGTTCCTCAGCCGCGCGCTCGCCGAACAGATGATGACCGAGGTCGCGCCGGGCAGCGTCGGCCTGGGGCCGTTCATCGAAGGTCGCGGCGCCACCCGGCGTTTCCATCATGGCGGATCGAACAACAGCTATCGCGCCTGGATGGAAGGCAATCTGTCGAGCGGCAATGGTGTGGTGATCTTCACCAACGGCACCGATGGTGACGATCTCTATCCCGAGATCCGCCGCGCGGTCGCCGCTTCGGAAGGCTGGCCGGACAGCGGCGTGGCCGACGTGCCTGCGGTGAAGCTGCCCGATGCGCGGCTTTCCGAACTGCAGGGTCTTTATCGCGTCCAGCCGACGGGTGTGCTGGGCGAACGCATGCGCATGGCGGCGATGGTCCCGGCTTTCCGCGTGTCGCTGGCCGATGGCGCATTGAGGATCGGCGCCGAGGCCGGCGGCGGCTACAGGCTGGTGCCGGCCGATCGCAGCAATTTCGTCTTCGCCGACGATGCCGATCGCTGGGTCGAATTCGTGACGGGCGGCGACGGCCGGATCGAGCGCATTATCCTGCGCAACGGCCTGTCGGCGATCGAGGCGGTCCGCCAGCCCTGACGGGTCAGGCGGACCCGCTGCTCGCGACCGCGGAAAGCGCACCCAGCACCGCGCCCTTGATATAGGGCAGCGCGACGAGGGTCGCGCCGATCATCAGGGGCAGGACGATGGACAGGGACTGCCAGAGCGGCATCGTCCAGAGCGGTTCGATCAGCAGGATCGGCGCCAGCACCAGATGGCCGACCAGCAGCACCGTGAAATAGGACGCGGCGTCGTCGACGCGGTGGCGGCCATTCTCCTCGCCGCAATGCGGGCATTCGGCATGGACCTTCAGATAGCCGCGGAACAGCGGCGCTTCCCCGCAGATCGGGCAGCGTTTGGCGAGGCCCAGCTTCATCCGCTGAAGAAAGGGCCCACCGCTCAAGCGCCTTCTCCCGGAAAGGTCTCAGTGCTGACCATCGCCTGCATCTCGGCACTGTAACGGCCACCGCGAATGGCATCGCCGGCAAACAGCGCGTCGACCTGCGCCAGAATCGCGGTGTCGATGCGGACATCGGCGGCGGCGAGATTCTCCTCCAGATGCGCGATGCTCCGCGTACCGGGGATCGGCACGATATCGTCGCCCCGCGACAGCACCCACGCCAGCGACAACTGGCCCGGTGCCACGCCGGCTTCGGCGGCAAGCGCTTCGAAACGTGCGACTTCCACCAGGTTGTGGCTGAAATGCGGTTCCTGGAAACGCGGCATCTGGTTGCGCATGTCGCCCCTGGAATAGGATGGTTCGCGCACCGTGCCCGTCAGCATGCCGCGTCCGACAGGCGAGAAGGCGACGAAACCGATGCCCAGTTCGCGGCAGGCGCCAAGCACCGCTATCTCGGGATTACGTGCCCAGGGCGAATATTCGCTCTGCACCGCGGCGATCGGATGCGTGGAATGGGCGCGGCGGATTTCGGGCGCCGACATCTCGCTGAGCCCGATCGCGCGGATCTTGCCGGCTTCGACAGCGCGCGCGAGCTCGCCGACCGACTCCTCGACGGGAACGCGCGGGTCCGGACGATGAAGATAATAGAGATCGATCCGGTCGGTGCCGAGCCGGAGCAGCGCTTCGTCCAGCGTCCTGCGGATCGCCGCGGGGCTTCCATCGAGCACCCGCTGTCCATCGACCACGTCCAGCACGCACTTGCTGGCCAGCACGAATTCGTCGCGGCGATGCATCACGGCACGGTTGACCAGCCGTTCGTTGCCGCCCGCGCCATAGATGGCGGCGGTATCGAGGAAGCTGCAGCCCAGATCGAGCGCGCGATTGATCAGCGCGACGCACTCTTCCTCGGGCGGCGGCGGGCCGTATCCATGGCTGAGGTTCATACAGCCAAGCCCGATGGGCGAGACGGTCAGTGGCCCGATGCTGCGCGGATCGATCGACATGCCCCGCGCTTCAGCAGACCGGCGCGTCGGCGGCAAGCGTTTCGCGGACTTCGGCCGCGATCGAGAAGGAGCGCTTGCGCGCCTCATGATCGAACATCTGGCAAGTGACGATCAATTCGTCGGCGCGGGTGCGCTCCAGAAATGCCGCGACCTGGCGTCGGACTGTCTCCGGCGATCCGACCGCCGATGCCTGAAGCACATGATCGAGCATCGCCTGCGCCTGGGGCGGCAGCGTGTCGCGATAGCCGGGGAGGGGCGGAGGCAGCTTGCGCGGAACGCCCGTGCGGATCGCGACGAATGCCTGCTGCATCGAACTGGCGAGCAGTTCCGCTTCCTCGTCGTTATCCGCCGCGAAGATGTTGAAGCCCAGGATGACATAGGGTTTCGCAAGCTGTTCGGACGGCGTGAAGTTGCGGCGATAGAGCGCGATCGCTTCGTCCATGTCGCCCGGCGCGAAATGCGATGCGAAAGCATAGGGCAGGCCGAGCGCGGCGGCGAGCTGCGCGCCGAACAGGCTGGATCCCAATATGTAGAGCGGAACGTCCTCGCCGATCCCCGGCACCGCCTGGATGCCGAGACGGGGATCACCCGCGAAATAGGCCTGGAGTTCGACCACGTCGCGCGGGAACTGGTTGGCGTCGGTATCGAGGTTGCGGCGTATTGCCTGCGCGACGCGCTGATCGGACCCGGGCGCGCGTCCCAGGCCCAGGTCGATCCGGCCGGGATGGAGCGCGGCGAGCGTGCCGAACTGTTCGGCGATCACCAGCGGCGAATGATTGGGCAGCATGATGCCGCCCGCACCGATGCGGATGGTCGATGTGCCTTCCGCGACATGCGCGAGCGCGACCGCGGTGGCTGCGCTCGCAATACCCGACATGCCGTGATGCTCGGCCATCCAGAAGCGCTTGAAACCGAGCGCTTCGGCATGGCGCGCCAGATCGCGCGAATTGGCGAGCGCGCGGCCCGCATTGCTGCCTTCGACGATCGAAGACAGGTCGAGAACCGAAAATGGGATCATGGCCGGGATATGGGATGCGCTCGCCCCGGCGGCAAGCCGTTCAGCAATCGTAGAGCGACAGCGGCTTGCCCAGATCGAAGAAGGATTGCGCGACCGCCTGGGCAGTGGTGAGCACGCCCAGCGTGCCTGGCGTACCCATCAGTTCGGCCAGCAGGGCATTGGCGCGCGGCGCATCGTCCAGACCGGCTTCCACTGCGGAGAGCAAGGTCGCCTCATGCCGCGTCATCCGCGTGCAGCAGCACGGGGCGACCATCACGGTCTGGGCAGAGGCGCGCGCGATCTCCGCCATCATGGCCCGGATGAGGATGAGGGGGCGGCGATAGCCCAGCCCGAAATGGGCGAACACCGCGTGCGCCGCATGCGCGTCGTCGAGTCCGTACACGGCCATGCGGCGCACGGCGAACAACAGGATCCTGTCGCTGCGGCCGGCGGGCAACTGGCGGGTGGGGGCCGAAAGGTCGTCGGTGGAATGATCTGACATCGCGCTATCCTCGCTGATAGCGGCATCATGCCAGTGGGCTATTGCAAGTCAATATCAATAATTCAGGACATGAGAATCCCGACGCCGGACCGGTCGAAAGCGGCGGGCAGCCGTTGCCGGCCGATCAGTTGGGGATTTGGCCGTTCGCGGCGAGCACGTCACCGGCCAGATAGAGCGAGCCGAGGATCAGCACCTGCGCCGACTCCGTTCCCGCCGCGGCGATCCGGCGCAGCGCATCGGCCACGCCGTCCGCGGGTTGGGCCGCTATGCCGATGTCAGTGGCGATCCGCGCCAGATCGGCGGGCGCATGATGATCGTGATCCGGGACGGTCACGCTGTACAGGCTGTCCGCGATGCCGGCGAAGGGCGCGAGCAGCCCCTCCGGATCCTTGTTGGCCAGCATCCCCAGGACGATATGCAGCCTGCTCGCGCCGATATCGCGGAAATGCGCGGCGATCGTTTCACCGGCGGCGGGATTGTGGCCGCCGTCAAGCCAGAGCGGCACGTCAGCGGGCAGCAGGTCGCGCAACGGGCCGGCCTCGAGTCGCTGGATGCGCGCCGGCCATTCCGCCCAGCCCGTCGCCGCCTTCAGCGCGGCATCCGGAATCGCCACGCCATCCTGATGACGCAGCATGGCGAAGGCCAGCGCCGCGTTCATCGCCTGGTGCGCGCCGGGCAGGCGGGGCAGGGGCGCCTCCACCTTGCCGCGCGGGTCCCGGTAATGAAGCCGCCCCTGATAGATGGCCGCATCCCAGGCATCGCGCCGCGCCAGCACCGGCGCGCCCGCGGTCTGTGCGACTTCGGCGACCCTGGCGGCAAGCGGCGCGCGATAGTCCATGGTGACGAGCGGTACGCCGGCCTTCGCGATGCCGGCCTTTTCGCCCGCGATGCCGACGTCGCTCGCGCCCAGAAATGCCTCGTGATCGATGCCGAGCTGCGCGATGCCGCAGGCGACCGGGCGCGGCAGGATATTGGTGGCGTCCAGGCGGCCGCCAAGGCCGACCTCGATGACGCACGCATCCGCCGGGTGACGCGCAAAGGCCAGGAAGGCCGCGGCCGTCGTCGCTTCGAAGAAGCTGGGATGGATATCCTCCGATCCGTCGAGCACTTCGGCCAGGAGCGGCGCGAGCTCGGCATCCTCGATCAGATGACCGGCGATGCGGATCCGCTCGTTGAAACGGACGAGGTGCGGCGAGCTGTAGACGTGCGCGCGCAGCCCGGCCGCTTCGATCGCGGCGCGCAGGAAGGCACAGGTCGATCCCTTGCCGTTGGTGCCGGCGACATGAAAGACGGGCGGCAGCCGGTCCT
>Ga0209902_101479_pt1 | contig 11052 bp, 8 predicted proteins | sample FECB27metaG_FD_188304 | JGI IMG/M metagenome (GOLD analysis project Ga0209902, IMG submission 188304) | Cyanobacterial communities from the Joint Genome Institute, California, USA - FECB-27 (SPAdes) (version 2) | ecosystem: Environmental > Aquatic > Thermal springs > Hot (42-90C) > Microbial mats ...
GTTATGAATTCGATGGCCGGCCGAAGGCCTGGAAAGCGCAGGCGTACGAAGTAGGCAGTCGGAACGACGAGCAGGATGCCGAGGACGATGGTCAGCAAGGCCAGCGCGATCGAATAGCCGAAGGTCTGCTGGAACTGCGGATCGGCGAGCACGATGCGATATGCTTCGAACGAATAGACGCCACGCTGCATGCGCATCGAGAAGTCGAACATGCCGACGAGCGGCAGCAGGAAATAGAGCCCACCGAAGGCGACGGCGAGCCAGGACCACAGCTGTTTTCCTGTCATTTGAGCCACCTTTCGGCACGCATGCGCAGGAAGATGTAGATGCCGTTGGCGATGGCCGTCAGCACGATCATGGCAAACGCGATGGCGTAGCCGAGATGCGGATCGTTGAGCACGTCGCCGCGGATCTGCGCAAAGAGCACGATGGGCGCGATGGACAGCGATGAACCGGTGAGCGCAATGGCGGTGGCAACGGCACCGAAGGCATTGGCGAAGAGCAGCGCCAGCGTGCCGAGCAGCGACGGCCACAGCACCGGCAGTGCCACCATCCGCCAATATTGCGCGCCGGAAGCCCCAAGGCTCTCCGCCGCCTCCCGCCACTCACGCCTCAGCCCCTCCAGCGCCGGCGTGATGATCAGCACCATCAACGGAATCTGGAAATACAGATAGGTAAGCGCGAGGCCGAGGAAGGAGACGATATTGAAGCCACTGCCGTAGAGATTGATGCCGAACCATTGGCGCAGCAGCATGGTGACGAAGCCGAGGCGTCCGAGCGTCGCAATGAAGGCGAAGGCGAGCGGTACGCCGGCGAAATTGGAGGCAACGCCGGAAAAGGTGAGGATGGCATTGCGCAGCGGGCGCGGGAGGCCACCGAGGGTGATAGCCGCCGCAATGAGGAAGCCGAAAAGGCAGCCGAGCACCGCCGTCAGCAGGCTGAGTTCGATCGAGATCCAGAAGGCCGACCGGATGGAGGGCGAGAGCAGCTTGCCGAGGTTCTCCAGCGTGACCTGCCCCTGCGGATTGCGGAAGGCGCCGACGACGATGTTGAGCGTCGGCAAGATCAGAAACAGGAGTGCGAAGAGGAAGAAGGGGGCAACCCCGAACCAGCTGAGCACCTGCCTCGGCCGCCGCACCGATGGCAGGGATAGGGCGATTGTCGTCATCCGATTGTTCCCAACGGGCGCGATGGCGAAAGGCCCGCCGCAAGCGGGCCTTTCTACCGTGTGCGCGGCTTACTTGATGTTGGCGCCGACGACCTTGTCCCATCCGCCGGTGATGGCGGTCTTGTTGGCGTCCAGTTCCTCGACGGCCGGGAAGATTGCCTTTTCATAGGCTTCGGCCGGCGGCAGCTTGTCGAGCAGGTCCTGTGGGAACTTTCCGGCCTTCAGCATGGCGGCAAAGCGCGCCGGGTGGCAGTAGCCTTTCAGCCAGCCAGTCTGGCCCTCGTCGGAATAGAGATATTCCATCCAGAGCTTTGCTGCGTTCGGATGAGGTGCGTAGGCGGAGATCGCCTGCACATAGACGCCGGCCACCACGCCGCTCTTGGGAACAACGACTTCCATCGGCGGATTGCCGTTCAATGCGTCACGCCAGGCGAGCAGGTTGTAGTCCCAGGCGGCGACGATCGGCGTCTGGCCCTGTGCAATGGTGCCGGCCTTGCCGAGCACCGGCACGAAGTTGCCGGCCTTGTTCAACTCGGCAAACAGTTCCAGTCCCTTGGCGCCAGATTCAGCACCGGGTTTGGCACCGCGCGAGATACCAGCCGACATCAGCGCCAGGATTGCCTGCGCCGAGGAACGCGGATCGCCGGTGAGCGCCACGGCACCGGAATATTCGGGCTTGGAAAGATCCGACCAATCGGCAGGCGCCGTTGCCAGCAGGTCCTTGTTCACGCCGAAGGCCATGACGCCGTAATAGTCGCCATACCAGTAGCCGTCCGCGTCCTTGATGTTGTCGGGGATCTCGTCCCAGGTGGCAACCTTGTGGGGCTGCAACAAGCCTTCCTTGGCAGCAGTCGGCGCAAAGGCGAGACCCAAGTCGACGACATCGGGAGCCTGCGAGCCAGTGTTGCCCTTGTTGGCGCGGATCGCTTCCAACTCGTCGGCCGTGCCGGCATCGGGGTTCAGCTCGTTGACCGTGATGCCAGGATACTTTGCCTTGAAGCTGGCTATGACCTCGCCGTAGTTGCACCAGTCATGCGGCAGGGCGATGACCGTCAGCATGCCTTCCTTGGTCGCGGCGTCGACGAGGTCCTGCGAAGGTTCTGCCCGAGCAACGGCCGGCAAGACTGCCGCGAGGGCGAGCGCGGAAACGAATGCGCGCGAGATGAAGCGGTTCATGAAGTCCTCCTGTTGACCGTCAGCGACGGTTCGTGGGCGATGGCTGCGTTGATCCTTGCATCCGGTCGTCGGCCTTGCCGTTCGCACCGGTTCCCCTGGCACCTGTCTGCCTCCTCTGGGGCTGCACCGGTGCGTTCTCGTGTAGGCAGAGCATGTAACAATTGGACAACAATCAAACGTCCATTATCATGCATTCGACTAGACCAATTTTTGGGACATAACCTTGGCCAAGCAGTTTGAAGGCCCGATCCTGCCCTTCCTTCGCCTCGAAGGTTCCGCTTCCCTGCCGAAGTTCCGGCAGGTGCAAGACCAATTGCGCACGGCGATCCTGCGCGGGCATCTGCGAGCGGGCACGCGTCTGCCGGCAAGCCGCATCCTGGCCCAGGAGCTGGGCCTGTCACGCCAGACGCTGGTTCGCGTCCTGGAAAACCTGAAGGCAGAGGGATATCTCGAGGCGCGGCAAGGCGCCGGTACGTTTGTTTCGACCGCCCTGCCCCGCCAGCAGTCACAGCCGCGCGCAGCACAATCGCTGGGCGATGCGCCGCCACGACTGTCGCAGATCGGTGCCCTAGCGGGTGGAGTGTCGGCCGAGATCGGCAGGATGGAGCATCGGCCCTTCCTGCCCAACCAGCCGGCGCTCGACCGTTTTCCTTTCGCCCAATGGCGCAAATGCTGGAATGCAGTGACGCGCGGCGGCAAGGCGGCCATGGGCTATGGCGATATTGCGGGTGAACTGGTGCTGCGACAGCGGATCGCCGAGTATCTCGCCCTGCACCGGCGCGATCCCTGCGATCCCGAGCAGATCGTCATCACGCCAGGCGGACATGCGGCCTTCACACTGGCCGCGTTGGCGCTCGCCGATCCCGGCGACAGCATCTGGTTCGAGGATCCCGGCCCCGTCACCACCAGCAACCTTTTCCGTACACTTGGCCTCAACCTCTGCCCCGTGGATGTCGATGCCGATGGCATGGATGTCGCAGCCGCCATGGCCCGCCACCCCGATGTGCGGCTCGCCTTCGTCATGCCCTCGCGACATCATCCGCTCGGGGTGACGCTCTCGCTGCCGCGTCGGCTTGCACTGCTGGAATGGGCGCGGACCAGCGACGCCTGGATCATCGAGGACGATTATGACAGCGAGTTCCGTTATGACGGCGCGCCGCTGCCCTCGATGCGTTCCATCGATAGCCCCGGCCGGGTGATCTATGCGGGCAGCTTCAGCAAGGCGCTCTATCCCGGCATCCGCATCGGCTATCTCGTGCTGCCTCCAGCACTCGTCGGCGCCTTCCGCAACCTTGCCGGCCTGATCCATCGCAGCGTGCCGGTGGAAAGCCAGCTCGTGCTGGCCGAATTCATCGGAGGCGGGCATTTCGCCAGCCATCTGCGCCGCATGCGCAGCCTTTATGCCGAGCGCCGTGAAGCCTTCAAGGAGGCCGGTCATGCAGCTCTCGCCGGCCTTGCCCGCATCGACTGTTCCGAAAGCGGGCTCAATGCGCTCGCCTGGCTGGAAGGCGGGCGAGAGGATCGGGCAGCTCATCGCGCGGCGATCGAGGCCGGGCTGCAATGCTATCCGCTGTCCGACTATGCGATCGGCCCGGCAGCCCGGGCCAACGCGCTCATCCTCGGTTATGCGGGTGTTCCGGCAGAGCGCATGAAGCCCTATCTCGGCCGTCTCGCCGAGGCACTCGCCAGGCTGTGAGGCCGCTGCCATAGAGCTTTTGCGAACACGCCGGTGAAGCAGGCTCGCAACCGGCGAAAGAACGCCTTTATGTTGGGCGGCTGATCACGCGGCTCCTCGGGCCCGTCATGATCCCGTCGACACACCACATGGCCAATCCCACGTTCAAACATGCTGGCCTCCCAAACAGCTCAGTGTTGGACGGCGCGTACCGGATTGCGGCTGCGCTGGCTGACTCCAACTCCGGGGGCGATGCCCACCTGCGCATTAGACGCTGCGAGCAGCGTCTTTCCGCGCACGATGTCGGAAGCCCGTTCGGCAAGCATGATGGTCGGCGCATTGAGGTTGGCGTTCGGCTCCGAAGGGAACACGGAGCTGTCGATGACACGGAGCCCTTCGATACCGCGAACCTTGAGGTTGCTGTCGACGACGGCCATCTCGTCCTCGCCCATGCGGCAAGAGCCGCAAGGATGGTAGGTGCTCTCCATCGTCTCGCGCACCCAGGCGTCGATCTCGTCATTGCTGCGCACATCCTTGCCCGGGGCCATCTCCTCACCACGGAACCTGTCGAAGGCCGGCTGTGCGATGATCTCGCGCGTCAACCTCAGGCAACGACGGAAACCTTCCCTGTCCTCCTCGCGATCGAGATAGTTGAACAAGATGTCGGGCTGTTCATGCGCTTCGGGCGAGCGCAGGCGGACATAACCACGGCTCTTAGGCTTGTTGGGGCCGGTCAGCACCATGAAACCGTGCCCCTTGAGCGGCTTCTTGCCGTCATAGCGCATGGCGGCGGGCAGAAAATGGAACTGGATGTCGGGCCATTCGAGCGACGCGTCCGAGCGGATGAAGCCGCCGCTCTCGAAATGGTTGGAGATCGACAGTCCCTTCTTGAACAGGATCCACTCGGCCCCGATCAGCGCCTTGCTCAGCAACCCCATCTTGCCGTTGAGCGTAATCGGCTCCTTGCAAGCGTACTGGATGTAGACCTCGGAATGGTCCTGGAGATTTTCGCCGACGCCGGGCAGATCGTGCAGCACCTCAACGCCCGCCTGCCGCAGCGCCGTAGCCGGGCCGATACCGGAGCGTTGCAAAAGATGCGGCGAGCCGATCGGGCCGGAGGAAATGAGCACCTCTCGGCTCGCCTTGGCCACGACGCGTTCGCCACCGAGTTCATACTCGACGCCGACAGCACGCTTGCCCTCGAGCAACACGCGACGCGTCATGGCATGAGTGACGACAGTGAGGTTCGGGCGGCTCATCGCCGGCTTGAGATAGGCATTGGCCGTCGACCAGCGCACGCCGTCCTTGACGGTCATGTGCATGGCCCCGAAGCCCTCCTGCATTTGGCCGTTAGGATCCTGTGTCGTGATGTAGCCAGCCTCGTGACCGGCATCGACGAAGGCCTTGTACAGCGGGTTCTGCATCTTGTTACCGGCATTGGTGGCAAGCGGCCCGGCGGCACCGCGATAGGCATCACCCCCGTCCTGCCAGCTTTCGGCACGCTGGAAATAGGGCAGGCAATTGGCATAACCCCAGCCACGCGCGCCGAGCTCGGCCCATTCGTCGAAGTCGCGTGCGTGGCCACGCATATAGACCAGTCCGTTGATCGAGGACGAGCCGCCGATGACCTTGCCGCGCGGGCAGTGCACCTGCCTGCCGTCGAGACCGGGCTCCGGCAGGGTCATGTATTTCCAGTTGTACTTGGTGCCGTTCATCGGGATCGACAGTGCCGTCGGCATCTGGATGAAGATCGAGTTGTCGCTGCCGCCATATTCCAGCACCAGCACCTTGCAGGACGGCTCCTCCGTCAGCCGGTTGGCCAGGACGCAGCCGGCCGAACCGGCGCCGATGATGATGTAGTCGAAGGTGGCATCCATGGCGGTCATCCCGATGGGTTTCGGATCACAGGTGGGTACGGGGATCGAGGCGGGACGTAGCCCGCCTCGTTGGCTGTGCTCAGCGTCCGGGGTAGTTGCCCCAGCCGGCGCCGCGGGCGAACAGCCGGGTCAGGACATAGTGGACGCAGCCGGCAGCAAGGCAGGACGGCACGGAGGCAGTCAGGTACTTGAAGGCCGGAATGCTCGCGAGCGTCTGCGGGTTGAAGATCATCACATAAACGATGAAGCCTATGGCAAGTGCTGCGAGCCCGATCGGGTTGAACCCCGCCCAGAAACGGTAGGGACCATTTTCCTGCGGCCCATGCAGGCTGCGCATGTCCAGCTTCTGGCCACGCAGGAAGAAGTAGTCGGCAATGCCGATACCGGCGAGCGCAGAATTGAGCGCCGATGTCCAGACGAGGAAGATGAAGAAGCCGTCATACATCTGCGGATAGAAGATCACGAGGCCAAGCGGGATGAGGCAGAACAGGAAGAGGATCGCTCCCCAGGAAATGGCGCGCACGGACGCCGTCCCCACCTGCCGGAGGCCGACGATGGAGGTGTAGAGGATGTTCGCCATCGAGGTCATGTTGGCGAAGGCAACAAAGAGCAGCGCGATGATGCCGATCAACGGGCCGGCGATCTTGGTCATCCAGATGGTCGGATCGCTTTCGCCGAGAGCCACAGCGGCGAGCAGGCCAACGATTTCACCGAGAGCTGCCGCGCCGAAGATGCCGAGGATGTTTGGCCAGAAGGCGGTGCGCTCGTTTTTGGTGAGACGCGCCAGGTTGCCGATATAGGGCCACCACGAGAAGCCGGCCGCAAGGTTCACTTCTACGGCGATGATGAAGTTTAGCGTGTCGTCCTCGAAGGGAGGGGCAAGCGCTGGCATCGCCAGAAGTTCAGCGAAGGAACGGTTCTGGAGGATCAGGTAGAGCATCACGATCATCAGGATCACCAGCGCGGGCGAGACGACCATGTTGAAGAACTTGATCGAGGTTGGCCCCTTGGCAACGATGAACCAGGTGACGAGGATGGCGCCGACCGCGGCAATGACCATCTTGATGCCGGTCGGATTGGCCGCCTCCCCTGCGCTCAGCGCCGCGAGGCCATCGATCGAACGGCCGAACATCATGGCCAGCACGGCAAGCCAGCCCATGGTGAGCACGACGACGGCGAGCACATAAACGACGCGGCTGCCGTTGTAGCCGAACTGGCTGCGCAGCGCGACGAACTGCTCTATGCCATAGCGGCCGGAGAGCGGCGTCGTGGCGAGCGCAGTCAACACGACGCCGACGATATTGCCGATGACGATGGCGGCTATACCTTCCTTTGGCCCGACGAAGAGGCCGATGGCGCCACCGATCAGGAAGGCCCACGTAGCGATGGCGAGCGCCGAGTTGGCGTAGGTGAATTCCCAGAAGCCCCAGAGCCTTTCAGACGGTAGAAGCGGCGCATCACCGCGTTCCGCAGCCTCACGATTGCGGGCGGCTTCCTCGAGTTCGGCTGCAGCAGCGCCGAGCCCTGTGTTGGTGACGTAATCGGTCATCTCACGCCCCCCAGATCCAGAAGCCGACGGCCAGAACGAGCGTCAGCAGGGTCATACCGGCGTAATCGAGCGTGGTCATCACGCCCTCGAAGCGACCGCCAGCCTCGATGTCCTCATAGATGCGGGCGCGCCGCTCGAGTTCTTTCTGCCAGGCGATATCGGTTTCCATTGTCGTTCCCCTTTCGCGTCGCGCCTTCGGCGTCTGTCCGCGATGACTGCGGCTCCATCGGCCGCCGATCTTGCCAACCGGCCGCCCATGGGCGACGGCCGGAGAGTTTCTCGTCAGAACGTCACGGCAGGGTGATCCACACGGCCTTCGTCTCCATCAGGTAGTCGAGCTGTTCCGGCCCCAGATCCTTGCCGAAGCCGGAGGCCTTGAAGCCGCCGAAGGGCATGGAAGGATCGATCGTGCTGTGGGCATTGACGTAAATCGAACCCGCATGCAGGCGCGGGATCAGTCCGTGCACCCGCGACAGGTCGTTCGAGTAGATCGCAGCCGCCAGGCCGAACGGCGTGTCATTGGCGAGCGCGACCGCATCGTCGAGATCGTCGAAGGCGTCGGTCACCAGCACGGGGCCGAAAATCTCCTCGCGGACGATCGTCATCTCGGGCTTGCAGCGCGCGAAGATCGCCGGCTCGATGAAGTGGCCCGCCCGGTCAAGGCTCACGCCACCATGGATCAGTTCGGCGCCTTCGCGACGGCCGGCCTCGATATAGGAGGAGACGACCTTCTTCTGCTGCGCCGAGACCAGCGGGCCGATGTAGCAGTCGCGGTCGAGGCCCGGCGCAATCTTGAGCGTCTTGGTGACGGCGACCAGCTCGTCGAGGAAGGCGTCATGCACCGAGCGCTGGACATAGACGCGCGTGCCGGCATCGCAGACCTGCCCGGAATTGAAGAACACTCCGTTCACCACCGCCTTGGCGGCACTCGCGAGATCGGCATCATCGAGAACGAGCACTGGCGACTTGCCGCCGAGTTCCAATGTGACATGCTTGAGATTGCCGACAGCCGAGCGGCCGACCTCCTGGCCGACGGGTGTCGAGCCGGTAAAGGTCACCTTGTCGATGCCGGGATGGGTCGACATGGCAGCGCCGATCACGCTGCCCCGGCCTGTCACGATGTTGACGACACCATCAGGGATGCCGGCCTCCTGCACCAATTCGGCAAAGCGCAGCGTAGAGAGCGAGGTCAGTTCGGCGGGTTTGACGATGACCGTGCAGCCGACCGCCAGCGCTGCCGCGAGTTTCCAGGCCATGGTCTGGAGCGGAAAGTTCCACGGCACGATGGCAGCGACCACGCCCAGCGGTTCCTTGCGGGTGTAAGCGAGATAGTTGCCGGGAATGGACGGCTCGACGGTGCGCCCGTGCAGCTTGGAAGGCCAGCCGGCGAAATAGCGGAACGTGTCGACCGTGCCCTGGATGTCGATCTCGCGGGCAAAGGTCACCGACTTGCCCATGTCGATCGCCTCGATCTCCGCCAGTTCGTCGGCATGCAGCTCGATCAGGTCGGCAAGGCGGTGCAGCATGCGCTCGCGCTCGAGCGGCTTGAGGCGGCGCCAGGCGCCACCGTCGAACTGGCGGCGGGCGGCGCGGACGGCCCGGTCGAGATCCTCGGTCGTGCCGGAAGGCGCGCGGCTGACAAGGCCGCCGGTCGAAGGCTCGAAAATGTCGAAGGTCGCGCCGTTGCTGGCATCGACCCAGGCGCCGTCGATGAACATCTTTTGCGGCTTCGCCAGAAACCGCCGCGTCGCGTCGCTGATACCGTAGTGGTCGAGATAATTGCGGACGTTGTCGTCCATGTGTTCCTCCTCGTCAGCCGAAAACCGCGAGCGGCCGGCTCTCCTCAGTTCTTCGTTCAGCGTTGGTTTGCCCTTGCATGCATGACGCGGCCGATGAGGTTCATCAGCACTTGGGCTGCCAGGATCGCGGTGCCGCCAGTATCGTCGTAGTCGGGCGCGACCTCGACCAGGTCGATGCCTACGATGGTGCCGCGCTTGGCAAGTGCCGCCAGGATCTCCAGCACCTCGTAATAGATGAAGCCGCCATGCGAGGGTGTCCCGGTGCCCGGCGCGATCGAGGGATCGAAGCCGTCGATGTCGATGGTGACGTAGTAGCGCGCGCCAGCGGGAATGCGCTCGGCAACGGCAGCACTTCCAAGGGCGCGAATCTGGCGGACCGAGAGAATGTCGGAACCCATCTTGCGCGCGTCCTCGTAACCTTCCTTGGCGGTGGACGAGACGTTGCGGATGCCAAGTTGCGACAGGCCACTCACATAGGGCTTTTCAGCCGCGCGGCGCATCGGGTTGCCGTGGCCGTAGCGCACGCCGTGGCGCTCGTCGACGAAGTCGAGATGGGCGTCGATCTGCACGATATGGATCGGGCCGTTCTTGGCGCAGTCGTCGGAGAAGGCGTTGACGCAGGGGATGTTGACCGAGTGGTCGCCGCCGAGCACCACCGGCAAGGCGCCGGCGGCAAGGATCTTGCGCACGCCGAACTCGATGTTGGCGTGGCTCTTCATCGTGTCGGTGTGCACGATGTCGGCGTCGCCGATGTCGACGATCGAGACTTCGCCACTCGGAAGGTAGGTGACGTCGTCCTCGTGGTCATAGGCACCGCCGTGGCCGAAGGAGAACAGCGTCGAAGCTTCGCGGATCGAGCGCGGCCCGAAGCGGGTACCGGCCCGCCATTGCGTGCCGCAGTCGAAGGGCGCGCCGAGGACCGCCACGTCGGCGTCAATAGCGTCCCAGTCGGGCTGGTAGGGATACTTGCCGAACGTGCAGATGCCGACAAACGGCAGGTTCAGGCGCCCGGATTCATAGGAATTGCTGGTCATGTACCCTCCTCCAAAGGTCGGAGGAGTGTGCCAAATGCCGATACGTTTAAAAGTATCTATGATTGGATGTTTACTTGTGCATTAATCAATGAATGATCAACAAGGTCCGCCATCGCGTCCTCAACCTTTCGCTTGGCGATGCGGAACTCCGGCTGCTGCGTGTCTTCGCCTCCGTCGTGCAGCACGGCGGCTTTTCCGCCGCGCAATCGGCGCTCGGCATGACCCAGGCGACCATCTCCACCCATATGCGCCATCTGGAGGAACGGCTGAACTTGCGCCTGTGCAGCCGCGGGCGCGGCGGCTTCCTGCTCACTGACGAGGGGCGGCTGGTCTACGACGCAGCACTCGAACTCTTTGGATCGCTTGAAAAATTCCAGAGCCGCATCGGCGAGGCGCAAGGCGAGCTGACGGGCAATCTCAGCTTCGGCACTGTCGATGCCATGATCACCAACCGTGACCTCGACCTGCAGGGAGCACTGGCAGCCTTTCACCGTGCCGCCCCTCGCGTTCATTTGGAAATCGACGTTGCCGCACCCCAGGTGCTGCATCAGGGCCTGCTGAATGGCGCCTACCAGATCGTACTGATGCCTTCGGTCGGCAGCGTCACGCCGCATTTCCGCACGCAGCCAGTCTTTTCGGAAGTCCAGAAACTCTACTGTGCCGAGGGCCACGCGCTCTTCGCAGTCCCCGACGCCGACCTTACGGACGAGCGCCTCGCTGCCCAGCCCTTCGCCGGCCGCACCTACATGCTGAACGAGACGATCTGCGGGGTGA